>ERZ1029854.498-NODE-498-length-14981-cov-9.224106_pt1 | contig 14981 bp, 15 predicted proteins | sample MGYA00519239_ERZ1029854 | MGnify/ENA primary metagenome ERZ1029854 (study PRJEB33666, sample SAMEA4610917) | skin metagenome | biome: Human-associated habitat; feature: Malodor aspect; material: skin | place: Philippines | collected 2015-08 ... | reverse complement strand
CCGCTGACGCGCGCCGCGTGTGCGACCACCTGGGCATCCCGTTTTACGTGTGGGATTTTTCGGACCGGTTCAAAGAAGAGGTCATCGACAACTTTGTCTGGTCCTACGAACACGGCGAGACCCCCAACCCGTGCCTGCGCTGCAACGAGAAAATCAAGTTCGCGGCACTGTTGGACCGCGCGGTGACCCTGGGCTTCGACGCGATCGCCACCGGTCACTACGCAATTATCGACGACGCCGGCAACCTCCGCCGCTCCACCGACCCGAAGAAGGACCAGTCCTACGTCTTGGGCGTGCTCACCCGCGACGAGCTCGACCGTTGCATTTTCCCGGTCGGCGACACGGAAAAGCCGCAGATCCGCGAGGAGGCCGCCCGCCACGGCTTCGCCACCGCGTCCAAGCCGGACTCCTACGACATCTGTTTCATCCCCGACGGCAACACCCAGGCGTTTCTGGGCCGCTCCATCGGCATGCGCCCCGGCATGATCAAGGACACCGAGGGCAACGAGCTCACCGAGCACGACGGGGCGTTCCAGTACACGATCGGCCAACGCAAGGGTCTGAACATCCGCAGGCCGGCCGCCGACGGCAAGCCGCGTTACGTCACGGACGTGGACACCGCCACCGGCACCGTGACCGTTGGCCCGCGCGAGTCGCTGAAGGTTAACGAGATCACCGCGGACCGCCTCAAAGTCCTCCACCCGGCGATGCAAGGCGAGTTCGAGGCTAACGTGCAGATCCGCGCCCACGGCGGGGTAGTAGCCTGCACCGCGCGTATCGACGACGACCGCATGACGCTTACCCTCCACCAGCCCCTCGAGGGCGTGGCCCGCGGCCAGGCCGCCGTGCTCTATCTGCCGGACCCGGACGGTCAGGGCGACATCGTGCTCGGCTCCGGCACCATCTGTGCGACGGCATGATCGCGCCAACCGCCTTCGGACTCGGCCCGCTTCCCGGCACCGACTTCGCAGCTGCGGCCGACGTCGTGCTCTCGGAGTCGCCACTGCCGCACATTCCGCAACTGCCGGACCGCGGCGTCGGCTTCGACCTCGTTGGACGCACCGCCGCGCTGCTCGAGATCCCGATCGCTCCTGGGCCGCGCGGTTGGCGCGTGGCCGCCCGCAAACGCGCAGACGCCGACCGCATGGCCCGCGACCTCGACCACCTCGAAGCCCTCTGGCACGGCAAGACGGACGCCGTCAAAGTCCAGCTCGCCGGCCCGTTCACGCTTGCCGCCGAGGTGGAGATGCCCAACGGCCACCGCATGATCACCGACCCCGGCGCGTTGCGCGATATCACCGACGCGCTCCTGCAGGCGAGTGCGGACCACGTGCGCGACGTCGAAACGCGCTTCGGCACTGCGGTGCTGCAACTCGACGAGCCGCGCCTCGGCGACATCACCCGCGGCACCCTCAGGGGCGCGACCGACTACGAAACCATCGCCGCCATCCCGGAGCCACAGGAAACGCTTACACGCTTCGGTGAGCATCTGCTGAACACGCCTGTGCTTATCGACGACACCCCGTGGCTGACCTGCGACCCCCGCACCTGCAACCGTGACGCGCTGGCGAAATTACTCGACCAGGGCGTCCGCATCGCGATCCCGACGATGCAACCGCGCGAACTGTATCGGGTGTTCGACGAGATCCAGATCGACCCGGCTGCTACCCCCATCGATGTGTACGCCAAGCCCGCCGATGCGCTGTTGGGATACGCGCAGCATCTCCGCGAGGCGCGGGAGATGCACCAAGAACTTACAGTAGAGGTATGACCAAATTGCTGGAGTGGGTTAAAGAAACTACCGACTACGCAATGGGGTTGTCGTTCGGAGCGATGTTTTTCGCCGTCTTCGGGTTGTTGATGGACGATCTCGTCCTCGGCGTGGCGCTTGGAGTGTTGTTCTTCGCCGTCTTTTCCTCGAAGGAGGAATACGAGGCGTCGTTTGACGGCGAGACGCTGCGGATGGCGGACGAGCAATCCGAGACCGAACTTGACGCCGGCAGCATCGACACCGTGGAGTTCAGCGAGGGCGGCGCGATGGTGGTGCGCACTTCATCGGGGGAGACCCACGCGTTGGAATCGGGTGGGGATGATGAGGGGCTGCGTGCGTTCGTCGAGAAGCTGCAAGCTGCGCTTTAGCCCAGCATCGGCCAGCCGGGCAGCACGTTCGACGCGTCGCGCCCGTTGGCCTCGAAGTACTTCTTCCGGTCGTTTTGCATGTGGAAGTACTCCACGGCCTGGTACTCCATGAGATCGCCCGCGTCCATCTGCGCGAGATCCGGGTACGCCTTGCGCACCTGCACCCACGCCACACGCGCGGCAGCGAAGGCGTCGGCGGTAGCCTCGTGAGCATTATCGATGCGCACGCCGTAGTGCTCGCACATCGCGGTCAGGTTGCGCGGGCCCTTGCGGTAACGGTCCTTCGCCCGATCGATTAGCAGCGGGTCGAACACCGGGCCGGTGACGGTGAAATCGCCCGTCAAGTTGCGCAGCACCGTCAGGTCGTAGGGGGCGTTAAACACGACGAGGGTCAGGCCGTCCTCCCAGCCCTTCTTGATCGCCTCGACAGTCTCGCGCACCACCTCGTCGTGGTCGCGGCCCTCCGCGCGCGCCTTCTCGGTGGTGATGCCGTGGACCTTCGCGGCGGCCTCCGGGATCTCCACACCCGGGTCGGCGAGGGTCTCGTCGGCGTCGACCGCGCCGTCGTCGATACGCACAAGCGCCGATGTGACCACGCGGGCCTCGCGCGGGTTGGCGGAGGTGGTCTCCAGGTCGAAGGAGAGCATGCGGGAGGCGTCGAATGTGGCCATGCCGGTCATTGTAACTAGCGCGCCGACACGCACTCGGCTGAATAGAAACTTGCCCGGTCCACGCTGGTAGAAGATAGTCAGATCTATGGCACAACTCAGTGATTGGCAACAGCAGATTCTCGGCGCAAAACGCGTCGATCTTTCCCACGATGTTCACGCGGGCATTCCGCGCTTCCCAGCGTTTAACCCGATGTCAGAGCGAACCGTAAACACGATTGAAGAGCACCGTTTCTTCGCCAAGGAATACACCCTAGCCACCCCGTACGGCACGCACATCGACGCGCCGGGCCACTTCGCCGCCGGCAAGCGTCTTGTGGAGGCGATCGGTGCCGACGAACTAATCCTCCCGCTGTTCGTACTCCACCTCGAGGATAAGGTGGCGAAGAACCCGGACCACGGCGTGACTGTCAACGACATCCGGGCGTTCGAGGCCGAGCACGGTGAGATCCCCGCCGGCAGCTTCGTGGCGTTTTCGAGCAACTGGCACAAGCGCTGGGACGACCCGGATGCGTTCGTGAACCACGACGACAAAGGTGTGCAGCACACCCCGGGTTGGACCCTGGATGCGCTGAAGTTCCTCGTCGAAGAGCGCAACGTCGCAGCAATCGGGCACGAGACACTGGACACCGACCCGGGCGTTGTTGCGGCCGAGACCGGCTTCCTCTACGGCGAGCTCTACGTCCTCGAACAGGACATCTACCAGGTCGAGGTCATGGCGAACCTGGACCAGGTGCCCGCAACCGGCGCGTTCATCGTCGTCGGACCTGCAAAGATCCAAGGGGCACCGAGTATCACCTCGCGCGTGTTCGCACTCTTCGACAACTAGCGAGTCGAGCGAGCCTTTACACTGGCTTGCCGTGAGTGAAATTTCCGTTGATCTGCACCGCGAATGGGACGAACTGGCCACCGAGGTGCGCAAGCACCGCGACCTGTATTACAACGGCCAGCCGGTCATTACCGACGGCGAGTTCGACGAACTCTTCCGCCGCCTCCAACAACTGGAGGAGGACCACCCGGAGTTGGCGGTGCCGGACTCGCCGACGAAGCAGGTTGGCGCGCCCGCCACCGACACCGCGTTTGCGGACGTTACCCACCCCGAGCGCATGATGAGCCTCGACAACGTCTTCAACGAAGACGAGATGCGCGAGTGGCTCGCTAAGGCGCCGGGCCCGTACTTAACGGAGCTCAAGATCGACGGGCTATCCATCGACCTGGTCTACGAAAACGGCGAACTCACCCGCGCGGCCACGCGTGGCGACGGCACCACCGGCGAGGACATCACCGCCAACGCGCGCGTGATCGAGGACATCCCGCACCGGCTCACCGGCGACGCGCCCGCGTTCCTCGAGGTCCGCGGCGAGGTGTTCATCCGTCCCGAAGACTTCCCGGAACTCAACGAGCTGCGCCAACAAGAAGGCGGCAAACCGTTCGCCAACCCGCGCAACACCGCCGCCGGCGGCTTGCGCCAGAAGAACCCGGAGGACGTGAAAAAGCGCAAACTGCGCATGATCTGCCATGGCATCGGCGCGCGCGAGGGCTTCACCCCGAAAACCCAGCACGAGGCCTACGAGAAGCTCGCCGAGTGGGGGCTGCCGGTCTCCGAGTACACGCGCCGGGCCGAGACCGCCGACGAGGTGATCGAGGCCGTCAACTACTGGGGCGAGCACCGCAACGATGCGATCCATGAGATGGACGGGCTTGTGGTCAAGGTCGATAGCGTCGCCGAGCAGCGCCAACTCGGCGCCACCTCACGCGCGCCGCGCTGGGCCATCGCGTACAAGTACCCGCCGCAGGAAGTGACGACGAAACTCAACGACATCGAGGTCTCCGTCGGCCGCACGGGACGTGCGACCCCGTTCGCGGTGCTCGAGCCGGTGTTCGTCTCCGGCTCCACGGTGTCCATGGCCACGCTGCACAACCAGCATGAGGTCAAGCGCAAGGGTGTGATGATCGGCGACACCGTGGTGGTGCGCAAGGCCGGCGAGATCATCCCGGAGGTGTTGGGCCCCGTGGCGGATCTTCGCGACGGCACCGAGCGCGAGTTCGTCTACCCCGAAAACTGTCCCGTGTGTGGCACGAAACTCGCCCCCGCGAAGGAGGGCGACGCGGACTGGCGCTGCCCGAACACCCGCTCGTGCCCGGCGCAACTGTCGGCCAGGCTCGAGTACATCGCCTCACGCGGCGTGTTCGACATCGAGGCGCTCGGTGAGAAGGGCGCGCAGGATCTCATAGCCTCGGGCGTGCTTGTCGACGAAGCCGCGCTGTTCGACCTCACCGAAGCCGACCTGAAGAAATCCAGCCTGTACACCCGCAAGGACGGCCAGGTCAACGCCGCCGGTAAGAAGTTGCTCGCCAATCTGGAGACCGCGAAGGACGCCGACCTGTGGCGTGTGCTCACGGGCCTGTCGATCCGCCACGTCGGCCCGACCGCCGCGCGAGCGCTCGCCTCGCGCTTCCACTCGGTGCAGGCGCTTATCGACGCCCCCGTGGCCGATCTCGCCGAAACCGACGGCGTCGGCCAGATCATCGCCGAGAGCTTCAAGGATTGGTTCACGGTGGATTGGCACCGGGCGATCGTCGATAGCTGGGCGGCCGCCGGTGTGACCATGGAATCGAGCGAGGAGGATCGCGCGCCGCAAACGCTGGAGGGTCTGACCATCGTCGCCACGGGCACGCTCGAGGGCTTCACCCGCGACGAGATTAAGGAGGCCATCCTGTCGCGCGGCGGCAAGGCGGCGGGTTCGGTGTCGAAGAAAACCGACTACGTGGTGGTGGGCGAAAACGCCGGCTCCAAGGCCACCAAGGCGGAGGAACTGGGCCGGCCGATCCTCAACGAAGCGCAGTTTGTGCAGCTGCTCGAGGGCGGCCCAGACGCGCTTGCCTAACTTGCTGGGCGGCTAACGCAGCATCGCGCCGACGATGCAACCGAGGTCGCCGATCTCGCGCACCTCCGACGCCAAAAAGTCCGGCCCGCCGACACGGCCGACAACCAGCACAAGGTCGGTGCCGTGCAGCGGAGTGACCGTGAGCGCGGTGCCCAACTGGTACCAGGACTCCGGCACCCATTCGTCGAAGTCGGGCTGCAAAATGCGTGCGCCGTCGATGTCCGGCATTTGCGGGTTCGAGCCGTCGTCCTCGGGCGCGGCGGGGGAGGCCGCCACGCGCTCAAGGCCGGTTTCCGGGGTGCGCAGCACCACCGCCCACGACGAGGTCACCGCGCTGGGCATGACGCGCACGAGTTCTGTGAGCGTTTCGCCCTGCTTGCCGGAGTGCGCCGCGATCTGGGCGAGCATCTGGATCTGCCCGCGACGGTCCACACGCCCGGTGAACGGGCGGATGGAATCCACCTCCGCGCCGTCGACGGAGGCCACGGCGGTGATCAACGTGTCCACCATGATGCCGGTCGGCAGCGTGACCACGATGTCGTCGGTGACGGTGCCGTCGTGGGAGGTCTCCACGATGTCCACGGAGTTGATGTCGGCATCCACGATGCCGAAGGCCTCGGCTAGCTGGCCGAGGCTGCCCGGGACGTCGGGGAGGGAGACGCGGATGAGGTACGACATGGCCCTATTTATAGCAATCTGGCACATCGAAAGCGGGTGTACGGTCGAATACGCAACAGTTTTCTCACTGAGGAGGAGCACAATGAGCCGCACCGAAATTCCGCAGACCACGCTCGCAGGCGCCGAACCCCGCGTTGTCGGGGACGCGTTGCTTCGCGACGACGCGAAGTTGGCCCGAGACGGCGAGGAGATCGTCGTCACGGGCAACGCTCTTGCCCGCGAGGTGGCGGAACACCCGGAACAGTTCTCGTCAGGTGTGTCGCGATTTTTGCAGTTGCCCAACGGCCTCGACGGCGAGAAGCACACCGAGATGCGTGCGTTGATTGACCGTTACCTCACGGCGGAGGAGGTCGGCCAGCTCGATCCGATGTTCCGCAAGATCGCGCGCGACCTGGCGGAACAGGCGGTGTCGACCGGTGAAGTCGACGCCGTCGGCGACTTGGGCGCCCAGTATGCGGTTCGGGCGATGACCGCGTGGCTCGGATGGCCCAGTGAACTCAACGACACCCTTGTGGAGTGGGTGGCGGACAATAACGCGGCCACCCGGTCCGGCGAGCTCGAGCGCACCGCAGCTGTCGCGGAGCGTTTCGACGACATCATCCGCTCAGTCGTGGAGCCGCTCCAAGACAACCCGGACGATTCGGTCACCTCGCGGCTCGTCCACGATGACAGCCTCGGACGCCGTCTAGAGTTCGAGGAAATTGTGTCCGTGCTGCGCAACTGGACCGCGGGCGATCTGAGCTCAATGGCTTACTGCATCGGCGTGGTGCTCGACGCGCTTATCCAGCACCCGGAGCTGCAAGACCGTCTCGCTGGCGGCGTGTCGCAGAAGGAGTTCACTGCGATTGCGGACGAGATTCTCCGCGCCGATTCGCCGTTTGTGAGCAACCGGCGCGTGACCACGTGCCCCGTCACGCTCGGCGGGCACGAACTGCCGGAGGGACAGCGTGTGCGCATCCACTGGACCGCGGCGAACCGGGATCCTGATGTGTTCGCAGATGCGGATGGATTCGAGCCGGAAGCGAATGCGGACGACAACCTGGTGTGGGGCGCAGGCCCTCACGCGTGCCCCGGCAAGGCGCTGTCGATCGTCGAGCTGCAGGCGTTCGTCGAGGAGCTGCTTGCGGCCGCGGAGGTCACCAGCGCCGGCGAGGGCGAGCGTGAGGTTCACCCGGTTGGTGGTTGGGCGTCGTTGCCGGTGCGCCTTACCGCCCGCGGGTAAGCGAATTGCCGTGACGTAAGATAAGGCGCGTTAATCGCAATCCACGTGATGGACGAAGGGATGGGACTGTGGCTGAGATTTCACGCGACGAAGTGTCGCGCATCGCACGCCTGGCGCGAATCGCGCTGAACGACGAGGAGCTGGACGACATCGCCCAGCAGCTGGACACGATCGTGGACGCTGTGTCGAAGGTCCAGGGCGTGGACACCGAGGGCGTGACCCCGATGAGCCACCCGCACTCCATCGACGCCGGTATGCGTGAAGACGTGGAGAAGAAGACGCTCACCCAGGCTGAGGCGCTCGACCAGGCGCCGGCCGTGGAGGACGAGCGTTTCGTGGTTCCGCAGATTCTGGGAGAGGGAGACTAAACGATGACGCAGTACACGATTCCGGCTGACGGGCTCGTCGCTAAGCCCGCCCACGAACTGGCAGCCATGATTCAGGCGGGCGAGGTCACCTCCCGTGAGGTCACGCAGGCGTTCCTCGACCGCATCGCGGAGGTTGACGACGAACTCGGCGCCTTTCTCCACGTCGGCGCCGACGAGGCGCTCGCGGCCGCGGACAAGGTCGACGAGCAGGTCAAAAACGGCGACAAGCCGGCGTCCGCGCTCGCGGGTGTGCCGCTGGCGCTGAAGGACCTGCTGGTGACTACCGACGCGCCGACGACGGCGGCGTCGAAGATGCTCGAGGGCTACATGAGCCCGTACGACGCGACCGTGGTCAAAAAACTGCGCGACGCCGGTATCCCGATTCTGGGCAAGACGAACCTGGACGAGTTCGCGATGGGCTCGTCGACGGAGAACTCCGCGTACAAGCAGACCAAGAACCCGCACGACCTGGAGCGCGTCCCAGGCGGTTCCGGCGGCGGCACCGCAGCGGCGCTCGCCGCCGGTGAGGCCCCGCTGGGTATCGGTACGGACACGGGCGGCTCGATCCGCCAGCCGGCGTCGCTCACCGGCACCGTGGGCGTGAAGCCGACCTACGGCGGCGTGTCGCGCTACGGCGTGATCGCGTGTGCGTCCTCACTTGACCAGGTCGGTCCGTGCGCGAACAACGTGCTGGACACTGCGCTGTTGCACGAGATCATCGGCGGCCACGACGAGTTCGACGCCACCTCCGTCGACCGCGAGGTGCCGGCGCTTGCCGACGCCGCACGCGAAGGCGCATCCGGAGACCTGAAAGGCCTCAAGATCGGCCGTGTGAAGCAGTTCGAGCGCCCGGGCACCCAGGAGGGTGTCAAGGAGGCCATCGACAAGGCGTACGCGCAGCTCGAGGCCCAGGGCGCGGAGATCGTCGAGGTCGACTGCCCGAGCTTCGAGGACGTCATGGGTGCGTACTACCTCATCCAAACCTCCGAGGTGAGCTCGAACCTCGCACGCTTCGACGGCATGCGCTACGGCCAGCGCGCCGGCGACGACGGCACCCGCTCCGCCGAGGAAGTCATGGCCGCCACCCGCGGCGAAGGCTTCGGCGCCGAGGTCAAGCGCCGCATCATCCTGGGCACCTACGCGCTGTCTGTGGGCTACTACGACGCGTACTACCTGCAGGCGCAGCGCGTGCGCACGCTCGTGGCACAGGACTTTGCCAAGGCGTTCGAGGCCTGCGACGTCATCGCCGCCCCGGCCGCACCCACTACCGCCTTCAAGTTGGGCGACAAGGTGGACGACCCGCTGGCGATGTACAACTTCGACCTGTTCACTCTGCCGTTGAACCTGGCTGGTCTGCCCGGCATGTCCGTTCCGGCAGGTGAGGCCTCCGACACCAACCTGCCGGTGGGCTTGCAGTTGATCGCTCCGGCGTTCGAGGACGCACGTCTCTACCGCGTGGGTGCCGCATTTGAAGCCGGCCGTTAACCCCTGGAATACCCTCGCAGCCCTGGCTGCGGGGTATTTTCTTGTCCTCATCGACCAGGGCTTCATGCCCGTGATCACCCCGTTGCTGCCGTACGAAGTCGGCAGCGCAGTGTGGCTGACTAGCGTGTACCTGTTGTGCACCGTCGCTCCCATGCCCGCCACCGGCAAGCTTGGCGACGCCTTCGGGCAACGCCACATGTTCCTCACCGGCCTAGCCATCTATGTCGCAGCACTGGCGTTCGCGGGCGCGTCGTGGTCGTTCGGATCGCTGGTGGTTGCCCGCGGCTTGCAGGGTTTCGGCGCCGCGGTGTTTTTGCCGCAGGCGTTCGGGTTGATCCCGCGCGTATTCGCCGAGGACAAGCAAGGCAGAGCGTTCGCGGTGTGGGGTGTCATCGGGTCGGTGGCATCCCTCATCGGCCCGGTGGCCGGCGGCGCGATCGCACAGTCTCAGGGCTGGCGTGCGGCGTTTTACGCGCAAGCGGCGGTGGGCGCGGCTGCGCTTGTCGCCGGTCTCGTTGCGCTGCCGAAGTTGCAGGCGACGGGGGAGCGGGTCACGCTGCTGCCGGTGCTGCTGTCGTTCGGCGGGTTGGGGCTTTTGGTCTACGGCATCCAGTTCGGCCAGCTCCCGTCCATTCTGTTCGGCGCGCTGTTGCTGGGCCTGCTGCTGATGAGCGCCCGCAACGGCACCGACGGCGGTTTTTTGCCGGTGGATCTCATGGGGGACCGCTCGTTCGCCCTCGGCACGATCGGCGTGGCGGCGATGGGCTTTACGGTCGCTTCGATGTTCATTCCGTTGATGTACTGGTTGCAGACTGTCGCCGGCGCCTCGCCTTCAGCCTCGGGTCTGATCACCGCCCCGATGTCGGTGCTCGCGCTCGTGCTCACCCCGGTGGCGGGATACCTGACGGACCGCCGCGACCCGGGCAAGCTCAGCGCGGCCGGGTTCGCAGTCTCCGCCGCGGCGCTCGTGCTCGCCATCGTGCTCATCCGGGCGGATGCGAACCTGTGGTGGTTCACCGCGGTTACGGCGTTGCTCGGCATCGGCGGGGCGTTTGTGTGGGCGCCGAACGCGGCGGTGACCATGCGCGGCATTGACGAGCGCGAGACCGGCGCGGCCTCCGGGTTGTACAACACCGCCCGCCAGGTCGGCAGCGTGCTCGGCGTCGCGCTTGTGGGAGTGGTGTTGGCCTCGGGCGACATCGACGCCACCGCCGGCAAGGCGCTGGCGCTTCCGGTTGTGGCGATGGTGGTGGGCGTGGTGTCGTCGATAAGCATCGCTCCGCGAAACCGAACCGCGCGCTAGGCTGGCGGGCATGCGACTTGCCACCTTGACCTCCGGGGGCGATTGCCCCGGCCTTAACGCCGTGATCCGCGGCATCGTGCGGACGGCGAACACCGAGTACAACTCCACCGTCGTGGGTTACCTCGACGGGTGGGTCGGGCTTATGGACGACAACCGGGTGGATCTTTACGACGACGCCTACATGGACTCGTTGCTGCTGCGCGGCGGCACCATCTTGGGCACCGGTCGGCTGCACCCGGACAAGTTCAAAGCCGGCATCGATACGATTAAGGCGAACCTCGACGACGCCGGTATCGACGCGCTCATCGCCATCGGCGGCGAAGGAACCTTAAAGGGCGCGAAGTGGCTGTCCGACAACGGCATCCCGGTCGTCGGCGTGCCCAAAACCATCGACAACGACGTCGCCGCCACCGACTACACCTTCGGCTTCGACACCGCCGTGTCCGTGGCCACCGACGCCATCGATCGGCTGCACACCACCGCCGAGTCCCACAACCGCATCCTCATCGTCGAGGTCATGGGTCGCCACGTCGGCTGGATCGCGCTGCACGCAGGCATGGCCGGTGGCGCGCACTACACCGTCATCCCGGAAGAACCCTTCGACATCGCGGAGATCTGCAAAGCGATGGAACGCCGCTTCCAGATGGGCGAGAAGTACGGCATTATCGTCGTCGCCGAAGGCGCGGTGCGCAAGGAAGGCACGATGGATGCTGGTCTCGGCGAGGAGGACGAGTTCGGCCACAAAACCTTCAACGGCATGGGGCAGATCATTGGCGACGAGGTGAAAAAACGCCTCGGCTACGACGTGCGCACCACGGTACTCGGCCACACTCAGCGAGGCGGCACGCCGACGGCGTACGACCGCGTACTGGCCACCCGCTACGGCGTGCACGCCACCCGCGCCGCGCACGACGGTAACTTCGGCAAATGCGTCGCGCTGCACGGCGAGAACATCGACCTCGTCGCGCTCGAGGACGCCGTTGCGCAGTTGAAGACAGTCCCGGAAGGTCGCTACGCCACGGCGAAGGCGATGTTCACTTAATCTCGGCGCCCGATTTTGCGGCTGCGCGCGTACAGCCAAATCCCGCCTATCCAAGTGAAGACGATGACCGCGAAGAAGGCAACGACGGCAGCGACCTCGCCGGGCAGCTCCGCCGCGGAGTTGAAGACAGCGTGGGCGGCGTAGCCTAGGACGTACCAGCCGACGAGCTGGCCTACGCGCCAGAGGAGGGGCTTGTCCGGCCGGCACAGGAAACAGCCGAGGCCCCACGCACTTAACCCGGTGTATAGCGCATGTGCCCATGGTGCGGCCGCGGTGCGCATGCCGATGGCGGTGAGCGCACCTTCGACGTCAGAGTTGAGGTGCTCCAGCGCGCCTTGCAGGATGTAGATCGTGTTTTCCGCTGCGGCGAAACCGAACCCGACGGCGATAGCGACGGTGACTGCCTCGATCGGTCGACGGATGCGGAATACCATCGTGCACAGTACGAAGACTGCGGTGAACTTCAGTAGCTCCTCTGCGGTCGGCGAGAGCAGCCCGAAAACGAGGTCGTCGAAGCCGAGCCGGCTCTGCAACACTTTGACGGTGTTGTTTGCGAAAACCGTGGGGGACAGCAGTGCCGCGCCGGCGAAAAAGCCCGCGAAGATGAATGCTGGAGTGGCGCTGTCAATCTTGCCGGGGTGGTTGCGCAGTGCGAGCCAGGCGATGAGCAGCCAGCAGGCGCCGATCAGTGCGCTAATACCTGCAGTAGTGGGGTTGAACGGCATGTCAGCGAGGTAGAACGCCGTCCATCCTGCGGCGGCGAGGAAAAGTGCCGCCGCGATAAGGCGCAGTATGGGTGTGGATTTCATGGTTACTGTGCCTCCTGGGAGTCTTCAGCCGGGGCGGCATCAACGAGCCGCTCGGCGAGATCGTGGGCATCCGGTCCGCCGATTGTGAAAAAGCGGGTGGATGCGCCGTCGGCGACGGATACAGCGGCAAGCGCGTATTCCCCGGTCTCCTCGCTGCGTTTCACCCAGACGCCGTCGCGTGGGTGTTCGACACCGCTGGGGTCTACCGAGGGTGCAAGCTTCGCGGCGCGGTAGACGCGGGCGATCGCGTTTTCCTGGTCGTTCGGGGTGGCCTCGGTGCGGGCCATGATCCGGGTGTCGGCGCAGTCCCAGACGCGGGTGCGGCTCGTGAAATTAGACGAGCTCGCGCACTTCAGCGTGCCGTCGCCGTCCGAGATGGCGAGGCCGCCGATTTCGACGGGCTGCTCTGACGCGCCCGACGGGTCAGTGGCATCGCCAACGGCACGCGGCACGACCAGGACGATCGTTACAAAGACAAAAAGAATAACTCCGAGCACGACCGGTGCCCGGGAAACGTTCGAATCATTCATAACGGCGCATACGATACAACCGAAGCGTTCCGCCCGCAGGGGTGGCTAGGCTCGTCGTTATGCACGATCGCATTCCCGACCCTTGCCGCCTGCTTATCGTCGGCATTAACCCCGGCCGCCTCACCGAAGAAGTGGACGCGCCGTTTGCGTACCCCGGCAATAGGTTCTGGCCGGCGCTTGAGGCAGCCGGCATCACTCCGCACCGCGTCCACGCCGACAAAGGTTTGCGTGACGACGACGCGACCATGCTGGCCGAACTCGGCATCGGTTTTACCAACCTGGTCAACCGGATGACACCACGCGCCTCCGACCTGGCCCGCGAGGAGTTGCGCGAAGGTGGGGAGCGGCTGCGTGGGGTCGTCGTCAAGCATCGCCCCAAAGCGCTCATGTTTGCAGGTATCGGCGCATATCGCGACGCGTATCGACGACCCAAAGCCACCCGCGGGCTTCAACCCGAAACCATCGAGGGTGTGCCGGTGTGGGTGGTGGGAAACCCGAGCGGGCTGAACGCGCACGAGTCGGTCGCATCGCTGGCGGAGAGCTACCGCGAGGTGTGGGATTCCACCGCGTGAGAGCCTAAGCGTGACAATCTCATAACGTGAAAGTAGCATCCCACTGTATGAGCAACACGCATGTGAACGCCAAGTCAGCCGAGGACCGCTCGGCATTCTTCGCAACTCTCGGTTTTCCGCTACTGGTGATTGTGGGTGGCGTGGTCGGCTACTTCGCTCCCGGGGCAGTCGCGCCGATATCCGGATGGACCACGTGGTTGCTCGGTCTTGTGATGTTCGGCATGGGACTGACACTCACTGGAAAAGACTTTGCATATGTGGCAAAGCATCCCTTGCCGGTGTTGGTTGGCGTAGTCGCGCAGTTTGTCATCATGCCTCTGGTGGCTGTGGCAGTGACGTGGGTGCTGGGGTTGCCTCCAGAGATCGCCGCCGGTGTCATCCTGGTGGGCTGCACACCGGGTGGTACTGCTTCCAACGTGGTTAGTTATCTCGCACGAGGCGACGTCGCTTTGTCGGTGACTATGACCTCGGTATCCACCCTGCTCGCTCCACTGTTGACCCCGCTGCTCACCCTCTGGTTGGCTGGCCATCACATGTCCGTCAGTGCCGGTGCAATGGCGTGGTCCATCGTGAAGATGGTGTTGTTGCCAGTCACACTCGGATTTGCAGTTCGCCTGCTTGCCCCGCGGGCCGTGCAGAAGGTACTACCCGGCCTGCCCTGGGTTTCTGTGGTTGCTATTTCTATGATCGTTGCCATTGTTGTTTCTGGTTCGCGCGACAAGCTCCTGGAAGCTGGTCTCGTCGTCCTGCTGGCTGTGGTCCTGCATAACTTGTTTGGTCTGGTGTTGGGGTACCTCACCGGAAAATTCGCGCGGCTGCCGGAAGCGAGCGCGAGGACACTTTCCATCGAGGTGGGCATGCAAAACTCCGGGATGGCTGCCACGCTCGCGACTGCCTATATGAGCCCGCTGGCGGCCCTGCCAGCAGCAGTGTTTTCCGTCTGGCATAACCTCTCTGGTGCCATGACGGCTGCGGTGTTCCGCACCCGCGATAACAGCCGGTAGTAGGTAGCCTTCACGGGTCCGGCGCTCGGTCGCCGGATTACCGCCGTCCCATCAAACGCGAGTGGGGTAGCGGGCACTACACTTAGCAACCATGACTGCCTACGATCTGATGGATTACGACGAGGTACTGGAAAAGTACGACCCGGTGATGGGCCTTGAGGTCCACGTCGAGCTCGCGACCGAGACGAAGATGTTTTCCACCTCCTCCGCCCACTTCGGCGCGGAGCCGAACACGAACGTCGACCCGGTCTCCCTTGGGCTGCCGGGTGCGCT
>ERZ1029854.496-NODE-496-length-15038-cov-12.592738_pt1 | contig 15038 bp, 13 predicted proteins | sample MGYA00519239_ERZ1029854 | MGnify/ENA primary metagenome ERZ1029854 (study PRJEB33666, sample SAMEA4610917) | skin metagenome | biome: Human-associated habitat; feature: Malodor aspect; material: skin | place: Philippines | collected 2015-08 ... | reverse complement strand
GGTGGGGCTGCCGGACTTTGTGCGGATTATGGCCGGCGAGGGCGACGACGTCGTGCTCGCCTTGTCGGACGGCACCACGATGACGGGTTCGGAGTTTCTTACCGCCCAGTTCGGCGACATCCTCGAGGTGGCGGCCTTTCACCCGGAGGCGGGTGCGGTGAACTTGTATCGCACCGAGCGGCGGGCGAATCAGAAGCAGCGGGATTTGGCGAAGATGGTTTCACCCGTGTGCGCGTTCCCCGGCTGCCGACACGGGGCGGATGCGTGCGAGTTGCATCATGTCACCGCGTGGAAGCACGGCGGTAAGACCAATCTGGACAACCTGGCGCCGCTGTGCCGCTACCACAACCGGGTCAACGACGATGACCCGTGGCGGAAGAAGCGCGGCCGGATCGTGATGATCCGGGGCGCCCCAGTATGGATTTCACCCCGCGGCTACCCGGTGAAAAACACCAACCACGGGGTGATGGAGAAACTGTTCGGCGACTACCGCCGGAGGATGTAGTACTGCACGCTCATCGCTGGTGCGTGCAGTTCCACGGACTGGTCGAAGCGGTCCCACTCGACCGCTTCGGTGCGCAGCGTGCCCGGAAGGTCGTTGCCGGCGCCGCCGTAGCAGGCGTTGTCGGTATTGACCAGCAGCTCCCACTCGCCGGCCTCCGGCAAGCCGAGGCGGTAGGCGGGCTGGGAGACACCGGACAGGTTGACCACGGCAAGCACCGGTGTGGCGTCGACACCCCAGCGCACGTAGGCGAGCAGGTTGTTCGAGGCGTCGTCGCCTTTGATCCACTGGAAGCCCATCGGGGTGTTGTCCTGCGAGTACAGCGCCGGGGTGTCGCGGTAGATGCGGTTTAAGTCGCGCACGAGGCGGCGCACCCCTTGGTGGTACTCGCCGTCGAGGTCGGACCAGTTGGCGGATGTGGCTTCGTCCCACTCGGTGGTCTGGCCCCATTCGCAGCCCATGAACATCAATTGCTTGCCGGGATGCGAGAACATGTAGCCGTACAGGGCGCGGAGTCCCGCGGCTTTGTTCCAGTCGTCGCCGGGCATGCGTTGCCACATGGAGCCCTTGCCGTGGACAACTTCGTCGTGGCTAAACGGCAGCACGTAGCGTTCGGAAAACGCGTAGACGAGCGAGAAGGTGATCTCGTTGTGGTGGTAGGAGCGGTGGATGGGGTCGAGCGCGAAGTACTCGAGGGTGTCGTTCATCCAGCCCATGTTCCATTTCAGCGAGAACCCGAGGCCGTCGGCGTCGGTTTGGGCGGTGACGCCTGGCCAGGCGGTGGATTCCTCGGCGATGGTGAGCACCCCGGGGTGCTCGCGGTGCACGGTGGCGTTCATTTCCTGCAAGAACTGCACGGCTTCCCAGTGCTCGCGCCCGCCGTATTGGTTGGGCAGCCACTCGCCGGGTTCGCGGGAGTAGTCGAGGTAGAGCATGGAGGCCACGGCGTCGACGCGCAGGCCGTCGAGGTGGAACTCCTCGCACCAGTACAGGGCATTGGCGACGAGGAAGTTGCGCACCTCCCGACGACCAAAATCGAACACGTACGTGCCCCAGTCCTTCTGCTCGCCGCGGCGCCAGTCGGGGTGTTCGTACAGGGCGGTGCCGTCGAAACGCGCGAGCGCGAAGTCGTCTTTGGGGAAGTGGGCAGGCACCCAGTCGACAATCACGCCGATGCCGTTCGTGTGTAGCGTATCGACGAGCCGGCGGAACTCGTCCGGTGTTCCCCAGCGCGCGGTCGGCGCGTAGTAGCCCGTGACCTGGTAGCCCCAGGACCCGCCGTAGGGATGCTCGGCGACCGGCAGGAATTCGACGTGGGTGAAGCCGTGTTCGACGAGGTAGGGCACGAGTTCGTCGGCAAGCGAGGCGTAGTTGGAGCCTTGCTTCCAGGAGCCGATGTGGCATTCGTAGACGCTCATAGCGGAGTTGGTGGCGTCGAAGCCTGCGCGGGCGTCCATCCAGTCGCCGTCGCTCCACTCGAATTCGCTTGGGCTTGCGACGACCGAGACGGTCTCCGGTGGCGTCAGCGTGCGTTTCGCCAGCGGGTCGGCCTTGTCGATGCGCGTGCCGTCAGCGGTGTGGATGGCGAACTTGTAGGCGTCGCCGTCGCCGACGCCGGGGATGAAGATCTCCCACACACCCGACACGCCGAGGGTGCGCATGGGGTACTGGCTGGGGTTCCAGTTGCAGAAGTCGCCGATGACGGCCACGCCCTGCGCGTTCGGCGCCCACACGGCGAACGAGGTGCCGGTGACCACGCCGAGGGTGGTGTCGTAGGTGCGCACGTTTGCGCCGAGGACCTCCCAGAGCCGTTCGTGGCGGCCTTCGTTGATCAGGTGCAGGTCGAGCGAGCCGAGGGTAGGTAGGAAGTGGTAGGCGTCGGCCACGATGACCGGCTCGGCACCGGGGTAAGTGACCCGGAAGCGGTAGTCGGGGGCGTGGGCGTCGTCGAGGGCGGCGGCGAAGATGTCGTCGCCAAGCGGCTGCATGGGTTGCGCGCCGTTGTGGATGAGCAGCTCGACGCGCTCAGCGCCAATAAACCGCGTGCGCACCACCGAGCCTTGGCCTTGCGCGTGCCAGCCGTAGAAGTCGTGCGGGGCGTGGTGCGTGCAGGCGAGCAGGCGCGCGCGGTCCGAGTCCGGAATATGCAGGTCGGTTGTCATGGCGCTCCTTATGGGCGGTAGTCGTGGTCTGAGATCTGACGGTACGCGAGTGCTTGACGACGACCCGCAGCCACCTCCGGCAAACGGAACACGTGCGCGACGTTCTTCTCGGGGGCGAGGCGGACGAAGTTGCCGGTGTCGGCGGTGGTCCAGGTGTAGGTCTCGCCGGTGATCTGGTCGTGGACGTCGAAGGTGCCGGGGGTGAGGCCGACGGCGTCGGCGTCGATACGCAACATGCCCTCCTGGGTGGAGGTGGGGTCCAAGTTGACCACGACGAGCACCGCGTTGCCCGTGACCGCGTCGACCTTGGAGTAGGCGATGATTTGGTCGTTTTCGATGTCGTGGAAGCGGATCTGGCGCAACTGCTGCAGCGCCGGGTTGTCGCGACGGATCTGGTTGAGCAGCGTCAGGTAGGGCTCGAGCGACCTTCCTTCTTCGAGTGCTGCGGCCCAGTCGCGGTGGCGCAGCTGGTATTTCTCGCTGTCGTGGTACTCCTCGCTGCCGGCGGTAACGGGGCGGTTTTCGTAGAGTTCGTAGCCGGAGTAGACGCCCCACAGCGGACTCATTGTCGCGGCGAGGGTGGCGCGCAGCGCGAACGCCGCCGGACCGCCCTCCTGAAGCGTGGCGTGGAGGATGTCGGGGGTGTTGACGAACAGGTTGGGCCGCGACACGTCGGCGACGTCGACGAGCAGCTGGGCGAAATCGGTTAGCTCCGCCTTCGTGGTCTTCCACGTGAAGTGGGTGTAGGACTGCGAAAAGCCTGCCTTGGACAGCCCGTACATGCGCGGCGGGCGGGTAAACGCCTCGGCGAGGAAGATCACGTCCGGGTCGGTTTCGTGCACCTTGGCGATCAGCCAGTGCCAGAAATTGACCGGTTTGGTGTGCGGGTTGTCCACGCGGAAGGTGGTCACGCCGAGGTTCACCCAGTACATAAGCACGCGGTAGATCTCGTCGTAAAGCGCCTCGGGCGCGTTGTCGAAGTTGAGCGGGTAGATGTCCTGGTACTTCTTCGGCGGGTTTTCGGCATACGCAATGGTGCCGTCGGCGAGCACGGTGAAAAATTCCGGGTGCTCTTTCGCCCACGGGTGGTCGGGCGCGGCCTGCAGGGCGAAGTCGAGGGCGATCTCCAGGCCTAACTCGTTGGCGTGGTCCATCATGTCCAAAAACTCGTCCTCGCCGCCCAGGTTCGGGTCGAAGGCGTCGTGGCCGCCGTGCTTCGAGCCGATCGCCCACGGCGAGCCGACGTCGCCATCTTCCGGGGTGAGCGTGTTGTTGCGGCCCTTGCGGTTGACTTCGCCGATGGGGTGGATGGGCGGGAAGTACACGGTGTCAAAGCCCATCGCGGCCACCCGCTCCAGTTGAGCGGCGGTGGTTTCCCACGTGCCGTGGACCGGGTTGCCGGCATCGTCTACGCCGCCGGTGGAGCGGGGGAACAGTTCGTACCAGGAGTTCACTAAGGCCGCGCGGCGCTCGACCAGAATGTCGGCGACAGGCCCGCGGGTGACCAGTTCGCGCAGGGGATGCTCGGCAAGCACGTCGCGCACCTTTTGCGAGCACCCCGGAGCGATGCGCCTGTCGAGGGGGAGGGTGTCGTCGAGAAGCGCGGCGCGGGCGGCGACGAGGGCGTCGGCGGGGTGGTTGGCGATGGCGGCGTCGAACAGCTTGATGCCGTGGGCGATGTCGTTGGCTAACTCGCGTTCGGTCTGGCCGGCGGCGAGCTTCTTTTCCACCGCGTTGCGCCAGGTGGCCATGACGTCGCTCCACGCGTCGACGCGGTAGCGCCACAGGCCCTGCTCGTCGGGCACGAACACCGCGTGGCAGTAGTCCGGGCGGTAGGACTCCTGCTGCATGGGCACCTGGTACTGCGCGCCTGACGGTGCGACGAGTACCAACGTGGCGGCGATGGCGTCGTGGCCTTCGCGCCACACCAGCGCCGAGACGGGGACCACCTCGCCGACCACCGCCTTCGACGGCAGGGTGCGCCCCGAGACCTGGGGGCGGACGTCGTCGATGCCGAAGCGCGAAACCATGAATCAAACCTTCCAGCCGGCCTGCGATTTACCTGCCAGGGTAGCGCGGGGCAACCACACACGCGGGCCGAAATAGGCCAAGATGGATGGTGTGAATCAGACAGAGGAATTGGTGACCGATCCGGACCTGCTCATCGACATGCGCGACGTTTCATTCGTCCGCGGCGGGCGCACGCTCGTCGGGCCTGTCGATTGGCAGGTCGAACTCGACGAGCGCTGGGTCATCGTCGGCCCGAACGGCGCCGGCAAGACCACGCTGATCCGCATGGCCTCGGCGCAGGAGTTCCCTTCGGAGGGCACGACGTTCATTCTGGGCGAGCGTGTCGGCGCGACGGATATGCGCGATTTGCGGGCGGCGATCGGCGTGACGTCGTCGTCAATCGCCCAGCGCGTCCCCGAGGACGAAACGGTGGGAGATCTCGTTGTCTCCGCGGGCTACGCCATTTTGGGGCGCTGGCGAGAGGACTACGACACCATGGACTACGACCAGGCGCTCGAGGTGCTCGAGCAGGTCGGCGCGATGCACCTGATTGACCGCCGCTGGGGCACGCTGTCCGACGGCGAGAAGAAGCGCGTGCTGGTCGCGCGGGCCGTGATGACGAACCCGGAGCTGCTCATTCTCGACGAGCCGGCCGCCGGCATGGACTTGGGCGGGCGCGAGGACCTGCTGGCCTACCTGGGCGATCTGGCGCTGGACCCGGATGCACCGGCGATTGTGATGATCACCCACCACCTCGAGGAGATCCCCGCCGGTTTTACCCACGCGATGCTGCTCGACGAGGGTGAGGTTGTGGCACAGGGGCTTATCGACGACGTCCTCACCTCCGACAACGTCTCCCGCGCCTACCACCAGCCCATCGAGGTCACGCGTGACGACGGCCGGTTTTTCGCTCGCCGGGCCCGCAAGGCCCGCGGGGGTGCGCACCGCGCCTAGAAAGGCCGGGGGAGTTCCATGCCCACGAACAATCGCCACGTCTCGCACGACGCCGCGGACTCGATCGACCCGAGCGAGCAGAGCGGTTTTTTCGGCGCGCGGCTCTCGGCGACGGTGATCCTGCTGCGCGACGGGCTCAGCGGGCTCGAGGTGTGGATGCAAGAGCGCGTGTTGTCCATGCCGAACTACCCGGGGCTGACCGTGTTTCCGGGCGGCGGGGTGGACTCGCGCGATTTCCCGCCGCGTGCGTGGGACGACGGCGAATTGTGGCTCGGCCGCTCCGCCATTTCGGTGGCGCGCCAAACGGGCGTGACCAAGTACAAGGCGCACGCGCTGATGTTCGCCGCGGTGCGCGAGTTGTTCGAGGAGACGGGCACGCTGCTCGCGGTTGATGACGACGGCGTGTTGCTCGCCGACGCCCGCCCCTTCCACGACCACCGCCTCAAACTCGAATCCCACGAGTTGTCGCTCACCGACGTGCTGCGCGAGTCCAACTTGAACGTGCACGCCGACCTGCTTCGGCCCGCGGCGCGCTGGGTGGGCCGGTCTGAGCGCGGCAATTGGTTTGACACGTTCACCTTCGTCGCCGCGAACCCGGAGGGCCAGGAGCCGGACGCCAACACCGGCGAAGCGGACGACGCGAACTGGTTCCCGCCGCAGCTGCTTCTCGACGGCTGGCGCTACGGGCTAGTCCGCCTCGCCCCGTCCACCTGGGCGCAGCTGACGGAGCTGCTCGCCTTCGACACCGTCGAGGAGGTCCTTGCCGCCGCCGACGGGGCAAGCCTCGCCCCGGTGATCGGCGACCCGGTCGACGACCCGCGCTACAGGGAGTTCTTCACGTTTGCGCCGGTGGATAGGATCGGCAAGCGTCATGGGATTTAGCGTTGCCGAGGCGCGCTACCTCGCCGACCACGCCGACGACATCGCCGCCGTGGAGCCGGATGTGGCGCTGACAAAACAGTCCGTGTTCGCTGACCGGGCGCTACTCGAGCGCCACTTCGGCGAGTACGCCCGCGCGGTGAGCGTGTGCATCGCCGCCCGGCGCGGGGCGGACGGCAAGTTCCCGGCAGGCTGGCTCACCGACGCCGACGCCGCCCAGCAGGCCACCCCGGCCCGCGTCGCCGAGGTGCGCGCCGGGCGCATCGCGGGGGCCGGTGCCGAGTTCGTCCACGACGTGACGTGCTCCATCGGCTCCGAGGCGCCCGCGTTCCGCGAGCGCGGGATCGCGTGGCTGGGCTCCGATCTGGATATGGCGCGGCTGGTCATGGCGCGCCACAACCTCGGCGCCGACGCGTGGCTTGCCCAAGCCGACGCGCTGGCCCCGGTGTCGACAGGCGGCGTGGTCGTCGCCGACCCGGCCCGGCGCGCGGGCGGGCGGCGCATCACGGACCCGGTGCAGTTGCTGCCGCCGCTTCCGGATCTCGTCGCAGCGCATGCGGGTGCGGAGCTGGCAATCAAGTGCGCGCCGGGCATCGATTACTCCGAGTGGGACGGGCTGGTCAGTGTGGTGTCCGTGGGCGGCGGGGTGAAAGAGGCTTGTCTGTATACGCCGGGTTTGGGGTCGGGGGTTCGTCGAGAAGCGGTGGTGCTGCGCGAGGGGGAAGAGCGCGTGACCGACCGCGACCCAGACGAGGTGGAGGTCACCGCGCCGCGTGGGTTTATCGTTGATCCGGATGGTGCGATCGTGCGCGCGGGCCTGGTGCGCAATTGGGCGGCGCGGCACGGGCTGTCGATGCTCGACGAACACATCGCGTACCTCACCGGCGATGCGATCCCGGCCGGCTACTCCGGGTTCCCGTTCATCGAAGCGGTGCCGCTGCGCAGCCTGAAGAATGTGCTCGCCGCCCACGGTGCTGGCGCGGTGGAGATCCTCGTGCGCGGCGTGGACGTCGACCCGGACCAGTTGCGCAAGAAGTTGAAGTTGCGCGGCAGCCAGCAAATGGCGGTGGTCATCGCGCGCGTCGGCGATAGTGCGGTGGCGCATGTGTGCGGCAGCCGCGTGCACGCCTAACCTGGCAGGCATGGTCTATTTCGATCACGCCGCCACAACCCCCATGCGCCAAAGCGCGATCGACGCGTGGGTGGAACACGCCGGCGCGCTCAACGCCGGCAGCCAACATGCCGCCGGGCGCCGCGCGAACGCAGTGCTTGCCGACGCCCGCGAGCGCATCGCCGCCGTCTTAGGCGCCGACCCCGTGGAGGTGGTGTTCACCGGATCCGGCACCGAGGCGAACAACATCGGCGTGCGGGGGCTGTTTGAGGCTTCGGAACTGGACCGGGTTGTCGCCACGCCGATCGAGCACCCGGCCGTGCTCGAGGTGGTCAAGTCTCTCGGCAGGACTGACTGGCTGCCGGTGGGCCGCGACGGGCATGTGAGCGATCTGGCGCTGCTGGATACCCCCGCGGCGGTGGCGGCGGTGATGTGGGCGAACAACGAAACCGGAGCGATCCAGCCGGTGGCCGAGGTGGTGGAACGCGCCAGCGCCGCGGGTACGCCCGTCCACGTCGACGCGGTGCAGGCCGTTGGCCATGTCCCGGTCGACTTCCACGCCCTCGGGGCGACCACATTGGCGGCCAGCGCGCACAAGTTCGGCGGCCCGCGCGGCACCGGCATCTTGCTGGCGAAGCGCTCGCCGGCGCCGCAGCCGGTCATCTTGGGCGGTGGGCAAGAACGCGGGATCCGCTCCGGCACTGTCGACGTCGCCTCGGCCGCCGCGACCGCCGCAGCCCTCGAGGAGGCAGTGGCCGAGACCGCTCAGATTGAAACACTCCGCGACATGCTCATTGACGGGGTGCGGGAGCGGGTGGATGGGGTGGTCGTCGTCACGCAAGCGCCCGCGCTGCCGGGGCACGCACACTTTTTGTTCCCGGGCGCGAACGCGGACGCGCTGATCATGCTGCTGGACACGCAGGGTATCGAGGTCTCGGCGGGGTCGGCGTGTGCGAGCGGGGTGGTGCGCATGAGCCACGTGCTCGAGGCGATGGGGTTCGACGAGCGCGAGGCGATGGGCGCGCTGCGTGTCACGGTGGGGCGCACCAACACGCGCGACGACGTGGAGCAGTTCCTCGCTGCCATCCCGGAGGTGGTCGAGCGGGCGCGCGCGGCCGGCGCGCTCTAGCGTGTCGCGTGTGACTTGTGTGAATTGGGTGCACTAGTGTTGCCCGCATGCAGATGACTCGCCGTATCCGTTCCGCAGCCGCCGCGGCGGCCGCTTTGCTCGTCGCCACGACCGTGACCCCGTTGGGCGAAGCCGATGCGCAGTCGATCCCCGGCGTGGTCTCCGGCGTCGACGTCGCCGGCCACCAGCGTCCGGGCGGCGCCGCCATCGATTGGCGCTCCGTGGGCACGATCGGCGGACAGGACTTCGCGTTTGTGAAGGCGTCCGAGGGTGAGGGCTGGAAGAACGTCTTCTACGACGAGGACGCCAAGGCCGCCGCCGACGCCGGGCTGAAGGTCGGCGCCTACCACTACGCGCGCCCCGCCGAGGACCCGGTGGCGCAGGCGCGCTACTTCGCCTCCGTGGTCAACCAGGGCCCGGCAACGCAGCTGCCGCCGGTGCTCGACCTCGAGGTCGACGAAGGGCTCGGCCCCGTCCAGCTCGCGGCGTGGACGCAGCGCTTCTTATCCGAGGTCGAGGCGCAGACTGGCAAGCGCCCGATGCTCTACACATACCGCTACTTCTGGTACGAGCGCATGAACAACACCTCCGCGTTCACCTCGTACCCGCTGTGGCTCGCCGCCTACCAGAATCAGCCGCCGGCCCCGGTCGGCGGGTGGGACAAGCTGTCATTTTGGCAGCGCAGCGACTCGGGCCGGGTCGTAGGCATCAACACGCCGGTGGACATGAACATCTACAACGGCACTTCCGGCCAGTTGAACCAGTTCGCCGCTGGCAACCTGCGCGCCGGCGGCGGCGTACTCGAGGCGTTCCAGGCACCGGATTCCGGTGAGTTGAAGGTTCTCGAGCAGGACAGCACCAAGCTCGTCGTGGCCATCCTTGCGCTCGCTGCCGGCGGGTTCGGCGCGCAGCAGCTTATCGACGCCGCCCGCCTCGCCGGCTTCGACATCACCGATGCGAACAACATCGCCAACCTGGTCAAGCAACTCGCGGCGCAAGGCGAGCTGCCGATCGACGATCTACGCAACATGATGGTCGGCGACTATCAGGTCGGCGACCTGCTCATCTTGCTGGATAACGCGCTGAAGGCTGCTTAGTCGCGGCGTGGGGTCGTCGCAAAGCGACGCGCCCACGTCTCGCCCTTGAACTGCGCGGGTACCCCGCCTTTGAGTAACTCGCGGGTGAGTACGTCGCCCGCCTCGATGGGGTGGTTCGCGCCGATGAGCACGATGTTGCCGTAGCGGCGGCCTTTGAACATCGGCGGGTCCGCGATCGCCGCGACGTGCGGAAACACCTCCAGCATGCCCGCGAGTTCCTCCTTCGCCTCCTTCAGGTTCGCGTGTGAGCCGCAGTTGGCAATGTAGAAGCCGCGCTCGCTTAGCGACGACCGCGCCACCGCATAAAACTCCACCGTCGTCAGATTCCGCGGGGTGGTGGCCGACGAGAACACGTCGCGGATGATCACGTCGCGTGTGGCGGGTTTGAACGAGTCGGTGACCTCGCGCGCGTCGCCGACACGGATCTTCACCGTCGGCGCGCGGGGAATGTCGAACAGTTCGCGCGCAAGCACGGCGAGATCGCTGTCGATCTCCACGACCGTACTGCGCGAGCCCTTCCACTTACTGGCGAAGTAGCGCGCCAACGTGCACGCCCCGCCGCCAAGGTGCGTTATCCGCGACTTCGATTTCGCCTCGTCCGGGTAGTGGGTGTCCAGAAAATCCGCAATCCAGCGCATGTACTCGAAGTCGAGGCGCTCGGGATCGCCCGGCACGATGTGCGAACTGGGCACCCCGTTGACGAGCAGCACCATCGAGCCGTCGGGCTCGTGGAGCACCTCGGCGACACCGGTGTCGATCTCGTGAAACTCACTTTTGGCGACCATGGCAGGTGAGGGTACTAGAGGCGCGCGTCGGTCCCTCGCAGGTAGGCCTCAGAGGCGGCCCACGCGGCTGCCGCGAGCGCGGCCGAAGCGAGGATCACGCTCAGGACAGTCCCGAAGTCGAGTGCGCCGGCATTGGCGACGGCGGTGCTGCCCAGCCACAGCGTTTCCGACAGCAGCGCCGGCGCCGAGACGAACCGCACGCCGGGCATGCCGGATGCGAGCGCGCCGAAGGAGATGAGACTGGCCATCACGGCAATGCCGATGGGGGCCGCGAAGCTGCGGATGACCATGGAGAGAAGCGACTGCCAGGCCGCCACCGCCACTATCGGTGCCAGGGACAGCGCAGCGGCGGCGAGGAGGTGGACGGGTAACGCGCCCGGTACGCCCAGGGCGAAACCGGCAACGAGCGCGAGGATCACCAGCACCGCGTGCATCGTCGCGGCCGCGATACTGATCGCCGCAATCTTTGCGGCCACCAGGCTGCCGGTGCCGCGGGTGGAGGTGAGCATGGTCAACCAGTTGTGTCCCCGGTGCTCCACGCGCCAGGCGTAGGCGGCCAGCACCGCGATGCCGGCGGTGCAGAACAGAATGCCGTAGAAGAGCATGATCTGGGAGAAGTAGCTGTCCCAGCCCACGGACAGTGTCTCGGCATTGGCGGAGTAGTTGCCGGCGCCGATGCCGACGGCGATAAGCGGCACGAGGACCACCACCGCCCACATGTGGGAGCGCTTGAACTTCAGCAGGTCGTTTGTGATCAGGTGCATGGTTTAGATTTCCTTCCGGTCCAGGGCCCTCGAACCTGCGATGAACACTGCGGCGGCGAGGACAAGGTATGCGGCCCACAGCCACCAGCCGGGCTGGGTTGGAGCGACGCCCGACTCGGTGAATCCGAACGGCAGCAGCACGGCGTAGTAGCCGAAGGGGTTCAGCGCTGCGAGCCAGGCGGGGGACAGCAGCGCGGCGACGCCCAAGAACCCGCCGACGATGCCGACGCCCAACACGACGATCTGTGAATCGACCACTGCCGCGAGCAGCAGCATCACGGCCAGCAGGGCGATGCTGGTGCCCAAGGCCCCGAGCCCGAAGCGCAGCCATGTGGAAGCCATTGCCCCGCTAGGCGCGGGCGCGCCCAAAGCGACGGGCAGGGCGAGGGCTGCGGCGAATTCGAGCGCGGTGAACACGACCACGATCAGGCTGGCCACGGCGAACTTCCGGGAAAGCAGCGTCCCCGGCTTCGTGCCGGCAATGGCGTTGAGCCGCCACCCGCCGCTTACGTGTTCCGCGTCGACAATGCGGCTGGCCACCAGTGCCAGCAGCAGGGGAGTAAGAAACGCCAGGGCCATGCCCAGCCCGACGAGGTGGCTGGCCCACTGGGTGTGCGGGTCGGCCTGGAAATCTGCGATGGGATCGCCCGCGAACAGGTTCATGTTGGAAAACAGCACGTTGCCCGCGCACATGAGCAGGCACAGCCAGACGATCTTGGTGCGCTTGAGCTTGGCAAACTCGACCATCATGCGCCCATCGCCTCCTTGCCCGTCAGGCCGATGAAGACGTCTTCCAGGGTGCGCCGCTTGCGCACCACCTGGTACAGCGGCACGCCGTGGGATACGAGGTGGGCGCAAGTCTCGGCGACCTGGGCGTCGCTAAGCCCGGAAAGCTCCAGGCCGCCCTCGACGAAGGTGGGGTGAAGCGCCCGCAGCACCTCGGCGGCCGCATCCGGGTGAGGGGTTTGGATGAACACGTCCGGCAGCTGCGCGCTGTAGAGCTCGTCCTGCGAGCCCTGAAACACCAGCTCGCCGTGGTTGATGATGGTCAGATCCGAAGCCATCTTCTCAATCTCGGACAACAGGTGGCTGGACACCAGCACGGTGCGGCCGTGGTCGCGGGCGAGGCTGATGATCAGCTCGCGGATCTCCTCGATGCCGGCAGGGTCGAGGCCGTTGGTGGGCTCGTCCAGGATCAGAAGCTGCGGGTCACGTGCCAGCGCCATCGCGATGCCGAGACGCTGCTTCATGCCCAGCGAGTAGTTCTTCACCAGCTTATCCATGTGGTTTTCAAGGCGCACAAGCCGTACCGCGCGGCGCGCCCGTTCTTTGTCGGCGCCGAGCAGGCGGGTGACGATGCGCATGTTCTCCCCGCCGGTCAGGTGCGGGTAGGCGGCCGGCGCCTCAATGAGCGAACCGACGCCGGAGAGCACCTTCGCCCGGTTGGCGCGGGTGATCGGCTGGCCCAGCATCGTGATCTCGCCGCCGGTCGGCGCGATCAGCCCGAGCAGCATCTTCATGGTGGTGGACTTGCCGGAGCCGTTCGGCCCGAGTAACCCGTGCACCACGCCCGGCTGGACTTCGAGGTTGAGGTCGTGGACAACGTCTGTGTTTCCGTAGGTCTTGGTCAGACCCCGGGTGTAAATGATTGGTGTTTCCATGCGTTCAAGGTTCGCGCATAGCACGGGTCTTCCGCGTCGGCGCGGGGCACGATTTTGGGCGTGATACCCAGGTATGACGCGGCTTAGGAATCCAGCAGGTCCGCGCGCGAGACCAACCCGGTCCGGTACGCGAAAAGTGCCGCGTGCACCCGGTCGCGCGACTGCGTCTTCGCCAGCACCCGGCCCACGTGGGTCTTCACCGTGGGCATGGAGATGAACATCCGCTCGGCGATCTCGCCGTTGCTCCAGCCCCGGGCAATCGCGATGAGTACTTCGCGCTCGCGCTCGGTGAGCTCACCCAGCGCGAGGCGGTCCGCGCGGGACAGGGCTACAGCCTCCTCTGTCGGAGCAGCAAGCTTTGCGACGATCTGGTTCGTCGCCCTCGGCGAAATCACCGCGTCACCGCCTGCAACCGTGCGGATCGCGTCCAGCAGCGCCTCCGGTTCCGTGTCCTTGAGCAGGAACCCGCTCGCGCCCGCGCCAATCCCGCCGAGCACGTAGTCCTCGTCGTCGAACGTGGTCAGCACGATCACCTTGGTGTCCGGATGGTGCTGGGTGATACGCCGGGTGGCGGCGATGCCGTCGAGGACGGGCATTTGCACGTCCATAAGCACAATGCCCACCGGATCGCTGTCGCACGCCTGCACTGCCTCCTCGCCGTTCGCGGCGAGCCAGCGGACCTCCATGTCCGGCTGGGAGTCCAGCACGTTGCGGATGCCGTGGAGAAACAACGCTTGGTCGTCTGTGAGTCCGAGAGTGATCATGAGTTCAGCGGGATCCTTGCCGTTGTGGTCCAGGTGCCGGCGGGGGTGGCGGATGCGGTCACCGTGCCGCTGGAAAGCGCCGCGCGCTGCCGCATGCCCTCCACTCCGTGGCCCGGACGAGTGGTCGCGCCGGGAGCGACCGGGTTCGTCGTTTCCACCACGACGTTATCTGCGCCCCAGCGCACCGCGAGGTCGGCGCGGCCGGTGCCGTGCTTCATGGCGTTGGTCAGGGACTCCTGCACGATGCGCTGGACGGTAAGGGCGGTGGCCGGAGCCAGGTGCTCGGGAGGGGTGCCCTCGGCGGTGTATGCGACGTTAAGCCCGCCCGCATGGCTGGTGGCGACCAGGCCGTCGATGTCCAGTTGCGTTGCTGGTTCAAGGGGGCGCTGTTCAGCGTCGCGGAGCAGCTCCACCACGCCGCGCATCTGGCGCAGCGAGTCGCGGCCGACGTTGCCGATGGTGCGCAGCGCCTCGTCCTTCGCCTCCGGGGTGGCGGCAAAGCGCGCGCCGTCGGCCTGCGCGACGATGACGGTCAGCGAGTGGGTGACAATGTCGTGGATCTCTCGCGCGAGGTGGGCGCGCTGCTCCTGGGCATCGCGCTCGAACTGCTCACGCTGTCGGGCCAGATCCTTCTCCGCGGTCTCCTCGGCACGGCGGCGCAGCTCGCCGAACAGCAGCGCCACGGTCAGCAGAATGATGCTCCAGAAGACGTAGGGGAGTCGCTCGGCAGGCTCGAGCGCGGTAAGCGCGGGGATGACGAACGCGGTGGCTGCGGCGTCGCTAAGCAGCAGTGCACCCGTGGCGATGTCGCGGTGCGGGGCGGGCAGGTGGCGCCTGGCGATGTAGGCGGCGAACGGCGCCACGGCGATTGCGCCGACGGGGAGCGTGTTGCAGAACGCCGCAGGAATGAGCACCGTAAGGATCGCAGCGAACGTTTCCATCGGCCAGCGCCAGCGGGTAAACGGGGCCGCAACGGCGCAGGCCAGCAGTGCGAGCCCGACGACCAACTGCCGCGAATCCGGCAGCAGCCCAACTAGGCAGGCGACCAGCATGAACGCTGCCATGCCCGCATTGCGGATCCGCACTGCGCGGGTAGTGGAAAAGTTCATGGCCGTCCACGCTACTTGCCGCCGCGGGCAGCCGCGTCGTACTGCGGTATGACGATTAGGATTTCACCAGTCGAGCGATAGCTGCGGACGCCTCTTCGATCTTGGCGTCGG
>ERZ1029854.480-NODE-480-length-15436-cov-7.941421_pt1 | contig 15436 bp, 10 predicted proteins | sample MGYA00519239_ERZ1029854 | MGnify/ENA primary metagenome ERZ1029854 (study PRJEB33666, sample SAMEA4610917) | skin metagenome | biome: Human-associated habitat; feature: Malodor aspect; material: skin | place: Philippines | collected 2015-08 ... | reverse complement strand
CTCCATCTCCCACTGGATTCTTGCATGTGGGAGGCCTTAGAACGGCGCTCCTAAACTACCTGTACGCCAAGCAAAGTGGCGGTCAATTCATTCTGCGTATGGAGGACACAGACCAGACGCGACTGGTGCCTGGAGCCATGCGTGCTTTGCAAGAGTCTCTTCGATGGGCCGGCATCCATTACGATGAGGGACCTGACATGGGAGGGCCGTATGGCCCCTATGTCCAGAGCGAGCGGCTCCCTTTGTACACCTCATACGCTGACAAGCTCATACGATGTGGTCGTGCGTACCGTGATTTTCGACCGCCGGTATCTCGCGACATGAGCGCACGGGCATCTGCCATACTTCGTGAAGCATACTTGCCACCTAGTGAAAGTGAGGCGCAGGAGCGTATTCAGCGTGGGGAGACGTTCGTCGTGCGCCTCAAAATGGACCCCGAGCGTACGTTTTCGTATGAGGACGTGGTATATGGGCCTATGTCTTTTCGGCCTGATGCTATGGGTGGTGTGACAGATGATCCTATTATAATAAAGAGCGATGGCTGGCCGACCTATCATTTGGCCAGTGTTGTGGATGACACAGAGATGCGTATCACACACGTTTTGCGTGGTGAGGAATGGATCCCATCCATGCCCAAGCACTTGGCTCTGTATGAGGCGCTGGGTGCAAAACCACCTATTTTTGTGCACCTCCCGCTTTTGATCAATGCTGATGGCACGAAGCTATCGAAAAGGTCGGGTGATGTCCGCGTAGCTGATTATATGGAGCAGGGATGGGAGCCGGAGACGCTGGTGAACCTAGTTGCCCTCACGGGCTATAGCTATGCGAATTTGGAGCATGCTGATCATGATGTCAAGACGATGAACGAACTCATCCGTGACTTTGAGCTTACTCGTATCTCCCATACGCGAGCCACACTCCCCATGGACAAGCTTGTGTTTTTGAACAAGCATCACTTGGCAAATAAGCTGGCGCTCGCCACGACGTGTGAGCAGACCAAACAAGACCTATTGTCGCGTATCCGGCCGATCATTACCTCGTGGTACGGCGATCATTCAGATGATTATATCCTGCGCGTCGTAACACTGGGACAACAACGCGTCGATACCCTTCGCCAAGTGCCGGAGCGCATGGCGTATTTATTCACCGAGCCGCGTTGGGATACAGACACCTGCCGTGCTTTCCGAGCGTCTGTCCCGACGCCTTCTTTCCGACAGGTGGTACAGGCAGGTCATGACTTGGTGCTACAAACGCGTGACATACATGGAGACTGGGGAGTGTGGATAAAATCATTACAGGTGGCAGGGGGTAAGTCCGCCGTACAAAAAAGCTTGCGCATCGCGCTGACAGGCGAACGAGCCGGTCCACCACTAGCCGACATTATTGACATGTTGGGGCCGCAGAAAGCAGCAGCGCGACTCGCTGCAGCATTGGCATGGGATAAGCAACATCATTAGTTGGTTGGTTGTTGCTGCATGGTGTCCACCATGTCGCGGAACTGATGAATAATCTCGGCTTCTTTCCGCGCCCTGTCCAGGCGCTTTTGCGAGAGTTGCGATTGGCGTTGCTCTGCCGAGATGACTTGGTGCTCCTTACGCGTACGCACAGCATCCATGCGTCCGTGTCGCGAGCCACTCATTACGAAACCTGCACGCTCAAACGCTTCGATTTGATCAGCGTTTAATCCAATTTCACCGCGCCGCGGAATACGTTTACCGCTTTGAACGTAGGATGCCATAGCCGCGCCTTCGCCTGGAAGGAGCTGCTTTCCATATGCACGCTCATCCAGTGCGCGTGCGTTATCGTGGTCAGACATGGGATGCGGACCCACGACGTCTTCATCAGAATCAGATGGATGAATGGACAAAGCATCTTTCGTATCAGAAGGGTGTCGTGAACTGCATCGCCTATGCCAAGGATGGTGCCGATGGTGGCGGTGATGACGTCGAGATCGGGGTCTGACCGCAGACGACAGAAACTCGTCTGTCAGAGGCTGTGGTGGCGATGGTGGCCATATCACATAGGTACTTGCTTCTCGCTGCGCTCGGCGTGCTTCAATACCATGTTCTACGGCGCGATCGATGTTCACGCTGCCGCCATCACCGGGCATGCTGGGGCGACAACGCTAGGGTGGGCGTTTGCCACGCACCCCGCATGGTATCACGTGAGGCATACAAATTCGCGATGCTTTTTTCGCCGGGGCCGAAGCACGGCAAACGACCTTGTCAAGCGATCCACACGCCAAGTATATTTGCGTAGCGCACACTCACGGCTTGAGTACCTGACTGTTTCTGTGCAGTGGGTATTTATGAATTGTCCTGTTTTTGCTGAAACTTGATTCGTCTCCGAAGACATCCATCTAGTCTCCATTACGTTGCACGCACAGTATGACGATTGTCAATATCCGTCGTGATGTGGACGACAAATTCTATCGTTACCGCATGCCCCTTTTGGAAATTAAGATCGAGGGTAAGGGAAATGGTATAAAAACGGTCGTGCCGAACATGTCTGACATTGCTCGTGCGCTGAGTCGCCCACCATCGTACCCCACCAAGTACTTCGGCTGTGAACTCGGTGCGCAGACTATCATTGACGACAAGAGTGACCGTTACATCGTCAACGGTGCACATGACGTCAACCGCCTTCGTGAGCTTCTGGATGGTTTTATCGATAAATTCGTGCTGTGTGGTGATTGCAAGAATCCAGAGACCGATCTCAAGATCAAGGATGGCGACATTCTGCGAGATTGCAAGGCCTGTGGTAAGCGTACCTATGTGGATATGGGCCATAAGCTTACGACGTTTATCCTCAAGAACCCGCCACCGAAGCGCATGAAGGGTACCAAGGGTGCAAGCGCCACTAGTGGTCAATCCGCTCAGGCAGATGGCGATGAGGAAGGCGCGAACAGTGATGACGAACTTACGCGCCGTATCAATGCTGAGGCGGAGCGTATTCCCACTGCCACTCAACGTGACAAGGCTGAAGTCGACGACGACTGGTCGGTGGATACCTCAGAGGCCGCTGTGGCAGCTCGCGTCAAGGCTCTTGAAGGTGCAATGAGTGTCCTAGGCACGGGCAACGACGATGAGGAGGGCGATGAGGATGAATCGAGTCCGTACTCCCAATTCGGTACCTGGATCCTCGAAGAGCGTGAAGCCGGTAGGAAACTAAGTGCTGCGGAAGTGTACCGCAAGGCCCAGGAGCTGGACATCGAGAAGAAACATAAGACGCTGCAAGTACTGTTCCAGGCGCTTTTCAGTGAGAATGCAGCGGCTGAAATCGAGTCATACGCGCCGCTTCTTCTCAAAATGGTCACGTCAGAGAAGCACCAAAAGTCCATGCTGGGCGGTATTGAGCGTTTGGCTGGTCTTGAACACCCTTCGCTCGTTCCAATTGGTGTCCCGAAAATCCTCATGGCACTATACCAAATCGATGTGCTGGACGAAGAGGTGGTTCAACAATGGGGTACGCACATCTCGAAGAAGTATGTGGATAAGGAGACATCGAAGCGTGTTCGAAAAGCTGCTGCGCCCTTCCTCGAATGGCTTAAGCAAGCCGAGAGTGAAGATGAGGACGAGGATGACGAAGAGGATGAAGACGAAGAAGACGGTGCCGACGCGAACGGCGGCTACCAACAGGGTGACAGTGACTTGGATGACTTGTAGTGTCGTCTGACCCCGTTTTAGTCATCGATAGGAACCACGTCCCTGACTCCAGGTTGGACGCGAACCACGATATGCCGAGTGCGTGGTCGGCGACCTATGCTTTGCCGCCCACGGCGCCGAGCATGTCGCGCGTGTCGAGTGATGGTATGCGAATGTCTGCTGCATCAGGGAGCGTGCCAGATATTCTTGAGCGACCGCGAGACAAGACGCGTCATGCTGAGGTGAGTCTGAGCGCCTTGCAGTTCCTATTCGCCGAGATGGTAGTGTATGCTCAGGACCGCGTATCTGGTATTGCAGAATTTGAGCAGCTCCTTGGTGCGATAGGAAGACATGTAGGGCTGCGTGCGCTAGCGATGCAGAGTCAACGTGCGCAATCCGCTTCGAACCCCAAGCGGCCGCAGCGAGAAACGCGGCTTCTCAAGACGCTTCTATGGATTCACACTACTTTGTGGAAAGTACTTTTTGGCTCCCCAGCAGATAATTTGGAGCGCAGTACGGAAAGTGATCGTTTCGACGAATGTGCGTACTGTGCCACACTAACGGCAGATATGATTACGACCAATACTCCGTTATTTTCCAGAGGCATGTCTGTGCCCAAGGAGATGGAGCAGCTAAGTGTGGAAGCCTATACGGCAGGCATTGTGGAAGGTGCGCTTGAAGGACTCGGGTTTCCTGCGCGCGTTACGGCGCATACGGTGTCCACCGATGCGTACCCAGATCGTACAACGATTCTAATAAAGCTCGATCGAAGTGTCATGGAGCGTGAAATGGCTATGGGTGGTCCGTGAAAGACTAGGGCGTATCCTCTGACTCATAGTACATAGTAAATGTGGGTTCTGTGCGCATTTGTGGTAATTGCTCCAGCACGCCGTACACATGAAGAAACAAAGTCGGAAAGCGGCGTGTAAAGTACAGGAGGAATCCTTCAGGCATAGGGCTCAGTTGCTTTTTCAAGATGATGGGCATGTCTTGGAAATGGTGCTTCTTGTTGCGTATCACGCGCAGCAAGTCTTGTACACTGGCTGAATTGTACGTCCGAAACTTGCCCAGATCATCGAGGAAGTTTTTGTCGAATCGCCGGCGCCAATCAGGTCCGACGATAGACTCGGCATTTTGCTCGAGTAATTCAAGCGCAAATGACGGAGGTGTGCGTTCCAGTGTCTCGAAGCGATCACTCACATCTTGCAAGAACGCAACGCGTTTGGCAGCATTCCAGAAGAATGGATGGCGGGCCACATCCGACGCACTGGGTCGGTCGCTCGGAATGGGTGCAATCATTTGCTTGATCAGAGCTTCAGCTTCGACAGTATCGTCACCTGACGCAGAGAGAGCGCTGGTGTCGACTTGGTTCTGTAAAATTCGTATTTCACGTTCATACAACTCGCCAAATGGATGTCCGCCGCGCGTCAGCATATAGAATGCGACGCAGCCCAACGAGAAGATATCGACCGCACGGGTAAGTCGCTCCTTGCCATCGTCAGCATGCAGGCTGAATCCTTGAAGAAGCTCTGGTGCACGCCATCCCATCGTGCCGCCAGCTTGCGCGCTCTGTGACTGTGCACTGAAGGTGAGCCCATCGATACGCTTAGAAAGGCCAAGGTCTGAGAGCAGGACACGCAGCTTGTTTTGGGGCGTGAGTGTCACCAAGATATTTCCTGGTTTGATGTCGCGGTGCACGATAGAGAGCGAGTGCAAGTGTTGCAATCCTGCCGTGATCTGCTTGAATGCTTGTCGCGGCTCTAGAAGAGCTGCTAATGAGGCATAATCGAGTGGTCTCTCAATGAGATCAGCCAGGCTCGCTGGGCACTCTTCCAAAGCAATGTACAAAAAGTTCGGGGTAAGTTCCTGGCAGTAGTAGCGGATCACGTTGGGGTGGTTATCAGCGGATTGGAGAAGGGACACTTCTTTGGAGGCCAAGTGTACAAAGTCGCGGAGCAGTCGTTTGACGGCGACGGCGCGACCCTGGAATGTGCCGCGAAACACAACGGTGCCAGAAGAGCCGTATCCCAGGATTTCATCAGAGATTTGCAGGGACGTTGGTAATGGTTCGGGTGACTCGCCCTCATTCACCGTGGGTGGTGACTCGGGGGCTATCGGTTCCAGAGACTCTTCTCGACGGGCCTGACGAGCCGACACGGCTGCACCTGCGCGCTTTCCGCGACGCCTTCGCCGTCGTTTGGGATCTGCCTCAAGGTCGTTCGACGCCCGCGGTTCACTTTCTGGTCGCTCTGGCGTATGTTCTGGCATGGGTGTGGACGGTGCGCTTTCCAATGAGGTATCTTGAACCACCTTGTCCTCATCAAAGCAGAGGTTTGATGTGTCAAAACATTGAAGACGTGATTCACGCCATATCAAATAGGCGCCTCGTAGGACCATAAGAGCAAACGCCAAAAGACCGACAAGTTGTGCCACCAGTCGCTTCGACGGTCGCCACTCTGTGGTGATGGAAGGAGGCGCTTCTAGTTGTAAGACAGGTTGTGACGCGCCAAGTAATGGTATGCCCTGTCGCAGAGGAGGCCGCACGCGGTAGCCACCGATCCAAGGCGCCATGAGGCTTGATGCATGATGTGGCTCCGGGTTTAGCACGGCTGCACGCTCAGCGAAGCCAGCTAAAGGGTATCTGGTGCTGCCGAGGGCAAAGAGACTGCCATCGGGCGCCAGACCCAGAAAAGCGCTTAGCTCATCGGCAGAAGATGCACCTTGGTGTTGTAAAATAATCCTTGAGAGAAAGCCGGCATTGTGCGGTACGGGGACGGGACGTAAAAGTGGCGCCTCAACGTCAGAGGGGGCAAACACCACATCATATATGTCCACAGGCAGCGAATCCATCTGCGACGTCCACAGCACGGGCGGCAGTGGCTGAGTAGTGTGTCTGTGTGGATTGCGTGCGAGACGCAAATCATAGCAGAGAACAGTGGCATTTTCAGGAGATGAGAGAAATGCACGTTTGTCGGCCGGCTGTGCTGATTGGTGCCATAGTGACATCACATCGCGGTCAGCTATATTGGGTGAGAAGACTTGATATTGCAGTGTTTGGACTGCATGCGGCACATGGCGGACATGGATATAGAGGGTATAGTCCGTGCGACCAATGAGGACCCATGGCGATTCGATAGCGTCGTCAGCCGTACCGTCTGTGTCGGAATGGCTCCGCGACACAGTGCGTGGATCGAGGGCATGGCTCGTGGCATGGTGTAGGCCCGTGTCACTACTGCTGTACACTGCACGCACTGTTCCAGTGAACACATTCAATTCCATAAGAGATGTGTGCTTTTCTGCAACAAAGATACGTGGGTCTTCGGCGTGCAAAGTAAAGGGGCTTATAGACACGAGATCAGGAAGAGTGAACGGCAGCTTTTCCAGCGTGGGTATGGTGGCGCCAGGTGGTACACGAAGGATATACATATCGCCCCCGGAAGACGGCTCGACGATGTAGATACCATCTTCTTGAAGGGCTCGTACCAGTGTTGGATCGCCGTGATCACGCGCGTCTTTGGCAAGCTGTTCCATGGAACGGTGGTCGTACTTGGACGTAACGAGTGGCGCGTGTACGCTATTATCAGAGATGCTGGGAAATGACCACAGCAGAGAGCCAGATGTGCGGTCTAGACCATGTAGGCGACCATCGACGGTCGTGACAAGCAGCACGTTGGATAGCTCCAAGTCTTGGATTGAGATGGGCACGGACGGCAACACCGCATACGGCAGATGAGCATCGACATCCATGCGCGTCAGCTCATGGCCTTTTGATGCCCATGCGAATGCAACGCATGTACACAGGGCGATGGTGAGCCACGCGCCAAGCCGCATGATGCGATTGGGCCTCACGGAATGGCGGCGTGGAGGCAACCCAAGAATTGTGCCTGGTCCCCTATTCACCGTCGTGCGCACAAAGGACTGGTCTGACAGCACTACCGAAAAGGACAGAATCTAGTGCGTACGCACACGTAGTGTACATGCGCTATCGTGGCGAGCAGACACAAAGTGGCTTGCCCGTATGGCAACTATGGTCAAGGTCGCTAGGTCTAAAAGATATGTTTTAACATGAAAGCACGATGCACAAGCCGCATGCCTGTCTTAACATATGACATATGGCCCTATCGCGTGAATGCTGTGGCCGATGGATGAAGCTCGCTGCATGACGGGCCGCACGATGGGATCACCACCACGTCGGAAGGGCGTAACACGTGACACGCTCTGCTTCCACGTAAGCCGGGCACACGACGCGGTTTCGTGGCATCGACAACGACGACAACGACCATGGCGACGGCACTGGTAGAGGATGCGCAGCCACCGACGTTGCAGAATATCCTAGACCAAAAGTCACTGAAGTGGATTTTTTGCGGTGGTAAGGGTGGTGTCGGTAAAACGACCACGTCGTGCTCGCTGGCGATTCAACTCGCCAAAGTGCGTGAGAGCGTGTTGCTGATTTCGACGGATCCTGCGCACAACTTGTCAGACGCTTTTGGACAGAAATTTGGACGCGAAGCTGTCAAGGTGAATGGTTTTGACAACCTCAGCGCGATGGAGATCGATCCAACGAGTAGCATGCAGGAGATGATTGAACAGTCCGAGCAACAGGGCGGAGCTCTCGCCCCTTTTATGCAGGACCTCGCTTTTGCTATTCCCGGTGTAGATGAAGCCATGGGTTTTGCGGAAATCATGAAGTTGGTCAAGTCGATGGAATACAGCGTTGTCGTGTTTGACACGGCGCCTACCGGTCACACGCTCCGTTTCCTGAGCTTCCCCAGTGTGTTGGAAAAGGCCTTGACGAAGTTTAGCTCGTTCGGCAAAAGCCTCGGCCCTATGTTCCAGCAGGTCCAGAATATGATGGGTGGTGGCGCTGGTGCCCAAGAAGACATGTTTGGCAAACTCGAGAGTATGCGGCAGATCATCACAGAGGTAAACTCGCAGTTCAAGGATGAGACCAAGACGACGTTTGTGTGTGTGTGCATTGCCGAATTTTTGTCTCTCTATGAGACGGAGCGCCTTATTCAGGAGCTCACGCAGTATGGTATCGATACACACGCCATCGTATGCAACCAGCTACTGTATCCACCACCAGGGTCACAGTGCGAGCATTGCCGCGTACGAAAGGCCATGCAAGACAAGTATGTGCACGAAATGATGGATTTGTATGCGGAAGACTTCAATGTGGTCAAGATTCCGTTGCTCACGGAAGAGGTGCGGGGCTCAAAGAAGCTGTCTGCTCTCTCGGAATACCTTATCCACCCGTACCAGCCCCCCAAGTAGATTCAGATACCTTTGTGCACGAACGGCTCAAAGATGGTTGCTCTGCTGTCAGTATGGCATACGTACTGCGGTTGTACAACGACACTTTCGCCATGACTGCGGATCGTCTGCCGCTTCGTATCCCGTGGTAAGGGCATCCGCATATCTGTGTGTGAGCCCGAAAAACGTACCAAACCCATCTTCTGCCGGCTTCGGAGGCGTACCCTGGTAGTACGCGTGAACACGGCGATACACGGAGTAGCCGCGCTTTTTATACATGCCTATGGCCTTAGCATTGGATGGCCGCACAAAGAGGTCGACGAAAAAACCGCGGTAAACATGCTCAGAGCAATACTCGAAGAAATCCATGAGCATTTGTGCAACGCCCAAACGGCGGTATTCGTGTGCCACTGTCACGGCTGTCACATGCCCATGCAGTGTAAGGTCCTTGTTCCGCCTTTTGTCTTCCTCAGTGGGTTCCTTGCCTTCAGCCTTGCCAAGTACATAGCCCATGATGGCACCCGTTTGCGCTGCGCACGCAGTCAGCGCCATGTCCGGCCACTGTGCAAGGTAGCTCAGGTAAAATCCATTGCTGTACGTCTCGGTCCAGTGGTCCATGTTGACATTATTGAACGCGAACAAGTCGCGTGCCCGAAATGGGCGCACCGTTGTCATGGCTCCAGCCAACCCGGGTGAGGGAAATTGGGCGTATTTGCCCATACCGCTCACCTCCACTTCTGCACACTCTCACGATGATAGCCACTGCCATGCACAGGTGCGTGGAAAACCTGCACGCCATCTATGCATGGCACATCGAAGGTGACGCCATGTGCTTTGTGGCTTTACGGCGACGACATCAAGTACCTTTCTTTATGACATCTATGATGCCTGGACCTCATGCTATATGGGGCGATTTTTCCAGTCGCTCCATTCACGCCCATGCTGATTTCGCGTCCTGGTTGCGTGAAGATCGAGGACCACCATGCCGTGAATGCCTAGTATCACTGTGGATTTTTCAAGAGACGTGGTATTGTGTATGGGAAAAAGTGCTGGACTTGCGTCATGCCACGCCGACATTGGTCCCGACCACACCGACCTTGCCGTGTGTGGTGCTGTCCTTAAAATGCCAGGACACACTTGAATATTTTGCGGTGGGTGATACCCCTTCTGCGATAACACCAAGCGAATTCATCCCCTCTTTCACTTGGCAAGATCTGGAATATATGGCCCGAATACAGTCGGACGTGCTCCATGCACAAGATGCTGAAAGATTATTGGCCTTGCGATGTGCACCTGCGCTCCAGAGCAACTCGGTCTTGACACAACGTCGCTATAAATTCGAGCTGCGGCACACACACGATCTTTTGCGACGAGCACGGCGCAATCGTGAACAAGCACTATCTGACCTGTACGATACTTTGGAAACACGACAAAAGGCGTTGGGCGAGAAGCAGCAGCAGCTCCAAGCGATCCGTGCACGCATGAAAACTATCAGGCTCGAGCGCACAAAATTATCCCATGATAAGGATCTTGTGCTTTCTGAACTCAATCATGTGCAAAAAGAGGTTGGCATGCATCGTGCACGTCTTCTCCGCGATCTCGATGATATATACCCTATCCAACTAGTTCATGCGCGTGATTTGCTCTATTCCATCGTCGATTTGCCGTTGCCGAATGGTATTGCTACTACCAAGGAGAATACCACCACGCTAGTGCACCGCACTAATTTGGACGAAACTAGCGCGGCTCTAACCTATGTGGCCCAACTGATGATCCTGCTGAGCACTTATCTTCATACGACACTGCCCTATCCGCTGACATCTTCCGGCAGCCGTGCAACTGTCCAGGACCGCATCAGCATAATGACAGGTCCTAGATCGTGCGTATGGATTACTGACATGACAGTTTTATTCTCTCCGGTAAGGATAACGAATTGTACCGCTACGAATATGCCGTCTTTTTGCTTAACAAGGACCTAGAACGACTCATGAACCAATTTCATGTCCCCCTTCTGGATTTACGTAATACGCTGCCGAACCTCAAGAACCTGCTCGTGACTTTGTCGGCGGCAACACTCACATAGCCTAACTGGTACTTCGGCGCGTCGCGACATAAAGGCACGCGCGTCGAGCTTCATGGGCGAGAAACGCCATGATTGTGCATTGGCCGCGAGAGACGGGCGACAATGCAATTGTGCCTGCTCGGGACCGATTAGACTACGCGGGTGCATACAAGCATATATGCTCAAACTCCCGGCGGCGCGTTCTTGGCGAAAATGCGAGCTCTGATACCCCTGCTGTGCCCACGGCGTTGGGCGGCGCTGCTGTGTTAATCCTTGCGACGCCCCACGTTGACTCACTTGCGGCACTGCGAATCCTTACACAGCTTTTGGCGCAGGATGAGGTGCCTTTTCGTATAGCGCCTGTCAATGGATATCGATCCCTACAGCACGTCCTGGCTCAAGACGTGCACGATCATCTTGAGCTGCATACCCTCATCTTTATCAACCTCGGATCACTCCTTCCACTTCCAGAGACCGTTCCACTCCCACCGCATTGCACTCTTCATGTTATCGATTCGCACAGGCCATGGAACCTCAGTAACTTGTTTGCTACATCAGGCATCAATGACCACATATGGGTCTGGGACGACGGCGACATCGAGCATAGACTTGGCAAGGAACGTGAAGCTTATGAAATACTCGAATTTGATTTTGAATCCGACTCGGAGGAAAGTGAAGACGAGGACGAGGAGGAAGATGAATTTGGCAAACGTATACGGACCCATAGTCCGCCTCGAGAGACAAAACGTGCACGACTGGATCCATCTCAGCGCCAGTCTTACCGAGCCATCTTGGCCAAGTACTATGCCAAGGGAATCTGGACAGGTATGAGCACAGCACAGATGATGTACATGCTTGCCGTGTCCCTTGGTCGCAGTGATCGCGACAGTCTATGGCTTGCTATATTGGGCCTCACGTCACAATACGTTTCGAATGCAATTCATGCAACAACTTATGACGGCTATGCAGCCGCTCTTGCCTCAGATGTTGTGGCCATGAACGCTGTCCATGACCAAACTGATACCCAGACGTCTCTGAGAGGGATCAATGTCCACGGAGCAGACGACAGCTCCATCCGTGTCCTTCCAGAAGAGCTTCGTTTCACATTATACCGGCACTGGAGTCTCGAGATGAGCATGTATCATACGAGTTACGTGGCGGCCAAGCTTGGTATTTGGCGGGAAAAAGGTATTCATAAGCTTCGCGGACTTCTCGCAAAAATGGGTTTATCTCTGGCCAATTGCCGACAAACTTACGAGCATATGGAACTGGATCTCCGTCAGTCTCTTGTCCAGCGCATGGAATCAATTGCACCCGAATATGGCCTGGTTGACTTGTCTTTTAGATCATTTATGCGTGCATATGGTTTCCGGTCTATGCCAATTAGTGCGTCTGACGCGGTAGAAGGCATTTCTGCTCTGCTACAGGCGGCACATGGCGTTCGAATCGAGATTGATGGTGTGCACATCGTGCGCTCTGAATCATCTACAAAAAGCGGGGCACAATCCTTCCTGGATGCATCTGTGTCGTATGGAGGCCGTACATTATGGGCATTAAGTGATGACGGCGTCCATTTACCAACTTGTCTTCCAACAGAATCCACTGAAGGTGATGCCAGCGTCGAAGAAAACGAAGAAGAAGAGAATGAAGAAAATGCGACATCTGCCGTGTGGATCAAAAGCTTTTTCGAAGCCTATCGCGCCATGGACGTACACAAACCACAGAATGTATCGCTGTTACAAGCCTCGCTCAAATTGGCGAAGTCTCTACATCAAGCCATTGTGTCACAAGGCGTTAGTATCATAATCAAACAGTCGATCAAGACACTCCGCTCATTTCGACTATGCATTCTTCAGGACGGAGCGAATCTGCACCTATTTGTACATCCCGACACGCTGACCCGCCTGGGGTTTTGGTTAATTGACGCGCTACGCGACATTGTAAGCGAGCAACACGTACGACGCATGGAAGAGAAGCGTGAAAGACGGAGAAGCAAAGGTGATACGGACGATTCAGATTTATCCTCCTCTATCGTGTCTCTACCGTTTGTGCTAGCTGCTCTGGATGCACCCCGTGATGTATTTACAGTCGTCGGTATCGTTGGTGCCCCAGACTATGGCGATGTACTGAAAAATCGATTTGGACTTGCTTTTCAGGATGCTGCCCAAATAAGTGGCGCACGCATGCGTAACGATCGTTTCGAGTCGAGTGTGCTCGAAGTACGCCGCAGCGATCTCATGCCCTTTGTTGAAGCACTCCACCTCAAAGCATGAACAGAACACCGTATCACGTAGATTTACACACGCGCACGTCCCTCCTGACGATGTCCCCTATACCTCACGTGATATAAACTGCGGCGCCACCACGTGAATTCATCCGTGTATATGATTGGTTCGACATTCGGCCGGTGCGATTTCTGCCTGCCATGCCTGACCCTGTCCGACCCACCCACCCATTTTGTATCGCACGCCAGTAGTAATACGCGTGAAGAGCGTGCGCCAAGTCCAATTTCAGTGTATAAGAGCGCGTTTCACGCGTCGCAAGTGACACATCCATCACTTATCCCACATTCCTTCCCAAATAAGTATTCTTTGGAAAGTGAGAGTACAATCTCACCCACTCCCTCCCTGTTGAGTTTCATACTGCCACCTTGCTACTTAGCTTGGGATTCTCCGACTCGACGTTGGGTTGACTTCCATACCAAGGATGGTGGAGGCATCTAGAGCTCCCCCTCCTACCGCTCCGGTTGCGAGCACTGCTCCGCAGGGTACGGCTACTGGAGCTGCTATGACACCTAATACACTGTTAGCTCAGTTGCCACCTCACATCCAGCATCAACTGGCCGGTATGACGAAAGAGCGTCTCCAGCAAATTGTTTCGCGTATGCAACTACTTCGGTCTCACGGTCACAATGAGCAGTCTAATCCAGAGTTTGCAGCATTAGCCCAGACTCTCAAGACGTTCCAGTATCTTCAGCAATTGCGGATGCAGCAGTTGGCTCCCTCTCAGGCCACGAAATCATCCCCGTCCCAAGCGCTGCCACAGAATGTTTCGCAAGCACCACCACTGACACAAGCGCAACCTTTGTCAACGACACCTGCGGTACAACCCAGCGCGCCTGACGCATCCGTACTAACCCAAGACCAAATACAGGGCCTTCGTACGCAGGTGTCGGCTTATAAGCATTTGGCAAGGAATCAACCCATGGCCTCTCAGCTTCAGCATCAAGTATCTGACTTATCTGCCACAGACGCAGCTGCGGCTGCGTCTGTGGCCAACAAGGTGTCTGATGCTGCCGCTGATTCCCATGCCGCTCTAGTTGCCACACATGGTCCGGACAATCTTCGTAAAGCAGTCTCAGAAGTGGCTTCCGATGCTGGAGAGTCCTCTAATGTGCCTCAAGATGATCGATCGAGCCGTGTGTACCCCTACAATGCCCACCTTCATCCATTTACGATCTTGGCCAAGCCCAGCATGAAGGGTGGCGATGATCTTGCTACATTGCAGCAGCGCTTGCTCGTTCCTAGCCTGCTACCAGCAGGTATCGATGCACACTTGCTTTTGGAAGAACGCGAGCGTTTTATTCAAACTCGTATTCAGCAGCGCATCCGCGAACTTGAATCTTTCCCTGCCACAATAGCTCAAGTGCCCACTTATGAAAGTTCATCCAGCGATCCGTCTCAACCCAAGCATAACAACGCCAAAGTCAAGGCTCTTATTGAGCTCAAGTCGCTTCATTTGTTAGAGCGCCAGAAGCAAATGCGAGAAAAAGTTATTTCAAGCATGAACCTAGCTACTTCCCTAGGTCTTGATCGTTCAGCCTTCCGTCGTGTGCGGAAGCAAGCATTACGTGATGCGCGTGTAACAGAACAACTTGAGAGGAAGCAGCGTACTGAGCGTGAACGTAAGGTGAAACAGCGCCATACCGATTATTTGACAATGATCTGCAATCACGGCAAGGATATGTTGGCTGCTCATGGTAAGTCCACGGATCAAGCCAAAAAGATTGGTCGTATGGTGCTAAAGTTCCATGCTGATACGGAGCGTGAGGAGCAAAAACGCATTGAACGACTAGCTAAAGACCGTCTGAACGCGCTCAAGGCCGATGATGAAGAGGCATATCTCAAGCTGATCGACACAGCAAAGGATACGCGTATCACCCATCTGCTACAACAGACTGATGCCTACTTGGATAGTTTGGCTCAAGCTGTTCGTGCCCAGCAAGATGATGATTCCCATATTGACTGGACCACTACTGACGGAACTGAGGGTGCTGCCGTTGATGAAACGACATTTGGTGCTTCGCGGCAAGATGATGCTGGCGACGATAATGGTGCAACGCCTGGAGTGGACCTTGGTGTTTGGTCACGTTGATCTGATGACTTCTGTGGCGACGTGCGCGAATCAGCGAGCTTGTGCTCTGACGACGGCGACATCGAGCCATATTCTGACATGTGTTTCCTGCGTATCGATGCAG
>ERZ1029854.479-NODE-479-length-15477-cov-15.811892_pt1 | contig 15477 bp, 13 predicted proteins | sample MGYA00519239_ERZ1029854 | MGnify/ENA primary metagenome ERZ1029854 (study PRJEB33666, sample SAMEA4610917) | skin metagenome | biome: Human-associated habitat; feature: Malodor aspect; material: skin | place: Philippines | collected 2015-08 ... | reverse complement strand
AACGCAAACACCCCAAAAACAGCAAACGCCGCCGCCCAAAAACGGACGACGGCGACTGTGGCACGCAGAAGCGATTAACGCTTGGAGTACTGCGGTGCGCGACGGGCCTTGTGCAGACCAGCCTTCTTGCGCTCCACGGCACGGGCGTCACGGGTGAGCAAGCCTGCCTTCTTCAGGGTCGGGCGCTCAGCCGGGTTGTAGATGTTCAGTGCACGGGCGATAGCCAGGCGCAGAGCACCGGACTGGCCGGTCGGGCCGCCACCGGAGATGTTGGCCTTGATGTCGAACTGGCCCTCGCGCTCGAGCAGGGTCAGCGGGGTGAGGATGTCCTGCTGGTGCAGCTTGTTCGGGAAGTACTCCTCGAACTCGCGGCCGTTGACGGTGATCTTGCCCTCGCCCTCGACGACGGTCACGCGAGCGATGGCGCGCTTACGGCGGCCAACGGTCTGGATGGGGCCCTCGTGCAGCGGGGCAACCTCAGCGGTCTCCTCAGTCGCGTCGACCTCGGGGGCGATCGCGTCGCCGATGGTGTAGTTGAACTCCTCGGTCGCGGCGGTTGCGGCGTCGACGTCGGTGCCCAGGTCCTCAGCGGCGGTGTTCTCGAAGTTGTTTGGCTCGGTCATTACTGTGCCACCTGCTTAAACTCGTAGGTTTCCGGCTGCTGGCCAGCGTACGGGTGCTCGGCACCGACGAAGACGTGCAGCTTCTTGATGGACTGACGGGAAAGCTTGTTGTGCGGCATCATGCCCTTGACAGCTTCCTCGATCACGCGATCCGGACGCTCGTCCAGTGCGCGACCCAGGGTCATGGACTTCAGACCACCCGGGTAACCGGAGTGGCGGTAACGCATCTCGCGGTCGCGCTTGTTGGAGGAGATGTGGATCTTGTCGGCGTTGATCACGATGACGTGGTCGCCGGTGTCAACGTTCGGCGCGTACTGCGGCTTGTGCTTTCCGCGCAGGATGTCTGCGACGGTGGAAGCAAGCTTGCCCAGCACCACGTCAGTTGCGTCGATGACGTACCACTTACGGGTGATGTCACCGCTCTTCGGGTGGTAAGTAGACATGCATGACTCCTTAAAGTCTGTCTAGATGGCTGCCGGCCAATCTTCGTATGCACCTCGACGGTTCCGGCGGCCGGTGGAGACCCGAAACGCGCGTCAGTGGCGACACACAAGGATCAAAGCCTACGCGACGGCGCGGGCAAAACAAAAACGCCTCCGCAGGTGTTCCCCTTGACACCTGCGGAGGCGTTTTCTTCCCCCGAGTCCCCCTTTTTTGTTGTTGCGCCGGGGTGGGTTTACCGCGCCCTATCCCCCGATGGTCGGTAAGTGGATCCCCGGCGCAAGATTGTGGTTAGCCCCAGCTGTTCGCGGCGGCGTTGTTGACGGCGAGCATGGTGGAGTTGCCGTCTTCCACGGTTTGCGCGATCTGGGTGAGGATCTGGTTCAGATCCTCCGCCGCTTGGTCCCACTTGGCCTGGTGGGCCTGGTAGGCGGTGGCGGCTGTGCCTTCCCAGGTCTGCGCCATGGGCTGGAGCATCTGCTTGAGTTCGGCCAAATCGCCGTTGATGCGCGACGCGGAGGCGCGCATGTCCTCGGATGCACCGGCGATCTGGGCGAAGTCGTATTTAATCTGCATGGTTTCCCCTTTTGTTTAGAGTGCGAGCCCGCCAGCGAGCTGGCGGAGGCTGTCGGTGTTGGTGGCGTCGGTGGACTCGTAGTGCTTCGCGTTGTCGCGGATGTTCGCGGCAATTGCGGTGAGTGCCTCGGACAACCGTTTTTGGGCGTCGTCGTAACGCACCATCAGCTCGTCGAAGCTGCGCTGCGCGTTGCCGACCCAGAAGTTGCGGGTGGACTCGGCCACCTGCTGGATGCGGTCGATTTCGCGGTTGACGTCGGCGTTGGTGTCGTCGGTGCGGTCGGCAGCGGCGCGCATGACCTCGGCTTCGGTTGCGAACTGCTCCATGGTTTTCCCCCTCGTGTGGTGTGCAAAGTGCGGGCAGTGTGTTTTTGCTACCCATGTATTGGACTGACAAAGTGGCCGTTCGGTTCCCTCGAACCGGAAACTTTTTTAAGTTGGCACGTCAGCCCCCTGATATTCGGCGGATTCCATGGCCATGCGGCACGTCGCTCGCTGGACGTTGGTGGGTTCGGCGCGCGTGTGGCAGCCGACGAAGAGTTGCGTCTGCCCGTGCGGCCATGTTTTCCATAGCGCTTGGGAGCCGTCGCTGGCGCGTTCGAGGTAGGTCACAGCGGTGCCATCCGTATCGACGAGTTCAGTTTCCGGGTCGGCCTCAATATCGGCAAGCAGTTGCTCCGCCATGGTTTGCGCGGGCAGTTGGTAAAGGTGCTCGACGGCGATGTGCAGGCGGAAGTTCGGGTCTTCGCCGGTGGCGCGCCAGGTGCCGTCGTCGGCTTCGAGCGCGAACCCGGCGGGCAGTTCGACCCGCAGGCCGTCTTGTTCGAGCAGGACAGTCTGCGGGGCCGCTTCGCTTGTCGACGACACCACCTCCGGGACGGGTCGCGCTTCCGTTTCCGGTTGGGCTTCCGCTTCGGCTTTGGCTTCGGCTTCGACTTCGGCCGGGGCGTCGTCGCCGCCGCGGACGGTGAAGTAGATCGCGGCGGCGACAACCGCAGCCACCAGCGCGACGATGACCGCAACGACCCACACCGACCCGTTGGAGTGGTGTTCGATGGGTGGGAAGGAATCGGTGGGTGGGTCGTCGGCAAGCGGTGCGGGCGCGGTGTCGAGGATGTCGGTGGTTAAGTCGATGTCGTAGTCGGCGAGCGCGTACTCGAGTTCGCGCAGGCGCACCTGGTCCGCGCTGATGTGCACGGCGGCGCCGGCCGGGTTGGGACCGAGCACGGTTTTGATGGTGCCGGCGATTTCGCGGCTGCTTGGCGCGTCGAAGCGGTGCACGTTGGCGGCGCCGGTGAACACGGTTGAGGCGTCGGTGGCGGTGATGCGCAGATCGGTCATGGTTGCTCCTGAAGTTGCGGCAGTTGGATGCTGCCTTTCGGCTCGCCTTGGACAAGAGTTGCGCGGCCTGGCGGCAGGGGCGCGGGACGCACGCCGAAGATGGCCCCCTCGTCGCGTGTGCCGTCCATGACCAACACGTCCGGGTGCAGGTCCTTCACGGCGGTCAAAAATGGGGCGAACAGGGCGCGCGAGATGCCGCCGAATTTGCGGGCGGCGACGATGTGCAGGCCGATGTCGCGGGCGTGCGGGATGAGGTCCAATAGCGGGCGTAGGGGTTCTTCGCCGACGAGATCGAGGTCGTCGATAAGCAAGTAGAGCTCCGGGCCCTGCCACCAGGAGCGCTCCGCCAGCTGCGCGGGCGTGACGTCCGCGCCGGGCAACCGCGAGGTCAGCGTGGTGGCCAGGGCGCGCACGGCGTCGGTGATCGCGCTCGACGACGCCGCATACGCCGCCACCATGTCCTCGTTCGGCCGGCCAAGGTGCGCGCGGCGCGGGTCGCAGATGATCATGCGGGCGGCGGCGCGGTCCATCGCACCCACGGCCGCGATTGCGCTGGCGATAAACGTCGACTTGCCCGCCCCGCCGGCGCCAATCGCGAGCACGTGCCCGGTGGAGTAGAGCGGCGCCAGGTCGGGACCGCCGACGCCGAGTGGCACACGCGCGCCGTCGATAAGCGAGTGCGCGTCGACGACCTCCGGCAGCACGCGCAGGCGCGGCACCGGCGGCTGCGCGGCAACCTGGCTGGCGATGTACGCGACGTCCTCCGCCGTGGTCAGCGCGATCTGCATGACCTTGCCGTCCGGGGTCAGCGCGCGGCCCGGCACGGCATCGAGACGTTCTTGGGCCTTGCGGTCGATCAGCGAATCCATCGGTTCCGTCAGCCGCATCTCGATGCGCGTGCCGATCAGGTCGCGCACGTTCGCGCGCACCGCGTTCCACCGCTGCGTAGTCAGCACGAGGTGCACGCCCGCGGCCGGTCCCTCGGAGGCGATGCGCGCGAGCGGGTCGCGCAGATCCTCCAGTTTCGAGTCGTTGGCCACCAGCGCGTGCCACCCGTCGACTACGAGCACGGTCGCGCGACCGGGGTTGTCGAGCAGCCCGAGCACTTCGTCGATTACGCGCCGCGTGCGCTCCTCGTCCTTCGCTGCCGCCACGCCCGCCACGTGCGGCAGCGCCGCGAGATCCGCGTAGTCTCCCCCGCCGGCGTCGATGATGTACACCGCAATCTCGTCGGTGGTGTTCGTGAGCGCTAGCTTTGCGACGAACGACCGCACCGCCATCGATTTACCCGTCTGCGGCCCGCCCGCGATCGCGACATGGCCGCCGGCGACGGCGAGGTCGATGGCGAAGGGTGTTTGGAGTTGGCGGTAGGGCTCGTCGACAAGCGCGATGGCGTCGTCGTCAAGCGAAGACAGCGCGAGCGTGGCGGAAAGCGGCGGCAGCCACACTTGGTGGGCGCGCATACCGCGGGCTTCGGCGACCTCGCGGGCCTTGTCCACCACAGCGTCGAACAGGGTGGTCGAGTAGTCGGTGTCGGTCACGGTCGCCGGCGCGATCTCGTCGCCGGTGAACAGGCGCACCCCCGGCGCGTCGGCGGGATGCGAAAGCACCTGCCGGGTCAGCGGTCCGGAGACGTACGCGGCGCGGAAGCGCGTCAGCTCCATGCCGGATTTGAGGTAGCCGGAGCCGGGCTCGCTGGGCAGTTCGTACGCGTCGGGCACCCCGAGGACCTGACGCGACTCGCCCGCCGAGAAGGTCTTCAGACCGATGCGGTACGACAGGTGCGAATCCAGCCCGCGCAGCTTGCCCTCCTCCAGCCGCTGGGAGGCGAGCAGCAGGTGCACGCCGAGCGAGCGGCCGAGGCGGCCCACCGCGACGAACAGGTCCGCAAAATGCGGGTGCTGGGACAACAGCTCGGAAAACTCGTCGACGATGATCACCAGCGCCGGCAGCGTATGCCCGGCGCTGGTGTAGTCGGTGATGTTGGCGAAGTTACCGGCCGCGCGCAGCAGTTCCTGGCGGCGGTTGAGCTCGCCGGAGATGGCGTCGTACATGCGCTCGACCAGCACGGCTTCGTCTTCCAGGTTGGTGATCACGGCGCTGGTGTGCGGCAGGCCCTCGCAGCCGAGGAACGTCGCGCCGCCCTTGAAGTCGACCAGCACCAGGTTCAGCTCATCCGGCGAGTGGGTGGCGGCAAGTGCCACGACCAGCTCTTTGAGCAGTTCCGACTTGCCGGACCCGGTCGCACCGATGCACAGCCCGTGCGGGCCCATGCCGCCGTGCGCGGACTCCTTTAAGTCGAGGTAGACCGCCTGTCCGTCGGAGGTTGCCCCGATGGGCACGGCGAGTTTGTTGCGCACCCCGGGCCACATCGTGGTCGCATCTAGCGCGTCCAAGTCCGCGATGCCGAGCATGGAAAGCAGGTCGCCAGTGTCGTCGCCGGCGTGGTCCGGTCGTCGATAAAAGCCTAAGTGCCGCGCGATGAACTCGGCTTCGGCGTCGGTGAGCGCGTCCGGCACCCCGAGGCGCTCGGTGCCCTGCTCGGTCACGGCGTCGAGGGTGTCGGTGCAGATGAGGTGGAACGCGTCCGGGTCGACAAAGTAGTGCTCGTCCGGGTGGATCGTGATCACGCAGTCGGCGTCGGGGTTGGGGTGGGCCTTCACGGTGGCGTCGACAAGCGCGACGCGGAAGCTGGCATGGTCGGTGCGGGCGTGCGGCAGCCACTTCGCCCAACCGAACGGCGCGTCCACATGCACCAGCTCCGGGCCGTGGAAAAACGCGAGCTGGGCCACGATCGAGCGCGCCACGTCCAGCGCGCCGGGCCCGGCCAGCGTAACGGCGGGAAACGCGTCGAGTTGCACCACGATCGGCATGCCGGGCACAGTGCTCACCGCGGCGACGGTGCGGCGCAGACTCACCGCGCACACCGGGTCAAGGTCCTCTGGGCTGCCCGGATCGTCCACCTCGACCGGGGTGCACAGCGCGCCGGTGCCGGTGCCGAGACGCACCGTGAGCGCCATTGACGACGACGCCACACGCTCCCACACCCGCTCTACCGGCGTCGCCGCAACGAGGTCGGCGGGCGCGGGGTGCAAGGCGGTGGCGTGTTCGCGCTGCAGTTGCGCATTGTCGCGGGCTTTGCGCGCAAGGGCGTCGAGGTGGCGCAGGTAGACCCGGCGCGTCTCGTCGATGTCGCCTTTGTTGTCCTGCGGGTTGACCATCCCGAGCAGCCCGAACAGCATCATCAGCGGGAAAATGAGCATCATGGGGCTCACGGCCCGGCCGGACATCATCATCAGCACCATCACCGCGCCGACGGCGACGACCATGATCACCGGCAGCAGAATCTTCATCACCGGCTGCGCCTGCGGTTTCTGTGCTGCGGGCACCGGTTCGGCGCGCAACTGTCCGGCCGGCGGCGCGGGCACGTCGGTGGTTCCCGCGGTCGGCGCGAGCACCGGGTCGTAGTCGAGACCGAGCATGAGTGGTTGTCCCCCCTGGTATCCCCGCCGTTCCCCCGAACCGCGGTTGTTGCATGCGCAGTGTAGACCAGCGCCACCGCCCGCGCGCGTCGAGTGGACGAGGCCGGCGTGCTGGGTCATACTGTCGGGGTCACGCGCGGCGATGGGGGCCGCGCATGAGACGAGGGGGAAAATTTTGGTTGCCACTTCGGCGCACCACATCGTGCGCGTCACCGTACGCGTGTCCGTCGCCGCGTTTCACCGCGATATCGACGTCACGCTGCCGACGTCGTCCACGTTCGCGGAGGCGCTGCCGGAACTCGCGCGGTTAGTCGAGCTGCCGCAAATCCACCGCCCGTGGGAGATTTCCACGCCCGGCGGCGCGCCGTTAGACATGCACGCGCCGCTGTATACGCAAAAGCTTCACGACGGCGCCGTGATCGTGTTGCGCCCCAAAGAACCCGTCGTCCCGCCGGTGGTGCGCGACGCCGCCGACGCACTCGCGCACGCAGGCGAGTCGGCCCGTAACGTGCGGGGCTTGGACACCGCGGCGACATACGCGGGGTTGGTGTGCATCGGGGTGCTGGCCGGCATCTTCGCGCCGGTACCCGTGACGTTCGCGCTCGTCGCGGCGGTGGCGCTGCCCCTAGCGGCGGTGAGCCGGAGCCAGGCGGTGTTTTTCGCCGCCCCCGTGTGCGCGGCGGTCGCGGCGGCCGCCTGGGTGGCCGGGCCTAGCACGGATTGGCACGGCGCGGACCCCGCAATCGGCGCGCTGGCCGGGGTGCTCGCCGCGCTGGTCGTGGTGGGTCTCGGCGTCGCGCTGCGCATCACCGGGGCAGCGCTGACCGCGTTTTTCGCCACCACGGGTGTGCTCGGCGCGGCCGGTGCGCTGGGTGCGTGGTTGCCCGGCCCGCTCGCCCCGGCCGCGTTGACGGTGCTCGCTGGTGTGTTCGCCGTCGCGGCCACGCCGGGTGTGGCCACGCGCGCGGCAGGCCTGACCGTTGCGCGCGTGCCCACCGCCGGCGAGGAGTTCGACCGCTCCGACGCCTACCAACCCGACATCGACGCGCGCAGCAGCACCGCCGCCACCGTCGCCGGCGCGATTTCCGCTGGCATCGCCGCCGCGACCATCCCTGCACTGCTCGCCCTCTCGGCCCGCGGCAGCGCGTGGACGTTCGCGTTTTGCCTCTGCGTCGCCGGCGCGCTGATCATCTACGCCTCGCGCCACCACTGGGCACTCGCACGCGTGTGTTTGACGGCGGTGGCGTTGGTGGCGGTGGTGGGGTCGTCGATAAGCATTTCGCGTATCGACGACGCGCACCCCGCCCTCATCACCTGCGCCGCACTCATCACACTCGCGGCCGCGGCGACGGTGCTGTGGGCCAAGCGGGTGCCGGACCTCGAGCCGACGACGGTGGTGTGGTTCGAACGCGCCGAAATCGCCGCGATCATCGCCGTCATCCCGCTCGCGGTGCACCTGACCGGGCTGTTCGACCTGATCCGGGGGCTGTGACATGCGCACCCTGTTGCCGCTGGCGCTGCTCGCACTGCCAGTCGTTGCCGCGCCCGCGTCCGCCCAAGACATCGCCTGCGCGGTGCCTTCCGTGGTGCAGGGACCTGCGGAAACCCCGCCCGAACTGGCCGAACTACGCCGCTTCGCCACCGGCGCCGGGGTGCGCGTGGCCGTGATCGACACCGGCGTCGCCCCGCACCCGGAACTGCGGCACCTTCGCCCCGGTGCGGATTACGTCGCCGACGACGCGCTTTTCGACTGCGACAGCCACGGCACCGTCGTCGCCGGCATCATCGCAGGCAACACGCTCGGCATCGCGCCGGGGGCGGAAATCATCTCGGTGCGGCAGACCTCCGCGCACTACCGCGGCGCCGAGGGGGAATCCGTCGCCGGAGACCTAGCAACACTTACCGACGCCATCAACAACGCCCTCGACGAAGGCGCGCACGTGCTCAACCTGTCCGTCGTCTCCTGCGTGGAGCCGGGGCTGGCCGAGCGCATCGACACCCGCGGGCTCAACGCGGCGCTCACCCGCGCCGAACGTGACGGCGCCGTCGTCGTCGCAGCAGCAGGTAACACGGGCGCGGACTGCGAACCGGGATTTACCGTCATCCCGGCCAACGCCACGACCGTGCTCGCCGTCGGCGCCCGGGAAGATGCTCACACTATCGCCGGATACTCCATGGCAGCCGACCTGTCCGCGCCAGGGCACGTGCCGTACGCACTCGCCTCCGCCGGCGGCGGGTGGGCGGACGGCACACTCACCCGCGACGGCACGCGGCCGTACGCCGGCACAAGTTTCGCCGCACCGGTGGTCAGCGCCTCTGCGGCGCTGTTGCTGCAGCGCTACCCCGGCATCACACCTGCGCGCGTACGCGAACTGATCCACGCCGCGGCCGAGCACGGCGGCGGCGCAATCGACCCGGCAGATGTGGTGAGCCAACTCCACCCCGGCGAGACCGCCCCGCGTGCGACGCTGACAATCGCGCCGCAGTCCAACGAAGCTTCGCACACCGCCGCCCGCTTCGGCACCGTCGCGCTCGGGGTGATCGCGCTCGCAGCCTTGTGCGCGGTGGCGGTTAGTACGTCGCCGTCAGCGCGGCGTCGCGGGTGAGTTCCTCGCCTTCGGGCAACAGGCGCACAATCTCCCACGGCACGCGCTCCACGTGCACCGCGCCGACCGTGGCCAGCGCCTCCGCGTCCGGCGCCCGGTGGCGCAACCCGTTGCCGGCGACGACGTGGAAGCCGTGGCCGGAGTCCACGCCGACGGAACCGTCGCGAAGCCCCGCGAAGTGGGTCGCCACCGACGCGCCGGAAAGCGCAATCGCTTTCACATCCGCCGCCTGCACCGCCGCGCCGCGGTCCTGATTGACGCACACCGGTGCCGACTCCGGATCGAGCCACCGCGGCCGGCGCTCCGGCAGCGCAAGCCCCATGTCGCCGTCCTGGTACGTGGCCAACTGGGTGCGCGCAACCTGGCGGCGCTGCGCACCTGCGTCCAACAGCACCGCGCGCTGCACGTCCGTGACCGGCTGCACCCGGCCGTTCGACAGCGCCCACGCACCGGCGCCAGTGTCCAGCACCTCCGGCAGCGGTGCCGGCAGGGCCACCGGCGGCAACTCCTTCAGCGCAGTGAGCACCGGCACCGGCGGCGACCACACCGGGGTGGTGTGCGTGATCCCCAGCGCGCGGCGCACCACCCGGCCCGTCGCCGAGTTGGCGTCCGGCAACATCTGGCGGCCCTGCCCGGTGACCACCCACTGGCGGGTGCCGTCGGTGGCGAGCACGGCGTCGTCGTCAAGCAAAGGCTCCTGCGCCTCACCCGCGATCACCGTGACCCGGTCGCCCGCAACGCACACAGACCACGCCGCCTCCGCAGCGCGCTCCGGGGCGAACATCGCGGGTGCGGCGACAATCCCCACCGGCACCCCGCGCGGCATCGCAGCGAGGTGCTCATCGCCCACCCGCGCCGGATCCGCGGCCGTGCCGGTAATCAGGCGGGCCGACGCGAGGTTGGTCACCGGGTGCACCGCGTCGTTGACGCGCACGTACAGCGACCCGTCCGCCGCGCGCAGAATCGGCGCATCCCCCGGATCCGCGTTCGGGCGCATCCAGGCAAACAACCCCATCACCGCCGCGATCATCACCACCGCGGCCGCCCCGAACACGGTGGCGCGGCGTCGCGACGACAACGGGTCGTGAATCATCCGGATATCCCCGAACAGAAGGCCGTGCTCCATCCGACGGCGCATGAACTGGTGCCCTGAAACCTGGGCACGCGTAGTGGGCAAAAGTTTTGCCATGATTTCCCCTCCCCCGAGTAGAACCGGGTTCGAGGCTACCCCGCCGGGCTGAAACGTGCAGCACTACTGCCAGGCGTCGTCGAGCTCGAAAAGTTCGTCGGAGCCGCTCTGCGCTCCGTCGGCCTGCATGTCGTGCAGCTCGGCATCCGTAAACGCGCTGTTGACCGCGAACACTGCAGTGGAACCCTTGCGGTAGACCGGCGTGACGCCGTTAGAGGCCCAGAACGCGCGCAGCAGCTCGTACTGCGGCTTCTGCCCCGGCCAGAACGACGCCGGGCTGAGCACGAAAAACCGCACGTCCAAGTCCTTGATCGCCTGCTCGACAGGGCCGTTGTGGCCTTCGCCGATGAAGTCGGCCTGCGCGAACAGCGTCTGGTGTGCCGAACCGTCGCCGCCGGCCGGCCACAAGTAGTGGCGTGCAATCGAGGGCAGGCCGTTGTAGGCGTACATCCACGAATACCCGTCGGCCGGATCGCCCATGATGGTGCCCTCCCACGCGGCGGGCTGCTCCGCCAGCCAGTCGAAGGCCTGCAGGTCGTCGGCACTGACCATGCGGCCGTTGTCGCGGGCGTCGGAAAACGCGTGCTTGGCGCCGTCCGCGGTGTGGGCGCGCACCTGCGGCGCCGCCGTCGCCCCGACGATCACGGCGAGCACCACCGACGCCACCGCCGACACGCGCTGGCCCCGACCGCGGCGCGCAGCCAACGGCGCCAGCGTGACCAAGCGGATCATCGCGGCCACGGCGATCGCGGCGGCAGCCCACACGCACATCACCACCGGCATGACCAAGCGGTGGCCGGTGTTGTAGTGCAGGTTGCCCACCGCAGCGAGGATGTCGCCGAAGGCGTTGTCGAACGGCTCCAGCGCGTTGGCCGTCACCGCAAGCGAGATGAGGTACAGCAGCAGCGGCCACACCTGGCCGCGCCACAGCACGAGCACGAGCGCACCGGCGCCGGCCAGCCACAGCATCACGGTCGGGTCGAAGTCGGGGAAGAACTCGGCGACGTGGCGGGTGTCCATCGAAAACGCGCTGCCCCATGCGCTGTTGCCCAGGGTTTCCTTCGGCGACCACGAGGCGACCTCGCCAGCCTGGGTGGACCCGGCGAGCACCTGCGGAATGAACGCCAAGGCGGCCCCCGCGGCCGGCAGTGCGAGCCACAGCGTGTCCGACACGCGCGAGCGCTCCGGCCGCACGAGCAGCGACGTCGCCCACGCCAGCACCACCCCGAGTACCACGATCGTCACCGCGGACGGGTGCACGCACAGCAGTCCGAGGAACCCGGCCGCGGCAGGCAGCGCGGCGGCATGTCGCGCGGGCACCGAGAGGAATTGCCAAATCACAATCCCGGTCAGCGCCACCGCGAGCAGATACGGCCACATGCCGACGAAATCCGGCACCCACAGCAGCTGCGGTGCGCCGTAGCAGAACACCGCCGCAAGCCCCGCCGCGATCTGCGCGGTCACACCGCGCGAGCGCATGAACACGAACACGAGGCACGCCATGGTCAGCGGTAGCGCAATACCGGGCAGCACGATCGAGGCGATGTTCACCGCGCGGATCGGCTCCAGCCCGGCGGCCTCGCCGAACAGGGCGGTGCCGGCGTGGAAGGCGGACGGGTAGAGCAGTTTCGCGTGCGTTTCCACGTTCTGCAGCTCGCCCATGCGTGTCGACGACGCCACGCCCTCGTCCATCACAAACCGCACCAGGTTCGCATGCCACTGCGTGTCCCACCCTTGGACGATGTTGTCGGCGCCGTTTGGCAGCCGCGCCAACCAGCGCAGCCGGTCCGTAATCGACATCGCCGCCCCAGTGACCACACCGACGGCCGGGATGATCCACGAGACCCAGTCGGCCTGTCCCGGAAAGAGCGCGCGGCGCCACGGCACCGCCCCGCCGCGTCTGGCTTTGCGGGCGAACAGGTAGCGCCACCCCGCGGCGACCGCCAGCGCCAGCACCATACTGACGCCGAACGTCCAGAGGTTGAACGGTGCTGACGTGACTCCCCACATCCAGGCAGACAGGCCGATGATGCCGAAGGTCACCGGCAGCGCGCTCGCTATAGCCGCCGGCAGGCGCAACCCCGCCACCCAGGACACGGCAAGCCCCGGGAGCAGGAAAAACACGACACAAAACCATGCTGCGGTCGCTGTGGTCATGACACCTCCCGGTTCGTTTTCGACCCAAGCATGCTACATCTCGCGCTTGGCCCGGGTCGCTTCGGCGCGCGCCGCGAGTTGATCCGCCGGCGGGTATTCCACCCCCACCAGCGTGAGTCCGCGGGCGGGTGCGAGGGGCACTTCGGGGGCGCGGGCGTCGCGAAGCAACAGCTCGTTAGGCCACGATGCTTGACGACGACCCTCCCCCACCGTCAGGCACGTCGCCACCAGCGCGCGCACCATGTTCCAGCAAAACGCGTCGGCGGTGATGCGCGCCTCGTAGATATGCGGCGCGACCCGCGCCCAGTCGAAACTGTGAACGTCGCGGATGGTGGTCGCGTGCTCCTTGGGGCGGCAGAACGCGACGAAGTTGTTCAGCCCCACTAGCGCGTCCGCGCAGGCCTGCATGGCCTCCAGGTCGACTGGTTTCGGCCACACCGCGGTGTCCCGCGCCCGGGTGGGCAGCGCCCCCGCTGGGTGGGTGGTCACCCGGTAGACGTAGGTGCGGGTCAGCGCAGAAAACCGCGCGTCGAACCCTTCCGGCGCCTCTTCCACTGCGAACACCCGGACGTCTTCTGGGAGCAGTTTTGCTAATCGACGAACCAACCGCCCCGGATCCCCCTCTATCGAGCGTTGCTCAAGCGACGCGGGATACACACCGGCGTGGGCGACCTGGCCCGAGGCGTGCACGCCCGCGTCGGTGCGGCCGGCGACGGTGAGCGTGATGTCGTCGCGAAGCACGAGGCTCAGCGCCTCCTCGATCGTCTGCTGGACGGTCCTGATGCCGCCTTTCTGGCGCGCCCAACCGTGGAAATCGGTGCCGTCGTATGCGATGTCAAGGCGCAGGCGCATCGTGTCCATGGCGGTTGATTCTATCGGCACACGGCAAAACGCCCAGCCACACGGGGTGACTGGGCGTTTTGCGCGGAAAACGAGCGGTTTACTTCTCGTCCTCTGCGGTCTCCTCTGCCGGAGCCTCTGCAGCCTCGGTAGCCTCCTCAGCCTTGGCCTCCTCGGCCTGGCGGGATGCTGCGGCGCGGGCTGCGCGGGTCGCCTCAGACGACACGGTCTCCTCGAGCACCAGGGAAATCTGGGTCATCGGAGCGTTGTCGCCGGAGCGGTTCGGAAGCTTGATGGAGCGGGTGTAGCCGCCATCGCGGTTCTCGAACTTCGGCGCGAGCTCGTTGAACAGGTAGGTGACGACCTCCTTGTTCGGCAGCTCAGCGAGGACTGCGCGGCGGTCTGCCACGGTGCCCTTCTTCGCCTTGGTGATCAGCTTCTCAGCGTACGGACGCAGGGTGCGGGCCTTTGCGTCCGTGGTCTTGATGGAGCCGTTCTCGAACAGGGACTGCGCCAGGTTGGCCAGAATGTGCTTCTGGTGTGAGGCGGACCCTCCGAGACGGGCACCCTTCTTCGGGGTAGGCATATTCGTACTCCTCGTATGCGGTTAGTTGAGCGCGTGCTCTGGGGTGTTACTCGGTCTCGTCCGCGCTGGGATCCACGAAGTCGCCGGTCTCGGCGTCGTAGCCCTCAAGCTGGGTCGGATCGAAATCTTCCGGAGCATCCTTCAAGGTCAGGCCCAGGTTCGCGAGCTTGATCTTGACCTCGTTGATCGACTTCTGGCCGAAGTTGCGGATATCCAGCAGGTCGCTTTCGGTGCACTCTGCGAGTTCACCGACGGTGTGGATCTCCTGACGCTTCAGGCAGTTGTAGGAACGCACGGAGAAGTTCAGGTCCTCGATCGGCGTGGAGTACGCAGCGATGTACTCGGACTCCTGCGCCGACGGGCCGATCTCGATGCCCTCTGCCGCGGTGTTGAGCTCGCGGGCCAGGCCGAAGAGCTCCACCAGGGTGGAGCCGGCCGACGCGAGTGCGTCGCGTGCGGTCATCGAGTTCTTGGTCTCGACATCGATGATGAGCTTGTCAAAGTCGGTGCGCTGCTCGACACGGGTCGCCTCAACCTTGTAGGCGACACGGGTAACCGGCGAGTAGATCTGGTCGACCGGGATACGGCCGGCCTCGCCGCCGGAGTTCGGCATGGCCGGGACGTAACCACGGCCGCGCTCGACAACAAGCTCCATCTCCAGGCGAGCCTGCTCATTGAGGGAGGCGATGTGCAGATCCGGGTTGTGGATCTCCACGCCGGCCGGCGGCTCGATGTCGCCGGCGGTGACGTCGCCCGGCCCCTCGACAGCAAGCGTCATGACGACCGGCTCGTCGAAGTCGGACGACAAGACGATGTCCTTGATGTTGAGGATGATCTCCGACACGTTCTCCTTGACACCGTTGATCGTGGTGAACTCGTGGAGCACACCATCGATCTTGATGGAGGTCACGGCCGCGCCCGGGATGGACGACAGCAGCGTGCGGCGCAGGGAGTTGCCCAAGGTGTAACCGAAACCAGGCTCGAGCGGCTCGATGACGAACTTCGAGCGGTTGGTGTCGATGTACTCCTCGGTCAATTCAGGACGCTGTGAAATGAGCATGAACTTCTCCTTTGGCTCCCGCTATATGAAGCCGGTAGGGACGGATGTGAAAGATTCCGAACACCGTGGACGGTGCGCGGGGTGAAGCAAGTGGAAGCTTACTTCGAGTAGAGCTCGACGATGAGCTGCTCCTGCAGCGGCACCTCGATCTGAGCGCGCTCGGGCAGCTGGTGCACGAGGATGCGCAGGGTGTCCGGAACGACCTGCAGCCAAGCCGGAACGACGGCGTCCAGGAGGTTGTCCTGAGCCTCCTCGAACCACAGCATGTTGCGGGACTTGTCGCGGACATCGATGATGTCGTACTGCGTGACCGCAAACGACGGGACGTCAATCTTCTTGCCGTTGACGGTGAAGTGGCCGTGGGAGACCAGCTGACGTGCCTGGCGGCGGGTCTTGGCCAGACCAGCGCGGTAGACAACGTTATCCAAACGCGACTCCAGGAGGATCAGCAGGTTGTCGCCGGTCTTGCCCGGGCGACGGTTCGCCTCTTCGTAGTAGCGACGGAACTGCTTCTCCATGACGCCGTAGGTGAAGCGAGCCTTCTGCTTCTCCTGCAGCTGCAGCAGGTACTCGGAC
>ERZ1029854.478-NODE-478-length-15503-cov-9.903742_pt1 | contig 15503 bp, 16 predicted proteins | sample MGYA00519239_ERZ1029854 | MGnify/ENA primary metagenome ERZ1029854 (study PRJEB33666, sample SAMEA4610917) | skin metagenome | biome: Human-associated habitat; feature: Malodor aspect; material: skin | place: Philippines | collected 2015-08 ... | reverse complement strand
GTCGCGGGTGCAAAAGGCGAAGGTGAAGCTCTACGACAAGCTGGTCTACGCCAAGATCAAGGAGGCCATGGGCGGCTCCGTCTGGTACGGCATTACCGGCGGGTCGGCGATGAGCGCGGACCTGTCGCACTTCTTCCGCGGCATGGGCGTGCCGATTTACGAGGGCTACGGCCTGACCGAAACGTGCGCGGCGGCGTGCGTGAACAACGCCGACGGCAACAAGATCGGCACCGTCGGGCGTCCGGTGAACGGCTACTCGGTGCGCATCAACGACGACGGCGAGATCGAATTCAAGGGCCCGGGCGTGTTTGAAAAGTACTGGGGGAATCCGGCCGCCACCGAGGAAGGGCTTGTCGACGGCTGGTTCAACACCGGCGACCTCGGCGAAGTGGACGAGGACGGCTACGTGTCGATTACCGGCCGCAAGAAGGACCTGATCGTCACCGCTGGCGGCAAGAACATCTCGCCGGGGCCGATGGAGGAGATCATCCGCCAGGACCCGCTGATCTCCAACGCGCTCGTCGTCGGCGACGGCAAACCGTTCGTCGGCGTGCTAGTCACCCTCGACGAGGAGGAGTTAAAGCGCTGGAAGGCGAACCACAACATCCCGGCGAACAAGAAGGTCTCCGAACTTGCCCAGGATCCGGCGCTGCGCGCGGAGGTGCAAGACGCGGTGAACATGGCGAATGCGACGGTCTCGCGCGCCGAGGCGATCAAGAAGTTCCGCATCCTGGACCGCGACCTGTCGGAGCAGCACGACGAGATGACGCCGACGATGAAGGTGAAGCGCAACGTGGTGTTCCAGCGTTTCCAAGAGGACATCGACAAGCTGTACCAGCGTTAGCGGCGCGCCTAACCTCCCTTGTGGGCGGTGTGGAATAGCATCCCAATTTGTCACTTCCACAGTCCGTTTTAAGGGGGTTCACGCCGTGCACAAAACAGCAGCCGTGCTGCGCCACCGTGAACTCACCCAGGAGATCTACAACATCGGCGACGAGGTTGCGGAGTACATCGAGCACGTCGCCGAATCGATCGCGGACTACGACGGGGAACTCACCGAGGATTGCCTCGCGGAGTTCGAGGAGATTGTCGACGACGCCCGCCAGGACGCCCGACGCGTCGTCGCCGAACTGATCGGGCTGCGCCAGGCGCTCACCTCCGGCCGGGCCGCGGGCACCCTGTCCGCCGGCGCGCGCCCGGAGGAGCGCATCCCGGAACCGGAGCTGCTCGACGCTTCCGGCTTAAAGGACCTCTTCCCGCTCAACGCCCCGTTTTCGGTGCAGACGATGCAAGACGCGCTCGTCGGCCGCACCGAACTGGTGGTCCAGCACCTGCACGAGATTGTCTCCTATACGTTGGAGCAGACCGACATGGTCGCCCGCGAACTCGGCGTGGTCTCGCTGCCGCACCTCTACGCCCGCGCCGGCGAGATCGTCGAGGCCGCCGTGCTCGGCTGGGTGGAGACCGTGTGCCTGGACCACCCGGCGTTCGTTCGCACGATGCGCGGGTCGAACCCGCCGGAGTTTTTGGAGGAGCGCGAGCGCATCGACCGCATCGTGGCCAAGGTGGCGGCGAAGCGTTCGCGTCGCGGGGCGTAGATGGATTCCTTCGGCGTCTATATCCACGTGCCGTTTTGCGCGACACGCTGCGGCTACTGCGACTTCAACACCTACACGCCCACCGAGGTCGACTCTTCCCACGCGCAGTACTTAACCGCGCTCGAGCGCGAACTCGAGTTGGCCGCCGCGAAGGGCCTGCCGGAAGCCGAGACGGTGTTCATCGGCGGCGGCACACCTTCGCTGCTCGGCGCGGAGGGCTTAGGCCGCATTCTCACTGCCGTGCGCAACACGTTCGGGCTCACAGGAAACGCGGAGGTGACCACCGAGTCGAACCCGGAATCCACCAGCCCCGAGTACTTCGCTGGGCTGCTGGAGGCCGGGTTCACGCGCGTCTCACTTGGCATGCAGTCGGCCTCCACGCCGGTGCTGAAGGTGCTCGACCGCCAGCACACCCCGGGCCGCGCCGTCGCCGCCGCGCGCGAGGCCCTTACCGCCGGGTTTGAGCACGTCAACCTGGACATGATCTACGGCACGCCCACCGAAACCGACGACGACGTCCGCCGCACCCTAGACGCCATCTTGGGCACGGACGTCGACCACGTCAGCGCCTACTCGCTCATCGTGGAAGACGGCACCGCCATGGCGCGCAAAATCCGCCGCGGCGACCTGCCGGCACCACAGGAGGACGTCTACGCGGACCGCTACGAGATCATCGCGCGCACCCTCGAGGCCCAAGGCTACGACTGGTACGAGGTCTCCAACTGGGCCAAGCCGGGCGGCGAGTGCCGCCACAACCTCCTCTACTGGCACAACCAGAAGTGGTGGGGCGCAGGCCCGGGCGCGCACAGTTTCATCGGCAACGAGCGCTTCTTCAACGTCAAACGGCCCGAACGTTACGCCCAATTGCTTGACGACGACCACCTGCCCATCCAAGCCACCGAAACCATCACCGACGAAGAGGCCCACACCGAAGCGGTCATGCTGGGGCTTCGCCTGCGCGAGGGGATTCCTGCCGGGTGGGTGGGGGATAAGGCGCGTGGGGTCGTCGATAAGCATGTGCGTGCCGGGCTGCTGGAGCGCGGCGAGCGGCTGCGGGTCACGGACGCAGGCCGGCTGCTTGCGGACGGCATCATCACCGATATCCTGGCAGCCGAGTAAGGAGGCACACATGAGCGCAGCGGACGAGCGGCGCCAGGCGGTGCTGCGCGCGATCGTCGCGGACTACATCGCAAGCCAGGAGCCAGTGGGATCGAAATCGCTGGTGGAGCGGCACAACATGCAGGTCTCCTCGGCGACGATCCGCAACGACATGGCGGTGCTGGAGCAGCAGGGCTATATCTCGCAAACCCACGCGTCGTCGGGGCGCATCCCGACGGAGGCTGGCTACCGCGCGTTTGTCGACGCGCTCCACGACGTCAAGCCGCTGTCCGCCGCGGAGCGCCGCGCGATCCTCGAATTCTTGGAAGACGGCGTGGATTTGGAGGACGTGCTGCGCCGCTCGGTGCGGCTGCTGTCGCAGCTGACCAACCAGGCCGCGGTGGTGCAGTTACCCACGCTTACGGTCTCGCGGGTCAAGCACTGCGAGGTCGTTGAACTTACCCCCACGCGGCTGCTGCTCGTGCTGATTACCGACGCCGGGCGCGTCGATCAGCGCAACGTCGATCTCGCGGAGCCGATCGGGGAGGAGGGGGTGCGCGGGTTGCGGGATGTGCTCAATGAGGCGCTCGTCGGCAAGCATATGCGGGAGGCGTCTGCGGCGCTTACGCGCGTATCGACGAACGCCCCACCGCACCTCGCCGACGCCGCCGCCCGTGCCGCGGAGGTGCTCATCACCACGCTTGTCGACGCCACACCCGATCGCCTCATCATCGCCGGCTCGTCCAATCTGCTGGTGCCCTCTGGCGGGCTACAGGACGTCATCGACGCGCTCGAGCAGCAAGTCGTCGTGCTGAAACTGCTCGCCGGCGCCCAAGAACTCGAACGCGTCTCCGTGCGCATCGGCCGAGAGAACGAGGACGAGGAATTATCTTCCGCCTCGATTGTTACAACAGCGTACGGAGCAGGAGACGCGGCCCTTGGCGGGCTCGGGGTAGTCGGTCCGACGCACATGGACTACCCCGGTACCATGCAAAAGGTTGCCACCGTGGCCCGCTACATCAGCCGCATCCTGCGGGGCGAATAGAAGGGAAGATATGGCTCGCGATTACTACGGCATCCTCGGCGTGGACAAGGATGCCACGGAGCAGGAGATCAAAAAGGCGTACCGCAAACTCGCGCGCAAGTACCACCCGGACGTCAACCCGTCCGAGGAGGCCGCCGAGAAGTTCGCGGAGATCGCGGCAGCGCAAGAAGTGCTGCTGGACCCGCAGAAGCGCTCGATCGTCGACCGGGGCGGCGACCCCATGGAGGCCGGCGGCGGCATGGGCGGCGCGGCCGGCTTCGGCGGCGGCTTGGGCGACATCTTCGAGGCGTTCTTCGGCGGCGGGGGCGGCGGCGCTCGCCAGCCGCGTTCGCGTGTGCAGCCGGGCAACGACGCGCTGCTGCGCACCTCGATCACGCTCGCGCAGGCCTACTCGGGCATCAAGCAGGACATCTCCGTCGACACGGCAGTGTTGTGCGACAAGTGTCACGGCACCGGGTCCAAGTCCGAGTCCAAACCTGTCACCTGCGACGTGTGCCAGGGGCAAGGCGCGGTGCAGGAGATGCAGCAGTCGTTTTTGGGCAACGTCATGACCACCCGCGAGTGCCCGAAGTGCCACGGCTACGGCGAAGTGATCACCGACCCGTGCACCCAGTGCGCCGGCGACGGCCGCGTGCGCGCCACCCGCGACCTGGTGGTCAACATCCCGGCCGGCATCAACTCCGGCATGCGCATCCGCATGGCGGACCAGGGCGAAGTCGGCCACGGCGGTGGCCCGGCCGGCGACCTGTACGTCGAAGTGCACGTCGAGCCGCACCCGGTGTTCGTGCGCGAAAACAACGACCTGCACGTGCGCCTGACCGTGCCGATGTACGACGCAGCGCTCGGCACCGAACTTACTGTGGAAAACCTCGACGGCTCCGAGACCGCCATCACGGTCCCGGGCGGCACCCAGCCGGGCGATCGCGTGGTACTTTCCGGTGAGGGCATGCCGCGGCTGCGCCAAGAGGGTGCCGGCGACATGATCGCGCACGTCGAGGTCACCGTGCCCACCGCGCTGACCAACGACGAGCGCGCCATCCTCGAAGATCTTCGCGACGGCCACCCGGACAACCCCCAAGTGCAGACCGAGGGCGAGTCGCACGACGGCTTCTTCTCCCGCATGCGCGACCGCTTCCGCCGATGAGCCTGCCGTACTTTCTTAGCGACGACCCCACCTCCGGCACCCTCGAAGGCCCCGAAGCCAAGCACGCGAACGTCAAGCGCATCCAGCCCGGCGAGCGCATCATGCTCACCGACGGCCGCGGCACCCAGGCCGAAGTCGTCGTGGAGCGGGTGGCGGGTGACCGGGTGGAGGGGGTCGTCGATAAGCAAACGTTCGTAGAACTCCCCACTCCGCGGGTGACTATCGTGCAGGCGATTCCGAAGGGCGAGCGCGCCGAACTCGCAGTGGATCTTGCGGTCCAGGGCGGGGCGGATGCGATCGTGCCGTGGATTTCGCACCGCACGATCGCGCGCTGGCCGGCGAATAAGCAGGCGAAACAGGTGGCGAAGTGGCGCTCGCAGGCCGTGGCCAGCGCGAAGCAGGCCCGCCGCGCGTGGGTGCCCGAGGTGGCTGAGCCCGTGACGACGAACCAGTTGTCGGAAATGCTCCCTGAAGGCTCTCTTGTGCTCCACGAGGACGCCGCCGTGCCGCTGCGCGAGGTGGAGTTCGGTGACGACGTGTGGCTCATCGTCGGGCCCGAAGGCGGCATCGGCGAAGACGAACTCGAGCTGCTCGACGCGCAGGCGGTGAAGTTGGGCCCGGAGGTCCTGCGCACCGCAACGGCCGCATTTGCCGCGTTAAGTGCGATCGGCGCGTTGACTACCCGCTGGTAGGGTAGACGCACATGGAAGAAATGGTCACGCGCAAGGTCGAACTTGATTCCGCCTACGCGCAGTCCGTCCTCGGCATCAACGACGACAACCTGCGGGTGCTCGACCGTTACCTGGACGTGGAGTTCCACGCCCGCGGCACCACCTTGTCCGTGCGCGGCGAGGCGGATCAGGTCGCGCATGCGCTCGCCGTGATCGAGGAGTTGGAATCCATGGCGCGCCGCGGGGTGCCGCTCGGCGCCGACACCGTCGTGGAGGCGGTGCGAATCATGGAGGTTGAGGCCCCCGGCTCCGTCGCGGAGATTCTGGGCGAGGAGATCATCGCCCGCCGCGGCAAGGTGATTCGCCCGAAGACGGCTGGTCAGCGTCGTTACGTGGACGCGATCGACAACAACACCATCACCTTCGGCATCGGCCCCGCCGGTTCCGGCAAGACGTACCTCGCCGTGGCCAAGGCGGTGCAAGCGCTGCAGAACAAGCAGGTCAAGCGCATCATTTTGACGCGGCCTGCGGTGGAGGCCGGCGAGAAGCTCGGGTTTTTGCCCGGCGGCCTGTCGGAGAAGATCGACCCGTACCTGCGCCCGCTGTACGACTCGCTGCGCGACATGATGGACCCGGAAGCCATCCCGAAACTCATCGAGGCCGGCATCATCGAGGTCGCGCCGCTGGCGTACATGCGCGGGCGCACGCTGTCGGACGCGTTCGTCATCCTCGACGAGGCGCAAAACACCACCGGCGCGCAGATGAAGATGTTCCTCACCCGCTTAGGTTTCGGCTCGAAGATGGTGGTCACCGGCGACACGTCCCAGGTGGACCTGCCACGCGGCACCGTCTCGGGCCTGCGTGTGGCGCGGCGCATCCTCGCTGATATCGACGACATCTCGTTCCAGGAGATGCGTGCCGACGACGTCGTGCGCCACCACCTCATCTCCCGCATCGTGGCCGCCTACGACCGTCACGACGCCCAAAACGCGCTGCGTTACGAAAAGCGACAGCAAAAGATCGAAGCCGAGCGAGAGGCGGAGGCAGCCGAGTGAGCATTGAAGTTTTAAACGAGTCCGGCGAGGCCGAAGTCAACGAGGAGATGCTGATCGACGTCGCCTCCTACGCCCTGCGCGCCATGGACGTCCACCCCGACACCGAAGCGACGATCACGCTTGTCGACGAGCCCACCATGGCCGACCTCCACGTCCGTTGGATGGACCTGGAAGGGCCCACCGACGTGATGAGTTTCCCTATGGACGAACTCACCCCGGGCGGGGGGCGCCCCGACGCCGACGTCCCGGGACCTGCGATGCTCGGCGACATCATCTTGTGCCCGGCCTACGACCGCAAGCAGGCGGAGATGGCCGGCCACGATCTCGCCCACGAGATGGCGCTGCTGACCGTGCACGGGGTGCTGCACCTGCTCGGCTACGACCACATCGAACCCCAAGACGAGCGCGAAATGTTCGCGCTGCAAAACGAACTGCTCGCCGACTGGTACGACGACCTGAAACGTCGCGGCGTCGAATACCAGCCGAAGCCCGCCGGCCCGCACGCCTTCCCGTCGGCCGCTGACCGCGACGAGTTAGACAAACTGATGAAGGGCACCGAGTGACACTCACCCTCACCTTCGCGGCGGTGACCGTTGTCGCCCTGCTGCTGTCCGGCCTGCTCGGCTCCGTCGAATCCGCCCTGGCCCCCATCTCCCGTGCCCGCGTTGAGGGGATGGTCAAGGACGACGAGGCGGGGGCGCAGGCGTTGCTGCGTGTCGTCGATAATCGCGCGAACCACGTCAACACGCTTGTGCTGCTGCGCACCGTGCTCGACGTGCTCGCCGCCGTGTCCGCCGCACTCGTGGCGATGGACCTCATCTCGGCGACGGGGTGGGCGATTGCGGTGGCGGTGGTCGTCGTCACGCTGTTGCAATTTTCCATCATCGGCGTGTTCGCGCGCACCGCGGGCAAGCGCAACCCGTACACCATCTCGCTGAAAGCCGCCCAGGCGCTGCACGTATTCCAGACCGTGCTCGGGCCGGTGGCGAAATTGCTCATCTGGGTGGGCAACCTGTTCCACCCCGGCGACGACTTCCGCGACGGGCCGTACGCCACCGAAGTCGAACTGCGCGAAATGGTCGAAGTCGCGCAGGAAAAAGGCGTGGTGGAAACCAGCGAAGGCCGCATGATCCAAAACATCTTCGACCTCGCCTCCACGAACGCGCGCCAAGTCATGGTGCCGCGGCCGGAAATGGTGTGGATCGAGGGCGAGAAGCGCGCCCGCCAGGCCACCGCGCTCATGGTGCGCTCCGGGCACTCGCGTGTGCCGGTCATCGGGGAGAACGTCGACGAGATCGTCGGCGTGGCCTACCTGAAAGACATGTTCACCGAACGCGGCGCGCCCATCGACCCGGACACGCCGCTGACCGCCGTGATGCGCGAGCCGCTGTTCATCCCGGATTCGAAACCGCTCGACGTGCTGCTGCGCGAAATGCAGCGCGACAACACGCACATCGCAGTGCTTATCGACGAATTCGGCACCGTCGCAGGCCTCCTCACCATGGAAGACCTGCTCGAGGAAATCGTCGGCGAGATCACCGACGAGTACGACGAGGACGAGGAAGCCCCCATCGAGGAGGTCGAGCCGGGGAAGTTGCGCGTGCAGGCGCGCCTGCCGCTCGACGACCTGGTCGACTACCTGGCGGACCACCTCGACTACGAACTGGAGTACCCGGAGGAGGTCGTCGACAATGTGGACACCGTCGCCGGCCTGTTGTCGTACGAGTTGGGGCGCGTGCCGCTGCCGGGCGCGTCGATTCTGCGCGACGGCATCCGCTACACCGCAGAAGGGGGGAGGGACCGCCGCGGCCTGGTGAAGACGCGGACTGTGCTTGTTTCGGTGAGTAGCATGGAAAAGTAATCTCTTTGAAAGGAGTTTCCATGCGAGCAGTTCGCTACTACGGCCAAAACGACATCCGCGTCGAGGACATCGACGCACCCGAGGCCGGCCCTGGCGAGGTGCTTATCGACATCGCCTGGTGCGGCATCTGCGGCACCGACCTGCACGAGTACCTCGATGGCCCCATCTTTTGCCCCAAGCCGGGGCACCCGCACCCCATCACGGGTGAGGAGCCGCCGGTCACGCTCGGCCACGAGTTCTCCGGCGTCGTCGCAGCACTCGGCGAGGGTGTCGACGACATTGAGGTCGGCCAGCATGTCGTCGTCGAGCCGTACGTGCTTCCCGACGACGTCGACCCGTCCCAACCGGGCCCCTACAACCTGCACCCGGACGTCAACTTCACCGGACTGGCCGAAAACGGCGGTCTGGCCGAGCAGGTCGCGGTGCAGCGCCGCTGGGTGCATCCGATCAGCAACGACGTTCCACTCGACGAGGCGGCGCTGATCGAGCCGCTGTCGGTCGCTCACCACGCGTTCGCCGCCTCCGGGGCGGGCGAGGGCGACGTTGTGCTCATCGGCGGTGCCGGCCCGATCGGCGTGCTCACCGCGGCGGTGGCGAAGGCGTACGGCTGCACCGTCGTCGTCTCGGAACTGTCTGAGCTGCGCCGGAAGAAGGCCCTCGAGGCCGGCGTCGCCGACCACGCGATCGACCCGGCCGCCGCCGACCTTAAGGAGGAGATCCTGAAGATCACCGACGGCACAGGCGCCGACGCCGCGTTCGAGGCAACCTCCGTCAACGTCGTGCTCGACCAGTTGGTCGACTGCCTGAAGCTGCAGGGCACGCTGGTGGTGGAGTCGATCTGGTCGAAGAAGGCCGAGCTGGACATCCACGCGGTGGTGATGAAGGAACTCACCCTGCGCGGCATCATCGGCTACGCCCACGACCACCCGGCGACCATCAAACTGGTGGAAGAGGGCAAGGTCGACCTCAAACCGTTCATCACCGGCAAGATCGGCTTCGACGATGTCGTCGACGAGGGCTTTGACACCCTGATCAACCGCAACGAGACGGCCGTGAAGATCCTGGTGTCGCCGGAGCTCTAAACTTGCTCGTATGAGCAATATTCTCTCGATCCAGTCCGCCGTCGCGTTTGGCCATGTTGGCAACTCGGCGGCGGTCTTTCCGTTGCAGCGTATCGGCCACGAGGTGTGGCCGGTCTACACCGTGAATTACTCCAACCACACCGGCTACGGTGCGTGGGAGGGCCCGATCATCCCGGCCGCCGACGTCGCCGCGGTGCTGCGAGGTATCCGGGACCGCGACGCATTCCCGCTTATCGACGCCACCCTCACCGGCTACCAGGCATCCCCCGAGATCGGCGACGTGATCGTCGACGCCGTCACCGAGATCAAGGCCGCGAACCCGGACGCGCTCTACGCCTGCGACCCCGTGATGGGCTCCGCGACGTCGGGGTGTTTCGTGCCGGACGCGGTGCCGCCGATGTTTCGGGAGAAGGTCGTGCCGGCAGCGGACATCATCACGCCGAACCAGTTCGAGTTGGGCTACCTCACCGAGCGCGACGTGACCGACCTCGATTCCACACTCGCCGCCGTGGACGCCGCGCGCGAGATGGGCCCGTCGACCGTCCTGGTCACTTCGGTCAACCGCCCGGAAACACCGGAGGACGCCATCGAGATGATCGCCGTCGACGACAACGGCACATGGATCGTGCGCACCCCGCGCATCCCGGCGAAGCGCAACGGCTCCGGCGACGTCACCGCGGCGCTGTTTACCGGCCACTACCTGCGCGGCCGGGATGCGAAGGACGCGCTCGCCAAGACCGCGTCGTCGGTCTACGACCTGTTGCGCGTGACCTACGAGGCGGACGCGACCGAGCTCAAACTCGTCGAAGCGCAGGACTTTTACGCCGAACCGCGCATGCAGTTCAGCGTCGAGGCGCTGTAGAACGGGTTAGCCGAACAACACCTCCATCGCGCCGGTGACCGTTGCCACTTCGGCCCCGTTCGGCGCGATCCACCGGATGCGCCCGCCGCGGGTGTCGATGTGGCCGCGCCACCCGAGCCACCGGTCGTCGTCGTTGACGCCGTTGTGGTAAGCGCACAACTCGGTCAGGTTGTCCATGTTGGTCATCCCGCCGTGTTTCCAGGCCTGCATGTGGTGGGTTTGCGTGGTTTCGGCGCTGTGCCCGCAGTCGGGAAACGCGCAGCCCGGCGCCATCAACTTCGACAAGGTGCGCTGCTTCGTGTTGGCGAGCCGCTCGGCCCGGTACAGGTTTACCGCGCCGTCCTGCGGGTGGAACGCCGCGACCTCGAGTACGTCGCCGAACTCCTGCTGCAAGAACTCCGCGCCGGTCATGGTCGTGCCGTCGGTGCACAGCAGTGCAACGTCGTCGCCGGCACCGTCCATGATGCGAAGATAGTCGTGCACCGGCACCAGGATCATCGGGCGGAAGGTGGTGCGGGGCAGCGCGGAGCCGTCGCGAAGCACGCGAAACAGCGCGTCAGCCAGTTGCGCGGCGGCCGGCTCGTCGTCAGAGATCGCAGCGCGCAGCATGTGCTCCAGATCAGCCAGGTCGCGCTCGTTGTACGTCACCGTCATGGTGCGCATGCCATCTCGCGAGCGGCTAAACCGGCAGGCGGGCTTCGGCGGCGGCGTGGGGTCGTCGATAAGCTTCGCAATGCGCTTGGATAGCGCCCGAAACGACCCGCGGTGCCGCAGCAGCTCCAGCCGGATGCGCCACCGCTCGGCCGCAGACGGCACCGCTGCAAGTTTCTTCTCCAGGTGGACGAGTTGGTCGAGCGGCATGCCGTCGGCAAGCAACAGCGCGTCGGCCTGCTTGCGCGTGAACTGCGTGGGGCCGTAAAACACGTCGTGGACGCGCGCGAGGTCGCGGATGCGTGTCGTCGATAAGCCAGCTGCGAGCGCGGCGTCGCGGGAGAAGTCGGCGAGCACCCCAACGCCTGCGGAAATAAATGACATGAAGTTCATGGCCCGGACGCTAAGCAGCCCGAACACCGCGCACAAGACCCCAGAAAAAATCTGTGGATAACCCCCGCCCGGGCCGGAGAAGTTATCCACAGCGGTAGAATCCCAACCCATGATCGATTTCGGGTTCAGCAACGCGCCGGAAGGCTTCCGCTCGGGCTTTGTCAGTTTCGTGGGCCGGCCGAACACCGGCAAGTCGACGCTGACGAACGCGCTGGTGGGGGAGAAGATCGCCATCATGGCGGACCAGCCGGAGACCACCCGCCACCCGATCCGCGGCGTGATTAACCGCGACGACGCGCAGGTGGTCGTCGTGGACACTCCGGGCATCCACCGCCCGCGCACGCTGCTGGGCGAGCGGCTCAACGATGTGGTAAAGGACACCTTCGCGGACGTCGACGTCATCGGGTTCACCGTGCCGGCGGACGAGAAGATCGGCCCCGGCGACCGCTACATCCTCGACGAGATCCGCACCACCAAGCCGAACACCCCCATCGTCGGCATCGTGACCAAGCTGGACAAAACCGGCAAGGACACCGTCGGCGAGCGCCTGCTCGAACTGCACGACCTGCTCGGCCCTGACTCGGAGGTCGTGCCGGTCTCCGCCACGGAGCAGGTCCAGCTGGACACGTTGCTGGACGTCCTGGTCGCCCAACTGCCGGAGGGCCCGCGTTTCTACCCGGAAGACCACACCACCGACGAGGACCTGGAAACGCGCATCGCGGAACTCATCCGCGAAGAGGCGTTGCGCGGGCTACGCGACGAACTGCCGCACTCGGTGGCCGTACAAGTCGACGAGATGATCCAGGAGGACCGCCGCGTCAAGATCTACGCCGTGCTCTACCTCGAGCGCCCGGGCCAAAAGCGGATCATCGAGGGCCCGGACGGGCGGCGCTTGAGCGGCATCGTGCACCGCGCCCGCAAGCAGATCATCGACCTCGCCGGGCAGAACGTGTACCTCGACGTTCGCGTGAAAGTGCTGAAGAACTGGCAGCAGGACCCGAAGGCGTTGGGCCGGCTTGGCTTCTAGGCCGTCGTGGCGCGACCGCGCGTTCGTGGTGCGCACCTACGACTTCGGCGAGGCGGACCGCGTCATCGTCCTGCTCACGAAAGACCACGGCTTGGTCCGCGGCGTGGCCAAGGGCGTGCGCAAGAGCAAGAGCAGGTTCGGTTCGCGCCTGCAGCCCTTCGTGGACGTTGATGTGCAGGTGTATCCGGGCAGAGGCTTATCGACGATCACCGCTGCCGACACCGTCACCTACTTCGGCGCCCGCATTATCGACGATTTCGACCGCTACGCTGCTGCCTGCGCCGTCATGGAGGTTGCCGAAAAGCTCTCCTACGACCAGGGCGACCCGGAGCTGTTCCGCCTGGTGCAGGAGGCGCTGACGAATCTGCAGACCGAGATGCACCCGACGCTTGTGCTCGACGCGTTCATCCTCAAGGCCACCGAGCACGCCGGCTGGGGGTTGAGCCTGTTTCACTGCGCGAACTGCCAGGCGCCGGGCCCGCACAAGGCGTTCAACCCGGCCACAGGCGGGGCGGTGTGCAACAACTGCCGGCCCACCGGCTCGATGGATGTGGATCCGGAGACGTTGCACGATATGTGGTTGTTGCGGGGCGGCTACGGGGTGTCGTCGTCACGCGTGGCCCAGATTCACCGGGCGACCGTCCAGCAGGCGCAGTACAACCTGGAGACCGGGCTGAAGAGTTTGAAGATCATGGAGCAGGCATAATTGACGCCCATGGGCGCACCACAGATTGACAAGAAGTTCATCCCGAAGCACATCGCACTCGTGATGGACGGCAACGGCCGTTGGGCGCAGCAGCGCGGCCTGAAGCGTACGGAGGGCCACAAGGTCGGCGAGGAAAAACTCATGGACGCCGTCGACGCGTGCATCGAGCTCGGCGGCGTGGAGTGGCTGTCCGCGTACGCGTTTTCCACGGAGAATTGGAAGCGCTCGCCTTCCGAGGTGCACTTCCTCATGAACTTCACCCGCGACGTGCTGCGCCGCCAGCGCGACGAACTGCACGCGAAGAACGTGCGCGTGGTGTGGTGCGGGCGCCGGCCGAAACTGTGGGGCAGCGTCATCGAGGAGCTCGAAGTCGCCCAGGAGCTGACCAAGCACAACACGGGGCTGACGCTCGCGATGTGCGTCAACTACGGTGGCCGCGCGGAGATCACCGACGCAGTGCAGGCGCTTATCGACGACAACGTGCGCCACGTCGACGAAAAAACCCTCCAGCGCTACCTCTACCACCCCGACATGCCGGACGTGGACCTCTTCCTGCGCCCCTCCGGCGAGCAGCGCACGTCGAACTTTTTGCTGTGGCAGTCGGCGTACGCGGAGATGGTGTACCAGGACGTGCTGTTCCCGGACTTCACCAAACAGGACTTATGGGACGCGGTGCTGGAGTACGCCAAGCGCGACCGCCGCTTCGGTGGCGCGGTGGATAAGTTCGACAGCTAGCGCTTCGCCTGGCAGGCCCGGCACACGCCGTAGATTTCGGCGTCGTGGCCGACCAAGTTGTAGCCGTAACGCGCGGCGATGAGTTCCGCCCATTTCTCCACGGGCCCGCCTTCGATTTCCTCGCTGCGGCCGCATTCGACGCACACGAGGTGGTGATGGTGGTGGTGCGACAGGCAGTCGCGGTAGAGCGTCTCGCCGTCGGGGGAGTGCAGCACGTCGACGGCGTGGACCTCGGCAAGCGAGGCGAGCGTGCGGTACACCGTGGTCAGCCCGACCGATTCGCCGCGCTCGGTCAAAAGCGTGTGGATGGTTTTCGCGGAGGCAAACTTGTCCAGGCCGCGCAGCGTGTCCACGACCGCCGCGCGCTGCTTTGTCATCCGCGGGCCCAGTTTGGGCACGGGACGTGTGCTGTGTGGGCGGGTCATGCCCGGCAAGCCTAGTCGCGCCGCGGTTTCGGCGTGCGTGGGGTCAGGCCCGGATCGATTTCGGGGCGCACTTCGATTGGCGGGTTGATGATCGCGGCACCGGCAGCGGTTTCGTTGTGGATGCTGCTGCGGCGCTTACGCCGTGCGGCGAGGTCGTCGCGTGCTTCGTCGATACGCGACAGCTCCACGAGTTCGCCGATCACGTCGATGACTTCCGGACGCGCCAGCGCGTAGAGCACCTCGCGGCCATTGCGTGACGACGACACCAGCCCCGCCCTACGCAGCACCCGCAAATGCTGCGAGATGAGCGGCTGCGATTTTTCCAGTTCGGTGACGAGTTCGTGGACGACGCGCTCGGCGTCGTCGAGAAGCAAAAGTATTTGCAGCCTGGTCTTCGAGTCGAGCACTTTGACCAGCGCAGCAGTGCGGTCCAACTCCTCCGGCGAATACTGAAGGTTGTCGCGCATTGGCGTCCCCTTTCCTCGCCGTGGCGTTCACAGTATTTCTTACAGAGTACTAAAGTTTCCGAGAATGTGGGACTTACGTCCAAACGGGTCCTCGTGTCTTATGCGCAACGTCAGCGACTACACTGAGCCGGGTATTTGGCAACCGTTTAACACGCAGGAGATTGTGATGCCCGCATCCAAGATCGAAACCGTCGTCAACCTCTGCAAACGCCGCGGTCTGGTGTATCCGGCAGGTGAGATCTACGGCGGTACGCGCTCCGCGTGGGACTACGGCCCGCTCGGCGTCGAGCTGAAAGAAAACCTGAAGCGCCAGTGGTGGAAGCACATGGTGCAATCCCGCCGCGACACCGTCGGCGTGGACACGTCCGTGATCTTGCCGACGAAGGTGTGGGAGGCCTCCGGCCACGTCGACGTCTTCACCGATCCGCTCGTGGAATCCCTTTACACCCACAAGCGCTACCGCGCCGACCACCTGCTCGAAGCCTACGAGGAAAAGCACGGCCACCCGCCGGCAAACGGTCTGGCCGACATCAACGACCCGGAAACCGGCCAGCCGGGCAACTGGACCGAGCCGAAGGCGTTCTCCGGCCTGATGAAGACCTACCTCGGTCCCGTCGACGACAAGGAAGGCCTGCACTACCTGCGCCCGGAGACCGCGCAGGGCATCTTCGTCAACTTCAAAA
>ERZ1029854.460-NODE-460-length-16082-cov-8.073064_pt1 | contig 16082 bp, 9 predicted proteins | sample MGYA00519239_ERZ1029854 | MGnify/ENA primary metagenome ERZ1029854 (study PRJEB33666, sample SAMEA4610917) | skin metagenome | biome: Human-associated habitat; feature: Malodor aspect; material: skin | place: Philippines | collected 2015-08 ... | reverse complement strand
CTCTTTCCCTACACGACGCTCTTCCGATCTGCTGGATCAGGCTGTCTCGCACACACTGCATAATCGCATCGACGTACGGCTCCATGCGATCGCCCATCGCCATGGCCACGAGACCGACGGCTTCTAGCGTGTCGCCCCACGCCTCTTTCGTCGAGCGGTCGCGCTCGCGGCGCAGCTGCTCAATCAGCGTGCTCATCACTGGACTCAGGTGCTCTTCAGCGTAGTACTGCGGGTCGTACGCGGCCAGCACCGGAATAAGGTTCGTGACCGTGCGCCGAATGAGCGGATCGCGATGCCGGTGCAGGCGCAAAATCAGTTCGCACGCCCGATGCAGTCGCGTTCGCATAAACGACTTCGAATAGCGCAGCAGCTTGAGAATGGCCAGCAGACTGCCATGGATGACTTCGATCGCCGGATCACGCAGACCCTGCTCGGCGTCGTCGTACACGAGCTCATAGGCCTGCGTGCCCATTTGCTTTTCGCGATCTGAAATGATCTGGAAGCAGGCGCCGAGGGCTTCCGCCGCCGCCTCCCGCACACCCACTTTGACGTCGCGCAACGCGACCCAAATATGATCCATCACACGGCCCACATACGTGTGGAACAGGTACGGCACATTGCGCGCCATCTCCTTGATAATCAGCACAGCCGCATAGCGTCCATTTTCATTGCGCTCTCCCTGCAAGAAGTCGAGCGCACGCTGCACCTCAAACTCGACAAACTGGTCGCCCAGCGAGTGGCCGCCATGCTTCGACACCCGACCCAGCACACGAGCGGCCGCCATCATGACCTGTGGATCTGAGCACGGGAGATTCGGCTTCAAGTACTGGTAAAACCGGTACAAACGCGCACTATTGTCTTCGCTCTCGAGCCCGATAAAGTGATCGATCGCCGTGATTCCGCCCAACTTGCTCGCTGATAAGGTGCTGTGCGAGAGCTCAATGACGCGACGGTTCAGCTCATTCGTAAAGAGCTGCAGCCTCTCTCCCTTGAGCTCGGACAACATGTACGACACAAAGTTGCCGAGCTCCTTGCCTGCATGATTCCGCACAGCCTTATCCTTGCTCTTAAGGTCCTCAAACATCCGCGTCAGCGTCCCGGACGGCTGCATCGCTTGCGACACAACCGACGCGCTATTGTTTCCTGTGAGAGACGGTAGCATCGTGCGAGAATGCGCGCACTGCACGGCCGGTCCAGCTTGCCAGCAAGCCGCTCTCGTTCGTCCCAGCTCGGCGTATCGAAGCGGCCGACCAAGCGCCACGACACCCGCCCGTGGCTCGAGCGTCACGTGTTACAAGAACCTAGTAGGTCGATGTTCGAACCAGCTCCACCCTCGACCGCGCCTGCCATCCAGCGTCAATGTTGGCGCTTTTCCACCACATAGACGGCAAGGCAGGTCCCCGAGTACACAGTGTGTGTCAGGCACGAGTTGCATGGTTCCTGTTTATTCATCACATCGTCCGATTCGGTGGACGTATGGCTGAGGGAAAGACAGGATAGATTGGCGGGCTCCTTAGTACACATTACGTGGTTCCTCTGCGTGGAACGGCGTAAGAAGGTCGTCCTACATGCCTCGACAAGGCGTGGGCTGTGGTCCATAGGCGTTCGTAGCACGTGATCATCCAGGCAGCGACGGCGTGCGATCGACGCGCACTGACGTCATTCGCGACCATGTCTCGCTTCGTGCTGGCGGCGCGGCTGCACGGACATTCGTCGGACGTGCGTGCTATCGCCTCACACACTCTATCGAATGGGACACAGCTGATTCTGTCAGGCTCGCGTGACCAGAGCGCTCGTCTTTGGGTGCGTCGACATGACGGGACTCATGACGTGCATGTGCTCGACCATGGCAGCGGGTTTGTGAATGCCGTCGCCTTTTTCGTGCACGACACCGGGATCTATGCTTTGACAGCAGGGCAAGATGCTCTCATTTACGCTTACCACATCGATACCGACGGACCTGTGTCCGTAAGTGGCTCACCGACCCTCTCCCTGGTCGGACATGCATCCAATGTGTGTTCACTGCGGACCCACAGCGCCTACATCGTGAGCGGTAGTTGGGACTCGACGGTACGCGTATGGAAAAACTGGGAATGCGTCGCGACGCTGGCGGGGCACTCCCACTCGGTATGGTCCGTACTCCCTATCGATGAGGACCGAATCCTGTCCGCTTCGGCAGACAAGACGGTGTGCCTGTGGTCGATCTCATCGCCGAAAGAGCCGCTGTACGTGTTTGAAGGCGCAACTCAGGCAGTCCGCGATATCGCACGCGTGTCCGACACCGCCTTTGTGAGTGCCGGCAACGACGGCCAACTCCGTCTGTACCCGATCCACGGCGGTGCGCCGTACAAGACGTTCGCATCGCTTCCTGCCTTTGTGTATGCCCTCGCACCACTCGCTGACGGTTTCGTGAGCAGCGGCGAGGATCGGTGCGTGCGGGTGTGGGCGCATGATGCCCTCACGCAACTCGTGCCCGTACCGGCCTTGTCGGTGTGGTGTGTATGCACACTGTCGAACGGGGATATGGCCTGTGGCGCGAGCGATGGCACTGTGACCATCTTCACTCGCGATGCAGCTAGAGCGGCGCTTCTTCCAGAACAAGAAGCATTTGCCGCGGATATTGCGACGCAGTCCCTGAGCGCGCCTGAAGTCCAGGGCGTGCGTGTGTGCGAGGAGCATGATACGACGCCCGGTGCCTCGGAAGGTGACGTGCTTGTGGTGCGCCAAGGCTCGAAGTCGACGCGGTACCATTGGAGCACGCATACGCAGCAGTGGATCCCGACGGGCATAGTAACAGAAGGCGCATCGTCGTCTCAAAAGACACTGTTTGAGGGCAAGGCGTACGACTACGTGTTTGATGTTGATATCGCAGATGGTGTGCCGCCTCTCAAGCTGCCGTACAATGTGACGGACAACGCCTATGTCGCTGCCAGTCAGTTCTTGGAGCGTCATCAACTGCCGGCCTCGTTCCTCGATCAGGTCGTCCGCTTCCTCGAGAAAAACACGGGCGTGGTGGACGTATCGACCACAGAGGCTGTGGATCCGTACACAGGTACGTCTCGGTATGTGCCGGCTCAGCCTGCGCCTCTCGCCACCCTGCCGCAGACGAGGTTCCTCTCGTTTACGCACGTCCAGCTGGCGTCGGCGCACGCGAAGATGCTCGAACTCAGTCAGAGCGTGCCGGGTGCCACACTCTCTGACGACGACCAGGCGGCGGTGGCCGCCCTCGTAGCGGCCCTCGAGCAAGGCACAGGTGTCATGCCGGTGGATATACTCGGCAAGCTCTTGCGCACCTGGCCCTTAGCAGCTCGATTCCCACTCCTCGACTTGCTTCGCGCAGCCGCCCTGCATGCATGCACACAGCCGTTGACGACGCTCGTGAGCGATGCATTGGTCGGCGCTGACTGGGACGGACTCGATCAGGCGAGCGATGTGCCCTCGGCACCGGCGAACGCCATGCTCGCCCTGCGCACACTCGCGAATGGATTCGTGGCACCCCAAGGCCCTGCCACCATGGCTTCACTGGCACTCGAGGCGCTGGCGACGCTGCATCAGCCACCATGGCATGTACTCAACCGTGCGGGACACACGGCACTCGCGACCGTCGCCCTCAACTACTCGATCCTCGCCGTCACACAGCCCACTTTTGAGCACGCCGCTCTGCTCCTCGATATCCTCACCGATGTACGTTTCTACCCACTGACACGTCAGATCCTACGGCACGCATCCGAAAGTGAAAGTGTGTATCGAGCGCTCGTGGCACTCGGCAACCTGGTACGTATGTACAATTAACCCAAAGCTGTCCGCTCCATGCAGCGCATCCATTCTACGTCGTGCTGACGCCGTGCAGTTGGCCCTGTCGTGGCGCGACAAGCTCCAGGAGCCTCGTATCCACAACGTGTGTGCCGACCTCGCTACTTTAGGCGCTTAATGCCGCGGCGCCGATGTGCTGTCCATAGTCGTCGATGCCCGCACGACGCTGCTGCATCTTGAACACAATACACAGAATCAAAAGAATACCCTGCAGTGTGGCAGCTACCAGGAACGGCATCAAAGAGCTCCAGTCCACACCGACTTGCTGAGCTAGCGCGTAGACGAACAGTGCGGCACCGGGGACTTGAATACACATCATCGTGATGCTCATACTCCGCACGAGCCGAGCCCGAGCCGTGTGTACGATCTGCGGCACGTACTGACACATGGTCAGGACACTGGCCGCGACGCCCAGCACGTTGGCCCATGTACGGACGCGCGGCGCATGGCCTGTCAGGAGTACCACGCTGGTACCTAGCGCGGCCAGAATGAGGCACGCCGCGGTCCACGCCAAACGACGGGCCACAGCGTATTCGTGCATAGCGCCGACTCTGCCATGGATCGCCTCCTCTGAGGGCAACAAGTGCCGCTCGAGAATATCGCGCATGTGTGCGGGAATGTTGTGGTACGCGTCGTGAGAGTGAGCATGCGAAGCCAGGTTCCCCTGCGTCGGATTCGCCGACTCTGCCACCGCTCCATAGCTCTTATGAATGTGGTGGTGGAACGACTCAACATCGCTGTCAGAGTCAGACGAGTCCTGCTGCGTGGGCGGCGGGCGCAGCAGCGAGAGATCTGCCTCTTGAACCGGTGCGCGGCTCAGCTTGCGCTGTTTGCGCGAGCGTCGGCGTCGACGAGCTTGCATGTCAAGTGGATAGTACCGCAGAAAGCACGCAAACAATATGGTAAACATGAGCTGTTGCACACCTGTTTGGATCACGCCCATCCAATACTCCATGGCCAGGAGCGACCAGTGGCGGAACGTGCATGACAACACAGGCCATTGCAGCACAAGCACATTCAGCATCGTTGCCCAGCTGGAAAGCGTACCAAGGAAGAGAAACCACGGCGACAGACCCACAGACGATCGTGCAGATACAATGCGCACGATCTGTGGGATGTACGAGGCAATAATGCCCACAGAAACGACAGACGACAGCATCCATGCCATTCCATCGTGCGGCGGCAGCTCACATATGTCCGTGCTCATGATGAGATCAAGGCACGCCCGTGGTCAAGTCGAATGTCGGAGCGATCCTACGTCCCAGGCTCATCACGGGTCCCGCCCACCGTGCCCCCTGAAAGTGGAGGTGATACGCCGTTTGTCGACCCACGTCCATTTTTTGCATGCCGGCACGTTCCTCGATTCCCAAGGCAGAACGTAAGCGAAAGTCGTTCCCAGAGGACCAAGGTCTCTCCAAAGTATTGGCTTTATCTCTACAGGCCGTTGATAAAAAAGACGCTCAGTTTCAAAAAGTGCTCGACAAGGATCATGCGAAGCGCGAATCAATTGCACGAGCCAACAAGGAACGCGCACGTAGGAAGGAAGAGACTCGCAAACTGAGCCATGTGCCGTCCAAGATCTCTATCATGGAGCAGCTACGTGAGCAGCGACGTGAACGCTCACGCGAACGCAAAAAGAAACGCAGGGCAGCCGCAGAGCCGGAGGCCACAGTTCATACGAGTGCCTCGCACCATGTCACCAGAGACGAAACCAAGCCCAAGAAGAAACGCGTATCATTCGGCTAGCTACTTTGTGAGCAGCGGCGGTGATGACTTGGCCGGCAAGTTCTTATTCGCCTGCGAAAAGTCCCGCACGATAATCTCACATTGGACCGTATCACACAACTTCTTAGCCGCGGACTTGATCGCAGGCGAGAAGAGCGTCAGTCCCGCGGCCGATTCCACAGCTGATACGTCCACTTCAAAGCTGCGAAGAGGGGCCGAGTTGGGGATCATACTGTTGGGCATGATAAAGGCTCCCAGCGCCATGCCGCTCTGTCCCAAGCCTACCATGCTGGGACCTGACGACAGATGGCCCGTTCCCAAAATTACCTTGGCAAAGTGCGTGGGCACCGATACTTTTGGAGGCGTACCGATCACTTCATACGTCACACGCCACTTTCCATCGGACGACTGTCGCGGAAGATACAGTGGCACCGTAAATACATAGAGATCACTAAATTGCGACGTAAGCCGACGAACAAAATCTTCCGTGTGTGCCCAATAGTCGCGGTTCATACCTGGACCGACTTGAGGGGCAATGTTGGTCAGCAGGAACGTTTCGTTCATCGCCGCTTGGCTTGACTTGGCATCAGCTGCTGGGACCATGTGTCCGCGGTCGTATCCCGAGCCAAAATAGTCGCTATTCGTCGAGCGGAAAGGCATAGGTATACGCTCGTCCTCGGTAAAGACTGACATGGCGCGGTTCACCTCAGCACCAGGCGGTCTGCGAATCGATTCAGAGGTCAAGTGCTCAGCAGTCCACACGGGATGGCGCAACCGTCTGTCGTACGCAGTCACATACGCTTGACTACGCAGAAAATCAGCGATCGGGCCCGGATGACCAGACTTTTGCAAGGCATCAGATGTAGGCTTCACGACAGCCTTCTGCAGAGGTGCTTGCTTTTCGGGTATCACTGGCTCAACGGATGGCACAGACGATGACGATGCCAAGTGCTTAGATACAAGCGTAGCACCTCCTGCTCCTAGCAAAATGCCACCAGCAAAAAGTCCGACATGAGCAGCGAACGACATGACCAACCAAGATGAACGCGCCTCACCGCTTTGTCGTGGGGCCAGGCACGATAGTGTTCGTTTGGCCACGTGCTGGACACGTGAAACATCCAGCTCAGGGATTGGGCGCACACAGTTGACGTGCAAGCAGGCCACGCCCATGGCTAATTGGGCGACGCCCTAACGCACCATACATTTTTCACTCCTCCCCCTCCTAATATGTCCAACTTTGAGCAATTCCAACAGAAGTTGAGCCACTTTGGTCAGACGGTGTATTCGTCTGCCTCTGCTATGGGCCATGCAGCTCACACTGCCTCGACACGCCAGCATTTTTCGTCCGAAGAGCTTATGAAGATGGAGAATGAGTATGGTGCCCACAACTACCACCCGCTTCCTGTGGTCTTTGACCGCGCTCATGGCTCGCGTGTATGGGATCCAGAGGGCAAGGAATACCTGGATTTCTTGTCTGCATACTCAGCTGTGAACCACGGACACTGTCACCCCGCTGTGGTTGGGACGCTGATTGCGCAAGCCCAGAAGCTTACGCTGTCATCTCGCGCCTTTTACAACTCGGTCTTCGCTCAGTTTGCCAAGCGTGTCACGGAACTTCTCAAGTATGACATGGTGCTTCCAATGAATACTGGTGCTGAGGCTGTGGAGACGGCCATGAAGCTGGCTCGTAAGTGGGCGTATGTCAAGAAGGGTGTGCCAGAAGACAAAGCTCGCGTATTGAGCGCTACTGGCAACTTCCACGGCCGCACCATCGGTGTTATTAGTATGAGCACTGATCCTGACAGTCGCAACGGCTTTGGTCCCATGCTCGAGCGTGTGGGTCCTGTCGTCGATGATATCAAGATCCGTTATAACCATGCCGAGGATATTGAAGCCGTGCTGGAGAAGTATGGTAACGAGACGGCTGCTGTGCTGCTTGAGCCGATTCAGGGTGAAGCTGGTATCATGGTGCCAGATGACGACTATTTCAAGAAGGTCGAGGCACTTTGCAAGAAGCACAACGTGCTCCTGATCTGCGATGAGATTCAAACGGGTCTTGGTCGTACGGGTCGAATGCTGTGCTGTGATCACTATGGAGTGCGTCCCGATATTGTGACGCTCGGAAAGGCACTGAGCGCTGGTGTTTACCCTGTCAGTGCTGTTCTTGCTGACAAGGACGTGATGCTATGCATTCAGCCTGGTGAGCATGGCAGTACATACGGTGGCAACCCTCTAGGATCGGCTGTGGCTATCACGGCTCTCGACACGATCGTCAAAGAAAACATGTGTGAGCGTGCCGAGAAGCTCGGTGAGTCAATGCGCTCGAGCTTGAAGCAGATCCAGAATCCACTTCTTCTTGAGGTGCGTGGTAAGGGTCTGCTTAACGCTATTGTCATTGACGAGACCAAGAGCACCAAAGGCCGTTCGGCTTGGGACCTCTGCCTTCTTCTCAAAGACAAGGGCCTTCTTGCTAAGCCCACTCACCAAAACATCATTCGCCTTGCCCCTCCCTTGGTCATTTCAGAGGAGGAGATGGAGCGCGGCATCAAGATCATTACGGAGGCTCTCGACGACCTTGACAAGGTTGACACCGTCCCTGGCGCCGAGCCACACTAGGCACGTAGCGTCTCATCATAATGACTAAGCATCTCCACAACATGCATCACGCTAGAATAGGCGCAGCCAGGCCTCTTGACCGCCTACGATATGTGTGCGCAGTATCATCGAATCCCGTCCACGAATGGCGAAAATTCCGAGAAAGAACCGCTCTTTGATATAGATCCGTCTACAGGACGCAAGGTGACACATAAGCGCATCAACAAGGCTTATTTGGTGCACCAGCGTTGGCTTGAAAAACAGAAGCAAATTAAGGAGCGCAAGCAGGCGAGGGCTGAAGGACGATCTGTTCCCTATGACCCTGAGCTAGATGAGGAGGAAGATGTACCTTTCCTTGCGAATTGCTTGTTCTCATTGACCTACACGGCGTTCGTTGTAGCTATCATTGCCCTTTTTGCCGGCCAGTTTATTCATGGCGACTTCTTATGGGGGTATCGTGGCAAATGGACCAACTGGCGTACCTACTTTCCACCGACTATGCGCGAATTTACGCCAGAGCAGCTACAAAGGTTCAATGGTGAATCAAGCGGTCCTATATATCTTGCCATCAAAGGTGATGTATTTGATGTCACGCCCGGAAGGAACCATTACGGCAAAGGCGGTGCGTATCATTTCTTTGCCGGTCGAGATGCGTCGCGCGCCTATGTCACAGGGTGTTTCGAATCGCATTTGACTCACGACCTTCGCGGCTTTACAGAGGCGGAACACGTCATGCTCAACCAATGGCATAGGTTCTATGCACAGCATCCCAAGTACTTCAAGATCGGCACCATGAGACTCCCGCCGATCAACCCGGCATCGCCTATACCACCTCCGTGCAACGAACCACGCGACCAGAAACCTAACTAAAACGTGCCTTGTATGTACATACACTTCCTTTATATACGATCTGTACATGTCAGCGTCCATTCTTCAAAAACAGAGCATGGGAGTAGAAAATCAGAGTAGTGCCCGGATACAGAATTGGGTTTATCGGGCCATTTCGCCAGAGACCGAAATCGTACGCAGACCGTCGTGATAAAACTCATCACAAGAGAATTGGGCAAAAACTTACATCTGGCAAGTAAGCAAACCGTTCCCACATGACATGCAACGCAGTGAATGCCAAGCTCATAAACAGCCTCTAAAAAATCTTCAAGACAGGTGCAGGGAGTTGCGGCCCTATTCGCACCCTCAGACGGTAATTTCCAGCAATCTTTCGATTGATAGGTAATCACAGCTTAGGCAAAGGATGCTGATGCACGCTCGTGATACGTACTCTGGCATGTTAGACAAGTTCTGACTAGCACACAAAGAATCAGGCAACAAAGGAGTTATCGCGAATCGACATAGAGTCACCGCGAGACTCTAGTTTGTAGTTGTTGAAGCATCCTGACGCTATGGTGGTGCTCAACGTACCATTCATTTACAATACATGGCAAGGCACCCAAGGGGGCGTAACAGAGCGGATGGAAAACCTGGCAGGAAAAAAAGAACGAATGCCAGCACCGAGCGGCGACCCTTTGTTCATTCGGCCGAATGCAGGCTGGTATGGAGGCCATCCGCACCGATGAACGAAATTTTACCGGTCATGGCATCAGAGGAAGTGAAGCAGAAGAAGGCCGTCGCTGCCGAGGCGTCTGTGAAGAAAGAAAAGAAAGAGAAAAATGACAAGGCTAAGGAACCTATACCAGAGACCGGATCAGAAACCAAAGAGTCTTCAACGCCCAAGCCGGCTCCAAGTGGTGCATCTGCAGCATCTACTCGTGAGTTCATGGAGTCTAATAATATTACGATTGAAATGGCTGAGGAATCGAATGACAAGCCTCCGAGGCCTATGCTTTCGTTTGATGAGCTGCATGGCAAAATAGATGCAAAGTTGAAGGATCGTTTGGACATGGAAGGTTTCGAAAAGCCAACGCTGATTCAATCTTGCTGCTGGCCCGTGCTTCTCGAAGGACGCGACATGGTTGGTGTGGCTGAAACAGGTTCTGGTAAAACTCTTGCCTTTGGAATTCCAGCTTTAGAATACGTTATACAACAGTCGCCATCCAAGAAAGGCAAAGCCAAGATCCAAGTGCTTGTAATCGCTCCTACGCGCGAACTGGCTATCCAGACTCGCGACAACCTGGCTCGTGTAGCCGAGCCCCTTGGATACGGTGTGTTTTGTCTGTACGGTGGCGTGTCTAAGGGCGAACAGCTGCGCCAAATGAAGGAATATGTTCTGCCTGTACATATTGTCGTCGGTACGCCCGGACGTGTACTTGATCTGGCACGCGAGGGCTCATTAGATCTCGGTCGTGTCAGCTATCTTACTCTGGACGAAGCTGACCGTATGCTTGACAAGGGTTTCGAGCCAGACATTCGTGCCATTATCGGCATGACTCGGTCACATGAAGAGGGACGCCATACGAACATGTTTAGTGCTACATGGCCGCCTGCTGTCCGTGGACTAGCTGAGACATTCATGCGCTTGCCAGTTCGTGTGACAGTGGGCAGTGATGTACTTAGTGCAAATCGGCGCGTTTCACAAACTGTGGAAGTGCTAGATGATGGCCGAATGAAGGAGCGCCGGCTCAATTCTTTCCTGCGTTCGATTGATGCACAAAAGACCAACGAAAAAATTCTTATCTTTGCATTGTACAAGAAGGAAGCGCAGCGTGTTGAAAATACACTTCGTCGATGGGGCTACCGTGTATCAGGAATCCACGGTGATCTGAGCCAACATGACCGCATCACCAATCTTGAGGCATTCAGGTCCGCATCAACTCCTTTGCTTGTGGCAACAGACGTGGCCGCTCGCGGCCTCGATATTCCCAATGTGGAATACGTCATCAACTACACATTCCCGCTCACAATTGAAGACTATATTCACCGTATTGGCAGAACAGGTCGAGGTGGTAAGTCTGGCAAGGCTCTGACGTTCTTTACGGACGAGGACAAGGCACACGCCGGCGAATTAATCCGCGTGTTGAAAGATGCCGAGCAGCCTGTACCCAAAGAAATGGACCGATTCCCTACTACTATCAAGCGAAAAACGCACTCGAGCTATGGTGATCACTACAAGGAACTCGTGCCGGGCAAGGCCAAGAAAATCACATTTGACGATGACGACTAAGTTTCCCATAGATTACACGGGCGTCATGAGCTCTAGCGCGCCAACGCAAAAGTATTAGTCAAGATCGGCCGACATGTGCCCTCGCATGGGTTCCTGATGCTGCTCCACGTGGTTGAAGGAACAGACCAGCGCTGATCGTGCATCTTTCTCCCACAGGCCCATATATACGATGGCATCGTCATCTGACGGTGCAGCTTCAGCCCCAAATGTGCAGGAAACAGGTGCTGATGGCTCATATGATAGAATGGGTCGTATAGAGCGCTTACCATCGGCGCAAGAACAACTTCTGCGGACGCAACTGCAACAGCTTGGACTAGAAGCTGACGACGATGCACCTCTTCTGAACAAAGATAAGAATGCTGACATGGTAGCGCCTGTCCATCCTTGGCCTTCGAGCAATACATGGGGACATGATGCACTGGACTCGTTTGGTGCGGCACTTGCAGCTTCAGCCCGTACTTGGCCGAGTTCTGCCCCGTCACCGCCACACCCAACACCCTTCTCTTTCCATCATCAAAGCAATGACCTGGGTCAGAACCTCCGTTTTCCCTCATCTCGTCCAAACTATATGTCTGCATCAGAGGAGGTTGAGCAGCAGCGCCAGGCGATACAGCATCAGATTGAACAATTGCAACGGCAACATGAACAGCTTCAATTGCATCAACAAATGCTTCAGCCAGGTATGTCTTTGTCGTCAGATTTGCCACAAACCCGTCATCCCGTAAGAAACATGTCCATGGAGAACAGATATCACCCTACCCCTATGAGTGGCACATGGGCCCCTATTGGAAATGAGTCAATATCCCTTCGTTCCAACTTCACGTTCCCTCCTCGCTCGCAGTCCGAATCACCTATGCCGCCACAGCAGTCCCATACCATGATACCTCCATCTGCCTACAATGACCGTACACCATCCTCTTTGCATACTGGGTATACTCGACAGGCATCGCAGCAGCTCACATCTGACTTGTCCCCAAAATTTTTAATGGCTGGTGGCGGTCTCATTAATCTGAACACTTTGGATCTTAGTGCAACATGGAACGAATATGATGATAAACATTCGAACTCTCCGCCTCAAGAACGTGCAGCACAGCGTCACGCACGCTCAAGCAGTGCTTCGAGTGCCGCTCTCCACTCACCAGCGATGGACACTTTGCTTACTGGCCTTCCACAGGCCCAGGCACAGCTAGCCGCGCTTCGCCGGAGCCGACACCACATTGGACCTAACATGCATAATAGGTCAATGTCACATGGACGCTCAGCCAGCATAGGCTCGAATGCATCAGGAGCTCCTCGCCGTGCATTGTTTGGCAGTTACCTTCCCCAGAACAGCCTCCCTTTACTTCTACTTGCGGGTAAGCTTGTCGTTGGTGTTCTGCGTATAAACAAACGCAACCGCAGTGATGCATGGGTCACGACTGAAGTATTTGGTCAAGACATTTTTATTAGTGGTTCAAAAGACCGGAATCGTGCACTGGAAGGTGACATTGTTGCTGTCGAACTGCTAAACGCGAAAGAGGTCTGGCAGACCAAGCGCGACAAGGCCGACAAGAAGAAGCGCAAAGAAGAATTTAGCCAAGGAGTGCCTGCCAGCGGTATTTCGACGCATCCTGCTGGACGTCGAACAGACAAAGCCCGCGATGATATTGAAGTGGAAGGTGCCCAGCTCAAGCTGGTAGAAGACGAAGAGGAAAGCGAAACTAGTCCCCCTCCTTTGGCTGGCCATGTGGTGGCCATTGTTGAACGCATGCCTGGTCAAATTTTCCCAGGTACACTAGCACTTTTGCGCCCAAGCAGTGCTGCGACAAAAGAAAAACAACAAGCTGAGCGTGGAGAATGTGATAGTCCTCCCATCGGTGCGGCTGGTTTATCACGTCCCAAAATTATTTGGTTCCGTCCGTCCGACAAGCGTGTGCCACTAATTGCCATTCCATCTGACCAAGCGCCTGAAGACTTTTGGGATGAAAAGAAGCAAGAAAGTTTCGCTCATTGCTTGTTTTTTGCCTGCATTAAGCGTTGGCCGATTACGTCGTTGCATCCGTTCGGCTCACTTGTCGACCGTGTCGGCCCCATTGGGTCATTAGATGCAGAATCACAAGCACTGCTGCGTTCTTACTGTCATGATATTGTTACACCATTCTCTGATATGGCACTCCGGAATGTGCCAACAATTGAATCATGGAGCATTCCTCATAATGAATATGAAGCACGCCGCTCTTTTTCTGCTTTTACTCTGAACGGTCGTGGGCCACGTCAGATGGCATTCTCGGTGGATTTGCACGGCTCTAACTCCTTTACTATCGGTGTACATGTGGCAGACATCACTTACTTTTTACAAGCCAACAGTGCTTTGGACCGCGAAGCGCGTCGCCGTGGTGCGTCCGTGCACCTTGTACAGGAGTCTTTCGAGATGCTGCCACCTGATCTTTTAAGAATCGCGGCACTCCATGTGAATTCTGACGCACTGGCTAAGTCTGTGGTCTTCACATTTCAATCGGATCGTGTCGTCGACATTTGGATTGGCCGTTCGATTGTGCATGTGAAGCATATGACATCTCATGCAGAGCTTGACCGCGTATTACTGGGAGAAGCCACGTCGTTCCCGGTGGCGCCTGATGCGCTTCGTGCTGTTTTGGACAAAGCTCAGCAATTGCGGCTTGAGCGCTTGGCACGCGGTGGTCTGAGTCTTCCGCGCACATGGCTCGAGTTTGACTTGGATGCCAAGCAGCACCCTACGGATGTCCATTGCTGCACAGATGCAGAATCGCTTTCACATTTGTTGGTGGATGAGTTTTGTGTTCGAGCCAACACGGCCGTGGCGCACCGCTTAGCCGCCGCGCTCGAGGATAATGCGCTGCTGGAGCGACAAGATGTTCCGACCGAAAGAGCTTGGAATTTACTTGCAAGAGGTCTCCAAGCATTGGGACTACCAGCCGAGTCCCTGTCATCGATGACGTTGGCATCCGCACTGAACATTTTGCCTGCCTCTTCTCGGTCAGTGGCTAATGCTCTTACTCAGAGAGCCTTGTCTGACTCAAAACTCTATACGCCGGCATTGGTCGATGCGACCAAGTTTATGCACTACGCCATCGGTGAGCCTGTGTATACACAGTTCGTGTCTCCACTCCAGCGGTATTCAGATGTATGTGTCCACCGCCAGCTCGATATGGTGCTGGATGGCACGTTACACGCAGAGCATCAAGGCACCGACACACTTTCCAAACTCGCGCATCAATGTACCGTGAAGAATCGTGCTGTTCGTGCTGCTGAGATGCAGAGTGCTCACTTGTACTTGTGTCAATGGCTCAAAGACACGAGTGAGCTGAGACCAGGTGAATTGGAAGCACGACGCGCTTTGGTCATGTCAGTCAATGCTTCATCTATGGATATACTTGTCCCGTCATTCACTCTCGAAAAACGTGTGCATCTTGATTGTCTCCCCGTGGAAAATATCCATTGGGACCCTGTGACCTACTCTGTCACGTTGACATGGCTGAGCGGAGTCGATTCTATGGCTTGGCTTGGTGAGGCAATCGATGATGCGCAATGTACCAAGTTGTCCAGCACCCGAAAAGAGACACGAGACACGAATGCTCCTTCTCCCAAAGCTATCTCATCACGGCAACAACGCATTACGTCCATGACAGAGCTGGATGTGTACGTTCTGTCCGACATGGAAAAGAGTCCACCGATCATCAAGGTGGTAGTATTGAACCCATGTGCTTAATACGCACACTTGTTTACGACGTTCTTCTTTCATTCCTATGCTGGTCATAGCTATGACTCGAGTACACAGAAAAAATACGGCGAACTACGCAATAATGATGCCGCCCTTTTGCAGGGCTTCATTCAGCTGCAGTTGTGCTTCATTAGGCATGCGTTGAAGAAGCAGGTTCAGTGTACCCGGGCGACGAGCATTCATGCCAGCTAGCTGACGTAGCAAGTAAGCCCACAAATCAGAGCCTGCCCATGCCACTGTATTTGGCGACGAAGCGTCGCGAATAGAGCCTGCTGCCGCTAGTTGCGAAAAGCTGGCCTGGAAGCCTTGTTCATCTAGTTCAGCATCTTCATCCACTGCCTCATCTGCAGCAGGTGTGCTCTGCGACAAGAGCGGCAGTATATTTGTCATGAGCACAGGCCATGCAGCAGAATATGTCGATGCCATGATGTCACTGTCTGTGAGCAGACGAATGAGACCTGCTGCGGTATCGAAACGCTGCTTGGCCGTGAGCTTGGTCAGGTCTGGCGCCACTACATTCTCAACAAGCTGACCAAACAGTCCACCTTGCACTGTGTCGAACGCCTGGATGACCAATTCTGGGTAGCCTGGCTTTTGAGTACCGCAGAAGCATCCAAAGAAGTAGGCAAACTGCTGCGAGAACTTTTCCGTTTTGCTTGACTGCAGGCGGACAAGCATAAGCGTCAATACAGGCTGCATATACGGTGACAGCACTTCCGACGGCAAGTGAGTCAGCATGGCGCGCAGCAAGTCGAATCCATATGTGTCGTTCAAGCGACTGGAGATCAATTTCTGGTAAATACCAAGACACGACTCAATGTGACCATTTTGCACGAGGTACATAGGTGCTTGCAACAAGTAAGCCTTGATGAGGCGCACAAGGGCTGGGACATGGCTCTTCTTTTCCCATAAAGCAGGCATAAGCAGTGGCGGAAGAAGTGAGGCATATGCATTGGGCAAGGCACGCTCGGTGCTCAGAGCTGCATGAGCTTCTAGAAGTTGCGCGAGAATTTGAAAGACGTAGGGGATGTATTCAGCTACGTCGCCTTGCAGGATATCAGTGCAAACTGGGAACAATCGTTCTTCCATGGT
>ERZ1029854.458-NODE-458-length-16107-cov-70.300087_pt1 | contig 16107 bp, 16 predicted proteins | sample MGYA00519239_ERZ1029854 | MGnify/ENA primary metagenome ERZ1029854 (study PRJEB33666, sample SAMEA4610917) | skin metagenome | biome: Human-associated habitat; feature: Malodor aspect; material: skin | place: Philippines | collected 2015-08 ... | reverse complement strand
AGATCAACCAGCGCGGCGACATCATCCTGTTCATCGACGAGATCCACACCCTCGTTGGCGCAGGTGCCGCTGAAGGCGCCATCGACGCAGCCTCGCTGCTGAAGCCGAAGCTGGCCCGCGGCGAGCTGCAGACTATCGGCGCGACCACGCTGGATGAGTACCGCAAGCACATTGAGAAGGACGCCGCGCTGGAGCGCCGCTTCCAGCCGGTGCAGGTGGACGAGCCGTCCGTGGAAGACACCGTCCAGATCCTCAAGGGCCTGCGCGACCGCTACGAGGCGCACCACCGCGTCTCCTACACCGATGACGCTTTGAAGGCGGCCGCGACCCTGTCGGACCGCTACATCAATGACCGTTTCCTGCCGGACAAGGCTGTGGACCTCCTCGACGAGGCCGGTGCACGCATGCGCATCAAGCGCATGACTGCCCCGGAGGACCTGCGCGAGGTGGACGACCGCATCGCCGAGGTACGCAAGGAAAAGGAAGCGGCGATAGACGCCCAGGACTTTGAGAAGGCCGCCGGCCTGCGCGACACCGAGCGCAAGCTCGGGGAGGAGCGTTCCGCCAAAGAGAAGAAGTGGCGCTCCGATGACCTGGAGGACATCGCCGAGGTCGGTGAAGACCAGATCGCGGACGTGCTGGCCAACTGGACCGGTATCCCGGTGTTCAAACTCACCGAGTCCGAGTCCTCCCGCCTCCTCAATATGGAAGACGAGCTGCACAAGCGCATCATCGGCCAGGACGAGGCTGTCAAGGCTGTGTCCCGCTCCATCCGCCGCACCCGTGCTGGCCTGAAGGACCCGAACCGCCCGTCCGGCTCCTTCATCTTCGCCGGCCCGTCCGGTGTGGGTAAGACGGAACTGTCCAAGGCGCTGGCGGAGTTCCTCTTCGGCGACGACGACTCGCTGATCCAGGTCGACATGGGCGAGTTCCACGACCGCTTCACCGCCTCCCGCCTTTTCGGTGCCCCTCCGGGATACGTCGGCTACGAGGAAGGCGGCCAGCTCACCGAGAAGGTGCGCCGCAAGCCGTTTAGCGTGGTGCTCTTCGACGAGATCGAGAAGGCGCACAAGGAGATCTACAACACCCTGCTCCAGGTGCTCGAAGAAGGCCACGTCACCGACGGCCAGGGCCGCAACGTTGACTTCAAGAACACGGTGCTGATCTTCACGTCCAACCTGGGCACCTCCGACATCTCCAAGCCAGTCGGTCTGGGCTTCAGCGGCGACACCGCCACGGACTCGGAGGCGCAGTACGAACGCATGAAGGGCAAGGTCCACGACGAGCTGAAGAAGCACTTCCGCCCGGAGTTCTTGAACCGCATCGACGAGATCGTGGTGTTCAAGCAGCTCAGCCAGGATGAGATTGTCCAGATGGTGGACCTGCTTATCGGCCGCGTGGACAAGAACTTGGCTGCGCAGGACATGGGCATCGAGCTCACCGAGAACGCGAAGAACCTGCTCGCGGTCCGCGGCTTCGACCCGGTCTTAGGCGCACGTCCGCTGCGTCGCACGATTCAGCGTGAGATCGAGGACGTGCTGTCCGAGAAGATCCTCTTCGGCGAGATCGGCGCAGGCGAGATCATCACGGTGGACGTAGAGGGCTGGGACGGCGACATCGAAGCCGCACGCAAGGACCGCGGCAAGGCCGCCCCGGACGCGAAGTTCACCTTCACCCCGCGCCCACGCCCGCTGCCGGCAGAGGCATTCGACGTGGAGCCGGAGGAAGAGGTGCGCGATATCGAACCGGAGCGCACCGAGCCGGAGTCAGAGGCCTCTGAGTTCCCGGATGAGCGAGAGGACAACGACGTCCAGGATCAGAACGGCAACGAGGGCAACGGGCCCGAGCCGGTGTAAACCCACCACGCCAGTGCGCCGAGTGCGCCAAGCAGGGAGAACACGATGCCGGTGATCTCCACGGCGTTGAGCCCCTCCACCACCTGATATTCGGGGTGGTCGGAGGGGCACACCTGTTTCATGGGCTTGCCCTTGAAGCGGTCGGACATCCAGTCCGCAACATTGCCCGTCTGCAGCACCAGCGGTAGCGCGTGGCCGGAGCCGGGGGCGCGCGGGGTGAGTTCCCTGCGGCCGGATGACAGTGGCTGCGTCGGGGAACCGGGCACCACTACGCGGCGGTACTCCACCTGCGCGCCGATGGCGCAGTAGTCGGTGGCGAGCTGGGTTGCCTGTGGCTCGGGCACCAGATCATCGTCCAGGTTGGTGAGCACCATGATCGGCGCGTTCGGTTTCACTTTGCCCAGCTTGTTCAGCTCCAGGTACTTGCCCAGGCGCTGGTCAGCCTCCGCGATCTCGGCGAATGACTTGCCGCCGATGAAGATGTCGTCGAAAGACCTGGGGGCGTGCATGGAGGCATCCACCACGCAGGAGGTCTTAAGCCCCTCAAGCCAGACTTTGCCCTCGTCGGTGAGATATTCGTCTAATGCGTCGCGGAACTCTGGATAGGTTTCTGAGTAGCTGACGGCGGCGAAGCCGGCCACCGCGGTGAGCATGGGAGGCGAAGCCTGTTGCAGTACGCCGAGCGGGTCTGCTGGGGGAGCGCCGGCAAAGGTCCCCACCACGTCGAGCTCTGGGGCATAGTCGCCCACCAGCTCCGCTGCTGCGGCAGCGGCACCGCCACCTTGGGAATAGCCCCAGAAGGCGACTTTTTCGCCGGGTTTGGCTACGGCGCGAGCTGCGTCGATAAGCGCGTGGCCTTGGTCCACCCTGTTCAAGTAGGTGTGCAGACCGTCCGTGCCCAACCCCATATAGTCCGTAACCACGACGCGGTAGCCGGCGTCCTTGAGCATCTGCACCATCGGCGCCTCGTAGTTGATGTTGACCGTGCCGTCGCGCTCGATGGAGGACAGCATTGAAGACGCCGCCGAGGGCGCGCACTGGTCGCCCAATCCCCGCGTGCCGGGGGCGAGCGCGATCAGCCCCTTGGAAAACGGGCGATCGTAGAGAGCACCGGTGACGGGCACCTTCTCGCCACGCTCGTTCACGGAGGTGTAGCGGATCCGCTTCCCGTCTGATCCGGCGACGCGCTTCTTCGCGTCGAGCTTGCCCGCTGTCGGACCAGCCGCGCCGCCCAGTGCGGTGGAGGACATCTCCGGGATGGAGGACAGGGACGACGCGTCATCCATGACCTCGAGGGTGGACGAGCCGACGGAGGCAAGGGATGACAGAGACTCCGCGCTGAGATCCGCAGCTTGCGCCGAGGGGCTGAGCAGGACTGGGACAGCAAAAAGACACCAACTTTTACGCATAAACAGCAGTGTAAGCTGCCCGCTATGGGAATTCAGTACCGCAAACGCCAAAAGATCAGCGACGACAGCTGGCTCAATTACTCCAAATCCGGCGTCTCCGCCTCGAAGAAGATCGGGCCGGTCACTTTCAACTCCCGCGGCGGCGTCTACGTCAAGCTGCCGGGCGGCCTTCACTACCGCGGCAGGTGGAAGTAGCCGTGCTCGTCTTGCTCGGCGAGCCCGTCGTCGAGCAACGAAAATAGGGCTCGGGAGAGTTGGGTTTGGTCGTGCCAGACGGCGTCGATGCGCTCTTGCTCGACGGGTCCGTGCGCCTCACGCAGCACGCGCATGATCTTGCCGCGCACCTGCCGGTCGGTTCCGGCAAACTTCTGGGAACGCGGCTGCGCTGGCGCCGCAGGTCTGCCGGCGGCGAGCCACGCGCACTCTGCGCTGAGCGGGCAGGCCTCGCACTTCGGTGCGCGGGCGGTGCATATGAGCGCGCCCAGCTCCATCAGCCCCACTGAGAACTCCGGGCCGTTTTCCGCCGGCAGCAGCGCCGCGACCTGCTCAATCTCTTTTTTCCCCGGCTTGCCAAGCGCCTCGCCGCGCTCCACTCGTGCGACCACGCGCCGCACGTTCGTATCCACCACCGGCACGTTCTTGCCGTACGCGAAGCACGCCACCGCTCGAGCGGTGTAGTCCCCGATTCCAGGGAGCGCAAGAAGCTTATCGACGTCCTCCGGCACCTCCCCACCGTATTCCCGCACAATCACCTGCGCGCATTCCTTTAGGCGGAGCGCCCTGCGCGGGTAGCCAAGGCTGCCCCAGGCGCGCAGGATCTCGTCGGTGCCGGCGTTGGCGAAGGCGGCTGGGGTGGGCCAGCGATACATCCACTCCTGCCAGATCGGCGCCACCCGCTCCACCTGGGTCTGGTGGCTCATCACCTCGCTGAGCAGCACGCCCCAGGGTGATACGGCGTCGCGCCGCCACGGCAGGGCGCGGGCGTTAGCGCGGTACCAATTGATGATCTTGTCTGGGCGCAGGTTGGTCACAATGCATGCAACAATAGTGGGCATGACTACCGCAACCGACCTCCAAACCGCCGCCACTCCCCGCGAGGTGTGGGAGCTGCTGAAAGCCGGCAACGAGCGATTCGCCACAGGCAACACCGCCGACCCGCACCGCGACCCCGAAACCCGGCAACAGCTGACCGCCGGACAGAACCCCGCTGTGTGCGTGGTGGGTTGCTCGGACTCGCGCGTGCCGGTGGAGCTGCTCTTCGACGCCGGTTTCGGCGACATCTTCGTCATCCGAACCGCCGGCGGTTGTGTGGATTCCGCAGTCGCGGCGTCTGTGGAGTTTGCGGTGGAAGGCCTTGGCGTGGACCTCGTGCTTTTCCTTTCCCACGAGACCTGCGGTGCTGTGGGTGCGGCGGTCGGCGCGTTGGAATCTGGCGAAATTCCGGCTGGTCTGACCCGGCTGTTCGTGGAAAAGATCGCCCCGTCCGTCGCCGAGGCACGGACGCGCGGTGAGCAGATCGAGCAGGCGCACGCCCGCAACGGCGCAGAGCACCTTGCAGCCCGTATCCCCTCCGTCGTGGCCGGTTTGGAGGAGAAAAAGATCGGCGTGGTCGGGGCGCGCTACCGCTTGTCGGACGGCCGTGTCGAGACCACCTACGAAAACTTCGGCGATTAAGTTATAGGCATGTCGAACCAGCGCCCACTGCCTCCGGAGATCTACATGCGCCGTCGCGTGGCGGCACTCGTCATCCTGTTGGTTGTTGTGGCGCTGTTGGTGTGGGGGCTGTCCGCGTTCGCTCGCAGCGGCAAATCGGACACAACCGAGGATGCCCCGCAGACCACCGCCGAGATCACCGAGACGCCGTCCACCACCTTGGCGACGGAGCCGACCGTTCAGCTTTCCGGTGAAACCGAAACTTCCACCACAGCCACCGAGACGACGCGAGTCACCGAAGCAACCGGGGCCTCCAGCACCGCGGAAGCCGCACCCGTGAAGAAGGGAACCTGCGAGCTGCAGGACCTGCGCATCCAGGCCTCCAGCAACCAACCCTCGTACGCTGAGGGCACGCAGCCGGTGTTCTATATGGAGGTGCAGAACCCCACTGACACCGAGTGCACGATCGACTTGGACGACAACCTCCTACGCTTCGAGGTCTACGACATGGCCTCCAACGACCGCATCTGGTCCGACACCGACTGCTACCCGCCGGTGGCAGGCGGCTCCGTGAAGTTCGCTCCCGGGGAGAAGCGTCGTTGGGAGGCTCGCTGGTCCGGCACCGCGTCCCAGCCGGGGCAGTGCGAGGACCGCCCCACGGTAAAGCCTGGTTCCTACTTCCTCCACGGGGTGATCGGGGAGAATGCCTCGGACGCCAGCCCGTTCAACATCACCTAGAACGCTACCGCTGCAGCAGCGCCAGCGCTTCGCCCAGTGTGGAGATTGAGTGAACCGTCATGCCGCTGACATGTACCTCCTCGCCCGCCGGAACGATCGCGTTGGTGTAGCCCATACGTGCCGCTTCCTGCAGGCGCCGCCCGAGGTTGGGCACCCGGCGGATCTCGCCGGCGAGGCCGACCTCGCCCACCACCACGGTTTTCGCGGGCAGGGGGGTGTCGTGGAGGCTCGACCACGTGGCGAGCGCCACCGCAAGGTCCGTTGCGGTTTCCGTAATTTTCACCCCGCCCACCGTGGCCACGTACGCGTCCTTGTCGTTTGTGCGTTCCCCGCACCGCGCCTGCAGCACCGCCAGCACCATGGGCACGCGGTTGAAATCCAAGCCAGTGACTACACGCCGGGGGCTCTTATTTACCGGATCGACGGTCAGCGCTTGCACCTCCGCGAGGATCGGGCGTACGCCGTCCATCGCCACCGTCACGGCGGAGCCGTCCGGCGTCTTCCCGCGGTGGGAAAGGAACAGCCCGGATGGGTCTGGAACCTCCCGGATTCCGCCAGCTGTTTGCTCAAAACAGCCGACTTCATCCGTCGCCCCGAAGCGGTTTTTGATGCCGCGGAGCATCCTTAACGACGACTGCCGGTCACCCTCAAAGTTCAGCACCACATCCACGAGGTGTTCCAGCACGCGGGGCCCTGCAACATTGCCGTCCTTAGTCACGTGGCCCACCAGCAGGACCGGGATGTTCGTGGTCTTTGCCAGGGTGGTCAGCGCAGCGGTCACCGCCCGCGACTGAGCCACTCCACCGGCGACACCCTCGACGCCTGCCGCGTGCATGGTTTGCACCGAATCCACGATAAGCAGCGAGGGCTTGAGCTGCTCTACGTGGCCGAACACGACATCCAGGTTCGACTCGGCGGCGAGGTAGAGCGTGTCTTTGAGCGCATCCGTGCGCTCGGCACGTGCGCGAACCTGGCCCGCAGACTCCTCCGCCGTGACGTAGAGTGCCTTACGCCCCTGGGCAGCCCAGCGCGACGCCACCTCGAGCAACAGCGTGGACTTACCCACTCCTGGCTCGCCCGCCATCAGCACGACGGATCCAGGCACCACACCTGAGCCAAGGACGCGGTCTAGCTCCCCGATGCCAGATTTCACCGTCCTCGTAGCGGCAGCCTCCACCTTCGTAATGGGGCTCGCGGGCGCCGCAGGAGTCAGCGCCGAGGATTTCACCGGCCCCGCGGCTACGGGCGCCTCCTCTTGCAGGGTGCCCCAAGACCCGCACTCCGGGCAGCGGCCCAGCCATTTGGGGGAGGAGTAGCCGCACTCGGTGCAAGTGTGAATCACGCGTGGTTTCTTCGCCATGCGCCACACCGTATAACACCGCCCCGACACGGCATTCGAACACGAAAAAACCGCTGGTCAAACCAGCGGTTTCGGATACGAGGCGAGGACTACTTCTCGCCGACCTCACGCTCAACCTGGCCGGAAGCGAGCGTCGGCGCGGACACCGTCGCCACAACATCGACGGAGCCGGTGTCGAAGTTGAAGGTGACCGGAATGTTGCCGCCGTACGCGAAGCCGTCGTTCGCCACAGAGGTGGCGGTGTACTGGATGCAGTTGTCGTTCTTGTCCTGCGGCATGCGCTCCAGGCCGTCCCTGGAATCGGCGACCAGCGCGCAGTTGTAGGAGATCGTGCCGGTGTTCGAAAGGGTTGCCTTCTGGCCGTCCACGTCCACCGACTGCAGGGTGTGGTCCTTCATGGAGGTGTCCTGGTTCGTGGCGGTGAACTTCACTGCAGCCTGGCCGTCCTCTGCAAGCACAACCATCACGTCGCGCACGGCGAGGGCACCGTCCTCGGTGGAGCCGCTTGCGCCGTCGACGGCCGCGACCTGGTTCGAGGTCTGGGTGATCTGGCCGGCGGAGCAGCCGACGAGGGCCAGGGTTGCGCAGCCAGCGACTGCGGCGACAGCGGCGCGCTTCAGGGACTTCACGGGGTGTCCTCCATCAATCAACTCATTTGAGGGTTTTCTCCGCCTTACTCTAGCGTCTGCACAGCAAGTTTTCCCACTTACTCCCCCTATAAGGAGCGGGGACCTTTGGTCGTCGATAAGCAAAATGCTCGGTGGTAGGGTGTTGAGGTCTGAACTTCGCCTATCGACGCAAGGAGCCGCAATGGAATTCAAGGTCGGAGAAGTGGTTGTGTACCCGCACCACGGAGCGGCCCGCATCGCCGACATTGAGCAGCGTGAGATGCGCGGGGAAACGCTCGATTACCTGGTGCTGCAGATCCTCCACTCGGACCTTGAAGTGCGCGTGCCGGTGAAGAATTCCGAGCTGGTCGGCGTGCGCGACGTCGTCAACGAGGAGGGCCTGCAGAAGGTCTTCTCCGTGCTGCGTGAGACGGACGTGGAGGAGGCTGGCAACTGGTCCCGCCGTTACAAGGCAAACCAGGAGCGCCTCGCGTCCGGGGACATCAATAAGGTCGCCGAGGTTGTGCGCGACCTGTGGCGCCGCGATCAGGGCAAGGGCCTTTCCGCCGGTGAGAAGCGCATGCTGGGCAAGGCCCGCCAGATCTTGGTCGGCGAGCTCGCGCTGGCCGAACCGGTGGACGAGGCCAAGGTTGAGGAGATGGACAAGGAAATCAAGGCCGTCATCGACGAGCAGGTGAAGGCAGGAATCTCCGAGGACCCGGGCCAGATCGACGACGATGACGAGGTGGATCTGGATGACCTCTCCTTCGACGACGAGGACGACGACAACTAAGTTGCACCGCGAATCAGTTGCGGTTGTCGCCGCCGCTGGCAAAGGCACCCGTCTCGGCGCGCAGGTGCCTAAGGCGTACGTTTCACTCGGCGGCCGCACCCTGTTGGAGCGCTCTGTGGCGACCATGTCTGCTGTCGTAGACAGGGTGGTTGTGGTGGTGAGCCCCGACATGGAGGCGCGGGCGCGGGACATACTCTCCCGTTACAACGTGGAGCTGGCCCATGGGGGAGCTGAGCGCGCGGACTCGATCCTCGCCGCGCTCAACACAATTTCGCTTACCGACGGCTGCGTGGTCGTCCACGACGCCGCCCGTGCCTTAACCCCACCCGAGATGGTTCACCGCGTGGTGGACACGGTGCTTGGGGGAGCACCGGCGGTGGTTCCCGTGGTGCCGGTGGCGGACACCGTTAAGCGGGTTGATGGTTCGGCGATTCACGAGACCTTGGACCGCTCCGCGTTGCGCGCTGCGCAGACTCCGCAGGGGTTCGACCTGCGGCTACTGCGAGAGGCGAACCGGCGGTACTTGGCGGAAAAGCCTGCGTTTGTGGCCACCGACGACGCCTCCCTGATGGAATGGTTCGGGGTGCCGGTGATAGCCGTGGAGGGGGATCCCATGGCGTTCAAGATCACCACGCCGCTGGATCTCAAGCTCGCTGAAAGCGTGGTCGGTTCTTTCTAGGTCCTCTGTGTCGGGGTCGTCTGTTATAGCTATGGATGGGCAGGTTTGCCCAAATTTACATTCGAAAAAAGGTGCGGAAAAAGTTTAGAAAAAGCCTTGACAGTGTCTTTGTGACGTAACTATATTCGATTGCAAATATAGAAGGAGGGGTGATGCATGGACGGATATTTCGCAACCGAGCGGGAGGGTTGCCCAGCTGCGGCCGCGGGCCAGGCGCGACGGGAGGCGGAGTTCCAGATCTTCCACCGCTACGCCAGGCCACTGGCTGAGGTGGACGATTTCGAACTCGAGGCCTGTTCCATTGCGCTGGCGACCGGGGAGAGCCAAAACTGGGCGGAGACCGGCATTCTGGGGTACTCGGTGCTCGCGGACCTGCCTCAGCTGCGTGAGCTGCAGGAAGAAACTCGCAGGCTCGATGTCCGGCGCTTGTCTGCCATCGAGTCCACCTTGAACCGCCTCAATGACCTGGCCACGCCGGATATCCTTGCGGATATAGACGAGTATCTGGTGAAAGTCTTTACACCGCGCAGAGTGGGGGCGGAGTTGCCCTCGCCAAGCTCGCTGCGTCGCCGGCTGCGTGAGCGGATTCAGCGCATTGACTCGGACCTTGCGCCCAGCCAGAAGAAGATCAAGGACCGCAAGAAGAGGAAGGACGCCCCCTACGGTACATGCCGGGGATGCTTCTACGGCCAAGACGACGGGGATGCGGGTCTGAGCGTCTCGGGCGACGCCGCCACGATCGGTTTGATGGAGCGCTACACCGAACAAGTTGCGCGCGAACACAAACTCTCGCAGGACGACGCGCTCGAGGCCATCCTCACCGGCCGGCTCAGGGATACACCCAAGGTTGTTCTTTACATGTTCACCTCGAAAACGCCCGGGAGCTCCTACTATATTCCCAACTTCGGCTGGACCGACGCGGAGGGCACGGCAGCGGTGGAAGAGATGTTAGAGAGCGCTGCCACGCACGTCGTCGACTTGGACGAGGCTGAGCAGGCCGAAACCGAAGCGTATGCGCCAACTACCGCTATCCGCGCGCTGGTTCAAGCACGCGACGGTGTGTGCCTCTGGCCCGGCTGCAACGTGAAGGCGGAGAACTGCCAGCTGGACCACCGGATCCCGTTCGACGAGGGCGGCAAGACCACCCCGTCCAACCTGTTCAGCCTGTGTGCGCACCACCACAACCTCAAAACCGGCCGCAGGGTGTTTTACGTGCCCGACCCGGTTACAGGGGAGATCGTGTGGCTGCACGCGGACGGTACGTTCCACGTCGCGGAGCCGGAAGGCTACCTCACTGACTATCTGCAGCCAGCACATCCGCGGTGGAAGACGACGCTGGAGCAGCGCCAGCAGAAGCGCAAGGACCGGGCGGAGTTCTACCACCGCTGCCACTCGGCGGTGGAACAGTACGAAAACGACTGGGATTACGACACATGTATGGCCACCATCCGCGCGATGGAGGGCAGGTTCGGCATGACGTTCGAGTACCCGCCCAGGAAAGAGCCGGAGGACACCCCACAACTGCTTGCGGCCCTCGAAGAACATCTGCGGGATCTTGAACTCAGCCCCGAGGACTTCTATGTGCGGGACTACCCGCTGGACCACGACTTTGGGGACCCTGAAGTACCGTCGTACGCATGACAAACCTTCGAGTTGGCAGCGCGTTCGACGCCCATCAGATTCAAGCCGGGAAGGAATGCTGGATTGCCGGCATCCTCCACGACGGCCAAGACGGTTGCGAGGGCCACTCCGACGGTGACGTGGTCAGCCATGCCATCGTCGATGCCGTGCTCTCGGCCGCCGGGCTCGGCGACCTCGGCTCCTTCGTTGGGGTTGGTCGTCCAGAGTACGACGGGGTGAAGGGTGTCCAGCTGCTTCAGGAGCTCAAGGAGCTTCTCGCGAACCACGGACACAGTGTGGTCAACGTTTCCGCACAACTGATCGGCCAAACCCCAAAAATGGGACCGGTGCGCGAGGAAGCGGAACGGGTCCTTTCGGAGGCCTTGGGGGCTCCGGTATCCGTGTCGGCCACCACAACAGACCACATGGGGTTCACTGGCCGCGGCGAGGGCCGGGCGGCGATAGCCACGGCGCTGGTGGAACGAAAGTTCCCGATTGCGTAACTAAAGTTCCCTGCCTGCAGTTTTAGCTTCCTTGTAGTCAACGCGCGGGTTACCGTAACCGCATGCGAAAGATCATGACAGCGGTCGCTGCTGCGGTTACGGCAGCCGCGGTGGCTCACGCGCCGATCGCGGGTGCGATTCCGGCGATGCCGCAGGGCTACCCGATTGAGAACTTCGGCACGAAGTGCGATGCCGGTGTCACCCCGGAGTGGCGCTACGGCGAGACGGCACGTCGGTACCTGGCCGACGGCACCCTGCAATTCACTAACCGCACGGATCAGACGGTGCCGTACACCGCCACGGTGGAAACGGGCACGAACCGCAAGATTGAGGCGAATTCTAAGGCCGCGCTGCCCAGTGGGTGGGACACCACCGCGAAGACGGATATCGGTCTGAAGGAATCCAACGGCTGGATCGAAGGCGAGACGTTCGGGCCCATCGAGCTCGGCCCGGGCGAGTCCTTCCGGGTGGATTACGGCGTGCTGGAGAAAGACTTCATCTCCATGTTCGTCACCTGCGACAACGGGGTGCTTCGCAACGCCCCGGGCGCGAACGTCATTCGCGGAACAGGCCCTGCGGAGCGCTACGCATTCGCCTACATCATTAAGGCGGATGGTTCGGTCTCCGATGTGGCTATGGAAATCCCGTCGCGGAGCCAGGGCGCAAACTCCAAGCCGGTTGATGACCAGACGTACAACGCTGTTTCTGGTCCTAGCTTGGAAAAAGTAGCGGGGGAACGGGACGTCGTCGTGAAGCCGGATGCAAGCTTCCGCCGCGACGCCAACTGGCCGCAGCTCAACCAGCCCGCCCGGAAGCGCGACATGTCCTACTACCCGTACGACATCGAGGCGGTGTCGCCGACGTTCCGTAAGCCCGGGTACTCGCAGGACTTCTTGAACTGGTCGAAGGGGGACTACACGTTCACCCCGGTGACGGACTACGTCGTGGGTGCCGAAAACGCCCAGTACCTCAACTGGATGGGCGCGAACGGGCAGCTGCCGGAAGGCTGGCTCACCTCCGTCGGCGCGGTGAAGCGCGCGTACATGCCGGTTGGCACGGCGCTCAAGCCCATCGACCTCAAGCCGGGTGACCGTGTCCGAGTGGAGTACGGCACCACGATGACGCGGATCAACTACCGCGAGCTGTCGGCTGGCCGCGACGGCACCTACTCGCGGGTGACATCCCACCCGCAGTCCGCAGCCCCCACCGGTTTCTGGGCAGAAGCCACAGTGACCGGCAAGGACGGATCCACACGGACCATCGACGTCACGCCGGATCAGTACCGCAACCTCCCAGTTCCCACCCAGACCTACCTCTAAGGACACACCATGAAACGCACCATCGCTTTGCTCACCACAGCTGCTCTCGCACTCGCCCCGGCCGCCAACGCCCTGCCGCAGCGCAACTACGACGCGACGAACCCGACCACTATCGGCGCGCCCTGCGCCAACCCGGGCGACCGCGGCCAAACCGTGGAGATCGTCCGCAGCTACTTCGACGGCTCCGCAGGTTCCTGGACCGTGTCCAACTACAACGACGAACCGCTGCCGGTCACCCGATCGGTGACGGAGTCCAAGACGAAGACGTGGAACGTCACCGCAGGCCTCAGCTTCGACGTGGCCAAGCTAATCCAGTTCACATTCTCCACCAGCTACACGGACCAGCAGTCCTACGAGGTCGGCGAGAAGATCGGCCCGTACAACATCGCGCCTGGCAAGACCGCTGTGTTGCAGGCCGGCTGGATCGTGTCCGACTTCCGCGGCCAGGAAACGGTGTGCGGCGCCGACGGCACGTGGCAGGGGGCCGGCAACACCTTCACCGCAACGATGCCGAAGGAGCGTCACGTCCGCGTGAGCACCCGCGACAACATGGACTGGGGTGCGTAAATGAAGAAGCTGGTGCCGGCGCTAGTTGCGTGCCTGGCCTTCTCTGCCGCTCCCGCCCACGCGGCGCCGTACGAGTTTGAGTTGCCGCAGCGCTGGAACGAGGAGCTCGCCCCGGGCAGCCACTGCGCCACCCCGGGCCGCACGGACACGTACGTGGACGCAACCCGCCGGTGGTTCAAGCAAACCGATGCGGCGAGCGTGGGCAACGACACCGAGGGTGCTGTTCCGGTGGAGCAGACGGTGAAGGAAAAGCGCGTCCAAACCTTGGAGGTCTCAGGTACCTTCACGCCGAAGGGCGACCTAGTCAAGAACGTCTCCCGCGCGTACGGCTGGAAGTACGTGCACCAGGTGACGTGGTCGCTGAACCAGGTGGTTGGCCCGTACTCGCTGGACGCGGGCAAGCATGGCCGGCTCGTGTGGGGCTTCATCATGCTGGACGGCGACGCCCAGGATGTGAAGTGCAGTGCGGACCAGGTGTGGGAGCCGATTGGCACGCCCTACGACTTCAGCGTTCCTGAAGCTCGCTACTCGGAGCTGAGGGTAGAGGAAGCGTCTCTGTAGACTGCGGTGTTGTGAATCAACGCATCTTCGACACTAGGACCCGCACGCTGCGCGACTTCGAGCCGATACGCCCCGGCCACGTCTCGATCTACTTGTGCGGCGCCACCCCGCAGGCCAAGCCGCACATCGGCCACTTGCGTTCAGGTGTCGCATTCGACATCGTCCGACGCTGGTTTTCCGCCAACGGTAACGACGTCGCGTTTGTCCGCAACGTCACGGACATCGACGACAAAATCCTAGCCAAGGCGAGTGAGCACAACCGCCCGTGGTGGGAGTGGGTGTCCACCTACGAGCGTGAGTTCACCCGCGCGTACGACACCCTCGGCGTGCTCCCGCCGTCCGTGGAGCCGCGGGCGACGGGGCACGTCACCCAGATGGTCGAGTACATGCAGAGGCTTATCGACGCAGGCTTCGCCTACACCCGCGACGGCTCCGTCTACTTCGACGTGAATGCCTGGGTTCGCGCTGGCGGGGACTACGGCTCGATCTCCGGTAACCGTCTGGAGGACATGACGGGAGAAGACCCCGACTTCGCGCTGTGGAAGGCCGCGAAACCGGGCGAGCCGAGCTGGCCCACGCCCTGGGGGCCCGGCCGCCCCGGCTGGCACCTGGAATGCTCGGCCATGTCCACCTGGTACTTGGGCTCCGAGTTCGACATCCACGGCGGCGGGCTGGACCTGCAGTTCCCGCACCACGAGAACGAGATCGCGCAGTCGCATGCGGCCGGCGATAAGTTCGCCAACTACTGGATGCACAACCACTGGGTGACGATGTCGGGCGAGAAGATGTCGAAGTCCCTGGGCAACGTGCTGTCTATCCCGAATATGCTGGAGCTGGTGCGCCCGGTGGAGCTGCGCTACTACCTGGGCTCGGCACACTACCGTTCCGTGCTGGAGTATTCCGAGGCCGCGCTGACCGAGGCCGCCGCTGGCTACCGCCGCATCGAGGACTTCCTCGCTCACTTCGATGACCTAGAGCTGGGCGAGTGGACGCAGGGCTTTGCAGACGCGATGAATGATGACATCGCGGTGCCCAAGGCTTTGGCGGAAATCCACACCACCGTCCGCGCTGGCAATAAGGCGCTCGCGGCCGGCGATGAGGCCGAGGCACGCGCGCTGGCTGGCCAGGTCCGCGCGATGGCGCATGTACTTGGTTTTGACCCGCTGGAGTGGGAAGATGGAGCGCAAGCTAGCGGGGCGGATGCCGCGCTGGATGCGCTGGTACAAGCTGAGCTGGAGCGGCGCACCCAGGCGCGCGCGGACAAGGACTTCGCTACTGCCGACGCCGTCCGAGACCGCCTCGCGGCCGCCGGCATCACCATCACCGATACCCCAGACGGCCCGACCTGGTCGCTGGCGCAGCGTTAAGCACTCCGAAAGGACAATAAACTATGGCACGTACCCACGGCCGCGGTGGCGCGGGAATTCGTAAGACCAATAAGAAGGGCGCAACCAAAGGCTCCGGTGGCCAGCGCCGCAAGGGGTTGGCTGGCAAGGGCCCGACGCCCAAGGCAGAGGACCGCATTTACCACGCCAAGCACAAGGCCAAGCTAGAGCGCGACCGCCGCAACTCCGGCCGTCACCAAAAGGAGACCGCCGAGATGGTCGTGGGCCGCAACCCGGTCATCGAGTGCCTGCACGCCAAGGTGCCGGCCACCACGCTCTACATCGTGGCCGGTACCCGCAATGACAAGCGCCTGTCCGAGGCCGTGGCCATGTGCAATACCCGCAATATCCCCATCATCGAGGTGCAGCGCCACGAGATGGACCGCATGACCGGCAACGGCATGCACCAAGGCATCGGGTTGCAGATCCCGCCGTATAAGTACGCCGACGTCGACGAGCTCATCGCCCGTGCGGCCGAGAACGCACGCCCAGGCATGTTCGTCATCCTGGATAACATCACCGACCCGCGCAACCTCGGCGCGGTCATCCGCTCCGTGGCGGCCTTCGGCGGCGACGGCGTCATCATCCCCGAGCGCCGCTCCGCGTCCGTGACCGCCGTAGCGTGGCGTACCTCGGCCGGCACGGCGGCGCGCCTGCCGGTTGCCCGCGCGACGAATATCACCCGCACCGTGCAGCAATTCCAAAAGAGTGGCTACCAGGTCGTCGGACTGGATGCCGGCGGCGAGCACACGCTGGATACTTATAACGGCGCGACGGATCCCGTGGTCATCGTCATCGGCTCCGAGGGCAAGGGTATCTCCCGCCTCGTGCGTGAGAACTGCGACGTCATCATGTCCATCCCGATGACGGACTGGGTCGAGTCCCTCAATGCTTCCGTCGCGGCCGGTTCTGTGCTTTCCGAATTCGCACGCCAGCGCCGCGCGGCCCAGTAGTCTCTAGCGAGAGTTTCTAGCCGCCTTCTGCCCAGGGCGGCAGCCACCTAATGGTGCCATTCACCCGGGCCAAGCGGCCGCGAACTGGCGGGGCGTTGGGGTC
>ERZ1029854.444-NODE-444-length-16636-cov-10.380918_pt1 | contig 16636 bp, 13 predicted proteins | sample MGYA00519239_ERZ1029854 | MGnify/ENA primary metagenome ERZ1029854 (study PRJEB33666, sample SAMEA4610917) | skin metagenome | biome: Human-associated habitat; feature: Malodor aspect; material: skin | place: Philippines | collected 2015-08 ... | reverse complement strand
CCTTGAACAGCGCCTTGAAGGTCTTCTCAAAGTCCGGCTGCCCCAGCGGGGTGTAGGTCTCGCGACGCTCCGGCAGGTAGCCACCGAGCTCCTCGCGGCGGGCCTTGAGGTACTTGATCTCCTCGGCGTCCTCGCCCGGGTGGTAGTACGGCGGCAGGTACGGATCCTTCTCCAACTCTTCGTCGGAGATCGGGATCTGCTGGTTGTCGCGGAAGAGCTTCAGATCCTCGAGGGTCAGCTTCTTCATCTGGTGGGTCGAGTTGCGGCCCTCGAAGCTGTGGCCCAGGCCGTAGCCCTTGACCGTGTGGGCGAGGATGACGGTCGGCTTGCCCTTGGTCTCCAGCGCACGCTTGTATGCGGCGTAGACCTTGCGGTAGTCGTGGCCGCCGCGGCGCAGGTTCCACAGGTCTTCGTCGGACATGTCCTCGACGAGCTTCTTGGTGCGCTCATCGCGGCCGAAGAAGTTCTCGCGGACGTAGGCGCCGTCGTTGGCCTTGAAGGTCTGGAAGTCGCCGTCCGGGGTGGTGTTCATGATGTGGACGAGTGCGCCGTCCTCATCCTTCTCCAGCAGCTCGTCCCACTCGCGGCCCCAAACGACCTTGATCACGTTCCAGCCGGCGCCGACGAAGAAGCTCTCCAGCTCCTGGATGATCTGGCCGTTGCCGCGCACCGGGCCGTCGAGACGCTGCAGGTTGCAGTTGATCACGAAGGTCAGGTTGTCCAGACCGTACAGGGAGGCCATGTGGATCAGGCCGCGGGATTCCGGCTCGTCCATTTCGCCGTCGCCAAGGAATGCCCAGACGTGCTGCTTGTCGGTGTCCTTGATGCCGCGGTCCTGCAGGTACTTGTTAAAGCGTGCCTGGTAGATCGCGTTCATCGGGCCAAGGCCCATGGACACGGTCGGGAACTCCCAGAACTCCGGCATGCCGTGCGGGTGCGGGTAGGACGGCATACCGCCGCCTGGGTGGGACTTCTCCTGGCGGAAGCCGTCCATGTCCTCTTCGCTCAGGCGACCCTCCATGAAGGCGCGGGCGTACATACCCGGGGAGGCGTGGCCCTGGAAGAAGATCTGGTCACCCCCCTGCTCGGCGTCCTTGCCGTGGAAGAAGTGGTTGAAGCCCACCTCGTAGAGCGCAGCTGCGGAAGCGTAGGTGGAAATGTGGCCGCCGACGGAGATGCCCGGGCGCTGTGCTCGGTGCACCATGATCGCCGCGTTCCAGCGGATCCAGCGACGGTAGCGCTTCTCGATCTTCTCGTCGCCCGGGAATTCCGGCTCGAGCTTCGTCGGGATGGTGTTGACGAAGTCAGTCGACGACAGCGCCGGCAGCGGCACACGCTTCGCGTTGGCGCGCTCGATCAGGCGCAGCATGAGGTAGCGTGCGCGCTCCGGGTCGGACTCCTCGAGCAGACCGTCGAGGGAATCCATCCACTCCTGAGTCTCTTCCGGATCCGCATCGTGCAGGTAGGACGCCACGCCCTCGCGCAGCGAGAGAATGTTCGTGTCGACCTCCGACGCGTTCTTCACGCGAGCATCTTCCATGTTGGTTTCTTTCTCGGCCACTTCAACCTCCTGGGTCCATCTGGGCAATACAACAACAAGGATACGTCCTTTCGCTTCGCACTTCTCATAGAGGACCCAAATGGTGAGACTAATCACGCAACTGCCAGCGCTCGCCGAGTTTCGGCGCTAAGATGTCGGCATTCATACTTCGACAACTGGAGGATCAAGACACTTGAGTGCCACCTACGCGGACCGTTTCGGGGTCGGACCCGACGACGTCGTGCAGGAGATCGGCTGGGATGACGACGCCGATTCGACCATCTCAGAGGCCATCGAAGATGCCATTGGGGCATTGCTTCTCGACGACGACACCACCGACCCCTGCGACGTCGTCCTCCTCTGGTACCGCGACGGCGATGGGGATCTTGTCGACGAACTCGTGGACGCCTCCAGAAACTTAAGCCCCGGCGGCCGGGTGTGGCTGCTCACCCCCGGCGCTGGCTCCCCGGGCGTGGTGCCTGCCGGTGTGATCGCCGAGTCCGCCCAGTTGGCCGGCTTCGTTGCCACGAAGGCAGACCGCTTCGGCGATTGGCAGGGCTCCTGCCTTGCCGCCCCCAAGCGGTAACGTTGGTTCCCGCTGGTGTAGCGCCGTTTTCTTTGTTGCCGACCGGTTTGCTAAAGTAATCCAGCAACGCGCGCCGTTAGCTCAGCTGGAAGAGCAACTGGTTTACACCCAGTAGGTCGGCGGTTCGAGCCCGTCATGGCGCACCAGGTCAAAGCCCCTCCCCGGAGGGGTCTTTTTCGTGTGTGATGGGGCAGGATGCGGTCCCGGCCCAAATGTGAGGGGCAGGATGTGAGGGGTTCGCCGTCGTCGAAACCGGGGTGGGTGGAATTACTCGACCCCCTCACATCCTGCCCCTCACATTTGGGGCGGAAGGCGGCCGGTGAGAGGGGGCCGGCGGAGGGGGGCAGCGGCTGGAAACTACAGCGCGCGGTTTTCGATCGCGGCGAGGATGCCTACCTCGAAGACGGGGGAGTCGCCGTCGAATTCCACGTCGGCGACGTCCCATTCCGAGAACTGGACCCGGGCGGAGCCGGTAGAGGCGCCGGGGGTGTCGGGGACGGCGGAAAGATCAACGAGAGAGGCACCGAGGGCGGTGCAGGCTAGACCGGCCCGGGACGATACCGAGCGAGGGGAGGCCAGGGCGAAGAGGGGATCGCCGTCGGGGCCGGCCAGGAAAGAGAGAGTCGTAAACGGGCGGGTGCGAAAGAGGGTGGCGTGGTCGAAGACGGCGTCGTCGATATCGGCGGTTTCGACCCCAGGCGCCAGCACGACACCGGCAGATTCAAGCGTGTCCAGGGCGGACTTCAACTGCATCGATACCCCTTTACCGGTAAAGGCCTAGCGTTCTTGTTCCTTATCGTATGCCTTGGCCCACGGGTTTGTGCGGGACGAGCCGTAGCGCTGGCGCGACCGGGCTGGGGCAGCAGAAGACGGCGCAGCAGAAGATGGGGCAGCGGAGCTAGCAGCATCAGCGGAACCGGCAGCGGGAGAGGGGCCGGGGGTGGGAGGGGCGGACACGGGGTCGTCGTTAAGCAATTGCTCCTGCTCCTCGGCGAAGCGGCGGCGCTCGCGGGACTCGGCGAACAGGAAGTACAGCAGGGCGCCGGGGGCGGCGATGCCGAAGAGGATCCACTGCAGGCCGTAGGAGAGGTGGTTGCCGGTTTCGAGTTGGGGGATGGGGATCGGGGTGATGACGCCGGGCTGGTCGGAAAGCAACTGCAGGTACGGCGAGACGAGGTCGGTGTCGGTCAGCGAGCCGATTTGGCCGGAGTTGATGGAGTAGACCATCTGGTAGCCCTGCTCGTGGACGGGGGCTGTGGGGTGGGTGGGTTCGTCGGCACGCAAGAGCGCTGTGAGGGTGACCTCGCCGGTGGGGGCGGAGTCGATCGAGGGCACTTGGGTGGATTCTTCGGCGGGGACCCAGCCGCGGTTGATCATGATGGTGCGGCCGTCGTCGAGTTTGAACGGGGTGAGCACCTGGAATGCGGGGGTGCGGTCGACGGGGCGCAGGCGCAGCAGCACGTCGGGGCCGGCGTACTGGCCGGTAGCGATGACGCGCGACCATTCGTCGTCGGGGTCGAGCGACGAACCCGGCAGGCGTTCCGAAATGGGCTCCGGGTCACGCTCGAACGCAGCGGCGATGTGTTCGTTGCGCTCGACCAATCGCTCGTTTTTTCCGAGCTGCCAGGGCGCGAGGAACGTGAAGGCGAAATACGAGAAGATGCCGACGACGATCGCCGCGATGATCCAGCCGGGGTTGAGCAGTTGGCGCCACCACGGCTTTGACGTCTGATTCTTGGCGCTCATGCCGGGTTAGTCTAGTCGCTTCAGAGCGCACCTCCCTGATGAGTTTGGGCAGTCGGTCATTGCGGTGATGCTGTCGATAACAGATATAGCGATCCGGGCTATCCCCGGTGTAGAACGGGCTGCGGCTAAACCGGTGGGCAAAGTTCGGATCTTGAGCCAAGAACCCAACCAGGGCGCGGCTCGTGGCCGCTAGAAGCTCCAAGCTCTGCGATGTGCCGGACTCGTTGGCATAGACAGGGTTAATCAGCCACAAGCACTGGGCTTTGCCGCTAAGCAGGTTAATGCCCACCTAAGCAGGTTAATGCCCACCTAAGCCGGCCAGAGGCCACGGGTCACAGTGTGGTAGACAAAGGTATGCGTGCGGCGACGACAATCAAGGCTGTTTTTACCTTCGCGGTTTTTTCGGGAATTCCCGCTCTGCTGGCGGGTTGCTCGCCAACACAAGATGCAAGTCCAACTGCTTCGACGGCACAGGACTGGTCGGAGTCAGGTAATTACATTGTCTCTTACGGCCCGGTGCTTGAGCCCTTTGGGAATAACAGTTCAAACAGCTACTACCTCTATGAACCTAAAGGCCAAGAGATTGCCCACGTGCAAGGCTCGGGTAGCTGGACTCCGGTAGCTCTCCCGACAAACGGGGGGAGCTATCTCTACTTCGCCGACTCAATACAACAACAAGGTCTGTACAACGGTTCCGTTGAGATCGACGACTATGACCCCATTACGTACTTCGGATTTTCCCCCGAAGGATCTATGGCGGTTGCCATTGTCAACTCATCGCAATCAGACAAATTCGCACATCAAGCGATCGTTCTGAAGGACGATGGGACCAATTCAACTCACGACCTCCCGTTAGTTCCCCACTCGCTCGCTGTCGGTGAAAAACATGCCATCGTAATCGGATATACGCCATCCGGAACAGCTAGCGACAGAAGGATGTTTCTCTTAGATACTGAGGGAGGCGGCAGGGAAATAGCGTTTCCAGATGGCTACGAAGTCAACTCCCCTGATTTTAAATATCCACACGTCAACTATCTGGGGGATGGGCTCTTCGAGATTCTCCAGGGACGAGTGGAGGGAAGCCGAACTTTTCTCACTGCTTTCGAAGTCCGAGTAAGCGGGGACGACACGCTCGACACTGAGCAAGTAACCGAGCACGTCATGACACTCCATGAAGATTTTGCTGTCACTCGCACCCTGCAACGAGGCGAAAACGGGTTCATTGACAAAGAAGGCAGAGTGTTCATCAATAGAAGGGATTCTGCAGATCCCGAGTTAACAGGAACGATTGAGGGATTTTCCGAAGAACAGTTCATTCCCATGAATTCCGCTGGCTTCGACCCCAAATTCGCACTGGAAAAGGGCGGAAAAATTGAAGTGAGGAGCTGGAACGCCCCGGAGAAACCGTTGACAATCTTCGATTACCACAGTGAAGCGTGTAAGGACTCGAGCTGCGGGGTATCGTCAATCTCCGAGATTGGCTAACAGCAGATCGAGGATTTTCCCTTCCGCTTACGACAGGTGCTCGCGTAACGTCGTGCGCCCAATCCCGAGCCGGTGGGCCACCTCTGCCTTGGGGCACACCATCGGACACCCACCGCTTGCCTGGGACAACCTGCACGTCAGTACTGCGAGCATTTTCTACGTACGGAAACCTTAGACTAAGTGCACAGTAGGCTTGGGCCTGCTCGCGGGGTGGCTTAACCCTCTCGATGAGCTCGCGTCCACTGGAGAACTTTCGGCGGACTGTCTCGTACTGGGGCTCACCGATCGCGCACCCAGGCAATAATGCCGTCGGCGGCGGCTTCGATCTGTTCGCGCACCACGGTAAAGCCCTCGGGCCCGCCGTAGTAGGGGTCCGCAACGCCGGCGCCAGCGGGGGCGTCGGGGTCGAAGGAGCGCAGCAGCCGCACCTTTTCTTCGGGCACGCCGCGCACGACCAACTCGGACACGTGGTTGGTGTCGAGTGCGACGATGAGGTCGGCTTGCTCCTGCTCGTAGCCGAACTGCTGGGCTCGGTGGGCTTCGCCGTCGTAGCCGTGGTCGGCGAGTTCGCGCCGGGCGCGCTCGTCGGCTTTGTGTCCGACGTGCCAGTCGCCGATGCCTGACGACGACACGCGCACCGCATCGCCCAGCCCCGCGTCCTCCAATTTGGAGCGCACGATGACCTCCGCCATCGGCGAGCGGCAGATGTTGCCGGTGCAGACGAAATCAATATGCAGCACGGATGATCCTTTCCAACTCGGTCGCGTCCGATGCTACGTAGTCCGCCTCGTTCCACTCCGTCGAAGCGCCGTAGCCCCAGGTCACGGCCACACTCGGGATGTTAAACGCGGCGGCGCCGGTGTAGTCGTGGGTGCGGTCGCCGATCATTAGCGGCCGCTTGGGTGCCACGTTGTCCAGCACGTAGCGGATCACGTCGGCTTTCTTGGCGCGCACGCCGTCGTTGGATGCCGCCCCCAGGAAATCGATGTGCCCGAGCATTCCTGTCCGCTCGAGCGCCGCGCGCGCGAAGCGTTCGCTTTTCGACGTCGCCGTGACCACCTCAAACCCTTCCCGGTGCAGCCGCTCCAACAGGTCGGCCATTCCGGGGTAGACCTCGAAGCGCTGCCAGCCCTCGGTGGACATGTACTCCGAGTAGGCGCGCATGGCCTTCTCTACCGTCTCCGGTTCCATCCCGAGCGCGCGCATGGACTCCGGCATCGGTGGGCCGGGGATGCGTTTGATGAACTCCTCGTCCGGTTTCTCCCAGTCCACGGCATCCAGGCCGACCAGGAAGCCGTGGCGGATGCCGGGGAAGGAATCGATGAGGGTGCCGTCGACGTCGAAAAGCAATGTGGTGGTCACGCTTGCCCACTGTTCCAAATTTGTAGGCTGGCTGCCATGACTGCTGTAACTGTGCAAGACGTTGTCGGCGCGCTCGAGGCCGCCTACCCGCCCGCGCTGGCTGAAAGCTGGGATCAGGTAGGGCTGATCTGCGGCGATCCTGCCGACGAGGTGACCAAGGTGGCCTTCGCGCTCGACTGCACCCAGGAGGTGGCCGAGCGCGCCGTTGCTGCCGGGGCGCAGATGTTGGTTGTGCACCACCCGCTGCTGCTGCGCGGCGTGCACTCCGTGGCGGCGAGCACGCCGAAGGGCAAGGTCATCCACACGCTGCTGAAAGGTGGCTGTGCGCTGTTCGCCGCGCACACCAACGCTGATTCGGCGCGCCCGGGCGTGTCCGACAAACTCGCCGAGCTCGTCGGCATCGAACCCGGCCGCCCGATCAAGCCGGTGCTTCTGGGCGCCACCGACCGCTGGGGCGTCCACGTCCCGCCATCCGCCGCCGCATCGTTGAAGAAGGCGCTTTTCGACGCCGGCGCGGGTGCGATCGGCAATTACCGCGAGTGCGCGTTTTCTTACGCGGGCACCGGCGAGTTTACCCCGGTCGAGGGCGCTGACCCGACCGACGGTGCTGTCGGCGAGCACTTCACCGCCGAGGAGCTGCGCGTGGAGTTCGTGGCGCCGGCGAGGCTGCGGCGTGGGCTCGTCGATACGCTTCGTGCGAACCACCCCTACGAGGAGCCGGCGTTCGACATCGTGCAGGTGGAGCACACCGCGGACCTGGACCAGGCGACGGGGCTCGGCCGCATCGGCACGCTCCCGGAGCCGATGACGCTGCGCGAATTCACTCAGCAGGTCGCCAACGCGCTGCCGGAGACCGCGTGGGGCGTACGCGCCGCCGGCGACCCGGACCAGATGGTGCACAAGGTCGCGGTCTCCTCCGGCTCCGGCGACTCGTTCCTTGCCGACGTTGCCAAGCTGGGCGTGGACGTCTACGTCACCTCCGACCTGCGCCACCACCCCGTCGACGAGCACCTGCGCGCGGGAGGTCCGGCCGTGATCGACACCGCGCACTGGGCCAGCGAATTTCCGTGGACCGAGCAGGCGGAGGGTATCGTGGCGCCTCTAGGCGCGGACACCGAGATCCTGCACATCCGCACGGATCCCTGGACCGTGTCCGCACACCCCGCGAACTAAAGGAGTACCGATGCAATTAGCCAACAACCTGCAACCCGTCCTCCTGGAGCTCTCGCTTGCCGACGCCTCCAAGTCCCAGCCCCGCGTCCGCCCCGAAGTCCAGGAGCTGCAGAAGCTTCTCGACGAGCGCACCCGCCTGACCGAGGCCTCCGCCTCCGCCCAACTCGCCGTGGACGATATGGAGCTGGAGATCCTGCGCATCCAGGAAGACGAGCGCAAACTGAAAAAGCGCGAACTGGACGACAAGCGCCAGTTGGGTGCGGAGACCGACCCGGAGCGTCGCAAGGATCTCGAGCACGACCGCTACGCCGCAAAATCGCGCATCGCCGATCTGCTCTCTGAGTTGAAGGAGGCGCACAACGAGATCGCCGCGCTACGCAACAACCGCGACGTGCACGCCGCGCGTGTCGACGACATCAACCGCAAAGTCGACGCCGCCCAACGCACCGTCGACGCGCTGCCGGAAGAAGAGGTCGTGGACACCGACGCCCTGCGCGCCAAGTTGCCGGCCGAGGTGCTCGACGCCTACGACGACATCGGCGCCGCAAAATTCAACGGCCGCGCCTGCGGTGGATGCTTCATCCAGCTGCCGCCCGCCGAGCGCGCCGAGGTGATGGCCGAGCCGGAGGACACCTTGCCGACCTGCCCGAACTGCGGCACGCTGCTCGTGCGCGTCACGCCGTCCGAAGAGGCGTAAATGCAGGTCAAGATGTACTGCGACGGCGGCTCCCGCGGCAACCCGGGCGTCGCCGGCTCCGGCGCGGTGGTCTACGACGCTTCCGGCGAGACGCTCGGCGAGATCGCCTACGTGGTGGGCAAGAAATCCTCCAACAACGTCGCCGAATACCACGGGCTGATCCAAGGACTCGAGGCGTCCCGGTCCGTGGGGGCCACGCGTGTCGACGTGTTCATGGACTCCAAACTCGTCGTCGAGCAAATGACCGGCCGCTGGAAAATCAAGCACCCGGACATGCAAAAACTCGCCCGCCAGGCCCGCGACTTGGCCTCCGGGTTTGAGAAAGTCACCTACACCTGGGTCCCGCGCGCGAAGAACAAAAAGGCCGACGAACTGTCCAACGTGGCCATGGACGCCGCCGCCCGCGGGGACAAGCCGGGGATCGTGAAGGGCACCGGTGTGTGGGCTGGGTCTTCTGTGTCGGCTGCGTCGGCTGCGTCTTCTGCGTCAGGTGCGTCGGGTGCGTCGGCCTCGGCGGGGCCGGTTGTCGACAAGCGCGATGCTGCCGCACACTGGGCCGGCCACGAGAGCCCGCGCACCCGGTTCATCCTGCTTCGCCACGGGCAGACGCAGCATTCGGCCGAGCGTCGCTTTTCCGGCACGTCCAACCCGGACCTCACCGAAACCGGCCGCGAACAGGCAAAACGTGCTGCATCGGCGCTGCAGGACTTCGGGCGTATCGACGCCATCGTGGCCTCCCCACAAGCCCGCGCCCAACAAACCGCCGAGTACGCCGCCGAGACGCTGGGGTTGGACATTGCGACGGATGAGGGGATGCGCGAGTTGGACTTCGGCGACTTCGAAGGCTTGACGCGCGATGAGGTAATTGCGAAGGATGCCGAGGCCTTTGAAACCTGGCAGTCCTCGCCGAACAACGCCCCGCCGTCGGGTGAGTCGCTGACCGCCTTCCATCGCCGCGTCACCCGCGCGCGACTGAAGTTGCAGGAGCGTTACGAGGGCCAAACGGTGCTGCTGGTGACCCACATGACGCCGGTGAAATCCATCGTCCGCCAGGCCCTTGGGGCCAACGCGGACCTGTTCAAGCACCTGTTTTTGGACCTCGCCAGCATTTCGGTGGTCGATTTCTACGGTGATTATGGCGTGGTCCGCTGCGTCAACGACGTCGCTCACCACCGGTAGGTTCCGATAGGTTCCGCCGCTAGATGTGAGGGGCAGGGTGTGAACCCCGGCTACTTGTGAGGGGCTAGATGTGAGGGGTTCGCCGTCGTCGAAATCGGGGAGAGCGCTATTACTTGAACCCCTCACATCCTGCCCCTCACTTTTGGGTTTAGGCCGCACCCTGCCCCTCACTTTTGGGCCTAGATGCTTACCCGAGGATGCTTACCGGGTGAGGATGCTTACTGCTAAACGCTTACTCCTCGAATAACCCCGAAAAACTTCCGGCGACGCTCTCGAGGAGTAAGCGCCCTGGGGTAAGCATCCTGCCCCTGAGTAAGCCCGCGGTAAGCGCCCTGGGGTAAGCATCCTCGTCCAAGAGCCCGGGAATTCCGTTCCAACCGGCCGAAAGCGTATGCTGTACCCCGCGAATGAGCCGGCCGGGCGGCCGCGGCGGCGCGAACCACCCCAACCATGGGGCAGGCGCACGTCGAGGAAAGTCCGGACTCCACACGGCACGGTGGTTGTTAACTGCAACCCGGAGCGATCCGCGGGAAAGTGCAACAGAGAGTAGACCGCCTCGGCAACGGGGTAAGGGTGAAAGGGTGCGGTAAGAGCGCACCGGCGTGCGTGGCAACACGTGCGGCCAGGTAAACCCCACCGGGAGCAAGGCAAGAGCCCCCGCCCGAAACGGCGGAGGTCGTCGGACGTGATGAGGCTGCCCGCCCAGTTCGAAGGTAGCTGCTCGAGGCGCCCAGCGATGGGTGGCCCAGATGGATGGTCGCCGCCCCGCGTGCGGGGTACAGAATCCGGCTCATAGGCCGACTCATTCGCCCACTTCGTGGCACGATGGCGTTTTATGAAGCTTTACGCCGCGCCTTTAAATTTCCGCCCGATCGCGCGCGAGTTCGACGTGCGCACCGATTTCGCGTCGTCGCTGCATAAGGAGGCGGCAGGCCTCGAGGACCGCTTCGCGGGTTCGCGTATCGACGCCCGCGCCATCCCCTTCGTCACCATCGACCCCGAAGGATCGAAGGATTTAGACCAGGCGGTGCACGTCGAGAAGCGTGACGGCGGGGGATACACCGTGCATTACGCGATTGCGGATGTGGCGGCGTTCGTCCCCGCCGATTCCGAGGTGCACGCCGAGTCGCTCCAGCGCGGCCAGACCATCTATCTGCCCGACGAGCCGGCGCGCCTGCACCCCGAGGAACTGTCGGAGGGCTCGGCGTCGCTGCTCCCCAAAGTCGACCGGCCTGCTGTGCTGTGGACATTTTCGCTTGACGACGACGGCGAGGTCGACGATGCCCACGTCGAACGCGCCCTCGTGCACTCGGTTGCTCGATTGGACTACGAGGGCGTGCACGCCTCGCTCGCCGAAGGCACCGTGCACCCCTCCATCGAGTTGTTGCCGGAGGTGGGGCGGCTGCGGCAGAAGTCGTCGTTACGCAGGCGCGCAATTAACCTGCGCGTGCCGTCGGTGCGGGTGGCCGGCGACGGGGAGAACTACGAGCTGGTCATCGAGCCACGCCACCCGATCATGGACTACAACTCGGAGATTTCGCTGCTGACCGGCATGGTTGCCGGGCGCATGATGGTCGATGCGGGGGTCGGGTTCCTGCGTACGCTGGGGCCGGCGTCGGCGGAGGGGGAGGCCGAGTTCCGGCGTGAGGCGCGCAACTTAGGCTTCGACGTCACCGGCGATATCGGCGAATTTCTCGCCGGTGTGGACGCCGACACCCCGCGCGGCATGGCGGTGATGCGCGAGGCGCAACGACTGCTGCGCGGCGCCGGCTATGTGGACTTGTCGAAGGACGCACCCGAGGTCCACGCCGGCATCGGGGGACACTACGCGCACGTCACCGCGCCGCTGCGCAGACTTGTCGACCGCTTCGCCACCGAAGTCTGCCTCGCCATCTGCGCCGACGAACCGGTGCCGGAGTGGGTCGAACGCGACGCGGCGCGGATGCTCAAGACGATGGGCCGGTCGTCGCAGTTGGCCAACACGGTGGAGAAGGCCTGCCTGCACCTGACGGAGGCGACGGTGCTCGAGCCGTGGGTGGGCCACAACTTCGATGGGGTGGTGCTCAAACGCGGCGATGACACCGTGGCGGGACCCGGCAAGGGTGCGGAGGGCGCGCCTGCCCGAGTGTTCATCGTCGACCCGCCGGTGCTCGCCCCGTCTGCCGGCGCGCCCGTGGAAGGCGCGGAGACGAAGTTTTCGCTGGTGCGTGCCGACGTCGACGCCCGCGAGGTCGGCTTCGCCTGGCCCGCGGACTAGGGCGGTTCCTCCAGTTGCCAGATTTCGAAAGCAGGACTTCGAAACCACCCTGTTTTCGGGCCATATTCGAACTCTTGTTTTCGAAATCCGGGACGGCCGGCACGGCGGTGATGCGGTGGCGGTCCGCGCAGTCGATTTACATTTCCTTTTTCGCGCGGTCAAGCAACGCCGCCATTGGTTCAAACGGAATGTCAGAGGTTGCTCGAAAACGGGGAGCCCGCAGTGTCGGTAACTCTGACGGGGAGGGATGGTTTTCAAATCTGCTCACGGCCGTCTCTTTGAGCAGGTTCAGGTACTCGCGGTATCCCTCTTCAAAAGGAGAGGGCGGAAGTGCTTCTGAGAGCGGGTCGTAGCCGAATTTCCCCTTCCTGTAGGCGCGGGATGCTGTCCTGGTGTCTTGATTGTCTTTGCGCCAGGCTCGGGAGTTCCTGTCGACAAAAGCAGAGACTCCGGACGCGATTGCGCCGACAAAACCGGCGAGCATCGTCCAAAAAAGAACTTCGTCTCGAAAGCTGTCAGATGTACCGCCGTTGTTGTAGAGCACCTGGATGATGATCGACGAGAGTATTCCTGCCCCCGCGATGGTGAGAAAAATCCAAGTTCGGATACTTATTGGGGGCTTATCAACCCAAATGTCGGTTTCAGCTGCGTGACGATCGTGCTCCGAGACCTGTTCTAGTGCTTCAGCCTCGTACTTTGCATCCCAATGTTTCAGAAACCGGGAGTGGCGTGCGTGGAGAAGCTCTGCGTTGTTGAGCCACTCCTGGAAGTGCTTGCCATCTGGGGTCTGTCGCCAGAGCGCATAAGCGCGCCGAATATCGGCATCGTAGCGTTTTGCCTCATCATTGCGAAGCGCAATCTGGGAAAGTTTGAGTTGTTTGAGTTCCTGTAACTGAGCCAGCTGAACGCCAAGTTCAGCGATGTCATGGGAACGGTTTTCGCGTTCGGCTTCTGCGAGAGTCGTTTCCAGACCTTCAATCTGCGGGTTGATCGAATCCAGCGCCACCTGCTTGGCAGCCTGCAAATCGGTGTAGACATTCGCACGGTGTTTTTGAAACCATGCGTTTTCCAAGTCGCGTGGTGCGGAGAACTGCCCAGGCACATCCGCGTGAGATTCCGTCATCTTCTATTCCGCCATCCAATACAGCGCGAGGTCGACGTCGCGCGCTCGCCAGGCCAAGCTTCGGGCGCTGTTGACATCGTTCCGTAACGCTTCCACCACTGCCATATACCGAGAATAAATGCCAGCTTGGTATCCGATTGAGATGCCAAGCTTCTGCAATGATGCGTGAGCGCGTCTATCGTAAACCGCCATACGTTCCGGCACACCAGCAGCAAGGACCGCCGAGGCGACTGCCCCGCCCCGTCGCAAACCGGGTAAGGGGTGCAACGCTTCGATGGCCTTGGCAGCTGCTGCTGAAATCGGCTCCACCTTTCGAGCCGCTGCAAGTGCTGTGCCGGTGGCCTCCCGCACGTCGCTTTCGGGAAGCTGCATTAGCTTCCGGACCCATACGGCGTTGGCATTGAGACGTTTCCAACTCACCAGCGCTGCTACGTCTGTTTTTCCTGCGCTGCCGGATGCTGCGATCCGGTCCTCGACTTCATGGAGTACGTCGTCATAGTGTTCGTTGTCGGAGCTCAGGTAGCCAGCGTGCGCTGCAAGAAGCGTGTCGACGACACCTTCGGCATCCTTCGCATAACCCAGAGAGCCGAGCGTAGGAGAAATTGTCACGGCTAGCCCCTACGCCTCGAGGCGGGCGACTTCGCCCGGGGTGACTTCCACGACCTCGAAATCCTTGGCCATCGTTTCCACAAAGGCATCGGCCTCCTGCACCGGCACGAAGGCGATCACCGCGTTAGACGTGCCGGTCGCGGCGGGACGGGCGGCCACGGCGCCGCGCTCGCGGGCCAAGGCGACCACGGCTTCGGGGGTGGCCAGATTGTGGGGCTCCGACGGGGAATTCAGCAGGGTGAACAGGTCGTTGGCGCGCCGGGAACGCAACGCCTTGGCCGCGGCGAGCGAGCGCAGCGTCTCGGATTCGCAGAAGTGCACCCAGCGCCGCGCGGTGTCCGGGCCGGGGGCGGTCTCGTCGCCGACGGAGCGGCGGGCTTCGACCCACTGGACGACGCGGTTGACGGCGTCTGGAAGCTGCCGCAGCGATTCGACACCGAAGTTGGCGCAGGCGGCGTCGATGAACGCGCGGTGCTCTGCAATCGCCTGGTTTTCCTTGCTGTAAGGCGTACCCAACTCTGCGACCAGGGAGAAGATACGGACGCCGTGGCGGGCCGGATGCGGGGCCTGGGTCAGTGAGCCGTCGGCGTAGTCGATAACGCTCACGCCGTCACCGCCGCGCAGGGCCACCGAGTGGCGGGCGCGCACCACCGCAAGCGACGAGTACGTGGCCAGGGCGTGCGAGCAGATTTCGGCGAGCCGGGTGCGAAACGGGGCAGTGTCGATATCGTCGTGGCCGCCTGCAAGCGCCAGGGCGATCGCGGCGTCGGCGGCGTACATCGCGCCGAGACCCGCGCCGAGGGGGACATCCGATTCGACGGTGATGTCTAGGCCGGCGGTGTCCCGCGAGAGCACCTGGCGCTGGATCAGGGTTTGCACCAGGCCGGTCCAGCGGCGGGCGAGGGAGTCGGTGACGGAGTCGTCGTGAAGCTGCGTGAGTGTCGTCTCGAACGTAACCCTGTTGTGGGGGCTGCGGGCGTTGATGGCGATGGTGTCGTCGTCACGCGGGCTCGCCGCGGCCGCCACCCGCAGCGACGCCGTGCCGACGAGCGTCACGCCGCCGAAGTGGTCGACGTTCTCACCGATGAGCACCCACGTTCCCGGCGCCGACGCAACGTGTCCACCACCCGGGTGAGCAGCGCGGACGCGCTCGACAGGTGACTTTTTGGGGGTCTGAAAAACTGCCATTTACACGCTCCTTAACCGCAACCACACTACCAAGCGGGCCGGTAGGGTAGAGGCCGGTTATAACCCCAACGAATAAGGAGCTAGGTCATGGCTGACGAGCAGTTCTACTACAACCCGTCCACCGGCGAGGTCACCCAGGGCAAGGAAGCGTCCTGGGACAACCGAATGGGCCCGTACGCCACCCGCGAGGAGGCGGAAAACGCCATCCAAATCGCGTCGCAGCGCAACAAGACTGCGGACAACCAGGACGAGGCCGACGACAACTGGGGCGAGACTCCGTCCTGGGAGAAGTAGGGCCGGGAGAGAAACCTACGGCTTGACTTTCTTAAACGCCTTGCGCACCTCGCGCACGGTGTCGTCGTAGCCGCGAAGCGCCTCCTCGCCGCGGGCGAGTTCGCGCTGGTAGAGCATGCCGTAGGCGAAGGTGTCCTCGCCGCGCTCGCGGGCCTCGTTGGCAAGCCGCTCGATGCGATCGCGCGAGGTCACCGCGTCCTGGAAGTCGCCTAACTGGCTCTGCAATCGCTTGCAGGCCTTCGCCAGGCGCCCCGCCTTCAGTCCCGCGTCCTGGGCGGCGACGGCGGAGTAGCGCAATTTCTTCGCGGCCTTGCGCACGTCGTGGACGTAATCCTCGCGCTCGTGCAGCGGCAGGTCGGTGTCGTAGTAGTGCTCGCCGACCTTCTCGTGGCGCTTGCGCAGTTTCTTGTAGCCGCGCTTGAGGTGGTCGTAGAGCACCTCCTTCGACTGTTTTTCCTCCTCCTTCTTCGACTCGTCGGCGGTAGCAACCGGGGGTTCGGCTAACAGCGCGTCGATCGAATCCAGCAGGTCCATGAAGCGCTCGGAGTCCAGCATCGCGATGATGTCCGCGTGCGCGTCGTTGTAATCGCGGCGCATGTCGCCGGCGATATGGGCGCGTGCGGCCTCGTCGATCAGCCCGGACTCGTCGGAGTCGAGCAGATCCGCGAAGCGCTCCTCGACAACTTCCGCGTCGCGCGCCACGCCGAGCACACCGGCGGCGTGCTTCAACTCGTCTTCCAGCTGGCCCAGTTCCTCGCCCTCGAGAATGCCCTTGAACGTCTCTAGCAGCGAGCGCATCTCGCGGGTGGACACGCGCAGCTGGTGCACGGAATCCCACTCGTCGGCGCGCACGCGCGGCTCCCAATCCACAATCGCGTCGCGCTGTTTGCTTAGCGACGACACCACGGCCGCCGCCGGGGAGTCGTCGTCAAGCGAGCCCTGCATATGCGGTGGCAGCGGAGCGGTTTTGACTGAATCGCCCAGTGCGGTGGCGAGTTTGGACGGCGAGGAGGATTTGCGCGCGCCCGCCGCGATGAGGAAGGACGACGCCTGGTTGATCAGCGTGTTGCCCTCCTCGGTGCCGGCGAGCGCGTCGGTGAGTTCGATTTCCCACTCGCGCCAGTTGGTGCGCTCGCCGCCGGGCAGTAGGGACCAGGCGGTGACGTGGTCGTCGCAAAACTCCGCGACCTCGCCTTGAGCGCCCGCCAAGGTGATCTCCACCCGGCGGTTGTCCACCTGCGCCACCGGGGCGAGTTCCTCGTTGCGCACGATCGAGCGCACGCACGCTTGCAACGTTTCGGGCACGACCGAAGGGTCGTCGAGAGGCACCCGCACCTCGTTGCGCCCGCCTTCCTTGGGCAACTTGAGGTGCCAGCCGTCGTCCGCCCCGCCGGTGC
>ERZ1029854.442-NODE-442-length-16679-cov-7.031100_pt1 | contig 16679 bp, 9 predicted proteins | sample MGYA00519239_ERZ1029854 | MGnify/ENA primary metagenome ERZ1029854 (study PRJEB33666, sample SAMEA4610917) | skin metagenome | biome: Human-associated habitat; feature: Malodor aspect; material: skin | place: Philippines | collected 2015-08 ... | reverse complement strand
CGAGCCCGGCGGTGCCGTTCGGAGGGCCGTTTCAGCCGCCGCGCCTCTTTCCTGCACGCGGCGACGGCATGTGGATGGGGCCGCAGCATCCGCTCTTTGATCGGCCGCGCGCACGCTATGATCCCGTCACGCCGCTGGGCGCCGGTGAGCCGGACTTTGACGAATTTGCGCCGCCGCACATCTTGTAACTATATGGTATCGATGCGCTCGACGATGCCTTGGCCGAGCCGCTTAATTTCAGCGAGGATGGCTGGCTTGTTCAGCACCACGGCGTCCTTCGCATGCGGCCGCGCCGAGTGTGCGAGCCACACTTTGAAGGCGTGTGGCTTGGTATACGCCGCATTCCACAGACCGCCGATCGCTGTGCCGCCAAACTCGTCGTAGAAGAGCGTAAAGGTATCGCCATAGAGCGTCTTGAGCATGCGCACAAAGGCTCCCACGGGATCGAAGCCGGGGCGCAGCTCGCTGCCGTACACGGACGGACGCAGCACTTCGTCGTTCGCGTACTTCTTGCGCTTCGGCTCGAGCCAGTGTCGTGCCTCGGGCGCCAGAGCCTCGGCGTACCGAACGTGCACACTGGGCCGAATGTGCACGACGAAGTCGTAGGCATCATACGCAGGCGCAAACAGCGCGGGCATCGCATGCAGCGCATCGTGCTCGAGGGCCAGCGCCGCGCGACGCGCCAGTTGCCGCACGCCATCGGCTACCATGGCCGAGGGCGCCGCATGCATCCACGCCTTGGCGTCGGTATCGTGTTCCGTCGCCACGACCCACGTATAGTGCCGGTACGCCGGGTCGCGCGCACGCATCGCACGGAAATGCTGCTCGGCATCCGCTCGCTGTGCGGCCGGGAAGGTCGGCGCGCGCTCGCTCGGCAGCGCACTCACGCCGCCGTCCGACAGAGCTGCCTTGCGCTGGTGCGCGAGCCGCGTCGCGTTTTCCAGCGGGAGCAGGAGCGGCACCTCGCGCCAGTCCCAGTGCGCGAGCAGCGTGAGCACACGCACAAAGCCATGCAGGCCCGTCGCAGGCACCGCATGCGCATTCGTCAAAAAGACCGCGGCACACAAGAGATCCAGCGTTTCTGGTCCCACGTGACCCAAGAGGAGCTGGGCGCCAAACCAGCGGCGGACGAGGCGCACGGTCGGTGCGAGCGCCGCATGCCGGCCCTGGAGGGCCGAGAGAGCCGCGTGGTGCGCGGGCGCATGCACGAATCGTGTGTCGTAGCGGGTGAGAGCCGCTTGCGCGCGTGGACGCACATGCGCGTCGCTGAGCAGGCGGTGCAGCAGCACCTGTTCACGGTCGTGGTGGATGCGGAGGCTGAACGCAAAGCCGGCGGGCAGCACGAGCTGCAGCGCCACATGATCGTGGATGGCCTCACGGTCCTTGGCCATGTCGTCATCGTACGCGACACGGGCATAGGCGCCGGGTATACGGCGTGAAAGCACGTCGGCCATGCGCTCATAGAGCGCCGCCTTCATGGCCTGAATGGCCGCGAGGTCGTCGGGCCATTGACCCGAGCTCTCGAGCGTGATCAGGACGTCGTGCACGGGCAGGTACGATGCGACGTCCGGCACATCATGGCCGAGCTCGGCGAGGCGGATAGGGCCCGGCGCAAACACACTCATGTGCCGCAGCGCCGCACTCGTGGGCGAGACACCGATCACCGAGAGCGGCAGTTCATCCATCGCGCGCAGCTCGCGCGCCAAGGTATCATAGGCGGACTGCACGAGCTGGAAGCCATGCACGCCCGGGTCCTGTGCGTAGGCGCGCGAAGCGAGCGCGCCCGGTATGTCCGTGTACCCCGTCGCCAGCGCATCGCCCGCAAAGCGGATCCGCTTCGCACACACATGGTGCGTGAGCGCATGACGCAGGATGCGCCGAGGCAGTGCATAGCGCTGCGCCAACGAGGCCACAGGCCACACGACACTCTCTAGCACACGCCCGTCACGGAATCGACGCAGCTCCGCCACGTCGCCCCAAAACGCGCGGAACGTCGGCGCGTCGTCCGACTCCGGCGGGGGGCCGTGCTCGACCTGGTGCCATGCATGCTCGGCCCGCAGGCCCACGCCCAATTCGACCACCGGCGGCTGATCCAAGGGCTCGTCGATCGGGTGGATCACGCTCGTGGGCGTGCATATCGCGACGCACCACGCTCGTTGGCCCAGGGCCTGAGCGGATACCTGCAATGTTCGATGCACGGCCCACAGGGCGGCGTGGCCCGCATCCATGCACGGAACGGCCGGTGTCGTCGTCTTGACGAGACGCAGCGTCGCCACCTCATCAAAGCGCTGCAGCGGGACATCGTGCGGCACAAGAAACAGGTCCGCAAAATGATCGTCGCCGTCACTCAGCATATGCATGGACTGCATGGCCTCGTGCTGCAGCATATCCACGGACGACGCAGGCCAGTGTGCCAGCAAATTCACACAGCCACTCGGCTCGACAAGGACGCGCTCACATACAGCAAACGCGGCAGGCGCAAGATCAGACGCGGCCAGGCCAAAGCGCGGCTGCGCCTTCATCCACACCGGTGTAGAGAACGAGTGCCGCGCCAGAAACTCGAGCACACCGCGAAACAGCTGCACACTCGACATGCCAGCTGACAACTTGGACGTGCGGGTCCGAGACCCCTTCGGGTCACCGTGCAGCAAGTGAGCAAGGAGCATGCTCAGCACAAAGCGTGCATCGTCCGTGCCTGCGAGCGTGCGGCGTGCAACATGCTTCGCATCTCCATGCAAGAGAAGCGCACCAAATCCCCGCTGTGCCGCCCAAATCTTGAGCAGCTGACAGGCCTCACGGAACCCAGCACACATCTCCGACGTGGCGTTCAGGTACACGAGATGCGCGAGGCGGAGCGAGTCAGCTGCGATACATGTATTGTACATCGGTGTCGGGGGCAGCGCATGCGTATCTTGCTCTGACGCACCGACAGCCGCGCCACGCAGATTATTGCGATCCGGCGCCAGGCGCGCCACGGGAAAGAGGCCCGGCTCGTGCGCAAGATGAATACGTACGACGGCGCGTAGCTTGGAAAGGGCCTTGGGGCGCAGCACCACGCACGCACGGCGCCGATCGCCACCCACGAAGGCGTAGGAAACGTCGTGCTTTTCCTGCCGAAGGTGCGCGGCCAGCACAGCGAGATAAAAGGCACGCTTCGTAAAGTAGCGCGCATTCAGCGTGTCCTTTTCCTGAAACAGCGTCGAGGGCATCACAGCCTCGACATCCACATCCATATCGCCCGGACGCCGCACAGCCGTCTGGAGGGGCCAACTGCCCACGAGATGGAGAGTACGGGGCGCCTCGAACCCAATGGCATAGGCAGGATCGCCGCGCGGCACGGGCTCGGCGAATGGCACATGCACACGACATCCTACGCGTCGCTCCAGCGCTCGTATGGCCGCACTAAGAGGCTGTGGCTCTATAGCCTCGATCGCAACGAGGCACTGCTGCACATGCCGCAAAAAGTCATCCATCGCAGGCTTATGTGTCGCGGACGGTGGCATGTGCTTGCGCATTTCATCCAGCTGCAGCTTAAACACATTGTTCATGTACAAGTCGCTCGTTTCTTTGAGTCCGTGAATCTCTTCGTTCGACGGAATCGCATAGTGGGAAGACGTCGACGGCACGCGCTCGGTGACGTCATCTGGCTCGGCGTCGACAACGTCGTCCTCCGCGTCCTCGACATCCTCAAAACCACCCTCGAGATCCTCATCCGAGTACATCTCCATGTCCTCAACGGGCTCAGCGCCCCGTTCCGTGCGCTGGAACTTGTGTGCGCCAGGCATCGTTGAGATGGGAAGAAAATTTTGTCGCTGCTTTGCCCTTGTCGTATAGGATGACATAAGCAAGCGTACTCGTCGAGCCTGTCTCCCAGCCACGGTGGACGGGGGCCATGACGGACGACGCAGGTGCGAATGCCAACAAGATCCTGCTCCATGCGGCCAGAACGGACCATCTCGAGATGCTCAATTCTGTGCTGAATGCACAGCCTCCCATGCCATACGACATCAACTGTGTGGATGGATTGGGGAATACCGTATTGCACTATGCATGCGAAAACATATCTACCCACGTCTTGGATGCCATCCTCGAGCAGGAAATCGACGTGGACGCTCAGAACCGCATTGAGGGCGATGCGCCCCTGCATGTGGCATGCAAGGTGGAAAATGAAGCAGCTCGCAACTGGCTTGTACAGCAGCTGCTTGACGCCGGCGCCACGACCACGACGCTGAACCGGGCAGGATTGCGTCCAGTCGATCTGATTGTGGGTGCGCGTGCCGAGACACCGCTTGGCAAGGAGCTCATTCAAATGCTCACCATGACCCAAGCCGAGAATGCCCTCGGTGCAGATGATATTGCCTATGGTATGTATTACAATGACTCACACTCAGACGATGGCGACATCGAAGGCGAGGTATCCGAGTAATCTTACGCCTGCTTCCGGAATCGGTAGGACCCTGGCTCCGCCTCCATACTTTCATAGCCTTCCATGTCATTCGGCCGCTTGTACAGAATATCGAGCATGCGCTCCATGGTCCCCATATCCATCTCACCCTGCTCATCGAATTGCACAGGAAGGTACTGCTCGTCTGACGTCGGTGGCGGTGTCGGGACCCTATGCCAGTAACGGTACACTTGCTGCGCGATCAGTACCACCGTGGTGGCCATCAGGATCCACAATAGCATTCTCAACCGATTGTGCTCATCCACCTTCACTTCAGCCTCCTTTTCCTTCTTCTTGCGAGGCGCAATACGCGTGTGGCGTGCCATGGCAAGGCGTCGTGACGAGGGAAGCTCCACCGTGGCACAGGCGGCGTCGTGGCTTTTTTCTTGTGGAGGCATGCAGGGGCTCGTTGCCTTGGAACCCCCTTGAGCGTTTTGGGTGCGTGTCACGCTTCGTGTATACTTGGTCCCTTGCTCCCTGAGCGCCTTCGACAGCACCTCATGAGTCGCAACGCATCATCAAAAGCAGAGGTCATTCAAGAATGGGCCGACTTTGATGCAAATGGCGCCACATTTGAGCGTGGACGCATGGAAGCCAATATCCAATCCCTCTGTTTCCACGAGCCTGCGGGCGTATCAGATGAAATGAAAGACAGGCACAAAGGTGTCAAGGTCAAAGGTAGCGACGTCACAAGCTTGGTATGTGCCCTGTGTTCCGTGTGCTTACCACCAGACATCCGAGCTGCTCGTAGAGCCTGAAGTCGCAGAGGCTGCGTTAGTGAAAGCAGGCGGCGACCTGGATGAGGCGTTCCATTTGCTTCTCCAGCACGCGTCTGTTCCCTAGTCGCATATAGGTGGCACGTCGGCCCACCCCTTCCACCCCCTGTCGCGCCGACCTGGGCGCGGAGCGCCGACGGTGTCGTTCAGCCTCTCCATCATATCACGTGATTCTCCGCACCTGAGTCATTGCTCCGTCATGTTTCACGGGCGGAGAAGGCCTCTTCCCCTATCGACCATTGTCACTGCCGTCAGCATGCGGATGTATGCGAGCCGCATGAGCGCTATGCGCTCTGCGATCCAGCACAGTCGAAGTGCACCTCGCTGTGCTGTGCCTGTGCGGGCACGAAAGCTGTATACCTCCTCTCCTGTGGCCCAAAAGGCTCGGCCAGAGCCGGCGCCCTCGTTTCAATCCGTGCGCAAGTCGCCCTCACAGCTGCTGAGCTATCGGCCTGAGGAGCTCGACCACTCTTTTATCGGGATGTCTGGTGGTCAAATTTTTCACGAAATGATGCTTCGTCACAAGGTGCACACCGTGTTTGGCTACCCCGGCGGTGCTATCCTGCCCGTATTCGATGCCATTTACCAGTCGAAAAACTTTGATTTCGTGCTGCCTCGCCGCGAGGATGGTGCAGGTCACATGGCTGAAGGCTTTGCTCGCGTCAGAGGTGTGCCAGGCGTAGTACTGGTCACGTCAGGACCAGGTGCTACGAATGTCATCACGCCCATGCAGGATGCCATGAGCGATGGCGTGCCTCTCGTTGTGTTTTGCGGGCAAGTAGCTACGTCGGCGATCGGCTCTGATGCGTTTCAAGAGGCTGATGTCGTCGGTATTAGCCGCAGCTGCACAAAATGGAACGTCATGGTGAAAGACGTGGCCGAGCTGCCTCGTCGCATCAACGAGGCTTTTAAAATCGCTATGAGTGGACGCCGAGGTCCTGTGCTAGTGGATCTTCCGAAGGACGTGACTGCGTCTGTTTTGAAGCACCCCATCCCATACTCGTGGACGAGCCCTGAGCTGTCTGAGATGCCCAGCCGTGAGACGGCTATGCAGCGCAAGTCTCGTCTCGGCGGCATGCTGACGCCTGCTGATATCCAGTCAGAGATTGAACATGCGGCGCGCCTGATCTCGATCGCTCGCCGTCCCATCATCTACGCAGGTCACGGTGTCTTGTCGCACGAGGATGGTCCGACGCTGCTGCGCGAGCTGGCCATCTCGCACAACATTCCTGTGACCACCACGCTGCATGCGCTTGGCGCGTTTGATGAGGAGCATCCCCTGAGTCTGCACATGCTGGGTATGCACGGCTCGGCTTATGCGAACTTGGCGATGCAGAGTGCGGATCTTATTATTGCGCTCGGTGCCCGTTTCGACGATCGTGTGACGGGCCGTGTGGACAAGTTTGCGCCCATGGCTGATGCTGCTGCTGCTGAGGGTCGGGGTGGCATTATCCACTTTGATATCATGCCCAAGAACATCAACAAGGTCGTGCAGGCCACATGCGCCGTTGAGGGCGATGTGACGGAGAATCTGCGCCGCACGATGCCGTACATCGCGTCGCCGCCCGACCGCAGCGAGTGGCTGGAGCAGATTCAGGTGTGGAAGAAGCGCTACCCCTTCACCTACGAGCCCTCGAAGCCGGAGAACCGGGAGCTGATGAAGCCGCAGGAGGTGATCGAGGCCCTCGACGTTGCCGTGCAATCGCACAAGGACCGGGTAATCGTGACGGCGGGCGTGGGCCAGCACCAAATGTGGGCTGCGCAGCACTTCCGCTGGACACACCCACGATCGTGGATATCGTCGGGTGGCTTGGGCACGATGGGCTTTGGTCTGCCGTCCGCTATCGGTGCCAAGGTAGCCAGGCCAGACGGCTTGGTGGTTGATGTGGACGGCGATGCGAGCTTCAGTATGACCGCCATGGAGCTGGCCACGGCCTCCCAGTACGGCATTGGTGTCAAGGTGCTGCTTCTCAACAACGAGTTCCAGGGCATGGTGCTCCAGTGGCAAGACCTGTTCTACGATCGCCGCTACTCGCACACAGAGATGCACAACCCCGACTTTGTGAAGCTAGCCGAGTCGATGGGTGTCAAGGCCCTGCGCTGCGACTCGCTTGACGAGCTGCCGGCCAAGATGAAGGAATTCATCGAATACGACAACAACAGGCCCATCTTGCTTGAGGCACGCGTGGTCAAGACGGAGCACGTCTATCCCATGGTGCCAGCCGGCAAGTCGCTGGAGGAGCAAGTGCTGCACCCGTCGTTTGCTCCGCCTCCGCCGCGAGACCCCATGTAGTGTAAATGTACGACCTCGACCGCCTGTGCATAATTCCCCACACGACCGAGACGTCTTCCTCGCCGGTCTCCACCATGACCATGTCGGCGGACGTGGCCGCTACGCAGTGGCTGTTTTCGCGAGATGACCTGCAGTATACGCCTAGTGTCACGGGTACGTACGAACTGCCTGCGCCTGCGGATACCGAGTCGTCGTCGGCGATGGTCAAGCATACAGCCCAAACCATGACCTCTGAACAGGAGCGTATCCTACGAGGCAAGGGCGTGCACCTCATATACAAGATGGGGGAGTTCTTGCAAGTGGGACAGCATGTCATGGTGGCTGCTGCGACTTTTTTTCACCGCTTCTTCATGCGGCGGCCGCTGCAGGTCAATCGCGCTGGTAGCGGTTGGTCGCATTACGAGGTGGCAGCCGCCTGTGTCTTTCTCGCGTGCAAGGCCGAAGAGAGCCTGCGGAAGCTATCGTCCGTTGTCGATGCTGTCATGGCATCGCTCGACAAGTCGCCGGAAGGCCAGATGCGGTGGGCGGACCGGTCTTTCCGCGCGAATCATGGGTCGCACGAGTTTGCCAAGTGGCGCGACTGCATCATACTGCATGAAGAGGCCCTCCTCACGACACTCTGCTTCGACCTGGTCGTGCCGCAGCCGCACGAGCTGCTTGTGCGTGCTGCACGGACTCTCGAGGTCGAGACGCCTCTCGCGCGTCTCGCCTGGACCATCCTGAATGACGCGTTCCGTGACCCGACGTGCTTGTTCTTTGACGCTCCGGTCTTGGCATCGGGCGCTTTTCTCAAGGCATGCACTGAACGCAACGTGGACCCAGCCATGTACTATGCAGCGCGGCCCTCGGATGCGCCACGCCGCCCAGACGACGAGGGCGACGACTATTTTGACTGGCTCGATGTATTTGACGTGGATCTAGACGAGGCACGCGACGCCATGCAAGCGATCGAAAAGGACGTGTACGACTTCCATCTGCCCCTGCAGCGCGTGTCTAGCAGCCGCTCAGCTCCTCAGCCACCACCCACGACGGCATCATCATAGCTTGGGTATATGTATTCTATGCAGCAGCGCGCTCGAGCAACTCGGCCAAAGAGACGGGCTCGTATTCGAGTCGCTGGCCCTCGGCTGAGCGCTGCTTCTGTGGCGCGACAAAAATGACATCGTCATCCAGGTAAAACGTCGTGCCGACCTTGCCATCCATGTGGTGCGAGATGCGCAGGAGTGCCATGCCCGTCGCAGGCTCGAGTGTATTGAGCGAGCGGACGAACAAGTCAGCTTCGACGGCGCGCTCCTCAATGACGTGGCGGAACGACACCTCTTCCAAGGTGGGTGGGGCATGCCGTGGCTTGGTCGGCGCCGGCGCACTTTCTGTGCGCGAATGCAATGCTGCGACTACCGGCGCTGGCATGTGTACACGATCTGCACCACGATCCAGGGCGGCATTGATGTGCCGCAGACCTTGCATGAACATGTGCGACAGACCTGGCAACCTTGCCACAGGAGGCGGGAACCAGCTACGCCAGAACTCGTACCATGCGGCAATCTCGCGCAGATCTGCATCAGGCTGCGTGATCCATGCGTGCAAGACCTGAAGCCATGGCGTGCCGAGCTCAACGTGCAGCAAGCGACTCAGAACACTGTCACGCAGCACACCGGCCCATGCCAGGACCTGCTCCAGCACTTGCATGTCTTGTTGGCTCGGATCGACGCGGAACTGTGTCCGCAACGCTCTCGAGATCGACGGCACAATCCGCTCGAGCAGCAAGGCGTCCCATTCTTTCGTGGAGTAGATACCGCGCCATGCCTCAAGGTGGGCTGGGATGCCTTGCGACACATGCCAAGCACTCAGCACGCTCCGCCACTTTCGACGCGTCTCGCTCACAACGGATGCCATTCGCGCCTCACTGAGCGTGAGCCATGGCAGCACAAATACGTGCATAGGCACATCGGCGCGCGGCGTCCATGTCTGAACAGCGCGTTCGAGTTTGGGCAGAAGAAGCTGATCAAACACATTGTCCAGCATGAACGGCGGCAAGAGATCGCGCCAGGCCTCGATAAACGCCACGGCTGGCGCTGCATCATACACGTCCCATGCATTGACGAGGGCCTGACGAGCCGCCGGCATCCAGATGTTCCACATGACACTTTCGTACGGGGTCATGGGCCGCTCTGCCTCCGTGCTTGTGGTGAGAAGAATGGGTATCCACAGAGACAGCTCGCGAGTCCCAGCATGGGGCTCTCGTAACGGGTCCCATTGCGAGGTCATGTGCTTAAGCGCTGGGACCAGCGCACCGGCCATGGCCTCGTCCAGTCCATATCGCTGAATCGTGTCTCGAGGCAATGCAGCCACCTGCTCCATAGCCGGAACGAGCTCTGATAAAGACAAGCACGCATGAGATGCATGCTGTAAAGCCGCGACGGTCTCGAGGACCGACGCCAAGCTTGATCGTTCCTGCTCGTAATGCGAGGTTTGTGCATGCGCCGTTGCCAGCGAGCGTTCCAAGATATGCATTCGCTCACCAAGGCCTGCTGCATGGCGTGCGAGTTTGCCAAGCTTCTCCTTGGTCCCGTCACACAAGAGCGACATGTTGTGCCGCAGCTCTGGAAGTGATTCATGCGCACTTGTCGGCACGGGATGCCGGGCAAGAGCCTCTGATAGCGAGGCGGCCTGGATTTCCGCCCCTGTCGCATCGAGAATGGGGACAGGCTGGTCAGCCGCTTGCGCGAGAATCTCGTCATAGGTGCGGTACACCACCCGGGGTTTCTTTTCGCGGCGTTTCCATACCTTGGGCGGCGCCTCTTGGACCTGCTCCGGCTCAGCTGCCTGCGTTTTAGGCGTCTCTTTTCCGCCGAAGGCAACGCCGGCGCGACTAGGGCGCATCTTGACTTGGATAGGATCAACGATACCTGACCCATCCTTGCCGAGACCACCGCCCGTCCATCCCATTTGCCGCATCAAGGCAGCGGGATCGAATCCGCCTGAGCCGGATGTGCGTGACAGTGCAGGACCAGCCGTCTTGGGCACGGGCGTCGCTCCCAGTCCGGCACGAGGCGGAGATTCGATGTCCATGCTCTCTGGTTGAGCACCCAGCCCAGCACCGAACGATCGGCGCTCAATCGTCTGTTCTTCCTCCGTCTGCACATGAGCCGTCGTCGAAGGAACAAAGGACGGCGCTTGGCGCACGCTGGTATGTTCATCGGATGCTGCCGAGTCATCCGAGTCTGTGCCCTCGTCCATGTACATCGACTTGCGCCGTGCCATGACGCGTCGTCGAGGGAGAGAGGATAGCTGACTAATGCGAGTCAGGGGTTGGAGGTCTATATCTGTACAAAAGGCCGGTCACGACTCGCGATCAGAGAGAGGTGCTGCCTCTTTTGTCACGTTGGTCTCGACGGGATCAGCAGGAGGCTGGGAAGGCGGACTTTCTTCCTCGTGCTGATTCAGATCTCCGGGCGTGGGGGGATCGTCGGCCGTCGAGGGCTCTTCCGACTCCCTGCGTGCCGGAGGCTCTGGGGGCACGTTTGGCTCCTCTTTCGTCTCGTGGGGCTCGTCGTCCTTGGCAGGATCCATTGTCATCGCCTCTTGCGGTGCGCTGGACTCCTTTTGACGAGCCTCGTCTTCCTCGTGCTTTCGAATCACGGCATTGAGTTTCGCAGCACTTGCATGGCGAGGCTTGTAAGGCACGGCAGCCTCAGGCTTGGATTCATGCGGCGCGTCGGGAGCCTGTGGTAGAGGGCGTGAAGCGCGCTCAGCACTTGACTCGTCATGTGAGGTCATGTGTTTCTGCGATACACGACGAGCCATGGGCGTCCCAAATGCCATGGATCCGCTCGGCTTACGCTCGTGCTTATACGTCAGCTGCGAACGTGTCGCATCTCCCTGGAGCTTGAAGCGGTGCACCTCTGGCTGACGCATATTCAGCGAGTGAGATCGTGTAAGACGCGGAGGAAGATCATGGGCGCGGAGCAGCCACTCCGTACGCAAATCGTCCTGTGTACGGAGTGGAGCTGGAGGCCTGTTGTCTGTATCGCCTGTCGATTCCTGCGCATGGTGCACCGCCGTCTCCGTAGGCAGAGGTGCCAAGATGGGCTGGAACTCTTGTGTAGGCCGAATTTGGAACGACCTCTTGGCCGAGACACGCGCGAGCGGCTGCAGACGCAGATCGCGCGAAGAAGGCGTCGACTTGAATCCAGCATAGGTGCCTGACTCAAGCTGGGTGCCCCAGTTCTGGCTGGGACTATGCTCTAAGCGACGTCCCTTGGTATTCAGTGTGCTCTTCGAGCGACTGCCGAGCAGCTTCGCACCACGTTCCTGCGCGAGCGAGTCATTCGATGTGCGCTTGCCGACAGACGTCTCTTCGTTGAGTTTCTTGTACTGCGCCGGTCCATTCGCACTCAGCGTCGTAAGCTCAGCACGCTCGAGATCACGCCGGTGAGGCGGGAAGAAGGGTGTGTGGCGGTTGATACTCGCTGCCGCGCGTTCGCTCCCATTCATGGTATTGTGTGCCTTGTTGTCCAGGGCATCGTACACACTCGTGACAGAGGGATCAGCTGGGTCAGGCGGTGGATACAGCACATTGCCTTCTTCATACTGCTCGCGAAGCCAAGCGGGAAGCACGCCACGCTCGCGGCCAAAATACGACGGCTTGGGTGCGATAGTCTGACCAGACATACCAGCACGCAGTGGCGGCGCGCCAGGCTTGAAATCCTGCGACGCAATCAGGGACGAGAGCTTGGTCGCTGACGTGGAGCGCCGCTTGGTGTCAGGCGAGAGAGCATGAGGCGAGATTTCCTCCCCATTGAGCAAATGCGGCTTGTCACGCTGGAATTGGCCACTGGAGCTGGACAAGACAGTGAAGGTCTTGGGTCGAGACGTGCGCGAAGCCTTTTTGAATTGGCTGCGGGCGTTCAAGCTAGCCTGGATGAGAGGACTTACTTGCTGAGCCAGGGGCATCGGTGCGGATGGGCGGAGCAGCGGATGTGATTCGGTCATCAAGGGGGGGCGCTCAGGCCGCTGTGCGTCCGCGTCGTCCAGCGGCGGCGCCTTGTTCGTGGCCGGTCGCGCCACGACGGGCATGGGGCGCACGAGGTGCGATTCAGGTGGGCTATACACCACTTTTCCGTGGTCCAAGTCCGACCCGCTGGGATGCCGCACCAGCTCATGATCATCGGGGAGTTGGCGTGGTGGGGCCTTGGGCACTTCGAGAGAGACGGGCATGGCTGTCACCATGGGCGTCATGTCGGCATCGGCCATCGGTGCAGCCGTCAAGGTGCTTGATGGCCGTCCACGGCGCCGTCGGCGACTTTCGGCAGGCTCCGTCTGCACGAATAGCAGATCGCGCGTGATGGCGTGGCCTCGTTGGGCCCAGGCTGCCAGGCGTAGCATAGCATAAAAGTGCCCGTACTTGATGCCGAGCGGGAGTCGCTCGAAGAGCGACAAGATTTGTACTTCATGATCCACGGAGATGCCTAATTCACAGCGCAAAAACTTGACAGCCGCATGCTCGTCCAAAAAGCCCTGGCGACGGGAATGTGCCGGCTTGATACGCGAAGCCCAGCGCGTGTACACATCGAATTCGCGTGGGGATAGCGCTGATACGTCGAGATACGAAGGCCGCGTGCCGTCTTTGGCGAACGACGCATCCGCATCGTCGGCCGCGCCACTGTGGGTGTGTGGACTGTGCATTTGTGGGGATGTGATGCTCGTTTGGTGGGATCGTTGTGTGCGAAAAGAGGCGAAAGACTGACTGGGCGTATCGGACACGAAAGAAAGACCTTCGCGGGCAGGCGCGGGCGAAGCCGTCAGAACAGGAGGGGGGCCGGTGTCGTGGGCTGCCGACGGAAGAGATAGGACGGATGATCGGCGCATCCAGTTCAGCGGGACGATGTGCTCACGCTTTCGTTACGTCTTGGTCCACGTAGGTACGGGACGAGTCGTGATGCAGGGGCCGTGCCACTACCCAGCCACAGCGTCGTCGCTTGCTTCGCGCCCCGTTCGCTCTCTTTTGCGCCGTCGTCCAGCGTCGGTGCGGCCGCTGTTCGTACATGTCACGTGATATACTTGCCAAAAACGGCAGGCCTTGACGTCCTCGTGGCGCGCGCGCGCGAGTCGGCAGAGCGGCGTGCCACGCGAGTGAGGCGCGCGTCATCGGGGCGTCGAGGGCGCCGAGCTATCAACACGGAGAGCCGTGCCACTGCTGCTATGAGCCAGGCAGAATGAGGCAGCTGTGCGGGATGCTTGGCCGTACAAGTGCGACATATCCCATAGAAAGGAGCGGTAACTGGGTGTGCCGCGCCAGCCTTCGATCCGCAGGGCGTGGCATCGGAGCATGTAGGTATCGCGTGCATCATGCGATAGGTGGATTGTGGGCTGGAACAGCGACGAGCCATAGAAGGTCTGCTCGTGCCGCGTGGCCAGAGCGACAAAGTCGCGCACGTACCTTTGGCACCAGTAGCGCAAGAAGGGCTCGCTCGCATGCTGCTGGAGGGCGCTCGTCAGCCGCTGCATGAACAGGACGTCCGGTGCATGAGGGCGTTCGTCGCCGAGCATGCATTCGGGCATGGACCGAAGAGTGTGTCGCAGCGAGGGTCGTGCTGGATGGCGTGTATCGAGGAAAGGAGGCAGGGGCCGCGGAGGCGATAGGTGGGGCGACACGGTGATACTTTGTGCTTCACAGTGGCACAAGACGTCCCAGAGGCCCAGCTCCGCGAGTCGGGGGTGCTTTGTACCGACGATAAAGCCGCGCTGATGGGAGAGGGCATCGATGTTGACGAGCGTGGCATAGGGCATGGCTGAGGCCACGAAGCCGCGCAGAACGGCGCCGCATCCACTGACGAACGCACAGGCGGCGAGCACATGATCGACCACGACCTTGGCTGGCGCATGGTATGCCACGAACAGGACGCGCTTGTGTGTGACGAGGGCGTTGAAGAGCAGTGTCATGGGGTGCGTGTGTATGCCATTGGAGTGCAGGTGAGGATGCTGCGTGCGCGACAGCAGTTTGGCGTGGCCAAAGGTGGCGAACAGGTTCGACAGCGAGTACTCGCCGATCTCTTCGGGGAACACGTGCAGTGGGATGTGAATGGGCAAGCAAGTCGAGCCGAACTGCAAGCAGGTAGCATACCCGAGAAACTGTGGACGCGCGTGCTGAGGCGGAGATATGGCGTAGCGTGTGCGGGAGCGGCGCGTGAGTCCCAATGACGAGTGGCGCCGTGTCTGCCGCGGGGCCGAAGCGGCGTGGTCCGCTGACAGCGACGTGTGCGCGTCCATGAGCGCGGGGGGCGGGTGATACAGGGCGTGCAGGGCCGAGTCGCCGCGCATGCGCATCTTTTCCGAGTAGCTCAGGCACGGAAGCGACTGCCAGTGCAGCGTGTTGACGGCATCGTACAGCTGCTCGACGACCGACGCATCACGCGTCGCCATGTAGGCGTCCAGTGCGAGCACGAGCACGGGCTGGAAGATCGAGAGGTGCGGGTGCATAGTAGCGAGGGCGATGGCCACGAGGCAAGCGCCGCGTGGCTCCTCTTCGCGCCTCATGGTGCGGGCCAAGCTGAGGATGTAGATGCAGTCGCCTGCCTCGTGGCCGTGGGCGTAAGGTAGTTTGGACTGGACGTGAGCCGGGCGGCGTGGGATGTGTGGCAGCGCCAAGTGCGCGACGGGCCGAATGAGCACGGTCCAGTCTTCGTCCTGATCGTGCAGGCCGTCTGGGATCATCTGCTCGGCGAGTGCCTGCTCGGCGAGGCCTGTATGCGTCGGCACACTGCGCTCGAGCACGGCGCCATTGTCAGAGTGAAACGTGGCCAGCACACAAAACTGGCACTCGTCGTGCGCCGAGGGCCTCTTCATAGAGGGAAGCGACGACGTGCGCAGGGCATGGCGCCGCTGCGCTGGCGCCCGCAGCCACGCAGGTGGGCATGGGCCCAACGAGGAGGGTGGGACATGCGAAGGCACGTGATATGAGAGCAGGACACCAACACGTTTGTCTCTGGACGCGATGCCGGAAGGGCACCGCCGTGTGGCGTCGCGGCGTGCCGAGGTGCGTGCGCTGGAGGATGTGCTTGCGTGCATCAAGGCGGGACGCCGAATCCAGCGGACGGATATTGCGTCGCTCATTGTGCACATGAACGCGTCGTCCATTGCGCGGGCGATGTCGCTGTACACGAGTCGCTCGACGGCGCCGACGGACGCCGGCGTCGGGTGGCGTACGCACAGTGGGCCGCCCGATGCGCAGCGTACTCGCACGGCCAAGCTGGTCGTGAATGCGGTGCTGAGTGCGCTGCAAAGCAGGCGCGCATCACCTCAGGATATTGTGCCGTGGGTGGACGCGTTTCGTCTGGCGATGGGCACGCTCGTGGCGTGCGGCACTGCTGCGACGGAGCTTGCGCCTGTGGCGCTCTCGGTGATTCGGCGCCTGGCGGATGCGCACATGCCCGATCATGCGCTGACGGAGCTCGTGGCGTTGCGCGCGTGTGTGCAGGCGACGTGGTCCTACGATGCGAGTGTGCATGAGCCTGGCGCCGCCGCTCGTCGTCTGCGGGCGTCGCTGACATATACATGCACGGAGGTGTCTGCCGCTGACGTATCCATCGTCCTGGATGCGTATGCGTGCGCCTTGTACGTGGCGCCCAGCGTGCTCGACACGCCGACGCCGCTGTGGGAGGCATGGTCGTCTGTGCAGGCGTGGTCGCAGCACGCGCGGGCCGTGCGGCTGGATGCCGCCTGCGATCGTGTGGCCTTTATGGCCGAGCGTGCGGTGGCGCAGCTCGCGCCGCCTACGAGTGTGGACGCGCTGTCGTTGCGCATGTCGTCGCTGCAACTGCTCATGCCCGTGGCCGACGTGGACGCGGAGGCGCTGTGGGATCGCGCTGCGGCGCTGGTCACGCAGCATGGGATCGATGCGTCGCATGACGCGCTCGCGCAGATGCACGATCTCGATATTCTCTGGATTGCGCTCTAGGGCAAGGTCACAGCAGCCAAGCGCGTCGCGCATGCGGTCTAGCGCAAAGAAGCCGCGCGCCGCGCGGTACAGCGCCTTGATCGAAGCCGGGTTAGCGATAAGCGCGTCGCGCGCGTTGTGCAGCGCACGACCGTAGTTCTTCAGCTCCAGATTGCACTGTGCGCTGTTGAGCAGCAGCGACTCGCGCAGCTGGGCGTCCTCGGGCCT
>ERZ1029854.440-NODE-440-length-16796-cov-13.698166_pt1 | contig 16796 bp, 13 predicted proteins | sample MGYA00519239_ERZ1029854 | MGnify/ENA primary metagenome ERZ1029854 (study PRJEB33666, sample SAMEA4610917) | skin metagenome | biome: Human-associated habitat; feature: Malodor aspect; material: skin | place: Philippines | collected 2015-08 ... | reverse complement strand
ATGCCCAAGCTTATCGACGGCTCCGCTCTCCTCTGCTCAGAGCCCGACCCCGCCGAATGCCACCGCTCTGTGGCCGCGGAGTACCTCGCGGAGAAGGGGGACTTTGAGGTCGTGCACCTTTAGGTGTTTGTTTGACCGCGAGCCCACGCCACAACCGGATCCAACAACCTAAAATCCACCCGGTCGGTGTCTTTGCCGTGGATATCCACGGTGTCCTGTTCGCTGGGGGAAAGATTGCCCTTGGCCTCCAGCGCCGTGACCAGACCGCGCATGAGCATCTTGTGCTTGACGGACATCTCGGAGTAGTTCAGGCGACCGGGTAGGTAGAACCGCTCGACGGAGTCGGCACGGCCGCCCAAGAGGGAGCGGGCGGGGTCGGTCTCGGATGCGTTCGTCGACATGCACGTAGTCACCAGCGCAACCGGCACGTCGGAGGGCAGGGTCTTTACAAACTTGGCGCCGGCGTGCGACGGACCGTGGATAGGGGAGAGGACCACGACCGGGCCGTCCACTGCAGGTGGGGAGGAGGGGATCGGCTGCGCGGTGACGCCGAGAAACGACGCTAACTCCTCGGCGTACTCACAGGTGGAGCCATAGACGGTTGAGTAATAGATCCGAACCATGACTCTTATTGTGTCATCTAACCGGCGAGCATTGGCCAGAAAGATACGGCGGGATGAGCAACATGGCCTGCTGGCGAGCAGTTGCGGGGCGGTTCTGTAAAGCCGGCAAGGCTGGAGGTAGCGACCTGCAGATACTTGCATTTCGGCGAGGCGACACGCCGACCCTGATAAAACGTTGGCGATGACCAATTGTTGGTGTTGGCTGGATTGTCCGCAATGCGGACTCTGCGGACCGCCCGCCAACCGAAACAAGAGCAACCCCGCAGGTCACCCTCGTTTAGAGGCGCGCCTGAAGTGCAGATATATTCATTACTGAACCTGTTGTTTCTCTGTCACAGTCGAGGAGTTTCCCTGTAAAGAAGATCGCCGCTGCCGCCCTGGCCGCAATCATGACCCTGTCCGTCGCCGCTGTTCCGGCCGAGGCCGCGTCCAACAAGATGCGGGGCAACTACTGCGTCATCCAGCTGGACGGCGACCGCGTCCGCGAGGTGCCGCGCTCCGTCATCCGCAACGACAAGGATTTTGCCCAGTTCAACTCCGAGAACGTCTCTATGCTGCGCACCTCCTCCGACCTGGGCGAGGCATTCGGCTCTTCCGACCCGGAGACCATGGTAGCCGCGAACAACGCGGAGGCTGTGCAGGCCTGCATCAACGGCCAGAACTACCAGTCCCAGGACATGACCACCCTTAAGCAGGTCGGCATCATCCTCGGCGTCGTACTTCCGCTCCTGGCCGCCATCGGCTCCGTAGCCGCACCGGCCATCCAGCAGTTCCTGCCGTTCTAGTTCCGCGCTAGGAGCGCGAGAGAGGCCGCCACCCATCGACGGGAGGCGGCCTCTTTCAGTCGTTTACAGCGGCAGGCAGGGGCGCACCTGGTCCAGCAGCCACTGGAGCGCACCGCCCGCGCCGGCGAGCATGGCCACCAGCAGGCCGAGAGCGCCGACGAGGACGCCCCCGGCGAAGAGGCCCACGCCGCGGCCAGCTTCAGACGAACCGTCGGACGAGCCGTCCTCCGAAAGCGCCGTCGTGGGCACTGCGGTGACGGTAGTGGGCACGGCAACCGTGGTCGTCGCCGTCGACGGGGTGCCGGAGACAGTGGTGACGACAGCCGTCGGGACGGCGACGGTGGTGGTCACAGGGGCCACAGGAGTCGCCGGGGACGTGGTGACCGGCGTGGTCGGTGCCGGAGCCTCGCCGCGCGCGGTCAGCCACTGGTCCGGGCCGATTTTGCGGCGACGTGCTTGCGCATGGCGGTCCTTTGTTTCCGGGGGAGGGATGCAGTTGGAAACGTAGCCCCCTCAGGTTTCACACTGGTGAAGTTCAGGTGAAACTTATGCTTATCGATGTCAGCTTCGCCCATGCCACGAAAAACCGGGCCCGCCCCACGAAGGGGAGCGGGCCCGGAACGCGATAACAGCGCTCTACGAACGCGCGTCGACGTGCGGGAGCACGGCGAGCGGGGAGAGATCAGTCAGCGACGCGATGCCACGCTCATCGTCGCGGAACCACGCACGGATGTTGTTGATGAAGCCCTTCATGGCCCACCTCCTTTCGTTACCAAGGAAAGTTGTTAACCTTCCGTTCACATCTCGGTAACCCTAGGTTGATGCAAATAGTTTGTCAACACCAACGATTGGAGACAGTCCATGAAAATAGGCCCCGGAGAGACCGGGGCCTGGAGGAACGCGTGGCTAGAGGAAGGGGTACGGGTCCCATCCGGTGAAGTACTCAATGCGTTCGCGGGCGATGAGCAAAAGCGCGGCGACCACGGCCACAAGCACAAGGGCCAGGAAGATCCAGCCGATCACGCGTCGGGCGCCGGTGGCGCCGGAGCCGTCGCTGGAGGGGGACAGAAAGTGGATGCTCAGCGAGAAGAGCGCCGGCAGGCCCGCACCGAGCAGGATGCCTACACCGGTGACAAGGAACAGGGATTTCAGCAGATCAAGCACGTCGGATGTCCTTTCCCGCTAGTGCTGGGTGTGGTCGTGATGGACGGTGGTGGAGCCGGCGCGCACAGACGACAAACCGCGGGAGGTATCCACGAAGTCCGCGGGCTCGCCAGAATCGCGACGGGCCTTGGCTCCGTCGCTGGTGGAGTGGGCCGGGGACTTGGAGTCACCGTCCCAGTCGTCGTTGACGTTGTCCTTGTGCACCGGCTTCTGGGATGCCTGCCAGAACATGTAGCCGCCGCCGACGGCGATGATCAGCGCCAGGGCCACGCCACCCCACAGCAGGTCGCCGCCCAGTTCTGCCGCCCAGTGGCCGATCCACCAGGTGCAGAAGGAAACGAATGCGGCAACGGGCAGGGTGGTGATCCAGGCTAGGGCCATGCGTCCGGCCACGCCCCAGCGGACCTCGCCCTTCGGGCCGGTCAGACCGGAACCGAGGATGGAGCCGGTGGCCACGTGGGTGGTGGACAGCGCCATACCCAGGTGCGAGGAGGTGAGAATAATCGCGGCGGAGGAAGTCTCCGCTGCCATGCCCTGCGGCGGGTGGATCTCCACAAGGCCCTTGCCCAGGGTGCGGATCACACGGAAGCCGCCCGAGTAGGTGCCCAGCGCGATGGCGAAGGCGCAGGCGAACTGGATCCAGAACGGCATCGGGTGGTCCTGGCCGAACTGCCCCGCAGCCACCATGGCCAGGAAGATCACACCCATGGTCTTCTGTGCGTCCGAGGTGCCGTGCGCCAGCGCCACCAGGGACGCGGTACCGATCTGGCCCCAGCGGAAGTAGTTGTCGCGGTGGGTCTTCTCCGCATTGGCGGTGAGCTTGTACACCAGCCAGGTGCCGATTGCGGCGATGAGGCCCGCGACGAACGGGGCGAACAGCGCCGGGAGGATGATCTTGTCCAGCACGCCGCCCCACACCACGCCGTCGAAGCCGATGGCTGCAATAGCCGCACCAATAAGGCCGCCGAATAGCGCGTGGGAGGAAGAGGACGGGATGCCGAAGAGCCAGGTGAACAGGTTCCACATGATGCCGCCGGCTAGGCCGGCGAACACCACGAGGAGGAGGCGTTCAGAATCGATGGTGTCGTTGAGGTCGAACACGTCGAGTTTCACAATGCCGCCCGCGACCGTCTTGGCCACGGCAACGGAGAGAAACGCACCGACGAGGTTGAGAATGCCGGCGAGCGCTACAGCCACTTTGGGCTTGAGCGCGCCGGTTGCGATGGAGGTGGCCATCGCGTTGGCAGTGTCATGGAAACCGTTGGTGAAGTCGAAGAACAAGGCGACGACGATGATGAGTACGAGGAGGACTGTGATGCTCACGCGGAAAATTATGCGCCAGCGATACCACCATGGCGCAGGCCGAAAGCGATTGTTCACCTAATGGTCACACATGCTCCTGAAACCGCCGCTCCTGAGCTGGGCAAGTCTACCTAGGTAGCACCAAAAGTTCATTTTTTGGAAACCGGAGCTACCCCGCCACCATGTCCCACACCGTCACGCCCACGATCACTAAGCCGAGCACGAACACGAACAGGGTGTCCGGGCGGCGGGCGTAGTGCTTGAACGCCGTGGCCTTGTGAAACAGCAGCACCGGCATGATGTAGACGAGGAACGCGACGAAGATGCCGCCGACGACGGAGATCATGTCCAGAATCGACGGGTTCGCCACTGCCACCAGCACCGCGGTGGCGAAGACGAAGATGTTGACGGTCCAGCGCAGGGCGGTCGTCGATACGCGAGATGCGAAGCCCGGCGCGACGACGCGCACGAGGTAACCGGTGCCTTCCTCCGTGCCCAGCAGGTGGCCGAAGTAGGAGGTCACGATCGCACCGATGGCGATAATCGGGCTCATCCACGCCATAAACGGCGTGTTCGTCTCGTTGGCCAGATACGACAGCACCGGCACGTTCTGCTCACGGGCGGCGTCCATGCCCTCGGCGCCGAGGGACAGCGCGCACGACCAGACGAAGAACATGGTGAACGACACCAGCATGACCGCCGTGACCAGTTCCACCTTGGACACTTCGCGCTCGACGGCACCGACGTCGTCGCCAAGCTTCTTCTGCACGTCGAGCGCGAACTGGCTCAGCGCCGCCATGTGGCTAAACGAGAACACCAGCACCGGCAGGATGAGCAGCAGCCCCTGCCACACCGGGTACTGCGACTCGTAGGCACGGAAACTGTCGAGATCCCACGACGGGATGAGGTACAGCGACACCGCCGCGAGCGCGATGATCAGCGGGTAGACCAGCACGTTTGCTAGCCACAGGGTGATTTTCTTGCTCAGGGCGTAGGCGCCGGTCATGATGCCGACGGAGATCGTCGCTAAGAGCCAGCGACTCATGTGCTCCCCGCCGAACTGGTTGACGATGAAACTGTCCAGTGTGTTCGTGATCGAAATGCCGTAAATCAACACCGTGGGGTAAATACCCAGCCAGTACAACACCGCGGAGACGAACCCGCGCTTGCGGCCGGTAAGAGCCGTGATCACCTGCAGCACGTCCAGGCCCTTCACCGGCGACGCCGACACCATGCGCGCGTACGTGCGGTGCGAGAAGAACACCATCGGACCGATGAGCAACGTGGCGATGACCAACGGCCAAAACCCGAAACTGCCCGCGTTGATCGGCAGGAACAAAATGCCCGCGCCGACGCCGGTGCCGAACAGGGTGATCACCCACCGCATGAACCCGCCGTCCGGCGCGTCGCCCTCGCGCTGTTCCTTGATCTGGTCGATATCCGCGTCCGTGAGGTTATCGGCGTCGAATTCCGCGCGACCGAGCTTCAGATGCTCGTCGCTGTACTGCTCAGGCAGCTCCGCGTTTGTCATGGTGATTTAGGTTACGCGTGGAGCTGTTGGGGGGGGCGGTGTTTTGCATTCGCCTACCGACGCCCCTCCGGTTGCACCCGAAGTCCCAGCGCCGTTTGCGCAGATGGTGAAAGGCCAATAGCGAGAATCCGAAATTTTCGCGGATCCACCATCCTCCATTCACCATCTGTGGAGTTTACCGTTTGATCGGGACGATCTGCGGCACCGGCGGGAGGCCGAACTGGGTCGTGTCCACCACCTGGGTTGCCAGGAAGCCGAGACCGACCAGCACCAGCGGGATCAGGATCGCCGCGATGATGCCGCCGGTGGAGCTGCCGTTCGCCGAACCGTCGTTGCCATTTCCTGCCTCCGGCTCGCTCACGTCACTGTCTTCTGCCGAAGCGACGTCGGTCTTAGTCGGGGTCATTCGGGTGGTAGAGGCCGTTTCAGTCCGGGTTGCGGTAGCCGGCTCCGCAACGGACGCCGTGGACGCCTCGGTCGGGATCGGTGCTGGCTTCGGCGCCGGCTTCTTCCGGAAGGGAACCGTCATGCCGTCCGGGTTCTCAACGTTGAAGAAGTTGGCCGGAACCTGCTGGTAGTAGGTTTCGTTGCGGTCGTGGGCATCCGCAACCGCGCGGAAGTTAGCGGCCGGGTTGCCGCGGGTGATCATGTCGATGCGGGCGCCGGTGGGGAAGCCATCGACCTCACCTGCGTACACGGCCAGGAAACCCTTGCCGGGGATCCAGAGCGGGGCGCCAATGGTGCGCGGGTCGGCAGGATCAGCAGGGTCGGCGATGTCGTCCGAGAGCACGACCGCAGAACCGTCCTGCCCGAGGTAGGTGCCGCAGCGCTTACCGGATGCTGTGGAAAGGCAGACCTCGTCGCCAGGGTTGGCGTCGGACCACTCAACGACGTCGTCGCCGGTGACGCCGTTGGTACCGGGCTGCACGAATGGGGTGTCCAGCTCGACAAAGGCAAACTTGTTGCGCGTTGTCGTGTCGGCAGCGGGGACGGTCAGCTGGCCCAGGGGCTCGCCGAACTCCGAGTACAGGGTGTCACCGGAGGTAACGCAGTCCGGGGAGGTGAACAGCACGTCGTCCTGGATCAGGGAGATGCTGCAGCGGGGATCACCGGAGGCGTCGTAAAGCAGATCGCCCTGGTTGATGCGTGGGTGGCGCTCGAAGGGCACTTCGCGGCCGAGGCCGGTGGGGCTCCAGAAGCGGGCGGTCGCGCGCTGGTAGAACGGGCGGCCGAGCTCGTCAGCGCGGATGATTGCAGCGGCCGAATCAACCGGAGCGTCGGTGGTGACCATGTCGATGCGGGTGGCTCCACCCTTGCCGTTAGATACACCGACGAAGCCCTTCTGCGGGTTCCACAGCGCAGCGCCGGGCTGCATGGGGACGGGTGCGTCGTGGACGATCTGCGCGCCATCAAGGCCGCGGAACGTGCCGCAACCAGCGTCGGAGCACAGCTCGTCACCGGGCTGCATCTCGTCCCAGGCAGCGTGCTCGAGTTGGGTGTTGTCACCCGGCTCCATGCGGCGGCCGGTCACCGCAATAATGCCTGGCGACGTCCTCTCCGTCGCCGCAGCCGGAACCTCCAAGTCGCCAACGTACTCGCCGGCGGCTGTGAAGAACTGGTCGGACTGGCAGTCCGCCGAGACGTAGAGGTGCTCATCTTCGACGCGGCCGATGATGCAGGTGGGGGCACCGGAGGCGTCGTAAAGCATGGTGCCCTCATCGAGCTTGCGTGTGGGGAAGGGGACCGCCGCACCCGCGCCGCCGGCCCTGGACCAGAAGTTGGCGTCGTTGTGGGCGAAGAACTGCTCACCCTTGCGGCGCGCCTCGCGGATCTGCTCCGCATTAGTGCTGGTCCCGCCTGCATCGATCATGTCCGTGCGAGAACCGATGCCGTCGCCGTGGTAGATACCCGCCAAGCCCTTGCCTTTGACGTTGAGGCCCGCGCCGGGCAGCACGTCCGGGAGGTCATCCACGAGGACGAGCTTGGAGCCGTCGTAGCCTGCGAACTCGGTGCAGGCGTCGCCGGCGCAGATTGCGTCGCCCGGGGTCAGGTCAGTCCATGGGATGAGGGCGGCGGTGGTGTCGCCGAAGGTGATCCACTCGTCGCTGAACTCGAGGGTGGCCACCTGGTTGTCCAGGTACGAGGCGGGCTTGGTCCAGCCGATGCGCTCGCCAATGCTGGTGAACACGGCGCCGGGGCAGTCGGATGAGGTGTATCCGATACCCCCTGCCACCCAGCCGAGTTCGCAGACGTTGTTGCCGTGCTCGTCGAAGAGGGGTTCGCCCGCCTTCAGCACGCGGTGGGGCAGCGCCACCTCAGGGCGGTTGTCCGGGGCCTCCGGGTCGAAGCGGTAGATGTTTGTGCGCTGGAAGTACGGCTGCTTGAGCTCGTGGGCCTTCACAACGAGCTCGAAGTTCGGTGCGGCGAAAACCGGGTCGTTCGCATCCGGCGTCGGTGCGAAGTCGATGCGGGTGCCAACGCTGTGGCCGTCCAACGCAAAGGAGTGCACACCGACAAAGCCCTTACCTGGGATCCACATCGGCGTCCCGGGGAGAATCCTGTCGCTGAACTCCGTCTCCGTAATGAGCCACACGCCGTCCACGCCAGCAAGCGTGGTGCACTCCGGGTCACCGGTGCCGTTGGCGGCGGCGCAAAGCTCGTCGCCAGGCTGCATTGCGTCCCACTCCGCGATGGTGCTGAAGCCCGGCGCGTTCGTGCCGGCGACCATGCGTGTACCGGTGACTCGCAACGTTGCTACCGAACCGTCGCCGGCTTGGGCGTCTTCCATCGTTCCAACCGGGCGCCCCAGCGCGGTGTAGAGCTCGCCGTAGCCGCAGTCCGAGGACACGAACAGGCGCTCGCCCTGCACGTAGCCGACGCGGCAGATGATGTTGCCGTTGTAGTCGTAGAGCGGGTCACCCTGGTTGAAGGTTTCCATCGCGGTGGGGAACTCTTCGCCCCGCTCGCCGAGCATCGCCCGGAAAATTGGAAAGACCTGGTAGTAGGGCACACCCATCTGAATGGCGCGGAGAATGCCCAGGAAGTCGATGCTTTCCGTGTTGTCGGTTTCAAAATCCGGGCGGGAGGCGGTGGCGTAGCGCTGCGCGTTGTCCCTCTCGCCGGTGGAGCCTGAGTACAGCCCGACGAATCCGCTGCCATCCTTGGCCCAGACCGGCCCACCCGAATCACCCGGCTCACCGTCAACCCCGTCATCCATGAGAATCTCCGCGCCGTCAGTGCCGAGAACCTTGCCGCACCGGACCCTTTTGGTGGTCATCCCCCAGGCGCAAACCTCGAGACCATTCGTAATCTCTTCAAACGGAATGATGGTGTCGCCCGACCGGACATTCTCGCCCGCGCGCACCCATGGTGTATCCATCTCGATCCAGCCCGCATCGTTGCGGAGCTTCTTTAGGCCGCCCTCGTTCGTTCCGAACGTGCCGACCTTTGTTTCCAAGGAGAGCATCTCTTTCTCCGTATCGGGATCGATGCCCCAATACTTCACGGTGTACATCTCGGCACCGGGCTCTCCGCAGTGGCCGGAGGTGTAAAGAACACCCTCATTAATCCATCCGATGGTGCACCGGCCTAGCATGCCGTCCGGCTCTAGCGTGCCAATCCTCTCCCCTTGGTTGAGCACGGGAATCGGCGGGTAGTGGATCTGCTCGGCCTTGCCTGTGTCTGGTGCAAAGGTGAATACCTCCGCGTGTTGGGAAAGATCGTCCGCATCGCGTTGCGCAATGTGGTCCGGGTCCACCGGGTACGTGCTCTCTGCAATCCGGTCCGGCCGGGTGACCAGTGAATAGCCGTCGAGTTCACCGGAGTAAAGGCCCACCATCCCCAACTGCCAGTGGTAGACAGGTTGCCCCAGAATTGGTTCCCCACGTCCATCTTCAGGTTCAACAACCCCGGCCGCTCCATCGAGACCGTGGTAGTAGCCGAACCATTCCTCATCATCCGCTACTGCGTACTTCAGCCATCTTTTCTCGATGTCCTGCACAGACAGCTCGCGCTCATTCACCCCCTCCGCGACGTCCATGTTCAGCTTGATCCAGCCGAAGTCGTTGCGCCGCGTCTCGGGGTCATAGAGGGTTTCGAAGCTGCCCAGGACGTTGTCGTCAATGTCGCGGAAGGTGTCGCCGTCGGCGCCGCACTGGCCGGCGGTGAAAGCATAGCCGCGGTGAAGCCAGCCCACTGCACACTCTTGACCTGTGGCTTCGTTGTACATCAGGTCGCCCTGATCCACTGTTGCAACGGGTGCTGCCTCGGCAGCAGGAGCGAGCACTTGGCTTATCGACGCAACCAAGGCCACCGCCGTCAACGCAGCGAGGGAACGGGACGGGACGCAAACGGACATGGGCGGACCTTCGCTCTCAGTAATAGTGACAAATCAAGACTAGACCCCTTGCCACCCCACCCCAAGCCGAATGTCAGCATTAGGACAGGTTCTTACCAACTACTTACCTATCTCGCCCCCGCTCCACCCCCGCGGCGCGGCTCAGTCGGGGCGGCTGGCTGCGTCAGCGAACTCGTCGAGCAACGCAAGCACGTCGGGTGAGCGCCACCCGCGCTGGCGCTTGTCGCGGTCTCTGCCGAAACGGCGAACTCTGCGAACAACGCGGCCGTGGTGAGCACCGGGCACCACGACCGTCGTCTGTTCCACCAACGCACGAGTTTCTTCGATAAGCGTGGGCTGCTGATTCACGATCGTCCGGACCACTGCAGCGACATACTCTCGCGACAATGTCCTCGCTGCCCACGGGAGCTTCTCCGCTTCTGCCCGTAGCCAATTCACTCGAGAAGGACTACAAAACTTAAACGGTTATCTTTGGTGTTTGTTAGCAATCGGCAAACTTATCGACGCACAAGTTGTGCCCGGATTCGGCTAATGCACCGCAACCAAATGGATAGTGTCACTATGGAGTAATGACGAAGTACACGGTGAGCCAGCAAAGCGTCGCAGTCATCCTGGGATGGATCGAAAGCGACAACATTGCGATTCCCGAAATGCAGCGTCCGTTTGTATGGAGCTCCACTAAAGTGCGCGATCTGATGGATTCGCTTTACCAAGGCTTCCCGGTCGGTTACTTGATCACGTGGCAGTCTCAAGCGGTGCCGGTGAAAGGCGGCGGGAACGCCGGCTTCCAGCAGATCTTGATTGATGGGCAACAGCGCACAACCGCTTTACGGGCCGCAGTATCAGGTGAGCCGGTAATTAACAAGAGGTTTCAGAAGAAACGCATCGTTATCAGCTTCAACCCGCAGACGGAGCAGTTCGCCACCGCAACTCCCGTTATCGCGAAACAACCGGAGTGGATCTACGACATCCACGAGTTTCTAGCGTCTGAGGATGTGTTCTCCGCGCTAGACATTTACATGGCCACCAACCCGGATGCGAACCGATCATTCGTCGGCAAGTCCCTGCAACGCTTACTCGGCATCAAGAATGCCCCCATCGGCATCATCTCGTTAAGCAACGACCTGGATATTGAAACTGTCACGGAAATTTTCATCCGCATCAACTCAAAAGGCGTGCCGCTGAGTAGTTCTGACTTCGTCATGAGCAAGATCAGCGCGCAAGGGGAACAAGGCCGAAATCTGCGAAAGGCAATCGACTATTTCGCTCACCTCTCCGTCAACCCGCAAGCTCACGACGAGCTCGTCCAAGACAAAGAGTTTGCAAGCACTCGGTTTTGGTCCACCATGCAGTGGCTTAAAGATGACACCGAGGACCTTTACGACCCCTCGTACGTTGACATTATTCGCGTCGCATCGATGGTCGCGTTCCGGCGCGGCCGCATTAGCCACGTCGTCCGCGAGCTCAGCGGCCTCGACCCGGAAACGCGACAGTTTTACCCAGAACGCATTCCAGCCGCGTACGACAAATTTGAAAACGCGTTGATTCAGGTGATGAAGGAGTACGACTTTAAAAAGTTCCTGACCATCGTGAAATCAGCCGGCTTTGTAGATAAACGACTGTTTAGCTCCGTGAACGCGGTGAATTTCGCATATGCGCTATTTCTCATCATGCGCGCACAGGGCGCCTCGGACTCCGAGGTGAGTTCCGTAGTGCGCCGATGGTTAGTAATGGTGCTACTGACCGGGCGGGCTTCCGGTAGTTTTGAGACTGCCTTCGAACGCGACCTCGATCGTATTGACCGCTACGGCGCGGCCAATACGCTCGCAGAAATCGAGGAAAGCGAACTCGCGGACACCTTCTGGGACTTCGGTGTCCCGAGTCGCTTGGCTTCATCCAGCGTAAGCAACCCTCACTATCTCGCGTTTATCGCCTCGCAGATTAAGACCGGCGCCCGTGGTTTCCTCTCCAGACACGTCACGGTCCAGTCCCTGGTCGAACTGCAAGGCGATGTTCATCACCTAGTGCCCAAGGATTACCTTCGCAAGAATGGGGTGAACGACCGACGTGACTATAATCAGGTCGCCAACTACGCGTGGACCGAGACCGCTGTAAACATTTGCATCGGCAACCGCGAACCGGCCGAGTACCTCGCGGAAATCGAGCAGCAGATCGCGAATCAGACCCCTACTCTTGGTGAGATCGACGTGCGTGAGGACCTCGAGGCCAATTTCGCCGAGAATGCGGTGCCTGCCTCGCTACGGACCACGACATTCGAGAATTACGACTCATTCATCGAGGAGCGTCGCATGCTCATGGCCCAAAACCTCAAGATTTACTACTTCTCGCTGTAGCGCCTGCTACTCCCGACTACGCCGGGCGCGCGCCCCACTCACTGAGCCGGTGCTCCTCCACAATCTCCTCCACCGCGTACACAATCTCCCGCAACACACCGAAACCGGACCGCTTAGAGGACAGATCCACGGTCACCCGCGCCTCACCGACCCATATCTCCAGCAGCACGTCTGGCTCCGCCTCGCCGGGACCGAACAGAGGCAACGGGAAGTACATAGTGCCCCGGTCTGGCACGATCTCGGTGCCGCGCACCTCGGCAAAATCGATTTCTAAGCGCATCCCAGCACGACCCTCACGCTTCAACGCCTCGCCCGACTTTGGAAAGGAAATGCCATCGATTGTGACCCGCATGGCGTGGGATGGTGCGCCCGTAAGCACTGGCTGCGGCATCGCCCACGAGAGGCTGGTGCACAGCACCTGCATTAAGTCCATGAGTCCCTGTTCAGCCTGTTCACGGGCAGTAGCCGCGAGAGCGTAGATTGCGGTAAAACGTGGCTCGAGCGCCATCGCTTCCCTGCAGATCTGCGCGAGCATCCCCGCATTGCGGGCCGCCTGCTCCGCCGTCATCGCATCGCGCAGCATCACTAACGGCACGCCCGCCATCACGGTGTAGCCGATCAGCTCCTCAACATCCTCACCGGTGACCGGCTGACTCTCGTTTACCGGCACCCACCGCTTCGCCGTGCGGTTCACGGCATCCGCGACTTCCCGCCCGAGATCCCGCTCAACCGAGTTCAGCTCGCGCCCCTGGCACTCAACAATGACCCGGCCCCCTACGTGCGTTCCCGCCGCCTTGGCCCCAATTTTCCAAGTTTTTATCCCCATGCCGGGCAGCGTACGCGGTCTCTACCGCCAGCGCAGCCCCTCGAGTGCTCATTTTAGTGGACATTTGCCCATAGACCCGATTGTCCGCAATGCGGAGTGCGCAACGCTACAGCTGCTTATCGACGAACGCTTGCCGCGCCAACAACTCACGCACCGGCTCCTTCTCACCGAAGACGTAGAACCGGGCAAGTAGGTCGTTGAAGTGCTCAGCGACTGACGGATCCTGCTCGTCGAAGGGTGCCGTGAGCAGCAGGTTCAACCCCTCGCCGAGGAGGTAACTGTTTGCGGCGAGGATTGCTGCGCGCTTGTTGCCGTCCTCGAACGGCTGCGCGCGGGCGATCTCGAGAAACAGGTCGACCGCTGCGTTTTTGCCGTCGCCGCTGTTGAGCGCGCCGGTAATCAAGATGTCCAGCGCCTGCTCCGACACCGCCGGCGGCTCGTGGCGACCGTAGCGGGTACGCACGCCGATGCCCTGGTCGTCGGTACGCAACATGCCCGGATTGAGCGCTGCACTTCGCGTCAGCGTGGCGTTGATGCGGCGCAGGTAGGCAGCACTGATCGGGGTGCCGTTGTTGCTGAGGATGAACTCGCCCGCTGCTTTGAGATCCTCGAGCAGGGCGAGGTCGCCGCGACCGCGCACGCCGGTAGTGTCACCGGTTTCGAGGAACCGGGCCGTGGCGGGCCTACTGGTGGAGAGGTTGTCGAAGACGACACCCGCGGTGAAGATGACCTCACGCAGCAGGGTGACGTGCACGGGGCCTCCCGGTTCCGGCGGTTGGGGGTGGACGGGATCGAGTGTAGGTGGTGGGGACGAGGTAGGCTCTTCGCTCCACATGGATGACGTTTGGTGCTGGGCCTATCCCCGCAACGGCAGGGCGGACATGCCCATTCCCACTAAAAGTGCATACTGTGTGGGCTCATCCCCGCGGGTACGGGGCAGACGTGACCATGCGATTTAACGAAATCAGCAAGCAGGGCTCATCCCCGCGGGTGCGGGGCAGACTTCGCGCAGCAGAAGTCGATTCTTGATGCGCAGAGGCTCATCCCCGCGGGTGCGGGGCAGACTGTGCACTCGCGTTCTCCAAACCAAACGTGATGGGCTCATCCCCGCGGGTGCGGGGCAGACCCCTTCACCACACGGACGGGGCTGCGGGGGTTGGGCTCATCCCCGCGGGTGCGGGGCAGACTCATCACCTTCCTCTGGTTCCAGCGGTCTGCGGGGCTCATCCCCGCGGGTGCGGGGCAGACGGCATGTTCTCCGGTTGGAGCGCCGACGCCGAGGGGCTCATCCCCGCGGGTGCGGGGCAGACGTGACGTGCCAGGTGTGTAACCGCCCGTCATTGGGCTCATCCCCGCGGGTGCGGGGCAGACGGATAGCGAGGGTCTGAATATCGGTCATGGCGGGGCTCATCCCCGCGGGTGCGGGGCAGACCTGTCCAACGCGGAGCGTGCGCTCGCCGATTCGGGCTCATCCCCGCGGGTGCGGGGCAGACAGCGTTCCCGCGGACTACTACGCGCAGGTGATGGGCTCATCCCCGCGGGTGCGGGGCAGACGTAGGTGTAGTCGCAGGCGAGCACTAGGGACGGGGCTCATCCCCGCGGGTGCGGGGCAGACAGGTCTACATCGCGCTTTTCGTAGGTGTAGCGGGGCTCATCCCCGCGGGTGCGGGGCAGACTTCGACCGGGGCGGACTCGCGCGAGGGATCGGGGGCTCATCCCCGCGGGTGCGGGGCAGACGGTCGTCCGCCTCGACGCTCTCGGCCTGGGCGTGGGCTCATCCCCGCGGGTGCGGGGCAGACGTGGCGGTGGCGGAGCCGGTGCAGGCGACCGAGGGCTCATCCCCGCGGGTGCGGGGCAGACCAGCGGATGACCCCGTACGACTCGGCGGGGATGGGCTCATCCCCGCGGGTGCGGGGCAGACTCCTCCGACGACTTCTTAACACGGAAGTTCGCCGGCTCATCCCCGCGGGTGCGGGGCAGACCTTCGAGGTGGGGGCAAGCAACTTGTTCTGCAGGGCTCATCCCCGCGGGTGCGGGGCAGACTCGAGCGGCTCACCAGTCAACCCCAGACGCGTGGGCTCATCCCCGCGGGTGCGGGGCAGACGTCCTGATCGAGGCCGGCATGGCCGTCGACGAGGGCTCATCCCCGCGGGTGCGGGGCAGACCGGCTCGGGCCACTTTGTGCGCCACTCCAGGCGGGCTCATCCCCGCGGGTGCGGGGCAGACACATCGCCTGCTTTGCCCTCCATGAGCCGATAGGGCTCATCCCCGCGGGTGCGGGGCAGACCGGTTCGCGGGCCCGATCTACGGGCTGGCCATGGGCTCATCCCCGCGGGTGCGGGGCAGACTGCATATCGTCGCTGCCCAGGTAGAACTTCGTGGGCTCATCCCCGCGGGTGCGGGGCAGACAAGATCAAGGCCGGGGCTATCGTTGCGGGCAAGGGCTCATCCCCGCGGGTGCGGGGCAGACGTCTTGGCAGTTCACCCATCCGGTGGCAATGCGGGCTCATCCCCGCGGGTGCGGGGCAGACGGGGTAGACCCGAAGGTCAGCCGTAAGGTGCTGGGCTCATCCCCGCGGGTGCGGGGCAGACTCCGGCAAGTCCGGCTCGACTTCACGAATAGCGGGCTCATCCCCGCGGGTGCGGGGCAGACCCAGCGTAGGACTTTGCGCTCTGCGATTGCGAGGGCTCATCCCCGCGGGTGCGGGGCAGACCGACCATGCCCCGGCTCGAGAATGTCGCCGGGGGGCTCATCCCCGCGGGTGCGGGGCAGACACGGCGACATGGTGGTGCTTTACCCGCACGAAGGGCTCATCCCCGCGGGTGCGGGGCAGACGGCCGCGACCCTGATTTGGATGTGCCCACCGTGGGCTCATCCCCGCGGGTGCGGGGCAGACACCTGCTTCTTGTTGAACGCTAGTTGCAGCGTGGGCTCATCCCCGCGGGTGCGGGGCAGACAATCCCCCTCCCACAAGTGGGTCAGCTGCGGGGGGCTCATCCCCGCGGGTGCGGGGCAGACACCATCACCGGGCGGCTCCACGCCGGGACATGGGGCTCATCCCCGCGGGTGCGGGGCAGACACGCTGGTCGTGGTTGATAAGCAGCACGCCAAGGGCTCATCCCCGCGGGTGCGGGGCAGACTGGCCGTCCACGGTGATTTCGTAGGCAGTGAAGGGCTCATCCCCGCGGGTGCGGGGCAGACCGGTTCGCGGGCCCGATCTACGGGCTGGCCATGGGCTCATCCCCGCGGGTGCGGGGCAGACTTGCGGGTGTGGGCGATGTTCTCCCGGCGCGACGGCTCATCCCCGCGGGTGCGGGGCAGACTGGTGCGTTCTTGGTGGCGTTTTTGGCGTTGTTGGCTCATCCCCGCGGGTGCGGGGCAGACCGAGCATTCCCAAATGCCCATGATTGGGTTGGAGGGCTCATCCCCGCGGGTGCGGGGCAGACCCTTGCCAACCAGCGATGTTGCACTGATCGCGAGGGTTAAAGAGCCAACTTTGTCGAGCCACTTTTACGTTACCCCGCTGATGCGGGGAATGATTTTACCGCCTTTTAAATACGGCTCATCCCTGCATGACAGGGCCGAGTGCAGATCTTAGTGCATCAATTTTTTGACCTAAATTGCCGGCGATTTAACTATTTAAAAGTAGGTTAAGGACACAAAGCCGACAAACTTCTGTTACGCTCTCGAACTAACAGCAAATCTCTTGGAGTTCGTATGGCAGATATGGCAGGCGCGTCTCGTCGTCAAGATCACTTCGAAGCGTCGATTGATTCATTCGTTGACAGGCTCAGTCCGCAAGCCCGCTCACTGTGGGCGAAATCAGGCGACGAAACTGGCCACCTCAGTTTGG
>ERZ1029854.424-NODE-424-length-17334-cov-50.853464_pt1 | contig 17334 bp, 16 predicted proteins | sample MGYA00519239_ERZ1029854 | MGnify/ENA primary metagenome ERZ1029854 (study PRJEB33666, sample SAMEA4610917) | skin metagenome | biome: Human-associated habitat; feature: Malodor aspect; material: skin | place: Philippines | collected 2015-08 ... | reverse complement strand
GCCGATCGAGCTCTTCGATCTCCGTGGCGGGTTCGTGTTCGCATCCACATGCTGAGCTCATGCGTCCGCTCCTTTCTCGCCGCAGCCGGGCACCGAGCATTCGGGGTCGATGCACGGGGCGTTTTCGTCGACAGCCAACGTCGCGTTCACCAGCGCGTTGAGCGCTGCCGCGAGGTGCGGATCGGCGATTTCGTAGCGTGTCTTGCGGCCCTCCGGCTCGGCGACGACGATGCCGCAGTCACGCAGGCAGGTCAGGTGGTTCGAGACGTTTGAGCGGGTCAGGCCCAGGTCGCGCGAGAGTACGGCCGGGTAGCTCGGGCCGTCGAGTAGTGTCACCAGGATTCTGGAACGCGTCGGATCCGCCATGGCCCGGCCGAGCCGGTTCATGACGTCGAGGCGTGAAGCAATGGTCAGCATTCGCTGAACAGTACAGAATTGACTGAACTGACGCAAGGTGCGAAGAGCCCGCCGGCGCCCCGTTGACGCTGGCCGCAGTCGTGAGCGGTCTGCAGCAACCGCGACGACCAGCAGAAATTAGTCGGTGGGATAGTCGGCGACTGGGCCTGGCATCCACGCCAATCCCGGTGGGGTGGTGATGACCAGGGGGTCGGCGGACCTGACGGCGGAGTCGGCTTTGAGGCCTGGAACCGGTGAAACCCGTCACGCCACAGCACTCGGAATCACCGCAGCCCAGCAAGGTTACCGAGACCTCTTCGACACCGCCGCCGCCCCGACCCCGGCTCCGCCCCCGCCATCGCACGGCCTGCTCTACGATGTGTTGGGAAAATGACACATATCTGAAGGGACGTCGATGGCTACTTCGACAGCGCCGCGCAAGGCGTACACCGACGAACAGGGCATTGAGCGGGCCTCGAAGCAGCAGAAAGAGGGCTTCGAGGAAAAGGTGGAGAAGAAGGCCCCCGCGGCCGGCCACTTGCTGCGCATGAATGATCGGTTCGGCTCTGAGGGCGGCAACCAGATGGCCGCCGGCATCACCTACTTCTCGGTGCTGGCACTGTTCCCGCTGCTGATGCTGCTGTTTGCGGGACTCGGTTTCTTCCTCAACGCCCGCCCGGACTTGATGCAGGACATCCAGGATCAGATCACAAAGTCCATGGACGGCGACTTGGGCGACATGGTCAACGACCTCATCCAGATGGCCATTGATCAACGTGGTGCTGTCGCCGGCGTGGGCTTGCTTACCACCCTGTGGTCCGGCCTGAACTGGATGAACCACCTGCGCGTCGGTGTCTCCGCCATGTGGAAGGTGGACGCGAATGAGGGCGGCAACTTCGTCGTCAAGAAGTTGGCTGACTTGCTGGGCCTGATCGTGCTCATCCTGCTTTTTATTGTGGCCGCGACGGTGACCGCCATCGGTGTGTCCAGCTGGACCAGCACGCTGATGGACCGCCTCGGCGTCGGCGACTTCCCGGGCTCCCGCGTGGTGGTCTGGATCGTCGGCTTCCTGGTCAGCGCCCTGGCCAGCTTCCTGGTCATGCTGTGGGTGAACATGTACATGCCGCGCACGAAGGTTCCGGTGAAGTCGGGGCTGAAGGGTGCGCTGCTCGGCGCAGTCATCTTCGCTATCCTGCAGCAATTCGCCGGCCTGGTCATTTCGTCTGCCACGGGCAACCCGGCGGGCGCGATCTTCGGACCGATCATCACCCTGATGGTCCTGCTCTACCTCATCTGGCGCGTGGTGCTCTACGTCGCGGCGTGGACTGCCACGACCGAGGAGTCCCTGGCCATGGCGCCGGCAGAGGTGCCGGAGCCGGCGGTGATCAACGTCCGCGCGGGTGCTGTGCGCGGCAACGACGAGTCCAGTGCCGCGGGCAAGGCCCTGGGCGTCGGCGCGGCGCTCGGTGCTATTGGCGTCGGTGTCGCTTCCTTGCTGTCGCGAGACTGAGCGCAGTAGCCAGCGCGGCGAGCGCCAGCACTCCCGCTACAACCGCATAGGACCACCAGCGGTTCCAGGCCGTCTCCTCCCCAGCCTCAGGCTCCGGGGTGGGGGCGGCCTCTGTCGTTGGCGGTGCTGCACTCGTTTCCGCAGCGAGGGGCTCAAGCTTTGCGACGGAGCTTCGCACCCCATACGCCTCGTGGAGCAACTCCTGCGCCTGTTCCCAGGCGCGGTGGTCGTAGGCCGCGGTGTCCAGCACGACGGCAACGAGGCGCCGGCCCTCGTGGTTGACGGCGCCGACGAACGTGTGGTTCGCGTCGTCGGTGTAGCCGGTCTTGCCGCCGATGCCGTCCGGGTCGTTGAGGTAGAGCTGGTTGTCGTTCCACAGTTCGAAGGACGGCAGCTCGTCGAAGCCGGGGAACATGTAGTGCTCGGTGCCCACGATGCGCGCGAACGTGGGGTCGGCGAACGCGGCCGCGTAGGCCAGCCCCATGTCCCAAGCTGAGGTGGACATCCCGGCGCTATCTAACCCGGAATAGGAGGTTGCCCGGGTGTCCTGCATGCCCAGCCTCTGTGCCAGTGCGTTGACCTTGCCGAGGGCGAGCTCGTCACCACCGAGCGCCTGGGCAAGCGCGTGGGCGCAGTCGTTGCCGGAAGCCAGCAGAAGGCCAGTGAGCAGGTCCTCCACGGTGTAGGTGCCGCCCTCGCCGATGCCGGCGGCGGAGCCTTCTTGGCCCGCCGATTCGGCCGAGACCACCACCTGCTGCCCCAACGGCAGCTCGTGGATCACGGTCAACGCCAGCAGCACCTTGATAACGGATGCCGGCCGGTAGCGCCCGTGCGGGTCTTTCATGGCTACCACCTCGCCCGAGTCCAGGTCCGCCACCAGCCAGGAGGATGCCACCACACCGTCCGGGACGGTGTAGCCGTCGGCGGCTGTGACGCCGCAGGGTCCGTGGTAGCGCACCGGCAGTGGGGCGGGGGACGCGGCACGCTCCGAAGTGGACACCGGCTCGGGCGGCCAGGTGGCGTGCGGGCAGGTATCCGTGTCGGGCGCACGATTCCGGCTGGGCGGTATCCAGTTGCCGCCGTCGTCGTAGTAGCCCACTGTCGGACCAGCAGGGGAGGTTGTCTCGGTGGGGGTGACGGCGTCCTGGGCGAACGCTGACGTCGATAAGCAGAAGCTCAGACAGGCCGTCGCTGCTGCCGCACGCTTCACCTACGCCTCCTTCTCGTTGTAGCGGGCCGCAAGCCGCTCGATGAGCTCGTCGGTCAGGGCCTCGTCGGCGAGAATGATATCCAGCATGTCGGCGTTCATCGCCTCGGTTTCGGCGGGATCCGGCTCGGCTGCCTCATCCTCGTAGGAGTCGCCGCTGAGGTCCATGCCGATGCCGTCGAACAGGCCCTCGTCCTCGGTCGTCTCCGGGGTTGCGGCTTCAGCCGTCGCGAGCATCTCTGCATTGATGGCGGGGAACTGGGTGGTGAACTCGGTGAGGAAATCATCGGCGTCACTCATCGCCTGCGCTGGGCGCTTGCCATTTCGGATCTCAGCCTCGATGCGGCGCTGCAACGCCTTTTCCATCTGGCGGTGGCGCCACGAGCGCACCCGCGTGGGCTCCAACTCGCGGGCGACGGCGCGGGACTTGTGCTCAGCTTTGCGCGCCAGGTGCGCGACCTGGGTTGCGGTGGCGTTCACGGTGGTGTTGACGGGGGCGAATTCGGAGTCCGTGGAGATACGCCAGTTGCCGTAGTAACCGAACAGGAACATGGCGAAGCTGACCACCGGCCCGATAATCATGGCCAGCGCCAAATACCCGGTGGCGTTGCCGAGCAGCGTGATCACGGAGCAGGCCACCGCAGGGATGACGGTGGGCTGGTTGCCGCCGAAGACGCTTGGTTCGCGCCCGGTGACCACGTCGCGGATCATGCCGCCGCCGGTCGCGGTGAACACACCCATCATGATGGTGGGCAACACAGGCAGGCCGTACTGGATCGCCTTCGATGCACCGGTGGCAGCCCACAGTGCGGACACGAGCGCGTCGCCGTGGGACTGCAAAAACTCCCAGGCGCGGCCTTTGAAGTAGGTAAACCGCGCGATCAGCGCGCCGGTGAAGGCGAGGATCAGGTATTCCGGCTGGCTCATCGCGGCCACGGTGCCCTGGTTAATCAGCACGTCGCGCAGCATGCCGCCACCCAGCGCGGAGAGCATCGCGATGAAAAAGAAGCCCACGATGTCGTAGCCGAGCTGGCGGGCTAGCGTACCGCCGATGACGCCCATCAGCAGTACTCCGGATATGTCCATCCAGTGATAGATGGAGCTGATGAGGGGGTCGACCTGGTCCACTGACATAGGAGTGCATTCTAAAGGTCGCACGAATGTCGGGCACGTTGGGGAGCGCCAGGCTGCGGGGGTAAACCCCGCTCGGGGCTAGAACTTGGAGAAGCGCTTGATCAGCTGGTTTTCCATTTCGGTCCACGCTTCGGCCTTGTCGGTGAACGGCGCGGAGGGCACGTAACCCGCGGCGCGGGTGGAACCGAGCATGTAGGCCAGGTAGTCCTGCATGCGCGGGTTGGCAAGAAGCAGGGAGTTCAGCGAGTCATCGCCCGCCCAGTCCGCGGCGTCTGCGAGCAACTCGTACGCCTTCGCCATCTGCTTCGTGTCCACCGCGTCGGTGCCTTTGGCGATGTCGGCGGCGATGCCGTTGAAGGAATAGGAGTTATCGGGGTGGACCTCAACCTTGAGCTCACCAGCATTGGCGGTGTTGATGAGGTCCTGCCAAGTGGACACCCCGGCAAGGTCGTGGTCGTCGTTTTCCAGGATCCAGCGGCCTAGGTGCTTCGTAGACGGGAACGTGAAGATCTCGCCGTACTTGCCCAAAAAGACTGGGGCACCGCGCAGGTAGGTGCGCAGGGTGTACACACTCTGGCCCTGGATGGATACCTTGACCGGGTCGATACCGGCGCGGCCCCAGGCGGAGGAGTCGTACGGGTCTTCCGCCGCGGCCCGCGCCGCTTCGTCTGCGCGTGCCCGCTCGTCTTCGGCGGCGCGCGCTTCGGTCGCGGCTGTGATGGCGGCGCTGGCGGCGGACACGCGCTCGGCGTCCAGCTCGTTTGTTTCCACGACACGGACGGATTCGTCCAGCGAGTGGACAACGCTCTCCCAGTTGGACAGCACCACCCGGCCGACGCCAGACCACTCGGACATGCCGTTGTCGCCCGCGTAGTGGTCGGCCCCGCGGCTGACGTTGCCCAGGATGGAGTGGGAGGCGAAGAAGATCTGGACTTGCTCCGCGGAGGCGACGTCCGCGAGCGAGCGGGAGATTTGGAATACTCGCGACAGGTTGGAAACGTTGTCGTGGCTGGGCCGACCCGCTAGAAACTCGGGCGCGCCGACGATGTCGTAATACTGCTTCTCCGTCGGCACAACACGGTCGTCGCCCTGCGCCTGGAACTGCTGCCACTTCGGGTGGTCTGCAAGATCGTGAGCGTTCGTAGTCTCCAGATACGCCAGGAGCTCCTCGGGGGAGCGGAACACAAGCACAGACTGGTCATCGCCCAAAAAGGCTTGCCACTCGCTGCCCTTCTCCCTCCAGGTGGGCGCCCAGAGGGTGTAGAAGTCGCCTGCGGTGAGCGAGAGTTTGACGGGGAGAATCGCGCGCGTAGTCATGCCGACAAACTTTAGCCGGTTGGGCGCCAGAACCCGCGGAAGGTCATGCCGAGATTCTCCGTCCGCACCGGGTTCATCTGCACGGGGCTGCCAGCCTCGATTATCATGCCGTCACCGGCATACATGGCAGCGTGGCCGGACCACAGGACCAGGTCGCCCGGCTGCAGCTCCTGGTACGACACCTGCCTGCCAACGGTCTGGTCGGCTGCGACGCGCGGAATCTCCAACCCCGCCTGCCTGTACGCCCAGGAGGTCAGCCCGGAGCAGTCGAAGCCGCCGGGCGCGGCACCGCCCCACACGTACGGGGTGCCCAACTGGCTCTTCGCCGCGGCGACGGCGGCGGCACCAACAGGTGAGCCAGCCGCGGGCGTCGGCTCCGGTGGAGGGGCGGATGCTTGTACTGGCGCCGGTGGTGGCGGTGGTTCAACCGTGGCGGCTGCCCGTGTCACCGGTGGAGCAGGTGGTGCCGCCGCCTGGGCGGGCGGAGCGACAAGCGATGCGAGGCGCTGCAACTCCCCGTGCGCCTTCTCCGTGAGCGGTCCGGGGCCAGGCATGACCCGTCCCAGGGCCGCGTCGGTGGACGCGGAGAGCTTGTGGGCGATCTCCCGTAAGTCTTCCTCCAGTGTCTTCAGCACATCCATCGCGCTGTCAAGGGAGGTGGCGATCAGCCCGGCGACGTACGCGGCGGCGCCGAGGGGGCCTGCGGGAGAGGCAGCGATGACGGGCGTGGCCGCCGCGTTGCGGACTAGGCCAATGGCGATGGATGCCAGCTCGTACGCCGCCGTGCTGATAAGGACGCGGCCGCGCACCACCGCGTCGCTGATGGTAGCGCGGTAGGCGGCAAGCTCCGCGGCAGCGCCGGCACGGGACTCGCCGGAGGCGTTGGCTACCAGCGCTAACGGGACAAAGTCCGCGAAATCCGGCATTTGGAAGTGCGGTAGCGCCGGCAACTCATCCGGCAGGTACTTAATCAGCTTGCCTGCGGTGCCGTGCACGTCGAGGCTATAGTCCGCCCACCGCCGGCCCGTCACGTCGGGCGCCCCGGTGTACCGGGAGGCGATGTCGAGCAAGCGGTCAAGGTCAGCTTTCGGGTTGCTCACAGCGCCGCCCCCAACCGCTTGCAGGTGGACGCGTCTACGGCAGCAGCCGCATCGACGGCCAGGTCCATCACCGAGGCGATGCGTTGCGCCTCCGCGCGCAATGCTTCTGCATCGGCGTTGGCCTTGACTATCGCCTCGCCCACAGCGGTGCGGAATTCGCCGAGGGGCCACACATCGAGCACGGGGACGTCGTTAAGCAATTGCAACCGTGCTGCGTCCTCGCGCAGCGAATCGGTCATGGCGGATACAGCGGTGGAATCAATGTGAAAAACAGTCATGGCCATTGGACGCGCCTCACCCCGCCCCGGTTCCCTCGCCGGCAAAAAATTTTCGCGCACCCCGCGTGAACTAGCATGAGCGGCATGGATATCACGGTTGTCAACCACCCCTTGGCTGCATCCCGCCTGACCATCATGCGCGACGCGCGCTCCAACAACGCTGCGTTCCGGTCGGCGCTGGCGGACTTGGGCGCGATGCTCATCTACGAGGCCGCGCGCGGGCTTGCGGTGGAGGAATTCGACACCGAAACCCCCGTGGCTCCCGCGCGCGGCACGCGCCTGGCCACGCCGCCGATCATCGTGCCGATCATCCGCGCGGGCCTGGGCATGATCGATCCGGCGTTGTCCATGATCCCGGATGCTCAGGTGGGCTTCATCGGGCTCGCGCGCGATGAGAAAACCCACGAGCCGGTGCCGTACCTGGAGGCGCTACCGCAGGATCTCGCTGGCCAGCCGGTATTTCTTGTCGACCCGATGCTGGCCACCGGCGGCTCGCTCATCCACGCCATCGACCTGCTGGTGGAGCGCGGGGCGGACGACATCACCTGCATCTGCATGGTCAGCGCCCAACCGGGCGTGGACAAGCTGGATGCGCACGGCGGCCCGGTGCGCCTGGTCACCGCGACGATCGATCCTTCGTTGAACGAGGACGCCTACATCGTCCCGGGCCTCGGCGACGCGGGCGATCGTCTCTACGGCCCGCGCAACATCGAGCTTTAAGCTTCTTGACGTCCCTCCGGTAGCGCCCCCGCGGATCGCGCGCTACATTTCGTGGCAGCAACGTTCACGCTTTGGGGAGAGCTGACACATGGGGGATGTACTGCCGCAATCGCACTGGGCGAGCTACGCACTGGGTTTAGGTGAGCGGGTTCGCGCCATCCGGCTGATGCGCGGGCTGAGCCAGTCTCGCCTGGCTGAGCTGGCGGGGGTATCGCGATCGCTCATTTCCAACTTGGAGCGCAACGATTACAACTCAAAAGTGGCTGACCCAACCTTGAGCACCTGCTACCGGCTGGCTTCCGCACTGCAGGTTCCGCCTGCGGCGCTGCTTCCCGGCGCGGCGGAAAACGTCGAGGGCTATTTCCCAGTGACGGATTCGCAAGCACCTGCACCGATCAGGTTCCAGTGGCCGCGAAGCGCACAGGACACGGCCAGGTTCCACGACATGTACCTGCGCCGCGGTGCCCCGCAGGGCACGCCTGCGTTCTAGCGGTGTTCTAGCAGGCGGCGGTCTAGCAGTGTTCTAACTGTGTTCTAGCGGTCTGCTTCGAGCACCAGGCCGTCGGCGTCAACACCGGTGATCACCGTGACGGTCTCCGGCCCAGCGCTCGTTCCAGCATTGGTTGCATCGCGAGTTTCGGGGGCGACTTGGTCGGCGGATTCGCCGCACGCCGTGAGGCTGGTCAGTGCCAGGATCGCGGCGGTAAGTACAACAGTTGTCCTCGAAATCATGGCTGGCACTGTAACAACACCTTCCGCACCGCTTTGTCTACTTCGTGGGGGGTGCGCGTACACTCATGTCAGCAAAATCTGATAACCGAAGCTGGAAAAGGGGAGCGCAAGTGGACGACGCCGGAATCGCCGCCGCGGTGGACGACTGGTTCACCCGCAACCAGGAGCGCGTAATCGGCTGGCGCCGCCACATCCATGCACACCCGGAGCTGTCCAATGAAGAGGTGGCCACAACCGAGTTCCTCGCCGAGACGCTGGAGGGCTTCGGGCTGCACCCGGTGCGCTTCCCAGGTACTGGTTTGTATGTGGACCTCGGCCCCGTGGAGGGAGACCGGTTAGCGTTTCGCGCTGACATCGACGCGTTGCGTGTGTCGGAGCAGACCGGTTTGAGCTTCGCCTCCGGCAATCCGGGAGTTTCCCACTCCTGCGGGCACGACGTTCACACCACGGTGGCCCTGGGGTTGGCGTGCGCGCTGTCCACACTGGACCTGCAGCACCCGGTTCGCGTGATCTTCCAGCCGGCGGAGGAGGTCATGGGCGGCGGTGCGCTGGACGTGGTCAGGTGGGGCGCACTGGAGGGCGTATCCGCCATCTACGCGGTGCACGCGGAACCGCACATCAAGGTCGGGCAAATCGGTGTGCGCACCGGCGCAATTACTTCCGCTTCGGACGTGATCCGCATTGAAGTGCAGGGCCCGGGCGGTCACACGTCTCGTCCGCAGCTGACCGCCGACGTGGTCTACGCTATGGGCGCGCTGATCACCCAACTCCCGGGGCTACTCTCACGCCGAGTGGACCCGCGTACCGGCACTGTGCTGGTCTTCGGTCATGCGGAGGCGGGTGACGCGGCGAACGCCATCCCGAAACACGGCCTGCTCGAGGGCACTATCCGTACCGCCGATATCACCACCTGGCGCGAAAATGAGGATCTGCTCACAGACTTGATCGATCTCGTCGTTGCGCCCACCGGCTGCACGTACCACCTGGATTACATCCGAGGCGTGCCGCCGGTGCTTAACGACGACGCAGCCACCGCCCTGGCGGTCCAAGCCGCACGCGCCGTGGACCCGCAGTGCGTGGTTTCCGCCCCGCAGTCGAGCGGCGGCGAGGATTTCTCCTGGTACCTAGAGCACGTTCCTGGTGCGATGATGCGCTTAGGCGCCTGGAGCGGGGAGGGCGAGCACCAGGACCTGCACCAGGGCGACCTCAACGTGGACGAGCGCGCAATCGGCGTCGGTGTCCGGCTGTTCGGATCCATCGTGGAGGAGTATTTCCGCCCGGGCGAAGAGTAGCCGACTTCTAGGTACACTGTGACGCAGTTTGGCCCCGTCACCCGACCCATGAGGAGTGCTGTTTTGTCCAAGAAGATCGTCATCATCGGTGGTGGCCCCGGCGGTTACGAGGCCGCACTGGTGGCATCCAAGTACGGTGCAGACATCACGATCGTTGAAGACAGCGGCGCGGGCGGGTCGGCGATCCGTAAGGATGTCGTGCCGTCGAAGAGCTTCATCGCGGGCGCAAACATCAAAAACGACCTCCGCCGTGCGGACGATATGGGCCTCAGCCACGCCTTGGGCGACGCGAAACTGTCGCTTCTCGCGCTGAACGACCGCGTGAAGTCGCTGGCCGGCGAGCAGTCCGGCGACATCCGCGCGCAGCTGGAGCGAAACGGCGTCCGTTTCATCGACGGCCGTGCGCGCTTCGCGGACGAGCAGACCGGCCACACCACCCACAACATCGAGGTGGACGTAGCCGGCGGTTCCACCGAGACAATCACCTGCAACATGGTGCTCGTCTCAGTCGGTGCCAGCCCGCGTGTGCTGAAGGGCGCGGAACCGGACGGCGAGCGCATTTTGAACTGGCGCCAGATGTACGACCTGAAGGATCTGCCCTCGCACCTCATCGTGGTCGGTTCTGGTGTGACCGGCGCGGAGTTCGTCTCCGCCTTTGCGGAGCTCGGTGTGAAGGTCACCATGGTGGCATCCCGCGACCGCATCCTGCCCCACGACGACGCGGATGCCGCCGATGTGCTCGAGGACGTGCTGGCGGATCGCGGCGTGCAGCTGGAAAAGGACGCCCGCGTGGAGCGCGTGGAAAACACCGGTGACGCTGTGGTCGTCCACACCACCGACGGCCGCGCGATCGAGGGTTCGCACGTGATGATGTCCATCGGCTCCATCCCGAACACCGCCGACCTCAACCTGGAAGCCGCAGGCGTGGAGGTCACCCCGTCGGGCCACATTCACGTCGACCGCGTGTCCCGCACCAACGTGGCCGGCATCTACGCGGCGGGCGACTGCACCGACCTCATGCCGCTGGCCTCCGTGGCCGCGCAGCAGGGACGCACCGCCGTGGACCACGCGCTCGGCGAGGGCGTGAGCCCGATCCGCCTGAAGACGGTGGGCAACGCCGTGTTCACCCGCCCCGAGATCGCGGCGGTGGGTGTGACCGAGCAGCAGATCCGCGACGGCGAGATCGAGGCTGACATCTACAAGCTGCCGCTGGCCACAAACCCGCGCGCGAAGATGCGTTCCCTGCAGTACGGCTTTGTCAAAATCTTCGCTCGCAAGGGCTCGGGCCAGGTGCTCGGCGGCGTGATTGTCGCCCCGACCGCCTCCGAACTGATCTTGTCGCTGACTATCGCGGTGACAAACAACCTCACCGTGACGCAGCTGGCCCAGTCGATGGCGGTGTACCCGTCGCTGTCCGGTTCGATCACCGAGGCCGCCCGCCGCCTGGTCACCAACACCGACTTGGACTAGTTGACTTGGCTTTGTGATCCCTTCCGAACTTGAACTTGTCTTCGAAAGGTTAGAGTTGCGTGTCATAATGTTGGCATGAAGCTGTCTAAAACCTTATTTTCTGCTGGTTTGAGTGTCCTCTTGGTAGCAGGGTCAATAAGTGACCCTGCAGCCGCTGAGCAAGCTGAACCGGGTTGGGGATTCGTCGATATTTCCGATGATTCCACGGAGGGCCGTGGCATTGATGCAGGGGATCCCGGCGAATCCATCACTTTTGTGAACCCAACCGAATTTGAACTGTACTGCTTTGTTTTTGGTGGGCCGTCACATTTAGTCAAACCTGCTTATGACGTTTGGCTCCAAAACGGTTCAAGTCGCGAAGATGCAGAGGCAGAGGTCGATCGTGTCAGATCACGGCTTCGTCGCGCTGTTGCAGATCAGGTCGGTGGTATGACAAATGGCTCGCAAGACTACATCGCACCCGGCGAAGAAATCGAATTCGATCTGAGTTTCGGTATGAAGCCAGGTTGGGGGGTCATGCTGACCTGTAGCCCCACGAAAAGCGCCATAGGGACGGTGTTGGTTGGATATGGCGAAGTTCAAAAAGACTATTCCCTTAAATCAACCGTTCCCAATGTAGACCGAAAGTTTCCTACCCCACCCACAACCCCTGCGGAAACGATCACGGTGACGGCGCCGGCTGAGACGGCTACGGTGACGGCGCCGGTCAAGACGACTACGGTGACCGCGCCGGCTGAGACGGCTACGGTGACCGCGCCGGCTGCGACGACTACGGTGACGGCGCCGGCTGAGACGGCTACGGTGACCGCGCCGGCTGCAACGATCACGGTGACGGCGCCGGCTGAGACGGCTACGGTGACCGCGCCGGCTGAGACGGCTACGGTGACCGCCCCGGCTGAGACCGTTCGGGAAACTGTCACCACAACAGCGGCCGTAACGGCGTCGGGTGGAGATGGATCTTCAAGTGGGTCCGCGATTGGGTGGATTATCGGCTTGTTGTTGGCGTTTGGTCTGGGTGGGGCAACGGGCTTTGCAGCCCAGAATCTCCCAAATCTGCCTTTCTAACTCTGGACTAGTACTCCGGAAACGCCCGCTGCGGACACTTCGTGCGCGGGCAGGTGGCGCACCCGGGCCCGATCGGGGTGGCGGATGCCGGGTCCACATCGAGGCCGTCGGCGTAGACCAGCTCGTGTGCGTGCATCGCGTCGCAGCCCAGCGCCACCGCGTGCTCGCGCCGCGGTAAGCCGAATCCCACCGCGGGGCCCTGCACCATCCGCGCCACCCACATCTGCGTCCGCCCGTCCGGGGTAGTGGAGACCTGCCTGGTCACCCGGTTGGGGGTTTCGAAGGCCCGGTGCACCACCCATAGCGGGCAGGTTCCGCCGGAGCGGGAGAAGTGGAACGCCGCTGTGGCCTGGCGCTTGGACACATTGCCCGCGCGGTCTGTGCGGATAAACACGAACGGCACGGCCTGCGCCCCGCGCCGCTGCAAGGTGCCGAGGCGCTGGCATGTGGATTCGAAGCCGGTGCCGAAGCGGGCGGAAACGACGTCGATGTCGTAGCGGGTGTCTTTTGCGGCAGCGAGGATCTCCGCGTACGGCATGGTGACTGCGGCCGCGAAATACTGGGCGAGGCCGTGGGAGGTGACGTGGCGGGCCGAAGGGTCGTCGATAGGTGACGTGAGCTCTTCGATGTCCCCGTCGTGCGCGAGCGTGCCGTAGTGGTAGGCCAGCTCGAAGCACTGCTGCGCCTCCGTCAGGCCCGCGCGCAGCCGGATTTCGCGCGGCTGCCTATCGACGGTGCTTCGCCCCTCCACCTCCTGGTTAAAGCGGACCGGGTAGCCGAAGTCCCTGTCCAGCGCAGCCGCTAGCCGGGTCAGCCGCAGCTGGTGCCCGCCGAGCCTTTCCGCCAGCGCCTCGGCGGCGGTATCCAGGACGTGGAAGTAGTTGCCGTGCTCCTGAAAGAAATTCCGGGTGGCCTCGTAGGGGTTCGGGGAGGTGTCGCTGAGGCGTGACGGAATCGCACGGACCTGGTCGGCGATCTCGGGGTACGCGCGGGCGAAGGCCGTGAGGTCGCTTTCGGGAATGTCCGGCATGAGCTCTGCCAGCTCGGCGGCGGCCTGCCGTTCCGCCTCTCCGGAGAAGAACGCCGCATCCACGCCGAAGACGGTGCTCAGCTGCACGAGCACAGCGGCAGTCAGGGGCCGCTGGTCGTTTTCTAGCTGGTTGAGGTAGCTCGTGGACAGATCCAGGGCGCGGGCCATGTCGGACTGGGTCAGGCCTCTCGTAGTGCGCAGCGTGCGAATCTGTCCCCCCGCGTAGAGCTTTGCCATTGCCTTGCCGCCTCTCCGTTTTGCCTGTTGTAGTGCAGGTTTGCATGAGTTTGCAAAAAGTCCCGCAGTGGGACGCACGTTTCCACAAATCCTACTATGACCGGCGACACATTTGGGGTCCTAGTATGAGTCGCACCATCCCGGCCGACTGCCAAGGAGACACGCATGATCAACCACGAAGTACGCACCCACAAGTCCGCGGAGGACTTTCCCATAGAGGAGCATTTGGCCTACAAGATCGCCAAAGTCGCCGCCGACCCGGTGGAGGTGCCGGACGACACCCGCGAGATGATCATCAACCGCATCATCGACAACGCCTCTGTCGCTGTCGCCTCCTACAACCGCCGCCCCGTCGCTGTCGCCCGCGCCATGGCTAAGGCCCACCCCGCCAACAACAAGGGAGCCCTCGTCTTCGGCGAAGACGGCACCTACTCCGCCGAGTGGGTTGCCTTCGCCAACGGCACCGCCGTACGCGAGCTGGACTACCACGACACATTCCTCGCCGCCGAGTACTCCCACCCGGGCGACAACATCCCGCCGATCCTGGCGGTGGCCCAGCACAAAGGCCTCGACGGTAAGGCGCTCATCCGCGGCATCGCCACCGGCTACGAGATCCAGGTCAACCTGGTCAAGGGCATCTCCCTGCACGAATTCAAGATCGACCACGTCGCCCACCTCGGGCCGTCGGCGGCAGCCGGCATAGGCACCATGCTCGAGCTCGACGTGGACACGATTTATCAGGCCGTGGGTCAGGCGTTGCACACCACCACCGCAACCCGGCAGTCGCGAAAGGGCCTGATCTCCTCCTGGAAGGCGTCTGCGCCCGCCTTCGCGGGCAAGATGGCCATCGAGGCCGTGGACCGCGCCATGCGCGGCGAGGGCGCACCCGCCCCGATCTGGGAGGGTGAGGACGGCGTGATCGCCTGGATGCTGCACTCCCCGGAGCGCACCTACACCGTCCCGCTGCCCGCGGACGGCGAGGAAAAGCGCGCCATTTTGGACACCTACACCAAGGAACACTCCGCCGAATACCAGGCGCAGGCCCCGATCGACCTGGCGCGGCGGATGAGGCAGACCATCGCGGACGCCGGCAAAACCACCGCCGAGATCGAGTCCATCGTGCTGCACACCTCGCACCACACCCACTACGTCATCGGCACCGGCGCGAACGACCCGCAGAAGATGGACCCGAACGCCTCGCGCGAGACGCTGGATCACTCCATCATGTACATGTTCGCAGTAGCGCTTGAAGACGGCGCGTGGCACCACGTCGACTCGTACGCCCCGCAACGCGCGACCCGGCCGGAGACCGTAGCGCTGTGGCACAAGATCTCCACGGTGGAGGACCCGGAATGGACCCGCCGCTACCACTCGACCGACCCCGACGAGAAGGCATTCGGCGCCCGCGCCGTGATCACGTTCACGGACGGCACGGTCATCGAGGACGAAATGGCCGTGGCGGACGCCCACCCGTACGGTGCGCGCCCCTTCGTACGCGAAAACTACATTGCCAAGTTCCGCACGCTCGCCGAAGGCGTCGTGGATACGCAGGAGCAGGACCGCTTCCTCGCGGCCGTGCAGGACCTTGAGAACCTGACCGATCTGTCCGAGCTGAACATCCGCGTCAACGACGCCACGTTGGCAGCAGCCGAGGAAATCCCGGGAGGCATCTTCTAATGTTCGCCCCAGAAAAGACCCCCAACGAGCGCCGCCAAGCGCTACGCCGCTCGCTTACCGACGACAAGATCACCACCCTCCCCGGCGCCTTCAACCCCCTGACCGCCCGGCTCATCGAGGACATCGGCGCGTTCTCCGGCGTCTATGTCTCCGGTGCCGTGGTGGCCAACGACCTGGGCCTGCCCGACATTGGCTTGACCACACTGAGCGAGGTGGCCAACCGCGGCGGACAGATCGCGCGAGCCACCAACCTGCCCGTGCTCATCGACGCCGACACCGGCTTCGGCGAACCCATGTCCGCCGCGCGCACCGTCGCAGAATTCGAGGCCGCGGGACTTTCCGCGCTGCACCTGGAAGACCAGGTCAATCCGAAGCGCTGCGGGCACCTCGACGGCAAGGAGGTCGTGCCGCGCGACCTGATGGTGCGCCGCATCACCGCGGCGGTGCGCGAGCGCCACGACGACGACTTTGTCATCTGCGCGCGCACCGACGCCGCGGGCATCGAAGGCATCGACGAAGCCATCGAGCGCGCGAAGGCCTACGCGGACGCCGGCGCGGACCTGATTTTCACCGAGGCGCTCTACTCGGAGGCGGACTTTGCCAAGTTCCGCGAAGCCGTGGACACGCCACTTCTGGCCAACATGACCGAGTTCGGCAAGACCGACCTCCTCAGCGCCCAGCAGCTGGAAGACCTGGGATACAACGCGGTGATCTGGCCCGTGACCACCTTCCGCATCGCCATGGGCCAGACCGAAGCGATGCTGCGCGACATGGCCGAGACCGGCACTCAGGTGCCGTGGCTGGACAAGATGCAGCACCGCTCCCGGCTCTACGAGCTGGTCCGCTACGACGAATACAACCAGTTCGACCAGTCCGTCTTCACCTATTCCAAGGACACCTACAGCTCCACCTTCGAGTAAATCCCCGGGCTAAAGCCCCCAAACCCACCCCAAGGAGTGAACCACCATGACTGAGCAAGACATCCGTAAAGGCTTAAACGGCGTCGTCGCCGACTACACCGCGGTTTCCAAGGTGAACCCGGAGACGAACTCCCTGCTCTACCGCGGCTACCCGGTGCAGGAGCTGGCGGAACAGTGCACTTTCGAAGAGGTCGCCTACTTGCTGTGGAACGGTGAGCTGCCGAACGATGAGCAGCTGGCCGAGTTCCGCGGCGGCTGCATGGCAAACCGCGACATCGACGAAGAGCTCATCCAGATCATCAACTTCATGCCGAAGGACTGCCACCCGATGGACGTGCTGCGCACCGCGGTGTCCTACCTGGGTACGGAGGATCCGGAGAAGTTCACCCCGGATTCCGACCACCTGCGCAGCATCGGCCGCAAGCTGCTGGCCAAGCTGCCCACCATCGTGGCCACCGACATCCGCCGCCGCCAGGGCAAGGAGTACATCGCACCGAGCAAGGAGAAGGGCTTCTCCGAGAACTTCCTGTGGATGGTCTTCGGCGACGACGAGAAGTCCCCGGCCAACATCCCGTCCGACATCGAGGCGTTTGAGAAAACGATGATCCTCTACGCCGAGCACTCCTTCAACGCCTCCACCTTCACCGCCCGCACCATCGCCTCCACCATGTCCGACGGCTGGTCCGCCATCACCGGCGCCATCGGCGCCCTAAAGGGCCCGCTGCACGGCGGCGCCAACGAGTTCGTCATGCACCACATGGAGGAGATCGGCGACCCCGCCAAGGCGGAGCAGTGGTGCCTGGACAAGCTGAAGAACAAGGAGCTTGTCATGGGCTTCGGCCACCGCGTGTACAAGAAGGGCGACTCCCGCGTGCCGACCATGGAAGCCGCGTTTAAGAAGCTCGCCGCCGAGCACCCGGAGAAGGATGCCCAGAAGTGGGTCGAGATGTACGACATCATGGCCAAGACCATGTACGAGAACACCTCCATCAACATCCGTCCGAATCTGGACTTCCCGTCCGGCCCGGCCTACTACATCCTCGGCTTCGACATCGAGTTCTTCACCCCGCTGTTCGTAATGAGCCGCATCACCGGCTGGACGGCGCACATCATCGAGCAGTTTGAAAACAACTCGCTGATCCGCCCGCTGTCCGCCTACAACGGTCCGGAGGAGCGCCACGTGGAGCGCTAGCTCCACCCCCGAAACGCGGGCAGTCGCTTCACGACGGCCCGCGTTTTCGCACCCCCA
>ERZ1029854.422-NODE-422-length-17409-cov-73.307134_pt1 | contig 17409 bp, 16 predicted proteins | sample MGYA00519239_ERZ1029854 | MGnify/ENA primary metagenome ERZ1029854 (study PRJEB33666, sample SAMEA4610917) | skin metagenome | biome: Human-associated habitat; feature: Malodor aspect; material: skin | place: Philippines | collected 2015-08 ... | reverse complement strand
GCGGGTCCATCAAGCCGGCCTGGTACGGCGACTGCCTGCCGGAGCGCGACTTCCCCGCGTACGTCGAGCTCTACCAGCAGGGCCGGTTCCCGCTCGGCGAGTTCGTCTCCGAGCGCATTGGCATCGGCGACATCGAGGACGCGTTTGCGAAGATGAAGCACGGCGACGTGCTGCGGAGCGTGGTGGAGTTCTAAATGCGCATCGACAACGTCGTCACCTCCGGCCTGTTCAAGCTCGACGGTGGCGAGTGGGAGGTGGACAACAACGTGTGGATCGTCGGCGACGATTCCGAGGTCTACATCATCGACGCCGCCCACAACGCCGAAGCCATCGCCGAGGCGGTGGGGAACAGGCGCGTGAAGGGCATTTTGGCCACCCACGGCCACTCCGACCACATCGACGCCGCGCCCGAGCTGTCGCGGCTTGTGGACGCGCCGGTGTATCTACACCCCACCGACGGCTTCCTCTGGCAGCGTCAGAACCCGGGCGCGCACTACCGCCAGCTTCTCGACGGCGCAACGTTCCCCATCGCCGGCACTGAGCTGCGCGTCATGTCCACCCCGGGCCACTCGCCGGGCTCCGTGGTGATCTACGCCGAGGAGGCAGGCGAGCTGTTTTCCGGCGACACCCTGTTCCAGGGCGGCCCGGGCGCGACGGGCCGGTCGTTCTCCTCGTTCGACACCATCATCCACTCGCTGCAGAAGTCCGTGCTGGATCTGCCTGCGGAGACGGTGGTGCGAACCGGCCACGGCGACCACACCACCATCGGCGACGAAGCGCCGCACCTGGAGGAGTGGATCCGCCGCGGTTACTAGGGCGCCTGCTTAGCGACGTACCTTCGGTTCGTCGCCAGGCAGATGCCCCGGCGGCTGCGCGTTCTGCAGCGCCACCGCGCGGGCCAGCCGCGCGTAGCGCAACTCCTGCTCGCGGAAGCGCGTCCACGTCGAGATAGTGGTGAAGAAAAACGCGATCACCAGCACGTAGAGCATGAGATCGGTGCCGCGGTCCACGCCCAACCAGTTGGCCACCACGGTCACGTCGTCCGGGCGCGCGATCGCCCAGATTGCGGCGACGATCATGAGCGCGAAACCGATTTTGACCCAGGCTTTGGCGTTAGCTTTGCGTCGATTAGCAAAGAAGTACCAGGCCAACGCCACGACGGCGAGCAGTAGCAACGCTTGGATCATGGCAGCCTCCTAGCAACGAGCCCGTCGGCGAGGATGTTCACGCCGTTGATCAAACTCTGACCCTTGGACATGGAGTATTCGGTGTAGAGGATGTCCACCGGCTCCTCGTCCACGCGCCAGCCCTGCTTGTCAATCATGGTGACAATCTCGGAGGCGTGGGACATCCCGTTCATGCGGATGTTCATCTCCTCGGCGACCTTGCGGTTGAAGGCGCGCAAGCCGTTGTGCGCGTCGGAGAGCCCGAGCCGCTTCGTGCGCGGGGAAAGCATCACCACCGTCTTCAGCACCAGGCGCTTGATCCACGGCACCTGCGAGTTGTCTTGGCCGGCGAAGCGGGTACCCACGATGATGTCCACCGGCTCGGTGCGCAGCCGCTCGATCATGCGCACCACGTCTTTGACCTGGTGCTGCCCGTCAGCGTCGAACGTGACGAAGAACTCGGCGCCGGGCTGGGCGCGGGCGTACTCCACGCCGGTCTGGATCGCCGCGCCCTGGCCGAGGTTGACCGGGTGGTCCACCAGGTGGGCGCCCGCGGCGCGGATCTGGGCCGCGGAGTTGTCGCGGGAGCCGTCGTTGACCGCCACGATGTTGGGGAAGGTCTCGCGGGCGCGGGAAAGCACGTCGAAAATGACCGTGCCCTCGTTGTAGCAGGGCACAATCAGCCAGGTGTCGTCGAATCCGCTCATGTCGCCCGTTAGGTTACCCCTCGCGGTGGAACAAAGCGGCGTACACGCGCCGCAACAAACCTGTGGGAAGCGCGCGGTATGCGGAGCGTGCCGCCAGGTTGAACGCGGCGCGCGGGCGAGAAACCAGCCCGTACGCGACTAGGTTGCGCTGCATTTGGGCCTCGGCGGCGAACATCTCCCGGCCGGTGCGGCGGGAGAACTGCGCGTCGGTGACCTGGAAGTCCGTCAGCGCCTCCGGGAGGTTGCGCACTTGCCAGCCGCCGGCGATCAGCCGCGCGTACAGGTCGTAGTCCTCCATGAAGTGGACGTCGTTGTACCCGCCGACCTGCTTGGCCGCGCGGGTGCGCAGCATCACCGACGGGTTGTTCACCGGTGAGTTCATCTTCGCGTACGCGTGCGGGTCTTCCGGTAGTGCGCGCACCTTGCCGGTGTCGCCCGGGGTACGTGCAAATTCCTCGACGGCGGTGCCCAGCGCCGCGCACTTCGGGTGCGCCTCCAGGTACTCCAGCTGCCGGGCGAAACGCTCGGGCTTGGCGGCGTCGTCGGAGTCGAGGCGTGCGGTGTAGTCGGAATCGATCGTCGATAAGCCTGCCTGCGATGCCGGGCCCGCGCCCACGTTTTCCTCCAGCCAAATCACTCGGGCATCCTGCCTCTCGACGACCCTTCGGACCCCCTCACCTACCGGCCCATCCACCACAATGACCAGCTCGTCCGCCGGGCGGGTCTGCGCTGCCAGGGATTCGAGTGCGCGGGCGAGGTCGTCCGCGTCCGTGCCGTGGTAGACGGTGACCAGCGCCGTAATCGTGGCCATCGGTTACGCGGCGCTGGTATCGAGGTAGTGGGCGATTGCGGCCTCAATTATGGACAGGTCGCTTGTACCTTCTTCGCGCGCCCGCGCCTGCACCCTTTCGGCAAGCGCAGGCGGCAACATGTCCACAAGACCGGGACCCCATGACACTTCCGCAGCGCGGATGCGTTCGTCCGACCAACCGCGTTCAAAATCCTGTGCCTTCCGCATCTCTTCCGGGGTCACTTCGTCCACAATCCTTCCAAGTAACGTTTACGGGCTGCCATGGCGTGGAAAATTTTCGCTGAGCCATCAGCGTATATTTCCCCGCCGATTTCCAACAGCCTGGCGTTTGAATCGAATCCGATCCGAATTACTTTAAGCGGCTCGTCTCTTTCGATGAACTGCTTGACGTAGCGCTCCCACGCACGCAGGATGTCTTCGGGCTGAATCCCAGGTTTTTTGAGCCGACCGCAAAATTTGTGGAGACTGCGAAGCCACGGGCTAGTCCCTTGCTGCGTCGATGAGGTAGCGGCCGTAGCCGGATTTCAGCACCTGGCTGCCCAGCGCCTCCAGCTGGGTGGCGTCGATGAAGCCTTCGCGGTAGGCCGCCACCTCGGGCGAGCCGATGACGGTGCCAGTGCGTTTTTGCAGCACCTCCACGTACGCGCTGGCTTCGCTCATCGAGTCGATGGTGCCGGTGTCCAGCCACACATCACCCCGGTGCAGCCGGTGGACCTTTAAGTCACCGCGGTTCAGGTACGCCTCGTTGACGGAGGTGATCTCCAGCTCCCCGCGCGCGGAGGGTTCGATGGATTTGGCAATGTCCACCACGTTGTTGTCGTAGAAGTACAGCCCCACCACGGCGAAGTTCGACTTCGGCGCGGACGGTTTTTCCTCGATGGACAGCGCCATGCCGGAAGCATTGAACTCGACCACGCCGTAACGCTGCGGGTCCGAGACCTCGTAGGCGAAGATCGCCCCGCCCTCGATATCGCGGATCTGGCCGAGTACCTCCGTGATGCCGTTGCCGTCGAAGATGTTGTCGCCGAGTACCAGCGCCACCGAGTCATCGCCGATGAACTCCTCGCCGATCAAAAACGCCTGCGCTAGGCCCTCCGGCTTCGGTTGCTCGGCGTAGTGGAGCATGATGCCGAGGCGTGAGCCGTCGCCAAGCAAACGCTCGAAATTCGGGCGGTCCTCCGGCGTGGCGATGATCAGGATCTCGCGGATACCCGCGCTGATCAGGGTGGATAGCGGGTAATAGATCATCGGCTTGTCGTAGATGGGCATGAGCTGCTTCGAAATGCCCTGGGTGATCGGGTACAGGCGCGTACCCGAGCCGCCAGCGAGGATGATGCCCTTCATGCCTGCGAAGTGTAGTTGGCCACCACTAGGCCATCGCATGCAAAACACCCGACATCGCTCGGTGCGACATCGGGTGTCGGGAGAAAGGTTTAACCCAGGCCCGGGATCTGAATACCCAGCTGCGGGGCTGCAATGGCTGCAATGCCGATCACCGCGAGGACAGCGGCGATGACACCGATGACGATGCCGGCGGTGGAGGAACCCTGCTCGTCCTTGGTGCCCTGTTCCTTACCAGGCTGATCGATCGCCCCTTGGGTGCCTGCAGAGGGCTTATCCGGGTTGGAGCCGTTCGAAGGATCCGAAGCCGGGGGTTTCGGAGTGTTTGATGGAGTGGATTTCAGCCACGTCATCGAAGTGTTCCCGCCGCGGTAGCAGGCGTCGGATGCACGGAGAAGGAAGGGGATAATTGGATCGCTTGCCTTCAGGATCGAGCCGGTTTCGGTCTTGTCGAATGCCCGATAGAACTTTTTCACCTGCTCCTCATCCTTGAAGGTTCCGCCGAGACTCAGAACAAAGGTAATGACCGCAGTGACCGGGTTGAGAGCGGGAAGTTCTGCGATATCGGATTCATCCAGAGGCTGCGCCTCAATCTCCATCGGGTTCTGAATGTCCGATGGTGACCAGGGTTCATTCGGAATTGCTTTGCCGAACGCGGCACTCGCGCGAGAACGGAGATAGAACTCACCCGAGATTTCATCAAGGCCAGCCATCCTGAGGCGTGAGAGTGCGTAAGACTTGTCGGCTTGGGAGAACGCGCGGTCAAAAGCCTCTCGGGTGGTGAGGCCTGCGAACCGGCTTGCGTTCACCGAGATGAAGTTGTCGCCCGTGCCGCGAATGTCGAAGAGTTGCTCGAGGGCCAGACTGATGTCGCGGTCAGCTTTCCAGGTTGGAATGTCGGCGCTCGCCTTCTCAGAACGCTTCATCTCGGCAATTTCAGCGGAGGTGAACGTGACCCTGCACTTGTTCTGGTCCAGCGGGCCGATCTGTGCGGCTTCGGCGGGAACGACGGGGGACAGGGCCACCGCAGTGGCGGTTGCGGCGGCGAGGAAGCGCGACTTTTTCATGGGAAACTCCTGGCAGAAGGATGGGGACTGCGTAAGTATATGGCCGAAACTCCCGCCACAAGGCGAAAATATTCACGCTACCGCGGGGCCTACCGCAGTGCGACGTACAGCGCCAGCGCCGCGCGCCAGTTCGTGGGCGCGAACCCGGTGGCCTTGATCTTGTCCAGCGCCAGGGTGGATTCGCGCGGGCGCGGTGCCTCCACGCCGAATTCGGCGCCGTACTCCTCGGTGGTCACGGGGTGGACGTCCGCCGGGTCGCTGCCGACTGCGATAAATACGGCCATGGCGATCTCGTCGCGCGTGACGGCGTCGCCGTCGGAGGAGATGTTGTACACGCCGTACTCCGCGCCCGTGCTCAGCAGGTGCGCAATCCCCTTCGCCAGGTCTTCGGCCCAGGTGGGGCGCCCGCGCTGGTCGCACACTACCTTCGGCGCTACGCCGCGGTCGGCCAGGTCGGCCATCACGGACATGAAGTTGCGCCCGTCGCCAAACACCCAGCTCGTGCGCACCACGTAGTGCTTGCGCGCCACCTGCGCGGCGGTCTCGCCCGCAGCTTTGGACGCCCCGTAGGCGCTCAGCGGTGACGGCGTCTCGGCCTCGTCGTGGACCTCGACGGCGCCGTCGAAGATGTAGTCACTGGAGACATGCACGAGCGTGAGGTCGTGCTCATTGCTTATCGACGCCAACTTCGCCACCCCCGCCGCATTCACCGACCATGCCCCAGCCCGGTCGGCCTCCGCGCCGTTGACGTCGTTGTACGCGGCGCAGTTCACTATCGCCCAGTAGTTTTCCCACGCCATTTCGGGCGGGTTGGCGATGTCGAATTCGTCGTGGCCCACGAAGTGCGCCTGCTCGTCTGACCAGATTCGGCGCAGGGCCCGGCCGAGCTGGCCGTTGGCGCCGGTGACGAGGATGCGACGTGGGGGCAGCGGAGCGGCGTCGATAAGCATGGGGTGCTCGAGGTCTTTCGCCGACAGCTCGGTGGGGTCAAGCGGCCAGTCGATTTCCTTGTACGAGCAGAACGCGCCGCCGGGGGAGTAGCGCTGGTTGACCAGGTAGATGTAGGTGGTGTTGTCCTCCAGCGCCTGGAAGCCGTTGGCCACGCCGCGGGGGACGAACACGGCGGTGTCCGGCCCGATCTCGCAGGTGAACTTCTCGCCGAACGTGGCGGAGCCTTCGCGCATGTCCACCCACGCGCCGAACACGCGGCCCGTGGCCACGGAGACCCACTTGTCCCACGGCTCGGCGTGCATGCCGCGGGTGGCGCCGCGGCGGGCGTTGAAGCTGACGTTGTGCTGCTTCGGGGTGAGTTTCTGGCCGGACCAGCTCTCCTTGAACCAGCCGCGGTTGTCCTGGTGGACGGTAAGTGTGTGGACCTCCAGGCCCTCAATGGTGGTTTCCATCTCACTGTCCCCTTTCCGCGTAGCGCTGCTCAATGCCTGCCTTGTCGGCCTCCCACCACCAGCGGTTCTCGCGGTACCACTCGATAGTCTGCTCCAAACCGGTGCGCAGGTCGGTGTAGCGTGGCGCCCAGCCCAGCTCCCGGCGGATCTTGGTGGCGTCCATGGTGTAGCGCTGGTCGTGGCCGGGGCGGTCCGCGACGTGCTCGAAGGCGCCGCCCATGAGCTCGCAGATCGTCTCCACGACCTCCTTGTTGGTCACATGCTCCCCGCCGGCGCCGATGTTGTAGGTCTCGCCGATGCGTCCGCGTTCCAGGATGGCCATGACGGCCGCGTTGTGGTCGTCCACGTGGATCCAGTCGCGCACCTGGGCGCCGGTGCCGTAGAGCTTGGCGGGCGCGCCGCACAGGATGTTGGTGATCTGGCGGGGGATGAACTTCTCCACGTGCTGGTAGGGCCCGTAGTTGTTGGAGCAGTTCGAAATCGTCGCGCGCACCCCGAAGGAGCGCACCCAGGCGCGCACGAGGTGGTCGGAGCCGGCCTTGGTGGCCGAGTACGGCGAGGAGGGGTTGTAGGCCGTGGTTTCCGTGAACGCGTCGGTGCCGCCGAGCCGGAGATCCCCGAAGACTTCGTCGGTGGAGATGTGGTGGAGACGTTTATCGTGTTTGCGCACCGCCTCCAGCAGCGCAAACGTTCCGTTAATGTTGCTCTCCACGAAGGCTTCGGGGGCGCGCAGCGAGTTGTCGTTGTGGGATTCGGCGGCGAAGTGGACGACGGCGTCGGCGGCGGACACGAGCTCGTCGATAAGCGGCTGCTCGCAGATGTCCCCCTGCACAAACTCGATGCCCTCCGGCAGGTTCGCGCGGTTGCCCGCGTAGGTGAGTTTGTCCACGACGGTCACGCGGTAGCTTTTCGACGCCTGACGGACAAAGTTCGCTCCAATGAAGCCCGCGCCCCCGGTGACCAGCAAATGTTCCATTGATTAAAGTTTTTCTAGAATCTCGAAAAATAAAGGCATTGCAGACGAAGGATTCGGTCCGATTTGCCCGGCGGCCACGGATCGAGCTTTCTTAGCGCGTTTAATTGCTTGAGGATAATTGTCAACAGGAAATTGTGGGGCTAGCCGTTTTCCTGATGTCAAGTTGAGATGCTCGCATTGCTTTGAGACTTCCCTCGATTCCTGTTTGGGGGTTACGTCCTTGTCGTTGTGCCAAATGAGCCAGGATTCGAACTTCTTATTCGTTATTAGTAAATAGACGTCATTTGCGGTAGCGAGCTGGGCCGCCTGTGTAAGCGGTGGAGGGTTTCCCTGGTCGTAATCGTCCACATCAACAATGGCAAAACACGCTTTATAAGGGTGAACATCGCCCTTGCTAGAACGGCTACTTTTGAGATCATCATTCTTGAACTTTGCGCATTCTTTCACGATGCTGACGGGGTCAGTGTTCCGCTTCGCACTGGTATTTTCCTTGGGTTGCACCTTAATTGTTAGACCTAAACGGGGTTCAATTTCTCGACGGAGCAGTTTGAAGTAGGCGGGTTCGGTGACGGTCCCCTCAGTCACGACCAGAACCCTTTTGGTGATCTCGGTCGGTTGCTTCTTCTTCTTGAGGATGCGTGATGGCCTCGAATTGCTGGATTTCCTAGTCATGGTCACCATCAACAATTAATGCGGCAAACGTTTCCAAAGAAAGCCGTGGTAGACCGCCGTATCTGCCGGAAAGATACCGTCGTTCGTAATTCGCGTTCTTGTGGTTTTCGAAGGAAGCGAGACCCTCGATTTCAGATCCTCCGTCCCTGTCCTTCTCGACGAACCAGAACGAACTCGGACGCAGGTTCAGCTCGTTGATGTGTTCAAGAAGGTTGGTGTCGTGTGATGAGAAGATAATCTGAGCGCCATGCGGATTGAATTCTGGGTTGGAAAACAGAGAAACAATCATTTCCAGCAACTGCTGGTGTAGGCTGCTGTCGAGTTCATCCGCAACGACGACGCCTCCGCCTCTCAGAACATCTAGAAGAAGAGGTGCGATTGACAGCCATGTAAGTGTTCCGTCCGACTCTTCCTCTAGTTTCAAGGTGTAGATGCCGGCGCTGCCCTGGTGCTTAAACACGAGCTTGTATGCGATGGTCTCTAGGTCTTCGTCTGAAACGTTGATTTCGATATATTCGCCCGCCCGGTTCGATGCTGTTATCGAAGTGAGCTTGCCGCCGTTGGGAGGCTCGCGTTCGAGCAACTTCTGGGCAACCTGCGATTGGATTTCCGTTAGGCTGCTCTCGTCGATAGATGCTTCAACAATTCCCGTATCCGCAGCGTTCAATAGCTGCGAGATATCGGAGAGGTTCATGAAACCCTTCCGCATTCCGGTAGCTACCTGGCTGATACGTGTGTCCTTGTAAGAGTCTCCTAACGGGACATACGTCAAATGCCGAAGAAGGGAGTCTGCCACCGGGGATAGGTGGTCCACATCGCGTCTAAGCGCGGCTGACAAAAGCAATTCCCGCTGGTTTAACCGAGTGAATTGGTTCTGGATTGCTTTTGGGAATCGAGAAGCATTCCAAATTATTTCTGAACTCCCGTTATTGACGGTTCGTTCGAACAGTCTGGACCATCGCTTCGAAGGGACGTAACTCATCCATTCGCTGACGACACCGCGTTTTCCGTATTCGAATCCGTAGATGTAGCGAGTTTGGTCCACTACAAAATCCAACTCGAACGAGCTGGGCTCATCCAAATTGACTTCGCTCAAGCGGAATGGGAAGAAAGGAACGTTAGGGACGCGCTCCTTGTCTTGCCATGATGTGGACGAGGCGCGTATCGCCTCACGCACGTAGTTAAACGCTTCGAGAAAGTTGGACTTGCCAGAGGCGTTTGGCCCCATCAGTACGGTCACTGGCGAAGTAGCGTTGATCCACCCTATTCGCGGGGAATTCCCACCACCCGACCACTCAGCGAAATCGACTGTCTGTGGATCGCGGATACTTCGGAAATTCGCAACGGTGAAGTTCAGAATGAACACGCTTCAAAGTTACACTGTTCACGGATATTTTTGTAAAAATTACGCGGAATGGAGTTTGAGACAGGGAGTCGACTGCTGCACGAGGCCCGCCAGGTGCACGAGCGCGCCGACGATGGGCCCGGCAAACAGCGCCGCGACCACGGTGGCGGTGACACCCCACGGCGCGAGGAAGAGCACTGCGAAGGCGGTGGCGGTGGCGGCGAGCCAACCGGCCACGTAAAACGCGTGCCGCTCCAGCGCGAGCACGGCCACGCCGGTGATCATGAGCATGCCCATGAACGCGGACGCGAAAGTGAGCAGCCCGAGCGTGAGGCCGTCGACAAACAGCTCCGGCTTGTACGCCACACGCAGGATCCACGGGCCGACCAGCCACGCGGCGGCAAACCCCACCACGCCCACCCCGAGGATCGCCGCGACCGGCGCGGCAAGTGCCTTGTAGACGCGCTCGCGCTGCTCGACAAAGCGCACGACCAGCGCGGACTGAAAGCGCTGCAGCGGCACCAGGACGGGGGCGCGGGTGAGCATGACAGCGTTGTTGATGGCGGCCACCGCGGCGCCCGAGGTGACGGCGGGAAACGCCGCAGACGCCGCGGTGGGAAAGCCCGTGATCAGAGCAGCGGAGGCTCCGGAAGCGACCATGGCGGAGGCGACGCGGCGCACAAACGTTGCGCGGTCCACGTCCAGGGTCACACGCACCGGCGCGAGCGCGAGGATGAGCGCCCAGCTCAACGCGCCGATGACGGTGATGACGAGGAACTCCACCAGCCCGCCGCCAAGCACCCACACCACCGCGGCCAGCACGAGCCTGACGCCGGAATCCAGGGCCACCAGCCCCGCGTAGCGGTTCCACAAACCGGCGCCGCTCAAGATGCCGGACAGCACCGCCTGGAAGGCGTAGCTGAGCAGCCCGAACGCCAGCAGCGCCGTCGCCGCGCCGGGGTGGCTGGGCACGATCCGGCCCATGCCGGCGAAGCCGGCGGCCAGCACCACCGCGGCAAGCACCGCGCCAACTGCGGCGCCGAGCTTCCACGGGTTTGCGGTGCCGCTCACCTTCGTCTCCCGGGAGGCGGCCACGGCGCGGGTGGTCTCCTGCGTGATGCCGTCAATGAGCCCCGTGGCCGCGAAGAACAGGCCCCAAAACGCCAGGAAGTAGTTGTAACCCAGCTGCGCGTCCAGGGCCCAGCTGGCAATCCACATGACCACGAAGCCGCTGGCCGCGGCGAAGATAGTGGCCAGGGAGAGGTTTCTCACGGGCACTCCGGCAGCTCGGGGTGGTTTACCCACGCGTCGAGTACGTCGCCGACCGCCACGCCCTGGCGCGCAAACGCGTTGACCAGGTCGAAGGGCTCCACCACGCCGTGGGCGCCGCGGGCGACGTAATCGCGCACGGCGGCGAAGAAGGCGGGGTCGCCTGCGGTGCGTCGTAAAGCGTGGAGCGTAATGGCGCCGCGCTTGTACACGCGGTCGTCGAACATGTCGCGAGGACCCGGGTCTTTCAGCGTGAAGTGCATGGGGGCGATCTTGTCGTAGTGGGTGCGCACGGAGGCGTCGATAGGCATCTGCCCCGAGAAATCCGCCCACAGCCACTCCGCGTAGCAGGCGAAACCCTCGTTGAGCCAGATGTCCTCCCACTGCGCGATGCCGAGCGAGTTGCCAAACCACTGGTGCGCCAGCTCGTGCGCGATGAGGCGCTCGTTGCCCCGCAGGTGGTTGACGCCGAAGATGGACAGGCCCTGAGCCTCCAGCGGGATCTCCAGCTCGTCCTCGTGCACGACCACCTGGTAGTCCTCAAAGGGGTAGGGCCCGAAGACGGTTTGGAAGTAATCCAGCATCGCCTGCTGCTTGTCTAGATCGCCCACCGGCGTGTTCGGCGGCAGCCACGCCATGGTGTTGCGGCCCAGCGCCTCGCGGTGGAACTGGCCCACCTGCACCGTGGCCAGGTAGGTGGCCATCGGGCGGGCGGTGGTGGTGGTCACCGCCACGTACCCGCGGTCCGCGCGCACGTTGAAGGTGTAGGTGGCCTTCTCATCCGGGGTGTCGTCGCACGGGAACCAAGAGGGCGCGCCGTCGGGCTGGTTGGCGGTCAGCGCGCCATTTTCCAGCTCCTCCCAGCCCAGCAGACCCCACGCGGTTCGCCGCGGGCGCGGGGTGCCGCCGTAGCGGATGGTCAGCTGCAGCTCTGTGTCCACCGGGATGAACTGGTCGAAGGTGATGCGCAGCTTACCGCCGGACTGGCGGTAGCGCTTCACGCCGAAGCCCGAACTCGCCTCCACGCGGCGCACCGCCAGGCCCGAGGTGAGGTCGAGGGTGAGGTGGTTGAGCTCGCGCCAGGTGGTCAGCGTCAGCGTTGCGACCGCGTCGAGGCGGTTCGGCGCCACCTTGTAGTCGAAGTTCAGGTCGTAGTGCGTGACGTGGAAGCCGAGGTTGAACTCCACGCCGGTGTAGCGGTCGCGGGTGCCGGGGATGGGTGTGGAGCGCAGCCTGAGGTTTCTCATCGCGGGGAAGTCTAGCCCAGCCGCTCGCCGACCTTGCCGTCGATCCATTCGTAGATCAACGCTTCTACCCGCGACACCTGTGCATTATCTGCGGCGCCAGCGTGCCCGCCTGCGGTGTTTTCGAAGTAGTCCACCGGCTGGCCCGCCTGCCACAGCGCCAGCGCGAAGGTACGGGCGTGGGCGGGGTGGACGCGGTCGTCCCTGGTGGAGGTGGTCACCAGCGCCGGGGGATAGGCCACCTGTTCGCGCGGGCGCACGTTGTGCAGCGGCGACCACCGCTCGATGGCGGCGCGCTCGACTGGGTCGTCCGGGTCGCCGTACTCCGCCATCCACGACGCGCCGGCGGAAAGCGTGTGGTAGCGCAGCATGTCCGTCAACGGCACCTGGATCACCGCGGCGCCGAAGCACTCCGGGTACTGCACCAGCGCGCCGGAGGTGAGCAGTCCGCCGTTGGAGCCGCCGCGGATCGCAATCCGCTCAGGCTGCGCGTAGCCGCGAGCCACCACGTTCTCCAGCACCGCCTTGTGGTCCTCCCACACCTTGTGCCGGTTGACCTTCACCACCTGCGAGTGCCACTGGGGGCCGAACTCGCCGCCGCCGCGCAGGTTGGGCTGGACGTAGAAGTTGCCCTGCTCAAGCCACGCTATGCCGCGCACATTGGAAAACGCCGGTGTCAGCGAGACTTCGAAGCCGCCGTAGCCGCCGACCAACGTGGGGCGGGCGCCACGGGAGAAGTCGCCGGTGATGAAGTACGGGATGCGCGTTCCGTCCGCGGACTCTGCCCAGTGCTGCCGGGTTTCCAGACCGCTGGTGTCGAAGTGGGCGGGCGCGCGCCTGACCTCGGTGAGCGCGCCTGAAGCGTCTCCACGCAGCAGCGTTGTGGGGGTGGTGAAGGACGAGGCGGCAACCCAGAACTCGTCGCCAGCCAGCGGGCTCGCGGCGACCACGTGGGCGCTCGCGGCGTCCGGCAGCGCCAGCTCGGTGCGCTGCCAGGTGCCCAGCTGGATCCGGACGATGCTGGTGGCGACGTCCACGAGGCGGGTGACCAGCAGCGCAGATTCGGTGAACGCGATGGAATCCACCGTCGCGTCCTTCTCCAGCACCGTGAACTCGCGCGCGCCGTGCTGGAACGCGTCCAGCTCGATCACGCCCAACGCGCCTGCCGGCACGCCCGCGAATTCAGTGCGCGGTTGGATAAACAGCCACTGGCGGTGGGCGATGGCGTCGCAGTCGTCGGGCACGTCGACGAGCTCGCCGTCCACCCACGTGCGCGATGTGTAGAAATCGAGCGCCCGCGTGACGACGGTCCTTCGGTCCACCACATCAAACGCCGCCCCCACGGCCACGTCTTCAGGCTCACCTGTGAAGATGACCGTTTTCTCACCGCCACGAGTCCAGCGCGCCACCTGCATGGGGTAACCGGACTGCGTGAGCGTGCCCGGCCCCTCGTCCGTTCCCACCAGGATGGTGTCCCGGTCCACCCAGCTGACGTCGGTTTTCGCCTCGTCGATGGTGAAGCCGCCGTCGTCCGCGCTGATGAAGCTGCGCGTCTCCACGTCGAACTCGCGCACCACCACGGCGTCGGCGCCGCCCCGGGACAGGCGGATCAGCGCTCTGTCCCAGCGCAACGGCAGCAGGGACGAGCCTTTGAACACCCAGTCTTCGCCCTCCTCGGCGGCAAGCGCGTCGAGGTCGAGCAGCACCTCCCAGGTGGTTGCTTCCTCATCCTCATCTCTCCCCTCGCCGACGGAGGAGGCGAGGAACGAGGTCAGCGACGTGCGGCGCCACATCCCACGGGGGTGCGCGCGGTCGCGCCAGAAGTTGTAGAGGTACTCGCCGCGCCGGGAGACGAACGGGATCCGGTCGTCCGAGTCCAGCGTTTCGCGGATGCGGTCGCGCAGCGCGGCGGTGTCGAGCGCCGCTTCCGTCGCGCCGGACCACTCTTGGGCCCACTCGAGGGCGGGGGTGCCCGTCAGGTCGTCGAGAAGCTGCGGCTCGATGTCGCGCACGCTAGACCCCCAGCGCGGGCTTGATCGTGGTGGTCCACGCGCGGTCCATGTCCTCGGTCCAGTACGGCCAGGAGTGGGTGCCCATGTTGCGCAGCTCGTAGTGGGCCGGAATGCCCAGGCCGTCGAGCTTGGCCTTCAGGTCGTGGGTGCATTTGTTCACCGCAGCCTCGATTACGCCGCCCTCGACCTGTAGGACGCCTGCGCCTAGCTGCGCGGCGGTCTGCGGAGCGCCGATGCCCATGAGGTAGCTCACCTGGTCGGGGCGGCCCGCAAGACCCGTGCCTGAGGAGACGTACAGGCGGGTGCCTCGCAGCTTGTCTGCGTTGACCAGCGCGTCGTTGTAGCGGTTGTAGGGGCCGTTCATCGGGCCCCACATCATCTCCGGAGTCACCGTCTTAAAGTCCGGGGTGCCCCCGGCGCGGTTCACGGTCACGCGCGCGAAGTTGTAGCCGTGCGGTGAGGAGGTGGCGGCGCAGCCGGAGAAGGAGGCCGCAGCCTGGTACATGCCCGGGTTGTGCTCCGCGAACAAGAGGGCGGAGGTAGCGGACATGGAAACGCCCACCACGGCGCGGCGGCCGTTGGCGCCGACGACCCGCTCGATCGGGCCTGGAAGCTCCCTGGTCAGGAACGTCTCCCACTTCTGCGGGCCGTTGAGGTACAGCGAACGCATGTCCTCGTTCAGCCAGTCCGTGTAGTAGGAAAACGCGCCGGCCTGGGGGATGACCACGTTGACGCGCTTGCCGGCGAAGTAGTCCTTGGCGGGGTAGAGCTTCAGCCAGTCCTGGTTCTGCTCCGCGCCGCCGGCACCGTTGAGCAGGTACAGCGTCGGTGCGCCCGCGACGCGCTTGCCGGACGGGTCTGTCGCCGGGATCACCGCGACAGGGATGTCCCGGCGCATGGAGGGCGAGTACACGTTGTACGACAGCACCGTCTTGTGGTCTACCTGGCTGACCCAATCCTGCGGCTTGGCAGTGTTGGTGACCAGCGGCGGGTTGGAGGGCGCATCCCACGCCTTGACGGTCCCCACAGGTTGAGCCGAGGCGGCCGGTGCGCCGGAGCATACGAGGGAGACTGCCGTGAGGGCGGTCAGTGCCGCCGCCTTAATCTTCTTCATGTGGTTCATCCAGTCCTGGGGAGGGTTAAGCTGACAGGCGACAATGCGCCATCCTAAAGCACATTCGATACTGTAGTGGTCAGTGTTACGCGTGTGGCGTGTTCCACCGCCCGCCCTGCAACCCGAAAGGACCCACCATGAACCCCATCGAGACGATTCAGCTGCAGATCAACCAGATCCTCGGCGAGCTGGTCCACGCAGGTTCCTCCATGTCGTCGACCGTCGCCTACGGCCTAGGCATGTTCTAAGCGGCAGTTTTCCACACCGCCGGCACACGCTTTAGCGGCGCCTCCCGAACCAACGGGAGGCGCCGCTAAAGCGTCGTCAAGCGGGACGTGCTTACTTGTCCAGGCCCAGCGCCTGCTTGAACACCTTGTCGTAGGACAGCTTCAGGTCGTCGCGCCAGGAGCCCCAGCTGTGGGTGCCAACGTTGCGCAGCTCCGCATGGTCGATCTTCACGTCGTTGGCACGCATCTTCACCATCAGGTCATGGGTGCAGGCGTTCATAGCGGCCTCGATTGCGCCGCCCTCGGCCTGCAGCGTCATCGCATTGAAGAACGCCCGCGAAGACGCTTCGTTCGGGTCCACGCCAGCGCCGATCAACCGGTTCTTCAGGTAGCCCGCCATGTCTGTTTCGCCTGCGAGGCCGGTTCCAGTGGAAAGGTAGACGCCGGTGCCCTTGAGGTCCGCCGCGTTGACCAGCGCGTCGTTGTGGCGGTTGTAGTCCGAGCCCCGCGGGCCGAAGACGTACTCCGGCGCCATCACGCCCGGCGCGCCGCGGTCCACAGTCAGGTTCACAAACTCCCACGGCAGCGGAGTGGAGGTGGCCGCGCAGCCGGAGAAGGAACCCACAGCGTCGTAGAAGCCGGGATTGTGCTCCGCCAGCAGCAGCACCGAGGTCGCGGCCATGGACAGGCCCGCCACCGCGCGGCGGTCCTGGTCCGCGTTCATGTACGGCTCCACCACCTGCGGCAGCTCGTGCGCCAGGAAGGTCGACCACATCTGCTTGCCCTTGTAAAAGACGTTCTCCACCGGGGGAGCGGCGGCCCAGTCCACGTAGTAGGAGAACGCGCCCTCCATAGGCACGACGACGTTGACGCCCGAGCGCCCGTACGTGTCGTACATCTGACGGAAGGCCTGCGCCACCCAGTCGGAGTCCTGCTCGGAGCCGCCGGCGCCGTTGAGCAGGTACACCGTCGGGGCGTCCGAGACGAGCTGGCCGTTCGCGCCGGTTGCCCGGAAGATTGCCACCGGGATATCGCGGTCCATGGACGGCGAGTGCACGCGGATGGCCTCGTTGGCCCAGACGCCCTCGTTGTCCTTCAGGATCTTGACCCACCTTTGATCTGCGCCCGTTTGCGTCTTCGGGGTCTCGCCGAGCGGCTTGATGCTCGGGTGGCCTACGGATCCCTCCGGAACAGCCGCCGGCTGGGTCCCCTCCACGCGCGGGTTAGCGCCGTCGACCGGCTCGCTGGCCAGTTTCGCGGGATCCTCTGCCGCTACAACCTTGTCCACCACCTCGACTTTCGTGGTGGTGGTGACCGGGGGTGCCGCTGACGTGGTCGCTTCGGGGCTCGCGCCTGTCGACGTCGTTTCCGTCACCCCCGACGGCGCTTCAGCCGGCGAGCTCGACGGGGTGGCGATTGTGGATTCCACCACCGACACGGCCGGATCGAGTGTAGTTACCGCCTTGTCGCTGGTGCTCACCGTTTCAGCGCTATCGGTAGCGGCGACGTACTGGACAGCAGGGACGGAACCTGCGGCGACAAGGGCCGCGGCCGCTACTGCGATCGCCGAGCGTGAGAGTTTCACGTCATGCACTCACTTTCAGTGTTTCAGTGTTTCGGTGTTTCTGTGTTTCAGTGGAGGAAAGAACTGGATGCTCCGCAACATTTTGCCAGACGGGCACGTACCATATACATCGTGAGTAAAGAACATTTTGACGTTGTTGTCCTCGGCGCTGGCCCCGGTGGCTATGTCGCCGCCATCCGTGCAGCTCAGCTGGGTAAGAAAGTTGCTGTCATTGAGAAGCAGTACTGGGGCGGCGTCTGCCTCAACGTGGGCTGCATCCCTTCGAAGTCGCTGATCAAGAACGCCGAAGTGGCCGAGATTTTCAACCACGAGGCAAAGACGTTCGGCATCAAGGGCGACGTGGAGTTCGACTACACGGACGCCCAAAAGCGCTCCCGCAAGGTCTCCGAGAAGATCGTCGGTGGCGTGCACTACTTGATGAAGAAGAACAAGATCCAGGAGATCAACGGCCTGGGCTCGTTCAAGGACGC
>ERZ1029854.417-NODE-417-length-17670-cov-12.247403_pt1 | contig 17670 bp, 14 predicted proteins | sample MGYA00519239_ERZ1029854 | MGnify/ENA primary metagenome ERZ1029854 (study PRJEB33666, sample SAMEA4610917) | skin metagenome | biome: Human-associated habitat; feature: Malodor aspect; material: skin | place: Philippines | collected 2015-08 ... | reverse complement strand
GTGCGGGGGCCGGTGCCGGCGCGGGTGCGGGGGCCGGGGCGGGTGCTGGTGCAGGTGCAAGTGCGGGGGCCGGTGCCTGCACGGGCGCGGGTGCAGGTGCGGGCGCGGGGACGGGCAGTTGCTGCTGCGGCGTGGGCACGCGCACGGCGGGCGCCGGCGGCGCGGTGGTCGCGGCGTCCTCGGACGGCTCCGCTGCGGGCTCCGTGGACTCCGTCGGCTCGGTCGGCTCCGTGGACTCGGTGGGCTCCGTCGTCGGTTCCTCCGACGTGGTGGTGGTCGGCCCCGAGGTGACCACCGTTTCGGGGAATTGGGCGACGGTGCCTTGGTCCTCGCGCCACGACGAGGTGATCATCGTCGTGCCGACCGCCGTGATCCCCAACGCGATAACGGCCGCGCCTGCGGCGACGACGCGTCCGGTGATGCGCCCGCTCGATTTGGCCGGCTCGACGGGTTCGGCTTCGGTGTCGGCGGCCAGCGCGGCGGCTTCGGCGTCGACGGTGGCGAAAAAGCCAGTGTCGTCCTCGCGCGGCACCGGCGGCAGCGCGGGCAGCGGGGAGATTTCGGCGTCGTCGGCGGCGGGGGACGCGGTAAGCGTCAAGATGCCGTCGTCGACGAAGCCGCGCGCCACGGCAACGAGGTCGCGCTCGGCCAGCGCGTCCACGCCGAGCTCCGCGGCATCAAGCTTGCCGACGGCCTCACCGTCCACGCTGACCTCACCACCCGGCGCGATCACCGCGAGGACTTGGACGGGGCCGCGGTAGCCGTCGTAGGCGTCGATGGCGTAGGTGTCGCCGGCGGGCAGCAGCACCCACGGGGCGCGCGGCGGCTGGTTGGCGGGCACGGCCGCGGCGGTTTGGGGCAGGGTGAGCACGATGTCGTCGCCGCGCACGCGCGCTGCGACTTCGGGGATGAAGCCGTGGCGGGCGATGTGGTCGAGGTCGGCGCGCCTACCAGCGCCGAGCGTGCCGACGACCACCTCGCCGTCGCGCACCTCAAACCCCGTGTCGTCGATGGGGTGGAGGATGACGGTGGGGGAGAGGTGGTCGTCGTCAAGCGTGCGCTCGATCGGCACCTCGACGGCACCGCTGGGCACCGCGTACGTCCGCATACTTCACCTCACAGCCTGAAATGTGTGGCCAAGTATAAACGTCCGCGCCGGAGCTGCCTAGTTTGCGGCGTTCGAGCGGTTGACAGCGGAGACGATCGCCTCGAGCGACGCGCGCGTGGTGGAGCCGGCGATGCCCACACCCCAGGCGGAGGTGCCGTCGACGTCGGCGTGGATGTAGCAGGCCGCGTCCGCGTCGTCGCCGGCGGTGCGGGCGCGCTGGGAGTAGTCCTGCACCTCGAAGTCGATGCCGATTTGCTCGAGCGCGTTGGCGAACGCGGCGATCGGGCCGTTGCCGGCGCCTTCGATCTCGCGCGAGGTGCCTTCGTAGGTGACGGTGGCGGTCACGCGGGTGTCGTCGCCTTCGGTTTCGGCGGCGTCGATGCGGTAGTGGCCCAGCTCCAGCGGCTCGGCCAGGTCGAGGTACGTCTGGGCGAAGATGTCCCACATGTTCTTCGAGTTGACCTCGCCACCTTCGGTGTCGGTGATGTTTTGCACGATGGCGGAGAACTCCGGCTGCATGGCGCGCGGCATGTTGATGCCGTGGTCGGTCTTCATGATGTAGGCCACCCCGCCCTTGCCGGACTGGGAGTTGACGCGGATGACGGCCTCGTAGGTGCGCCCGACGTCCTTGGGGTCGATGGGCAGGTACGGCACCTCCCAGGTTGTTTCGCGCAGTTCGTCCCAGGTGACGTCCTCGCTGGTGGCGTCGGGGCGGATGGTTTGCGCCAGGGCGTCGAGGCCCTTGTTGATCGCGTCTTGGTGCGAGCCGGAAAACGCGGTGAACACGAGGTCGCCGCCGTAGGGGTGGCGCTCCGGCACGCGCAGCTGGTTGCAGTATTCGACGACGTCGCGGATGCGGGTGATGTCGGAGAAGTCGATCTGCGGGTCGACGCCTTGGGTGAGCATGTTCAACCCCAGGGTGATCAGGTCGACGTTGCCGGTGCGCTCGCCGTTGCCGAACAGGCAGCCCTCGATGCGGTCGGCGCCGGCGAGGTAGCCGAGTTCGGCGGCCGCGACACCGGAGCCGCGGTCGTTGTGCGGGTGCAGCGACAAGATCACGGCCTCGCGCTTGGCCAGGTTGCGGTGCATCCACTCGATGGAGTCGGCGTAGACGTTCGGGGTGATCATCTCCACCGTGGCCGGCAGGTTGAGGATGATCGGATTGTCGGCCGTGGCGCCCATCTTTTCGACGACCGCGTCGCAGACCTCCTTGGCAAAGTCCAACTCCGTGCCCGTGAACGACTCCGGCGAGTACTCCCAGCGCCAGTTGGTGTCGGGGTAGTCGACGGCGATGGTTTTGATCAGCTCGGCGGCGTCGGTGGCCAGCGCCTTGATCTGTTCGCGGTCCTTGCGGAAGACCACGCGGCGTTGCAGCTTCGAGGTGGAGTTGTAGAAGTGCACGATGACGTTTTTCGCGCCGGCGCAGGCTTCGAAGGTGCGGCGGATGAGGTGCTCGCGCGCCTGGACGAGGACCTGGATGGTCACGTCGTCGGGGATCATGTCCTTCTCAATGATCTCGCGCACGAAGTCGAAGTCCGTCTGGGACGCCGACGGGAAGCCGACCTCGATCTCCTTGAAGCCCATCTCGACGAGCAGGTTGAACATGCGGCGCTTGCGTTCGGGGCTCATCGGGTCGATCAGCGCCTGGTTGCCGTCGCGCAGATCCACGGCGCACCACTGCGGGGCGCGGGTGATTTTCTTGTCCGGCCAGGTGCGATCCGGCAGCTGGATGTCTTCGACCTCTTCGGCGAAGGTGAGGTAGCGGTCCACGGGCATCTGGGAGCCGCGTTGTTTGTTCCAGGCTGGTTGGTCGTCGTTACGCGGGCCGGACGGGGTTTGGATTGCGCGCGGTGCGAAAAAGTCGTTGCTCATCGGGGAATCTCCTTGGTCGGTGGTGGTGTCCACGGCCGGCAGAAGAAACTCCGCGACGGGGTGCCGGCCGTGTTTAGAAGGCCTGATTCCCGCCGCGGCGTAGAAGGAGAAGCGTCCGCTGCGACATGCGTCACAGACTACATCATTTGATGCTCACTCGTGTGAGGAATGCGGCGGAGATGAGCATCACGCTTACCGACGACCCCACCAACACGTAGCCGAACACCGACTGGTCCCGGAAGCTCTCACCCAACAACGTGAGGCTGAGCGAGAACGCGAGCAGCGGCTCGACGATCTTCGACGCCGGCAGCGAGGTGGCCAGGTTGCCGGCGGCGAACGCGTACTGCTGCACGATCGTGCCGGCGGTGGCGGCGACAAGCATCGCCCACAGCTGCCACGACATGATCAGCCCGGCGACGCCACCGGCGACGAAGTCGTCCACCGCCACCTTGGAAAACACCGCCTGGAAGCCGAACATGGCGCCGCAGATGATGCCGTAGATGAGGGCGCGGGAGTCAGCGCGTCGTCGAGAAGCAATCGCGCACGCGACGATCGAGACCACCGTGCCAACACCGACGACGGTGACCCACTCCCACGTCGCGGGGTCGCGCTCGCCGGGCACGGGGCGGCCGACGACGATCACACCGGCGACGCTGGCGGTGAGCACGATCGCCCAAAACGCCTCCGCCGTCTTCATGTGGCGGTGCTCCGCCCACGCCGAAAACACCAGCGTGAGCATGAGCGACAACGCGAGGATCGGCTGCACAACCAACAGTGTGCCAAACGCGAGCGCCGCCGCCTGGAACCCGTAGGCGGTAAACGCCAGCCCCATCGAACCCCACCACGCCGGCCGGCGCATCGAGCGCAACACGGAACTGCCGTCGCGCATGATGCGGTGACGCCAGACGGTCCCGCCCGCCATGGTGGCCGCCGAAACGAGCGCGAACACGACCGCGAGAAAATTGTTATGCACGGTGAATGATATTAACGCGAGTCTCGAAACGCTTCTTTTGGGACGCTATTCTTGACCGTTGGAATACACGAAAGATCCGCGGGAAGGCTGACATGGCACTAATAGTCCAGAAGTACGGGGGATCTTCACTCGAAAGCGCCGAGCGCATCAACGCCGTGGCGCGGCGCATCGTGGAAACGCGCCGGGCGGGCAACGACGTCGTGGTGGTCTGCTCCGCGATGGGAGACACCACCGACGACCTCCTCGACCTGGCCGAACAGGTCAACCCCAACCCGCCGGCGCGCGAAATGGACATGCTGCTCACCGCAGGCGAGCGCATCTCCAACTCGCTGGTCGCCATGGCGGTGCATGCGCTCGGGGAGAAGGTGCGGTCGTTCACCGGCTCGCAGGCCGGCGTGATCACCACGGAGCGCCACGGCAACGCCCGCATCATCGAGGTCACGCCGGGGCGCGTGCAGGAAGCGGTGGACGAGGGCAACATCGCCATCGTCGCCGGCTTCCAGGGAGTGAACCGTGAGACGCGCGACGTGACCACGCTCGGCCGCGGCGGCTCCGACACCACCGCCGTCGCGCTCGCCGCCGCGATGGGCGCCGACGAGTGCGAGATCTACTCGGATGTCGACGGCGTCTACACCGCCGACCCGCGCATCGTCACCGACGCTCGCAAACTGGACACGCTCTGCTTCGAGGAGATGCTCGAGCTAGCGGCGTCCGGGTCGAAGATTCTGGTCCTGCGCAGCGTGGAGTACGCCCGCGCGTTTAACGTGCCTTTGCGGGTGCGATCGTCGTATAGCAACGAAACCGGCACCCTGGTCGCCGGAGCATTGGAGGATATCCCCATGGAAGAAGCAGTACTGACCGGTGTTGCCACCGACGACTCGGAGGCGAAGATCACCATCCTCGGCATCACCGACACCGTCGGGGAGGCCGCCAAGGTCTTCCGCGCGCTCGCGGAGGCGGAGGTGAACATCGACATGGTGATCCAGAACATCTCCAGCTCGCACAGCAACAAGACCGACATCACCTTCACCCTGCCGAAGGCCAACGGCGCGGCGACGATGGAACTGCTGCGCGCCATGCAGGTCAACGAGGGCTGGGAAGACGTCACGTACGACGACGAGATCGGCAAGGTCTCCCTCGTCGGCGCGGGCATGAAGTCGCACCCGGGGGTCACGGCCGACTTCTGCGACGCGCTGCGCGACGCCGGCATCAACATCGAGATGATCACCACCTCGGAGATCCGCATCACCGCCGTGGTGCGCCAGGCCGACATGGCCGAAGCGGCACGCGCAATCCACACGAAGTTCGACCTCGGCGGCGACGAGCCGGCCGTGGTCTACGCAGGTACCGGACGCTAAGGAGTTTTTCATGACCACCCTCGCAGTCGTCGGCGCCACCGGCCAGGTCGGCCGCGTGATGCGCGACATCCTCGCAGAGCGCAACTTCCCCGCGGACAAGGTGCGCTTCTTCGCGTCGCCGCGTTCCGCCGGCACAACGCTGGAATTCCGCGGCGAGCAGATCACCGTCGAGGACCTCACGAAGGTCACCGAAGAGTCCGTCAGCGACGTCGACATCGCCCTGTTTTCCGCCGGCGGGTCCACCTCGCGCGAGTGGGCGCCGGTGTTCGCTGCCGCGGGCGCAACCGTGGTGGACAACTCCTCGGCCTGGCGTAAGGACCCGGAGGTCCCGCTGGTCGTCTCCGAGGTCAACCCAGACACGGTGAAGGACCTGCCGAAGGGCATCATCGCGAACCCGAACTGCACCACTATGGCGGCGATGCCGGTGCTCAAGCCGCTTCACGACGACGCCGGCCTGCGCACCCTACGCGTCGCCTCCTACCAGGCCGTCTCCGGCTCCGGCCTGGCCGGCGTCGAGGCGCTGGCTACCCAGGTGGAGGAACTGGGGGATCCGCGTGGGCTGGTGCGGGATGGTGTCGTCGATAAGCATGGCGACCTGGGCCCGTACGTCGCGCCGATCGCGTTCAACGCGCTGCCGCTGGCGGGCGCGCTTGTCGACGACGGCACCGCCGAGACCGACGAAGAGCAGAAGTTGCGCAACGAGTCCCGCCGCATCCTGGACATCCCGGAGCTGAAGGTCGCGGGCACGTGCGTGCGCATCCCGGTGTTTACCGGCCACACGATGGTGGTGCACGCCGAGTTCGACCGCGAGATCACCCCGGAGCGCGCCGCGGAGATCCTTTCCGCCGCGCCGGGCGTGCGCGTGGTGGACGTGCCGACGCCGCGTGAGGCGACCGGCATCGACGACTCGCTCGTCGGTCGCATCCGCCAGGACCAGACGGTGGACGGCGGCCGCGGGCTGGTGTTCGTCGTCGCCGGCGACAACCTGCGCAAGGGCGCGGCGCTGAACACGATCCAGATCGCCGAACTGCTCGTCTAAGCGCACAAAAATTGCCTCCACCGCGCGGTGGAGGCAATTTTTTATGCGCGGGCTAGATGCGGGTTGAGCCGCCTTCTTCCTCAGCGCGCTCGGCGGCCTCTTCGGCTTCCTCGGCGGCGATCATGTCATCGACAGTGTGGTCGTTCCACGGCTCGTCCGGGTTCTTCTTGTACTCCTCGGCCGTGACCGGCTCGGTATAGGAGACGTAGACCAGATCGGACGGGTTGTCCAGGTCCTCCATGTCGAAGTCGGATTCCTCGTCTTCGGAGAGCTCCTGGGAGATCTCCTCCTCGAGTGCCTCGACAAGCTCGTCTTCGTCCACGTTGGACTTGGAGGTGAGGTAGTCGAGTTCGCGCTCGTCGTTCTTGGTGAAGCGCTCCGACGGGTCCAGGCGCTTACGCGTCAATTCGAGCGCACGGCGGCGACGGTCGCCCTCCTTGCGCAGCTTCGGAATAGCGCGCAGCCACGCGGCCGTCATGACGACGATGAGCAGCAGGCCCAGGTAGCCCAGGATCGGGTAGACCGTGGAGACCAGTTCCTGGAAGCCGACAAACGACAGCGCGAAGCCGATCAGACAGGCGGAGATGAAGATCAGGCGGAACTTGTCTTCGCGGCCGCGGGAAAGGCGCTTGCCCAGGGCGAAGAACATGCCCAGCGACGTGGCGAAAATCATGCCGAAGATGACCAGCGACATGATCAGGCCCAGTGTCGGATTGATGTCGGTGATCAGAGTCAGAAGCGGCATGTCCTGGCCCTCGACGGTCTCGATCTTCACCAGAAGTGCCAGCGCCAGCAGCATGAGCATGACCAGGTAGCCGAGGCCGCCGAACAGGCCACCGAGGCCGGCGGCGCGGGTGTCGAGCTGGTTGCCGCCGATGACCAGCGCCATGGACACCACGCACATGACGTTCAGGCCGGTGTAGTTCAGCGCGGAGATCCACCAGTTCGGCAGGGAGGAGTCGACGTTGGCGGCCGCGGCGTTGAGCGCGTCCCAGTCCGGGTGGCCGTTGATCAGGGTCCAGCCGCAACCGATGATGACAAAGCCGAGCAGGAACGGGGTCAGCGCGCCGATCGCGCCGGTGACCTTGTCCACGTCCAGCATGCCGAAGCCGATGGTGGCGGCGAGCATGAGCACCGCGCCGATCCACACGGGCAGCCCGAACTGCTGGTTCAGGTTCGCGCCGGCACCGGCGAACATGACGAAGCCGATGGAAAACAGGGTGACAATCGTGGCGATGTCCAAAATCCAGCCCATCACCTTCGAGGAGATGGAGCCGAGCACCTCCATGTGCTCCTTGGCCTGGAAGAAGGAGCCGAGCTGGAGGATGGTCACGCCGGCGATGAGCATGAGCACCGAGCCGAGCACGGCGCCCCAGATGCCCTGGGTGCCGAAGGCCGAGAAGTAAAGCAGCGCCTCTTGGCCCGACGCGAAACCTGCGCCGACGACGGTGCCAATGAAGGCAAATGAAATTAACAGTGCGTTCTTCAACATAGTGAGATCAGTGTATTCTCCGCGCTACTTCGGCTGAATTTCGCTCTCAACGACCCACTTGTGCCGTTTCATGGTCATCTCCGGCGATTCGATGTCCACCATGTACACCGTCTCGTCGGTGGCCGAGTCAATGGTCGCTTCCGCGCCTTCCATGCCGGCCATGTGGTCTGCGGTCATCACGGCGGTGTCGCCGGCGCTGAGTTGCGTGTCGCCGACGCCCTCGAGTTCTTCGTGCACGACCCACTTGTGGTTAGTCACTGGGTCGCCGCCGTCGGTGGGGGTGTAGGACACGGCGTAGGTGGTGGTGTCGTACGCGCCGGAGATGGTTGCAGTGGCGCCGTCCATGCCGGGCATGTGGTCGGCTGTGAGCGTGACTTCGGTGCCCACGGGGTAGGTCGGGTCCGCTGCGTCGGCGATGCCGGCCGGGGCAGGCCCGCCGTCTGCCGGGTGGTCGTGCTCGTCGTGGGCAGCATTGTCGGCAGGGGCGTCGTTGCTTTCCGACGAACACCCAGACACCGCCAGAGCCGTCGCAAGAGTAATCAGTGCCAAAGGTTGAGAAATACGCATGGCTACAACCCTAGCTTTACGGCGCTAATTACTCCCGGCAATGAGGTCGCGCCTGGCGCGTGCTACGCGGGAGCGGATGGTGCCCACGCGCACGCCGGCAATTTTGGCGGCCTCTTCGTAGGTGTAGCCGAGGACTTGGGTGAGGACTAGGGCTTCGCGGCGTTCGGGCGGGAGGTCGTCGAGAAGCGAGCGTGCGTCGATGACATCGCCCCACGTGTTGGGGTTGTCGGGTGAGGGGTCGCGCGCGGCGACGTCTTCGTATTCGGCGGCGGATTTGCGGGGTCGGGCCATGTCGTGGCGCACGGAGTCCACCCACGCGCGGCGCGCGAGTGATAGGAGCCATGTGCGTGCCGACGACCGCCCCTGGAACCGCGGCAATGAGCCCAGCACGCGCAGATACGTCTCTTGGGTGAGGTCGTCGGCGTGCTGCGGTCCGGCGAGGTGGGCGAGCAGGCGCCACACGTCGTCTTGGGTCAGCCGGATGAATTCGGTGAGCGCGGCTTTGTCGCCCCGGCCGGCGCGCAGCGCCAGGTCCGTGACGTAGCCTTCGTCGTGCCTGCTCACAACCTCAAGACATTACCGTTTGTCGGAGACGGTCACGCCGTACAGGGAGCGGCCCATGATGAAGGAGGCGACGGAGCCGACGATCCACACCGCGGCGATCGCGATGATGGCGCGGATGAAGTCGTTGAGGTCGAAGCCGGTGGTGGACCAGGAGTAGATCAGCTTTGCCACGATCAGGATCGGGAAGGCAATGACCACAAGCGGGCCGAGCAGGTTGACGCGGGTGAGTGCATCGGGGGCGCGCAGTTGCAAGATGGTGGCGGCGATGACGCAGATGGTGGCCAGGATGACCAGCGCTGCGACGGCGATTTCGTATAAGGCCATTAGCGGCGTCCTCTCGAGATGATACGGGCCATGGAGATGGTGGGGATCACGCCGCAGACAAGGCCGGCGAGGATCGGGATCTCGTAGGCGATGGCGGACGAGTTGAACAGGGTCCACACTAAGAAGATGGCGATCATGCCGTAAAAGACCATGTCGGCCATCACGGCGCGCGACAGTTCGTCTTTGGTCAAAATCACCGCTCCCAGCATGACGAGCAGGCACACCGCCATGACGATGAGGCAGGCCTGCATGATGGTGACAAACATCTAGTTCATCCTTTCTGCGGGCGGGACGGTGTCGTCGTCACGATCGGGTCCGTGGTCGACGTAGGGCTCCCAGGCCACGTTTGCCGGGTCGATGGGGCGTTCGCTTACCGACGGATTCAGGTGCTCCTCCATGTCCGCCAGCGAAGCAATGACGTCTTCGGGGTCGGAGCCGAACGCGGCCTGCACGAGCAGCGTGATCGGCCCGCCCGGGGTGATGGGGTGGCGCAGGCCCATCGACAGGGTGCCGGGGGTGGCGGTGATCGAGGTGGTGAACCAGAACACGTCCCAGTCAGTGTTGATGCGCAGCGGGTAGTAGATGACGATCGGCTCGATCTTGGCGGCCGGGTTGAATGCCTTGCCGACGGCGTCGAAGCCGGCGACGAAGATTTCCTTGATCAGCCAGGCGCCGTAGCCGATCCCGTGGATGAAGCCTCGCATTAGTTATCGCCTCCGAAGGTGTCGTTGGCTGCCGGGACGCCGATGGGGTCGTCGCCAAGCACGGCGCTGGTGTACGCGTCGACGTTGAGCAGGTCGTCGACGGCGGTGGTGGTGATCTCCCACATCTGGCCGGCGAAGATGAACATGCCCAGCGAGATGAACATGAGCACCGCGGACGGCAGCATGAAACTCACGCGCACGTTGAGTGCTTCGGGGTAGTGCTGCATCGGACGGCCCCAGAACACGCGCTGCCATAGGCGCATCATGGACAGCAGCGCGCCGAAGGAGGCGACGATGATCGCGGTGATCGCCACCCAGGAGCGCCAGTCGCCGGGGGTGGCGGCGGCGAGCACGATGGTGACCTTGCCGAAGATGCCGGAAAACGGCGGGAAGCCGACAATCGAGAACGCGCCGGCGACGAACACTGCGGAGGTCCACGGGTCGCGGCGGGCGATGCCGGACAGTTTCGCCATGGTGCCGGTGCCGTAGGTCTCCTCGATCGCGCCGGAGTTGAGCACGAGTGCCGCGATGGTGACCATGTGGTGCAGCGTGTACAGAAGGCCGGCGGCGAGGGCGTAGCGGGCGTCGTCGTTAGTAAAGGCGAGCATGATGAGAATGAACGGCATGCCGTTGACCATCTGGTAGGCCAGCACGCGGCGCATCGTGGATTCGGCCAGGCCTGCGTAGCCGCCGATGATCATGGAGATGACCATGACGATGATGAGCAGCGTGTTCCACCGCGGGTCCATGTCGAACATGATCACCCAGATGCGGAAGAGCATGTAGACGGCGACCTTGGTGTGCAGGCCGGAAAACAGGCCCATCACCGCGGCGGATGTCGACGGGTAGGTGCGCGGCAGCCAGGTGTAGACGGGGAACACGCCGGCCTTCGCGGCGATCGCGATGACGACGATGCCGGTGGCCACCGTGGCCGGCCCGTTGCCTGCGGCCACGCCCTGCAGGGAGGCGAGGTTGACCGCGCCGGTCACGGCGTAGAGGTAGCCCACGCCGAGCAAGAGCATTGTCGACGCCGCTAGGTTGACCAGCACGAACATGCGGGCCGACAGGAGGCGGTGGCGGGTGCCGGACATGGCGATCAGGCCGTAGGACGGCAGGAGGCAGACCTCGATCATGACGAAGAAGTTGAACAGGTCGGCCGTGAGCAGCGCGCCGGAAACACCGGTGACCAGCACGAGCGACAGCGGGGTGTAGAACCGCGCCTGGGTTTCGCCGACGTTGATGGCGAACCAGTTGGACATGAGTGCAACCAGCATGGTGGTCACGATCATCACCGCGGAGAACGCGTCCGCGGCGAACGAGATGCCCACCCCGCCCTGGTACAGGCCGATGGCGTGGGAGATCGTGCCGTGTTCGGCAGTGTAGGTGTAGAGCCACACACCCATCGCCAAGTTGATGGCCGGGATGAGCAGGGCGAGGGTGTCGTTGAGTTTCTTCCAGGGGCTCAACGCCGTGACCGCGGAGACGATCAGCGGCAGCGCCACGAAGACGGGGAGGATTGCGTCGACTGCCATTAGTCCTTCACCTTCAGATCGTCGTTAGTGACTTCGCGGATCTCGCGTGCACGGATCTCTTCCAGCTTCTTGGGGTTGAGTCGCGCGTTGCGGCCGGCGGTCGACAGCGCGGACGGGCTGAGCCGCATCTTGGAGTAGCCGGAGTCGGTGCCGGTGGGCTGCTCGGCGGTGTCGTCGTTACGCCCGAGCGAGGCGAGCATGAGCAGGATCGTCGTGGTGGCCATCGCGATGACGATGGCGGTGAGCACGAACGCCTGGGGGAGTGGATCGCCCATGTCCTCGAACGGCACGCGCGAGGGGAAGGCCTCGCCGCGCCACGCGCCGACGCCGGCGGCGAGCAGGGTGAGGTTGGTGGCGTGGCCGAACAGGGACATGCCGAAGACGATGCGCACCATGCCGCGCTGCAGCACCAGGTAGACCGATCCCGCGACGAGGACCGCGATGGTAAGTGCCATGACCATGGGTTAGGGCTCCTTCGTGATAACCGGTTTCGGGTCGTGCGCCGGGTTGATGGGCTCGGGGTGGGATTCCACCGGGTTTTCCGGCGGCAGCGGCTCGGGGATGCTCGGCAGCGGGTTTTCGGCCTCGTCGCGCGAGTAGTCCAAATCCGACAGGTCGGCGCCGGGGCGCAGGTAGCCGCCGAGCGCATTGATTGCGGCGGTAACCATGCCGAGCACGGCGAGGTAGATGCCGAAGTCGAAGATCAGCGAGGTGGTCAGGTGCTCGCCGGCGATCTCGCCGTGGATGGCGTACATGAACCCGCCTTCGATGAAGCCGAGGAAGCCGGACGCGATGGCAATGATGATGCCCCAGCCAATCAGGCGGATCGGGGTGAAGTTTTCTACTACGTCCGCGTCGGAGCCGCGCGCCAGGTAGTTCAGGGCGAACGCGGTGGCGAGCACGAGCGCTGCGACGAAGCCGCCGCCGGGCGCGGTGTGGCCGCGGAAGAAGATGAGCACGGATAGCACGATCAAGACCGGCACCACGAGGGCGGAGGCCTTGCGCAGCGGGATGGAGTTGAGCTGCGACTGGCCGAACGGGCGCGGGCGGGTGCCGGCCTCGAACACGTGGCGCGGCACGGAGGACACGACCGCGGCGATGACCACGGCGGCCATGCCGAGCACGGAGAGTTCGCCGAGGGTATCAAAGCCACGGAACTCCACGATGATCACCGCGACGATGTTATCCGCGCCGGTGACCTCGCCGCCTTCGGTGAGGTACCACTCGGCGAGTTCGGAACGCCCGCGGCGGCCGGTGAGACCGTACACGCCGAAGAAGGCGACCAGGCCGGCCAGCAACGCGAAGACAGCAGCGAGTGCTTTACGACGAGGCTTCGTCTCCGGGAACATCCGCGGCTGGAAGCGCAGCACGAGGAGGATGACCACGACGGTGAGCGACTCGACGAGTAACTGGGTCAGCGCCACGTCCGGCGCGCCGAGCATGAACATCTGCAGCGTCATGCCCACGCCGACGGTGCCGAGCAGTACCGCGGAGGCGAGGCGGGAGCGGGTGAACACCATGCCGAGGACCGACATAGCGATGATGGCGAACGGGATGAGGTCCCACCACACGTCGATGCCCTCGGCGCGCGGTGCCGGGGTCACACCGTCGATACCGTCGGTCAGCCCGATGACGCACAGGCCCATGACGGTGACGGACGCCAGCAGGGGGAAGAGGTGGCGCGACGGGTTGAAGCCGTCGGCAAGCGCACCGAGCTCTTTGCCGAAGTCGGACAGGCCGCGGGTGGTCCAGGACAGCACCTCGGGGCCGTTGGCGGGCAGCAGCTCCTTGTTGCGCAGGGCCTCGAAGACCGGCTTGCGCACGAAGATGAACGCGATGCCGGCGACCAGCACGAGGAGCGAAACGATAAACGGCGGGGTGACGCCGTGCCACAACGCGAGGTGTGTTTCGAAGGTGTCGTCGCCGGTGATCGCGCGCACGCCTGCGGAGACCGGGTTGTCCACCCAGAACAGCATGAAGGGCAGCACGACGGACATCCAGCCCGGCAGCGCGGCCGGCAGCCACAGCGCGACCGGGGCCTCGTGGACGCCCGACATGTCCTTCGGGCCGTCGACAAACGCGCCGAAGACGATCTTCAGTGAGTACAGGAAGGTGAGGAACGCCGCGAAACCGGCGATGATGAGCAGCACCATGCCGTAGGGGCTCTCGTGGAAGGCGTCCAGGATGGATTCCTTGGACACGAAGCCGAACAGCGGCGGCACCGCGGCCATGGAGGCGGCGGCGACGGCGGTGGAGACGAACGTGAACGGCATCTTGTCGTACAGCTTGCCCAGGCGACGCATGTCGCGGGTGCCGGCCTCGTGGTCGACAACACCGATGAGCATGAACAGCGAGGACTTAAACAGCGCGTGCGCGAGCGTGTGGGTCAGCGCGGCGGCCAGGCCCAGTGGAGAACCAACGCCGATGGCGGCGACGATCCAGCCCAGGTGCGACACCGTGGAGTACGCGGTCAGGTGCTTCAGGTCGGTCTTCGTGATGGCGAAGGTGGCCGACATGATCGCGGTGAACAAGCCGAACACGACCAGCACAACGTTCCAGGCGGTGACGTCGCTGAAGATCGTGGAGAAGCGCAGCAGCACGTAGATGCCGGCCTTAACCACGGCGGCGGCGTGCAGGAACGCGGAGACCGGCGTGGCGGCGGCCATCGCCTCCGGCAGCCAGAAGTGGAACGGGAACTGCGCGGCCTTGGTGAATGCGGAAAACGCGATGAGCAGCGCCACCACGACGGTGACGCGGTTGTCGCCCCATACATCCGAGGCGAGGATCTCTTTAAGGTGCGTCGTGCCCGCCTGCACCGACGCGACCGCAAGGCCCGCCAACAGGGTCAGACCGCCGAAGAAGGTGAGGATCAGCGTGCGGTAGGAACCGGCCTCACCGGACGAGCCGGAGCGCGCGATGAGCATGAACGACGCGATGGAGACGAGCTCCCAGCCGATGAACAGGAGCACGGTGTCGTCGGCAAGCACAAGCACCAGCACGGACAGCGTGAACGCGGTCATGATGGTGTAGAAACTCGTGTTGCCGTCGCGTTTCGGCAGGTAGGCGGCGGAGTAAAGGAATACGACACCGCCGATGACGAGGGCGAGCAGGGCGAAGAAGATGCCGAGGCCGTCGGCACGCAACGCGAAGTCGATCGACGTGCCTGTGCCCATCACATCGCGTGCCCACGTGCGCGACCAGGTCAGGTCGTTGCCCTGGGCGACGGAAGAGAATTTCGTGCCCAGCACGGCCGCGGCGGCGAAGAGAAGCGCCGCGAGCGGGTACCCGGCCTTCCTGTCTATGGCGCGCACCAGCACCGGGGAAAGCACCACCGTTGCTGCCACGAGCCCGATGACAAGGGGAAGAGTCATGGTGAACCCTTTTCAATGCATTTTTTGGGGGATTTGTACGGAACGATAAAGACAGTATCAATACATGGGGGATGGCTCTAACCCTGCGAAGGCGGTGGGCGGTGCGCCTCCCGCAGGGCAATGCAGGTGAGTGCTAAGAACAGTCCCATGAAATCGGGCAATGCTCTGCGGTTGGTGTGCGCCTTGCTAGCGCTTGTGGTCGGTGCGTTTTTGCCGATGAGTCCCGCGTCCACGTGGGCAAACGCGGCGCGCGATTCGGAGGTCTCCGGCGCCCCGCAGGTGGGCCCGGACAATCTTGGCGACGCGCGCCGGGCCGCAGGCGAAGCCGGCCAGCAGGCGAAGATGCTCAAAGAGGGCACCGGCCAGCTTGCCGACGGCGTCGGCGAGGCCGAAGGCCAGACGCAGGAGCTTCTCCACGCCCTCGCCGCCGCCCAAACCGGCGCCCAACAATTAAGCGACGGCATGGTCCAACTCCAAGCCGGAACGGGGCAGCTGGGCTCCGGCGCGACCGAGCTGGCGGACTCCATCGGCGAGGTCGTGGGCCAGATCTCCGGGTTTGAGGCGGTGCGCGGCCAGGTGGTCGGCGCAATCGATCGCACGCTCGAAGAGTTGAAGGACGCCAAGGACCCGGAGGCGGTGCAGGCGCGCGATTCGCTGAAGGGCCTGCGCGAACAGGCCAAGACCGCCCAGTTGCCGCCGGACGCGGTGGCGAAAATGAACCAGCTGCGCGACGGCTCCCGTGAGTTGGCCAACCAGCTCGCCGTGCCGGGCTACGGCTTCCACGACGGTATATATACAGCCACCAACGGCTCAGCCGAGTTGGCGCAGGGCCTGACCGAGATGCAGTCGCGCACCGGGGAAGCTACCGGCGGCATCGACGAGTTAGTCGCCGGTGTGGAAAAGATCGACCAGATGGCCGGACTCAACGCCGACAAGGTCGCCGCCGTGCGCGCGGCCCTGCCGGTACCGACGGTCGCGCCGGGCGCAGGTGCTGAGCCCGCCGGCCCGACGCTCGCCCCCGTGGCGGCGATGCTGCTCGCGGCGATGGCGGTGCTTGGCGGCACGGCGCTCGCGGCGGCGCTGTGTTTGACCACGCGCACCCGCCGGTGGGTCATCGCCATCGGCTCCATCGTGCTCGCCGCGGCCGGCACCATCCTGGCGGGGATTCTCGGCTCAGGCTTCGGCGCGGCGGAGTACGCGATTGCGTTTATTGGACTGTTGTCGGGGACATTGGCATCCGCGGGCCTTGCGTCGTTGTGTTTCCTCTCACTTGGCGCTACCGGCCTTGGCGTTGCCGGGGTGCTCGCGCTGGTGCAGACTTGGCTTGTCGGCTGGGTGTGGCGCACCGCGACCACCGCGCAGGTCGATTCTGTGTGGGTGGCGTTGTCGCAGGCTATGCCGATGCACTGGGCGTCGACGGTGGTGTCCGCGGCCGGCAACGGCGGTGACTATCGCGGCATTGTCTTGGCGTTGCTGCTTTCGGCGATGATGGCGGCGGCGGGCTTGGCGGGTGCGCGGGGTCGTCGTTAAGCATATGCGGGCCTTTACAGCTGTGGGGTTGAAAGGCTAAAATGTGATGTTATCTATTGTCTGGACGCGTGTATCAGTTCGTGTACGCGTCACATAATTAAAGCGGGGCCAGAATGGGCTGGGCCTGCTTTACGTTTTCTCAGAGGAGTGCAAGTGACTCACACATCTCGCAGCCCCCGCAAGGCCACCCGCACCGGTATTGCCGCATCGTCCGTGATCGCCATGGCGCTCGGCGGCTTCAGCGTCGTCGGCCCGGGCCCGCTGGCACCGCACGCCGCGGCCGCAGAACTCTCCGGTGGCATCCGCGACAAGTCCGGCGCGGTGGAGGAGGACGCCCAGCAGGCGTCTGACCTGCCAGCCGGGTCGTGTGTTGTTTCAGAGATCGACACCGCTGAACACAGTCAGGCTGGTTTCAGCTGGAAGACCCGGGAGCCGGGTACGGAGGGTGACCAGACCTTGTGGGGTCTGAGCGTCTCCTTTGATAACTCGAAGGACCGCACATTTGCCGATTGGTACTTTTCCAATGCGGGGAACCATGGCAAACTCTTGGATACCGGCAAGGTGCCTTCCATGGAGGCCAACCAGACCTTCCTTGACAAGAGCGTTACGCACAAGGCCGACGAAAGCATTGAGATTACTGCTTCTCGCACCCAACGAAACCTGAATCTCTACGCAGAACTCACGGATGAAGAGGTTAAGCAGTTCGCGTCGGCCACTGCCGACAATCCCGTGCGCTACGCCTGGCAGGGCAATTACACGAAGGACCATACTGGCAACCTCTATGCCACGCGAGGTGAAAGCTCGACATTCAGCGCTACTGTAAACCCGTGGCCGAGCGAGAACATTGAATGTAACCCGATCACGGTGTCGTGGGAGAACTGGGAAAAGCACGTGATCGTGCCCGGTGACGAAACCAAGGTCGGTACCGTCAACATTCCTGCTGTGCAGAACGACGACGGTGGCGGTACGGACGATTCCATGTCCCGCATGGTCGTGGAGGCCTACGACGGCAACGGCAAGTTCATCGGCACCACGGACCCGTCCGTCTCCGGCGGTGAGCAGCTCCTGCGCGTCGACAAAGATGGCAATATCTTCTTCACCTGGCCGGAGTACCGCGGTACTGACCTGGCGACCGACAAGAACGTGAACTTCTCCGTTCTGGCGAAGCCGCGTACCGTTGACCAACTTCAAAGTGCTGCTAAGCACAACAACGAATTCGGCGAAAAAATGGCCTTC
>ERZ1029854.408-NODE-408-length-17938-cov-9.991724_pt1 | contig 17938 bp, 19 predicted proteins | sample MGYA00519239_ERZ1029854 | MGnify/ENA primary metagenome ERZ1029854 (study PRJEB33666, sample SAMEA4610917) | skin metagenome | biome: Human-associated habitat; feature: Malodor aspect; material: skin | place: Philippines | collected 2015-08 ... | reverse complement strand
TCGACTTCTACCACGCCAACTCCGGGCAGAACACCTGGTCGTACTTGTCACCGAACGGGTAGGTGCGCCCGAAGTTGGCGTGGTAGAAGTCGAAGCCCTCCTTGGTCTGGCGGAACAGGCGCTCCGAATCCATGTGGGGGATCAAGCTGGCGCGGGCGTAGAGGCCGAGCTCGATTTCGCGGCCGTCGCCGGCGTCGTAGGTGTCGGAGACGCGCTCGAACTCGCCGGCGCAAATGGCGATGAGGTAGGTGGACAACGGGTAGTCGATCGTGGTCGTCCACGTCGCGGTGCCGTCGCCGTTGTCGGAGCGGTCGGCGGCCTCGTTGAGGATCACCGTGTAGCGCTCCGGCGCGGTGACGCTGATTGTGTACGTGGCCTTCAGATCCGGCTGGTCGAAGCAGGCGAAGACCTTCATCGCCATCGCCGGCTCGAACTGGGTGTACAGGTAATCCTTGCCGTCTACCGGGTCGGTGAACTTGTGCAGGCCCTCGCCGGTGCGGTTGTACGGCTCGGTGGAGGTGACTTTGAGGGTGTGGGTGTCGTCGTCAAGCGAGAGCTCGCGGCCGGTCTCCTTGCCGTCGAGCGTGGCCTCGAACTCGCGCGCCACCAGGTCGAAGTGGGTGGTGCCGGCCTTCGAATCGAAGTGGATCGTCGAGGTCGTGGTGAACGTGTCCTCGCCGGTGATGTCGACGTGGACGTCGTAGCGGACATTGGAAATGAGCTGTGCGCGGTTTTGCGCGTCGTCACGAGTCAGATTTGTCTTCATCTGCCCCAACCTACACGCGCTATGGTGGGCGCTATGACGCAACAAGTGACATTTTGGTTCGACGTTTCCTGCCCGTTCGCATGGCAGACCTCCCGCTGGATGAAGGAGGTGGAAAAGGTCCGCGATATCGACATCGACTGGGTGCCAATGTCGCTCGCAGTGCTTAACGACGGCCGCGACATCCCCGAAGACTACGCCGCCATGATGGAAGCCAACTGGGGACCTGCGCGCGTGTTCGCCAAAGTCAAGGAGGAGGCTCCGGAGAAGGTCGACGCGCTGTACACCGCGATGGGCACCATCGTGCACGCCGGCGGCGAAGGCGGCAAGAAAGGCTTCGGCGCCTACGACGACGTGATCAAGCGCGGTCTGGAAGAGGTCGACCTACCAGAGCACTTCGCCGAGGTGGCCAACACTAACGATGCCGACGACCTGTTGCGCGGCTTCCACGCCAAGGCGATCGAGGCGGTTGGCGACGACGTGGGCACGCCTGTGGTTGCACTGAACGGCACCGCGTTCTTCGGCCCCGTGATCACGCGCGTGCCGGAAGGCGAAGTAGCCGGCAAGCTCTTCGACCACGCCGTGGGCCTGGCGGAGTTCCCGTACTTCTTCGAACTCAAGCGCACCCGCACCGAGATGCCCCAGGTAGGCTAACCGCCATGCGTATTTACCTTGGAGCAGACCACGCCGGATTCGAGCGGAAAAACCAGATCAAGGCCCACCTCGAGGCGCAGGGCCACGAGGTGACCGACTGCGGCGCGCACGAGTACGACGCGCAAGACGACTACCCGGCGTTCTGCATCGCCGCGGCCGAGGCCGTGGTGGCGGATCCGGGCTCGCTCGGCATCGTGCTCGGCGGCTCCGGCAACGGCGAGCAGATCGCCGCGAACAAGGTCAAGGGTGCGCGCTGCGCCCTGGCGTGGTCGGAGGAGACCGCGAAACTCGCCCGCGAGCACAACAACGCGCAACTCATCGGCATCGGCGGGCGCATGCACACCGAAGAAGAGGCGCTCGCTATCGTCGACGCGTTTATCACCCAGCCGTGGAGCGAGGAGGAGCGTCACCAGCGCCGCATCGACATCCTCGCCGAATACGAGCGCACCGGTGTTGCGCCGCAGCCATAACGAGCGCTACCAGCGCGGCGGGGCGGGGATGTCCAGCGTGCGTGCCATCTGAGCGAACTCTTCTGCGCCGAGGCAACCGGCCTCGGCGGGGATGCTCGCCCACAAGTCAACGCCGGTCACCGCGGGGAGTTCTTCGAGGTTCAGTCGCGTAGCCAGGTCCGGGTTTGCGGGCAGCATCCCGCCGATGAGCCCGGCGACGCGTACCCCGCGGTGGGTTGCCTCGCGCACCGTGAGTTCAGCGGCGTTGAGGCTGCCGAGTCCGAGCGAGGTCACGACGACAAGCGGCGCGCGCAGCTCGGCGGCGATGTCGGCGATGGTGTAGTCGTCGCCAAGACGGACAAGCAGCCCGCCTGCGCCCTCCACGAGAGTGATGCCACTGTGGTCGGCATCGAGGGCGCGGATCCAGTCGCAGACCTCTGCCAGCGGTGGGACTGCCATGCCAGCACGGCGGGCGGAAAGGTTCGGCGCGAGCGGCTCGGGGAAGCGGGCGAGCTCGTGGGTGCGCACTCCGGTCAGTCGCGCGACCGTATCCGCGTCGCCTGCGCCCTCGGGCTCGCCGGTCTGCAGTGGCTTGGCCATGCGCACCGACCACCCCGCGTCGTGCCACGCGGCGGCAAGTGTGGACGTGGCGATCGTTTTGCCCACATCCGTATTTGTACCGGTCACAACTACAATCATCGGTTCTGCTCCTGACTTGCTGCCTGCGCTGCGGCCACCACGGCACGCCCGATCTGACCGATTTGATCTTCGGTGCAGATAAACGGCGGCATGGTGTAGATGTTGCGCCCAAATGGCCTGAGCCACACGCCGTGATCAACGGCGGCCTGCGTGGTGGCCGTCATTTCGACGTCGAAGGACATTTCCACCACGCCGATCGCGCCGAGGACGCGCACGTCGGCAACGCCCGGAATCGCGCGGGCAGGTGCGAGCGCCTCTGCAAGCCAACCGGCGATGTTGCGTGTCTGCTTGCGCCAGTCGCCTTCGGCGATCATGGCGGTGGCCTCGGCGGCCACAGCACAGGCCAAGGGGTTACCCATGAAGGTGGGGCCGTGCATGATGGCGGACGGTTCCATCCCCGCGGCGACCTCGTCCGTGGTGAGCACGGCGGCGAGTGTCATGAACCCGCCCGTGATCGCCTTGCCCAAGCACAAGATGTCGGGGACCACACCGTTGTCCAGGGTGGCAAACAACTGCCCGGTGCGCCCGAAGCCGGTGGCGATCTCGTCGGCAATAAGCAGCACCCCGTGCTTGGTGCACAACTCGCGCACCCCTTGGACCAGCTCCGCGTCGTGGAAACGCATGCCGCCTGCTCCCTGGACGACCGGTTCGATGACTACGGCAGCGACATCATCGGTGAGATGTTGTTCGAAATCGGCCAGGTAGGCAGCGCGCTCTGCCTCGCTGGCGCCGCGCACGGGCGGGGCGGGGGCGAACCGCTGCTCGGCCAGCACGCCCCGCCACATCGAGTGCATTCCTCCGTCTGGGTCGCACACGCTCATCGCGGCGAAGGTATCGCCGTGGTAGCCAGAACGCCAGGTGAGGAGCCGGTTGCGCTCTGGGTGTCCGGTGCCACGCGCGTATTGCAGCGCCATTTTGATGGCTACTTCCACTGAAACTGAGCCGGAATCTGCGAGGAAAACGCGGCTGTAGTGGGCTCCGGTCTCACCGCTGGTCAGCTCGAGCAGGTTTTGTGTCAGGCGCGCGGCGGGCTCGTGTGTGAGTCCTCCGAACATGACGTGTGACATGCGATCGATTTGTTCGTGGGCGGCGTGGACCAGCCGGGGATGTCCATGGCCGTGGGCGGCGGCCCACCAGGACGACATTGCGTCGATAAGCAAGCGCCCGTCGGCCAATTCGAGGTGGACGCCGCGGGTGCGGGCGACGGGGAGGTTACCGGCGCCGGGAGCGGCATATGGGTGCCAGATGTGCGCGGTGTCGATTGCCGCGAGTGTCTCGGGCGTCATGAGGGCCTTTCATTACGGCAGTTGGAGGTTACTGAACACCGTACAAGTCGGGGTGTAGGTTGGGTCGCATGACCTACTTTTCCGTGCGCATGCGCGCGAGTACCCAGGGCCGACACATCTCTGGCGCCGAGCGCATCGTGGGCGCCGCACACGTCGCCGAGACGTGCGCGCAGCTCGCACAACGCGCACTGGAGCACCCCAAGGGGGCGGCGGCGCAGACGCACTTGACCGTCGAAGCGCTGGAGAGCAACGCGATCACCTACGCGGACGCACTGCGAATTGAAGTTGCAGAGTGCGCCGATCCCACTGCCGCGCGCGCGACGGTTACTGGCCTGTTGCAGCCGCTGACCCCGCACGCCGAGGCACTCATCCGCACGACCTTTGCAGCGCGCGACATGCGCGGTGCGATGCTCGTCTGCGCGGGAACCGGCATCCGCTGTGAACCGGACCGCGAGCGCGGTGTGCGGGTCAGCCACATGGACGCGGTGGAGTACGCGCACGCCACCGGCAAAGACGCTGCCCGTGAAGCGCTGGTGCTGGCAAGCAAAGTTGCTGCGCACCCGGATGTGCTCGCCGAGCTGTGTATCTCCGACGACCCCGACTACACCACGGGCTACGTTGCGCACGCCGGAACCTACACGCGCATCCCACACATCAAGCCGCACGGGTCGCCAGCCGGGGCGCGCGCTTTCCTCATCCGTGAAGGGGCCGATGTTGCGGCGCTGATCAACTATCTGGAGCGCCAGCCGGTGCTCATCCGGACGGGAGCGCGCCAATGAGCCGTACGCCTTTGCTCGCCAGTTTCGCCGAAGAACGCCTGGACGCGTGGCGCGAGCGCGGACTCTGGCGCAGCCCCGCTGTGTTTGCCAGCGGCCAGGCACCCACCGCTCGTCTCCGAGAAACACCTGAGGCGGACGCACGCGAGGCGGTCCTGTTTAGTTCCTCGAATTACTTGGGGCTCGCCGAGGACACGCGGGTGGTGGCCGCCGCGGTTGACGCCACCGAGCAATTCGGGGCCGGCTCGGGTGGCTCGCGCTTGACCACTGGCACTAGCGACCTCCACGTGCGAGCCGAGGCCGCCGTCGCCCGCTTTACCGGGTACGCGGACGCAGTGTTGTTTGCCACTGGCTATCAAGCCAACGTCTCGACACTCCAGGCGCTCGCAGCCGCCTGTCGTGGGCCGGGGCTGACCATCGTCTCGGATGCGAAAAACCACGCCAGCATCATCGACGGATGCCGCCTAGCAAAGGCGAGCGGCGCAGAAGTGCGCGTTACCGAACACCGCGATGTGGCGGCAGTGGACCGCGCGCTGGCCAATCGCACCACCGAGTACGCACTTGTGGTCACCGACGGGCTCTTCTCCATGGACGGCGTGTGCGCGCCACTGCCCGAACTGATCGAGGTGTGCCGGCGTCACGGCGCATGGAGCATGCTTGACGACGCCCACGCTATCGGCACCATCGGCGACACCGGTCGCGGCTTGCCCGAGTACTTCGGCATGCGCCCCGATCTCCAACTCATCACCGCGAGCAAGGCACTCGGTGCAGAAGGCGCAGCCGTGGCCACCAGTGCGCCTGTCGCCGAGCTGCTGCGCCAGCAGGCGCGCGCTTTCGTCTTTTCCACCTCGCCGGCGCCGGCCACCTGCGCGGCACTGACGGCAGCGGTGGAGATCCTCGAACGCGATCCAGGCCCGGTGACACGGCTGCACGACAACATCGCCAGGTGGCACGGGTGCCGCGGCACCATCACCAGCGACCCCGCCGGTGCGGGGCCCATCATCCCCGTCCACGTCGGGGACGAGGCCGCCGCGATGCAGGCTGCCGCACAGCTCCAGGCGCGTAACTTCGTCGTGCCGGCAATCCGCTGGCCGACTGTGGCGCGAGGCGAGGCGATCCTGCGTGTGACGCTGATGGCGACGCACACGCCCGAACAGATCGAGGCGCTGTGCGAAGCGCTCGTGGATGTAGGGGTCTAGCGCGCCGGAGCGCTACCAGCCCGCGAAGTAGCGCTCCAGCTGCAGCGGGCCCTCCACGGGAGTGAGCCCGATCGCCTCGGGGTGGGCGGAGACGGGCTCCAACCCCAGCGCCGCCGCGCGCGCGGTGCGCAGCGTCGTCCCGTCCGGGCACAGCACCGACTCCGCGGCGAGCAGCAGCGACATGTCCTGCGGAGCCCAGCCCGCGCCGACGGCCACGTTCACGCGGGCGTTGACGTTTTCGGTGCCGACGCGGGGGTCGTCGTCGAAAAGCGGTGGCACTTCTGACACCCGCACGTAGGCGCCGACTTTCAGCCACTCCGCGATGACGAACTCGCGCACGCCCGCCCCCTCCAACTCCGGCACCTCGACCTGGATGTCGAACGTGCCAAAGACGACTCCGTCCGGCCGCGCCAGCGGGTGCGTGACGCGCCGGGCGAGCGCGAGCGATTCGGCGTTTTTGACCTCGGTGGCGGTTTCGGGGTCGTCGTAACGCGCGCCGAAGTCCTCCTCCGGGTGGTGCGCGACGGCGTTCGGCTCGTGGATGAACGCCGCGCCGGCGTTCCACGCGCGGAAGCCGAACTCCCAGTCCTCGCCGCCATAGCCGACCATCGAGCCGTCGAACCCGCCGATGGCCTGGAAGAACTCGCGCGAGCACGTCAGCACCGCGGAGATGATAAAGCGCCACGAGGCATGGTCGGCGTTGCGCAGGTTGTCTGTCGCCTCCCATGCGTCTCGCAGCCACTGCGGCTCCGTGCCCTCCGCGCCAGTGCACCGCTTGCCGACGACCACCGCCCGCGAATCACCAACCACATGCGGCACCACCGCGGAGAGGTAGCCGGGCTCGGGCACGGTGTCGGCGTCGAGAAACGCGAGCACCTCGCCGGTTGCCGCCTGCGCGCCGAGGTTGCGCGCGGCGGCGGCGCGGAAGCCCTTGTCCGCCTGGCGCACGACGCGCACCCCGTCGATCGTGGGAGGGGTGTCGGAGCCGTCGTCGGCGACCACGATCTCCACCGCGCCCGCGTAGTCCTGCGCGCGCACCGCGTGGATCACGCGCTCGAGCGCTTCCACGTCGTTGTAGTGCGGGATGACCACGCTTACTTCAGGCCAGCTAAACGCCATGTTTCCTCCCACAGTTGCGCCACCTCGTCCCACCCGTAGCGCGGCGGTTCGAGTTGCTCGGGCACATGCTTATCGACGACCCCGTGCCAATCCCCATCAACCAACGTGATCCGCCCCGGCAACCACTGGTCGATCTCGCGCGCGTAGTCCGAGTCGCGCACCAGCACCTTGCGGCCCGCGCCGAGCCACGTCATCAGTGACCCAGAGGCGGAGAAGTGCCGGTGCGGGCACACCGGTACGGCGATGCGGCCCATTTCTTGGGCGAGTTGGTCGTCGCTAAGCCAGCCTGTGAGTTCGACGCTTCGCGCCGAACGGACGAGATCGTCGGCCCAGTCCTCGTGGCCGGCGGAGACCGCGCCGAGGAAGCGCAGGCGACGGTCGGGCAGTGCCTCGATGAGGTCCTCGTGGCCCTTGCCGGGGTAGATGAAGCCGAGCACGCCGACGGTGCCCGGCTCGGGGTCGAAGGGGGAGTCGATGACGGGGATCGGCAGGCGGATCACGGTGGGGGCGGTGTCGAAAAACAACGCCTCGTGGTTGGAGTTGACCACGGCGACGTCGGCGGCGTCGGCGAGCTGGTTGTATACCTTGGCGCGGCGCGCGTATCGAGCCTCACCCTCCTCCGGCTGGGGGATATCGTGCAAACTCACCGACAACGGGCCGGTTACCCGCGCCAGCAGGCGCTCAGCGGTGTCGCCGAAAAGGTGGTCGGTGAACGTGACGTGGACGGGGCCGTCTAGCGGGGTGTCGCCGAAGGTGTCCTCGCGGATGACCTCGGCACCCGTGGCGTTTGCGAGCCCCAGCGCATATTCGGTCACGCCGTGGCCTTCGGGGCCGACGATGAGATGTTTCATAGCGCCAACCCTAGATTCGCAATCCGCTCCGCGTGGCGCTCCAGCCCGTGCCGCACCAGCGCCGGGCGCTCGCGGTAAAACTCCAGCTGGGCTGCGCGGATCTCGTCGGCGTCGATCACCCCGGTCGCCCGGTCGCGCCACACGTCGCGGCCCTCGACCGACACCCCCAGCGCCGCGGCCGCGTCCGGGTCCACCGGCGCGTCGAGGCCGCCGAGCATCTCGTAGTCCGGCGCCACCGGTTCGCCGTCCAGCCCCAGCGCGTCGAGCACCCGCTGCGCCATGAAGGTCAACGTCGCGTTGTCTGGGTGGTTCACCGTGTGCCACACCGGGTTCGTCTCCAGGTATTCCGACACCACCACCGCACCGTGGGCGCGCTCGCGGCGGCGGATTTGCTCGACGGACATGGCGGCGGCCCGTCGATACGCATCCGGCGACGGGGCAGCAGAAGACGCAAACCCCGCGGCGGCGACGAGCGTGCGCAGGTCGTGGTACGGCACCACCGGCGGGTTCAGCGACGGATCGTTGGGGTCGCGGATGATCGCCTGGTACGGCATCAGCCCGTCGAAGCGCAGGACGGGGACGGTGACGTGGCGGGCGTCGTCGGCAAGCAATGCGCGCAGTTCACGCGTACCCACCGGAAGGCCGCGGTAGCCGTCGCGGATCGGCTGCGTGACCAACACGTCCGCGCGGCGCACGAGATCCAGAAACCAGCCCATGTCGGACATTTCCAACTCGTGGACCGGTTTGATGCGCTCGCCGGTGAAATGACCCGTGGACATGAGCAGTTTGCGCGTCGATTCCGCCTGGCAGTTGCCCACAACAACACACAGCATGCCCTCACACTATGCGAAAACGTTTATATTAGGGGAATGCGCGTTCTCTCCATCCCGGCCGAGCACCCGTACACGCAGGCCATCCGCCCCGCGTGCGCGGAATACCTGCCGGATCCGGACATCGACGGCAATTGGTGGCCGCACCCCGCGCTCGAGGCGTCGTACTGGGCGGTGCCGCGCGATGTGGACCTGGTGCACATCCACTTCGGATTCGAGCACCGCACCCCGGACGAGATCGCCGACCTTGTGCGCGCGCTGCCCGTGCCGTACGTGCTCACCGTCCACGACCTGGACAACCCGCACCTTGCCGACCAGCGCTCGCACCACGAACGGTTGCAATTGCTTATCGACGACGCCAGCGCCCTGATCACCCTCACCAACCACGCCGCCGACGTGCTGCGCCGCGACTTCGGCGCAGGTGATGTGCACGTCGTGCCGCACCCGCGCATCACCGACACCCCCGCGCAGGCCGAACCGTCGGGGCGCGCCGCGGTGTTTTTGAAGTCGCTGCGCTCCAACGCGGTGGCCGACCCGGCGTTCTACGCGCAGATCGCCGCCGAAGTGCCGCTCGACGTCTACGTCCACGAAGGCGTTTCGCTCGGCGAGATCGAAGGCGCGAACGTTGTTGTTCACCCGCCGATGGACGATGCCACGTTGCACGCCGCCGTTGCCCGCGCCTCCGCGTGCATTTTGCCGTACACGCGTGGCACGCACTCCGGGTGGCTGGAGATGTGCCGCGACCATGGCGTACCCGTCGTCGTGCCGGACATCGGCTGCTACGCCGACCAGGCCGACACGCCCGAGGCTGTAGCGGTGTACCGCGCAGGTGATGGGCGGGATGCGGGCCGGGCGGCGGCTGGGGTCGTCGTCAAGCAACGCGTGCCCTACGCGGGGGACCGGGCCACGCAGCTGGAACAGGTGCGCCGCGCACACGAGGAGATCTACCAAAAGGCGGTGGGTGCGTGACCGTCGCCGCGCAACCTCACGTGCGGTCGCCGCGCGCCGACAAACTCCGCATCGCGCTCATCGGCCCGGCGCGCTACCCAGTGCGCGAACCCTACGCCGGCGGACTGGAGGCGTTTTGCCACACGCTCGTCGCAGCGCTTCGCGACCTCGGCCACGACGTCGACTTCTACGCCGCCGAAGGCTCCGACGGCAACGTCAAAGACTTCGAACTGCCGGGCGTCGACTGGGGCGCGCACGCCGACGAAGCGACCGACACCACCTACCCCGAAGGCGGCCGCGAGCGCGAGAACGCCGCGTTTGTCGAGCTGCGCCGCCTGCTCGTCGCGCGCGGCTACGACGTGGTGCACAACAACAGCCTCAACCCGCTGATCTTCCCGTCGGCCGCCTCGCCGGAGCGCCTGCCGATGCTGACCACGCTGCACACCCCGCTTGTCGACGACATCCAGGCCGCCATCACCCAAGCAGGCCTTCGCGCCGGGCGCTTCGCCGCCGTGAGCCGCACCACCGCCCGCGACTGGCGCCTGCCGTCGGAGCCCGTGATCATCCCGAACGGGGTCAACGTCAACCTGTGGCGGCCCGGCCCCGGCGGCGACGCGGCAGTGTGGTTCGGGCGGCTCGTGCCGGAAAAAGGCGCGCACCTCGCCATCGACGCGTGCCGCAAGGCCGGGCTGCCGCTCGTGCTCGCCGGGCGCAACGGCGACCACCACTACTTCCGCGACGAAATCGAACCCCGCCTCGGCGACGGCGTCGAATGGGTCGGCGAACTGCCCCACGCGGAGCTGCGGGGGCTGGTGGCCAATTGTGCCGTCGCGATCGCAAGCCCCCGCTGGGAGGAACCCTTCGGCCTCGTCGCATTCGAGGCGATGGCGTGCGGCACCCCCGTCGCCGCGTTCCGGCGCGGCGGTATGGGCGAATTGCTTCGCGACGCCCCCGCCTGCCTCGCCCCCGCCGACGACGTCAACGCGCTTGCCGACGCCATCACCCGCGCGCGGGGCTTGGATAGGGAAGTGGTGCGGCGGTGGGTCGTCGATAAGCACTCGCTTTCGCAGACCGCGAAACGCTACACGGACGTCTACCGCCAGGTCGCGGCGTTTGGAAAGGTAGGAAAATGATCGGGATCTACGCCCACCACCACGGCTCCGGACACCTGCACCGCTGCCGCGAAATCCAGCGCGAACTGCGCGCCATGGGCCACGACGCCGAAATCCTCTCCACCGCCGACGGCGACGTCCCGCTTCCCGACGACGCCGGCTGGCCCCCGCGGGAACTACGCTCCGCGCGCGCCATGACCGCCGGCGGGACGCTGCACTACGCCCCCTACGGCGTGCCGGCGCTGCAGGAGCGCTTCGCCGCAATCGCCGCGTGGATCGCGAAACACCGCCCGCGCGTGTTCTACGTCGACGTGTCCAACGAGGTCGCCGCATTCGTGCGGCTCATGGGCATCCCCGTGATCGTGCACGCCATGCCCGGCTACCGCGGCGACGCCCCACACCAACTCGCCTACACCCAAGCCGAGGCGATCATCGCCGCTTGGCCCGACTGGGTCGAGGTGCCGCAGCACCTGCGCGCGCACGCCGACCGGTTGCACGCCGTCGGCGGGATCTCCCGGCTGCGCCCGCGCGCGGGTGTGGAGCGCGACCCGCACCACGTCGTCGTCATGGCGGGCAAGGGCGGCTCCACCTGGGAGCCTAAGGACTGGGCCGCCGTCGAGCACGCGCTGCCGGAGTACCGCTTCACGTTTTTGGGCGGCGACAACCACGTCGACGACCCGACCGCGCTGCTGCAATCCGCCGGCATCGCCGTCACCGCCGGCGGGCAGAACTCGGTTGCCGACCTCGCAGCGACGGACACCCCGGCGATCGTGCTGCCGCAGCCGCGCCCGTTCACCGAGCAGAAACTCGGCGCCCGCGCCCTCGACGGCCTCGCGACGGTGCGCAACAGATTCCCGCGTATCGACGAATGGCGCGACCTGCTCCAACGCCGCTCCACCGACTGGGCGCGCTGGCAAACCGAGGGGGCGGCGCGCCGGGCCGCCGAAGTCATCGCCCGCGTCGCCGACAACCCCGGCCAGCCCGCCACCTGCGTGATCACGCTTGCCGACGCCAACCGCGCCGACCACCTCACCCACCAAGTCAACCTCATGCCGATGGGCGTCGACCACGTCACCGTCGCGCTCGGAGACGCCGACGCGCTGGCCAAGGCGGTGCCGAAAAGTCACGTCGTCGATGGCCCGCGCAACCTCGCCGCCGCGCGCAACCTCGGCGCCCGCACCGCGATCGCGCGCGGGGCGGACGTGCTCATCTTCCTCGACGCCGACTGCCTCGCGTCCGATGACCTCGTCCCGCGCTACCTCGCCGCGCTCAAGCAGCGCCCCGACGCCGTCGCCGCTGGGCCTGTGACTTACATGAAGCAGGGCGAGCTACGCGTGACCGACCCGGACCCGCACCCCGCGCGGCCCAACCCCGCGCCCGGCGAGCTTGTCGACGCCGACAACTACAACCTCTTCTGGTCTCTCTCTTTCGCACTGACCGCCGACACCTGGGCCCGCATCGAAGGCGACTTCGGCGGCTTCGACCCCACCTTCGAAGGCTACGGCGGCGAGGACACCGACTTCGCGCGTGAACTCCAGCGCCACCACATCCCGCTCGTGTGGGTCGGCGGGGCCCACGCGTACCACCAGTGGCACCCGGTGTCGGCGCCGCCGCTCGAGCACGCCGCGGACATCGTCGCTAATGCGAACCGCTTCCACGACAAATGGGGCGAGTTTCCCATGGAAGGGTGGTTGGACGCGTTTGAGGGGGAGGGGGTCGTCGTCAAGCAAAGTGCCCCGGAGCGCTATATCCTGCGAAACCATGAACTTCACCATCCACGAGGGAAGTAACGACTGCCCCGTCATCGTTCACGTGCCGCACGCCTCGCGCGACATCCCCGCGGAGGTCGCGGCGGATTTCATCGCGACGGACGCGCAGATTGCCGACGAGCTCGACCGCGTCACCGACGACCACACCGACACGCTTGCCGCTGCGGCCGCGGAGCAGTCGGGGGTGGCGCCGTGGATGATCGTGAACAATCTCTCGCGGCTCGTCGCCGATCCGGGGCGGTTTTCCAACGAGCGCGAATCGATGGATTCCACCGGCCGCGGCGCGATTTTCACCAAACTCGCCGACGGCAACCCGCTGCGCCCCCTCGACATGGACGTCGCCGACCTGAAGGCCGAGTACTACTTCCCCTACGCCGACGCGGTGTCCAAACTCGTTGCCGGGCGCATCCAGGACTGCGGCTGCGCGGTGATCGTGGACGTCCACTCGTACAACAACCAGCCCGACGAGTACCGCATCCACCCGGGCAAACTCCTGCCGGACATCTGCATCGGCACGCACTCCGTGCACACGCCCGCGATTCTTGCCGACGAAGCCGACCGCGCCTTCACCGCCGCCGGCTTCAACGTCGAGCGCAACACCCCGTTCGCCGGCGCGTACGTGCCCGTCGATTACGCGAAGAACACTTCCGTGCTGGCAGTCATGTTCGAAGTGCGCAAAGATTTGCTTATCGACGACGCCACCCGCCCCCGCGTCGAATCCGCCCTGGCGGAGGTAATGCGCAAGGCTGTCGAGATCTCGCGTACCGACGCCGCCCGCCCGCTCTAAACGCAGGCACGCCGAATAGCCCGCTCGGTGGCGGGCTTTTCGCCTAGTTGAAGAGTTGTTCCATGGCGCCGGGGGTCTCGTTTTCGACCGGTGTGCCCCCAGGCGATACCCAAATCGGGGTGCCGTCTCTGATGCGGATGCGCCCGTATCTTCGCACCTTAGGGTCGTCGTCGTTTCTGCCGTTGTGGAACCGGCACAACGGCACCAGATTCGCCAGGTTGGTCTCCCCGCCGAAGCGCCACGCGTCGATATGATGCATCTCGCACGAATCGGCTCCGTGCCGGCAGCCTGGCACCGGACAAGTCGGGGTCATCATCGACGCCAACGTGCGCTGCTTATCGTTGGCAAAGCGCGCCGTGCGGTACAAATTCACCGCACCTTCTATCGGGTGGAACGCTGCCACTTCCAACACCTCGCCGAACTCGTGGGCCAGAAACTCCGCCCCGGTCATCGTGGTGCCATCCGTCAGCGTGAGCACCACTTCGTCGCCGGTGCCGGATTGGATGCGTGTCCACTGCGGAAACGGCACCATAATGATCGGCCGTGGTACCGCACGCGCCACACCGCCACCCTCAACGTCGCCGCGCAGCAGGCGCACAAACGCATCAGCCATCTGCTCCGCGGCCGGCAGGTCCGGGTTGATCACAGAGCGCAACGCGAACTCCAAATCGGCGATGTCGCGCTGGTTGTACGTCAACGCCACCGTGCGCATCCCGCCGCGGGTTTTGGTGAACCGGCACGCCTTTTTTGGCGCGGGTTTCTCAGCACCGATCAGGCTGTCGGCGAACCGGGCGAGCGCGTCGTAGCGGCCTTCAAATCCGACCAACGCCAGCCGCAGCCGCCAGCGCTCAGCGGGATCGGACACCGCGGCGAGTTTGCGTTCGATCAACCCCAACTGGTCCAACGGCATCGACCCGGCCGACTGGCGCGCCAGGGCTTGTTTGCGCGTGAACTTCGTCGCCCCGAAGTAGACATCGTGCACGCGAGACCACTCCCGCACACGCGACGGGGCCACGCCAGCATTCAGCGCGGTGTCGCGGTCGAAGTCGGCCACATCCAAAAGACGCGGGCCGAGAAGGTCTGCAAAAGCCATGACCCAAACGCTAAAGCCGCCCCCAAAGCCCCAACAAGGCCAAACAAGGCCCAACAACAAATCTGTGGATAACCCACCGGCACACGCCGGAAAGTTATCCACAGCGCGACCTACAGCCTTGGCAGCACCGGGAACTGCGGGATAACCTTACGGATTTCGTCCTGGTTTTTACTACCCTTTGCGGGGTGACCATTCTTATCGTCGGATTGGGCAACCCCGGCCCGCAGTACGAGAACACGCGCCACAACGCCGGCGTGTCCGTGATCAATGAGCTCCTCAACCGCGCCACCCCGATGCCCGCAACCTTGTCGGCGCACAAGCGCACGAATACGGAGGTGGCGGAGTTGGCTGCCGGGCGCCTAGCCGGCGACCGCGTGATTGTGGCCCGCACGCGCAGTTTCATGAACGTCTCCGGCGGGCCGGTCAAGGCGCTCGCCGACTACTTCGGCGTGAAACCGGAAGACGTCTACGTCGTCCACGACGAACTCGACCTCGACTTGGGCGAGGTGAAGATTCGTCTCGGCGGCGGAGACCACGGCCACAACGGGCTGAAATCGGTGACAAAGGCGCTGAACAAGCCGTACAACAAGGTCGCCGTGGGCATCGGACGCCCGCCCGGACGGATGGCGCCGGCCGACTTCGTGCTCAAACCATTCAGCGCGAAAGAGCAGGTGGATGTGGCGATCGCGGCTGCGGACGCGGCCGACGAAATCCTGCGCGCGATAGGCTAGCCGCATGCGACTCGCCACGATCAGAACCGGAAGTTCCACCACCGCGGCCAGGCTTATCGACGACACCCGCGCCGTCGCCCTCAACGCCCCCGACATGGGCACGCTCCTGCGCGAGGGCATCCACGACGAGGGAGAAACGTTCACGTTTGCACCGCAAGATCTCGCCCCGGTGATCCCGCGTCCGGGCAAGATCATCTGCGTCGGGCTGAATTACGCCAAGCACATCGAGGAGATGGGCCACGAACAGCCCGACGTGCCAACGCTGTTCATCAAGTTCCCCGAGGCGCTCATCGGTCCGTACGACGACGCGGAGGTGCCGGCGTTCAACGCGGAGACGTTGGATTTTGAAGGGGAGCTGGCGGTGGTCGTCGGCAAGCGAGCGCGCCACGTGGAAAACGGTGCGGACTGCATCGCGGGCTACAGCGTGATCAACGACTACACGCAGCGCGAATATCAAAAACGCACACAGCAATGGCACCAGGGCAAGTCGCTGGAGAAAACCGCCGGGTTCGGCCCGTGGCTGGACACCGAGTGGCAGCCCGGCCCTGCGATTACGACGACGCTCAACGGCGAGGTGATGCAGCACTCGCGTACCGACGACCTCGTGTTCACCCCGGCGAAACTCATCGAGTTCATCTCGCACCTCTACCCGCTCGAGCCGGGCGACGTGATCGCCACCGGTACCCCGGATGGCGTCGGCCACGCGCGCGACCCGAAGCGCTACCTCGCAGACGGCGACACGGTGCGCGTTGAGGTTGAAGGTCTTGGAGCGATCGAGAACACCACGCGGGTGATGTAGCGTGTTCGGATTCTTCAGGCGCCCCAAAGCCGACTGGCTGGTTGTGGGGCTGGGCAACCCGGGTACGGAGTACGCGCGCACGAAGCACAACGTGGGCTTTCTCGCGCTCGACGAGCTGCCGAAACTCGACGGCGTGGCGCGCTGCAAGCCGCAGACATACATGAACCTCTCGGGCGAAGCGGTCGCTCCCCTGGCCCGCAAGTTCAACATTCCGCCGGAGCGGATCATTGTGCTTCACGACGAGCTCGACCTGCCCGCCGGCAAAACCCGCGTGAAATTGGGCGGGAACGAAAACGGCCACAACGGGCTGAAGTCGATCACTGAGCACCTGGGCACGCGCGATTACAACCGCGTGCGCATCGGGATCGGCCGCCCGCCACAGGGAACGGCAGTGCCCGATTGGGTGCTCAGCGACATCTCCGGCGAGGAGGACCTGGCGGCGGCTGCGGAGGCGGTGCGCCTGGTCGTCGATAAGGGTTTAGCGCAAGCGCAGAACGTTATCCACGCGCGCTAACTGCGGCCTCCAGGTCTGCGAGGGTGCGCTCCAGCAGGTCGGCGTTCGCGGTCTTTTCCTGCTCGAATTCGGTGCCGAAGATGTTGATTCCCACCTGGTTGCGGATGTCGAACATGGAGAAATTGGACACGATCTGGCGCCAGTGCTCGATCGCGCGGATGGCGCCGGTGGCGCTGTAGCCGACGAACGCGACCGGCTTGTCCGCCCACTCGGAACCGAGCGAGTCGAAGGCGTTTTTCATCGTGCCCGGCACGGAGCGGTTGTACTCAGGAGTGACAAAAACGAACCCATCGCAGGCGTCCACGGCCTTCGACCAGGCGGTGACAGCCTCGTCGTCGTACTGCTTGTTCGCGGCGCCTGGGACAACCGCGGCGGTGAGCGCTGGAACGTTGAAGTCGGCGAGGTCGAGCAGCTTGTACTCAACGCCGTCGTGTGCCTGGCCGGTTTCGCGCACCCAGTGGGCGACGCCTTCGCCGAAGCGGCCTTCGCGGATGGAACCTAAAATCACACCAATTGTTGTCATGTACGCGACTGTACTCTTCGGGTGGGTCGTCGATAAGCTAACCGCCCATGAGCACTGTTTCCGAGGCCTCCCGTCGCCGCACGTTCGCTGTCATCGCCCACCCGGACGCCGGTAAGTCGACGTTGACAGAAGCACTGGCGCTGCACGCGCACGTCATTGCGGAGGCTGGCGCGGTGCACGGCAAAGGCAACCGCAAGTCCACCGTGTCGGACTGGATGGAGATGGAAAAGGAGCGCGGCATCTCGGTGGCGTCGTCGGCGCTGCAGTTCGAATACGCACCGGAGGACCACGAGGGCGAGCCGTACGTGGTCAACCTTGTGGACACCCCGGGCCACGCGGACTTCTCCGAGGACACTTACCGTGTGCTCTCCGCCGTCGACGCCGCCGTGATGCTCATCGACGCCGCGAAGGGCCTCGAGCCACAGACGCTGAAACTGTTCCGCGTGTGCAAGGCGCGCGGCCTGCCGATTGTCACGGTGATTAACAAGTGGGACCGCGTGGGGCGCGAGCCGCTGGAGCTTGTCGACGAAATCGTCACCGAAATCGACCTCCAACCCACCCCGCTGTACTGGCCGGTTGGCGAAGCCGGCGACTTCCGCGGCCTCGCGCACGTCTCCCGCGACGGCAAGGTCGACGGCTACACGCACTTCACCCGCACCGCCGGCGGCTCCACCATCGCCCCGGAGGAGCACTACTCCGTCGACGAGGCCGCCGCGAAGGAAGGCGACGTGTGGGACACCGCACTCGAGGAAGCCGAGCTGCTGCTCGAGGACGGCGCCGTGCACGACCAGCAACTGTTCGAGCAGTGTGTGACCTCCCCGATCATTTTCGCCTCCGCGATGCTCAACTTCGGCGTGCACCAGATCCTAGACACGCTGTGCGCCATCGCACCGGCGCCGGAGGGGCGCGCCTCGGACCCGAAGGCGATAGAGGCCTCCACCTCCGCGATGGACACCGAGCGCGAGGTCGGCGACGACTTCTCCGGCGTGGTGTTCAAGGTGCAGGCCGGCATGGACAAAAACCACCGGGACACGCT
>ERZ1029854.397-NODE-397-length-18295-cov-11.610088_pt1 | contig 18295 bp, 15 predicted proteins | sample MGYA00519239_ERZ1029854 | MGnify/ENA primary metagenome ERZ1029854 (study PRJEB33666, sample SAMEA4610917) | skin metagenome | biome: Human-associated habitat; feature: Malodor aspect; material: skin | place: Philippines | collected 2015-08 ... | reverse complement strand
TGCTCGGAGGTCTTCGGAGTCTCCTTGCTTTCGACGGTCTGGCCCTCGTCGTTGAGGTCCGTGTGCTCGGCGATCTTGTTGTCGTCGTCCGTGGCGCGAGTGTCGCCACCCTTCGGGTTGTCCTTACCAGCGCGGTCGACCTGCGTGGAGGTGAGCTCCTCGAAAGCGACAGCAGCGGTGACAATCTCACCCTCCGGTGCGTTCGTGACCACAATTGTCACGTCCTCAGAACCATTCGGCGCAGCCGGAATGAACGTCTTGTTACCGGAACCAAGCACCGTCTCACCGTCTGCCTTATTAATAAGGTCAGCCGACAGGGTGTACACCTTGCCCGGAACGAGGCCTTCGTAGATGACAGTGTCAATCACAGCAACGCCGTTCTTGACCTCCTGCGCACCGTTAGCGAAGTTCGCGTTCGTGGAAATCTTCGGATTACGGACCGTCTGGTCCTCGTCGTTGATCTCCTTGTGCTCGGCAATCTTGTTGCCGTCCTCATTCGGGTTGTCGTTGCCACCACGGTCCACGACCTTGGAGGTCAGCTCCTCGAACGCCACAGCAGCGGTGACCGTGCGGCCTTCCGGAGCGTTGTCGACAGTGATCTCCACATCAACAGAGTCATTCGGCTCAGTCGGCGTGAAGGTCTTGGTGCCGGTGCCCAGAACAGTCTTGCCATCAGCCTTATCAATCAGCTGCGCAGTCAGCGTGTACTCCTTGCCCGGCACGAGACCGGAGTAGGAGACAGTATCCACAACCACAGCACCGTTGGTCACCTCAGCGGAACCATCCGCGAAGTTCGCATTCGTGGAGATGTGCGGAACACCAACAGTCTGGTTGGCGTCGTTGATGTCCTTGTGCTCAGCGATCTTGTTGTCATCGGACGTCTCCGAGGTGTTGTCACCCTGCGGGTTGTCCCGACCGGTCTTGTCGACGACCGTGGAGGTGAGCTCCTCGAACGCAACCGCAGCCGCAACCGGCTCAGTCACATCGTCGTTGACCTTGATTTCGACCTCGACGGAACCATCAGTGGTCTCCGGCGTGAAGGTCTTGGTGCCGGAGCCCACAACGGTCTTGCCGTCAGCCTTATTGATCAGCTGCGCGGACAAGGTGTACTCCTTGCCCGGAACCAGACCCTTGTAATCAACAGTGTCGATCACAGTGTTACCGGCAGCAACCTCAGTCGAGCCGTTCTCGAACTTCGCATTGGTAGCAATGCTCGGCTCAAACACGGAGCGGACCGTCTGCGCCTCATCGTCGATCTCTGCGTGCTCGGCGATGTCGTTGACCGTCTCACCGTCAGTCTCCTCGCCAGCCTTGTCGACATCCTTGGAGGTCAGACGCTCAAACGCAACCGCAGCCTGAACCGGGTTCTCAGCGTTGGTCACAGCAATCTCAACCTTGACATTGCCGCTTACCAGCTCACCCTCGGTGCCCGGGACCACGAAGGTCACAGCACCAGTACCTAGAACCTTGTTCTCATCCTGCTTATCGACGAGCTTCGCATCCAGCGAGTAGCTCTTACCCGCAACGAGATTCGAGTAGTACACAGTGTCCACAACAGTGGTGCCGTTCTGAACAACACTCACACCGTCCTTGAACTCGGCACGCGTCTGGATCTTCGGCTCCGGATTCCCACTCTGTTCCGTGCTCGGAAGCAGCGGAATCGTCGTTGTCGGAGACGTCTCCTCAGAAGATGTCGACGGGATCAACGGAATCGTCGTCGTCGGCGTCGTCTCCTCAGGAGTAGTGGTCTCCGGCGAGGTCTCAGGCGTCGGCTGCTCGGAGGTCTTCGGAGTCTCCTTGCTTTCGACGGTCTGGCCCTCGTCGTTGATGTCCTTGTGCTCGGCGATCTGGTTGTCATCCGAGTAGTCATCCTTGGTGTCGCCACCCTGCGGGTTGTCCTGACCAGTCTTATCCACCTCGGTAGAGGTGAGCTCCTCGAACGCAACCGCTGCCGGAACCGGCTCGGTCACATCGTCGTTCACCGTGATGGTGACCGCAACAGAACCCGCACCCGTCTCAGACGCAAGGAAGGTCTCCTTACCCTGACCAACCACGCGGCCGGGCTTGTACGAACCAGCCTCACCAAGACGCTCCATCAACTTCGCAGACAAGGTGTATTCCTTGCCCGGAACCAGACCCTCGTAATCAACAGTGTCGATCACGGTGTTGCCAGCAACAACCTCAGTCGAGCCATCCTGGAACTTCGCATTAGTAGCAATGCTCGGCTCAAACACGGTGCGAACGGTCTGCGCCTCATCGTCGATCTCGGCGTGCTCGGCAATGTCGTTGACCGTCTCACCGTCGGTCTCTTCGCCGGCCTTATTGACTTCCTTGGAAGTCAGGTACTCAAACGCGACCGCAGCTTGAACCGGGTTCACACCCTCGTCGACCGTGATATCAACGTTGACTTTGCCGTTAACGAAGTCGCCCTCGTTGCCTTCGGCAGTAAAGTCAACCGCACCGGTACCCAGCACATTGTTTTCGTCCTGCTTATCGACGAGCTTTGCGTTCAACGTGTAGCTCTTACCCGCGACCAAGTTGGAGTAGGTCACAGTATCGACAACAACCGTGCCCGCCTTGATCTCGGTAGCACCGTCCTTGAACTCGGCCTGAGTCTCAATCGAAGGCACCCGGCTCTCGATCACAAACGTCTGCGCCTTATCGCGCGGATCTTCGTGCTCGATCACCGTGCGATTGTCCACCGACGGGTTCTTTGGCCTGCCAAACTCGTCGATCGTCGGCTCAGGCCTCTCCGCATCATTGAGGGGAATCGCCTTCTCGAACACGACGTACGTCGCGCCCGGCTTCAGCCCTTCAACTTCATCGAATTTGACGACAGCCGTGCCAGAGCCGTTCTCGGCAGCGGTGATATCTACAGACTTCACCTTGCCGACCGGGGTCACATTCTCGCCTTCGACCAGCTGCAACTGCCCCTCAAACCGGTACTTCTTGCCAGCTTCGAAGCCCTGGTACGTAATGGTGTCCTGGATGCTCAGGCCCTTGCCGACTGTCTCCGCCTTCACGGACACGGGGGTATCCTTCGTCGCCGCTACATCATTCACCGAAACATTGGTGGAGATAGTAGCCGGATCGATGGTAACGACCTGGGCCGCGTCATTCGGGTCCGCGTGCTCAGCCACAAGTTTTTCGGTGCCAAGGTCGTTGAAGTAGAGACGTTCAAACACGACCGCATCCAACCTGTCAGTGTCGGCGGGGACCGGAATCTCCATTACGACAGAACCGGAAACCGTGTCGGGGAACGAACCTGCTGCCCAATCCTTGTCTGGCTTCACGGTGACGGAGACTGGTTTCTCGTTGTACGGCGTGTACGGGTACGAGCGACTTACCAGCTGACCCTTCAGCGTGTACTCCACACCAGGGACGAGGCCATCAAGGTAAACCTTGTCGTAAACAGTGGTTGCAGAAGGAGCAGCCGCAACCCGTTGCCCGTCGAAGCGGCCTTGTTCTAGGGAAGCGCTCGTGCGAACCGTTGCTGCAAATCTTTGCACCTCTTGATCCACATAGACAGTCTGTGCTTCGTCTTGCAGATCGTGGTGCTTTGCGATTTCGATCTTGCTGTTTCCAGGAACAAGTTTGCTACCTTGCTGCTCAGCAAAGGCGTGCAAAGTCTCAAAGACAACTGCTTCCTCACCAGGATTCAGCGCTTTCTGCCGGGGTACCGCAACGGTGATCCAACCGGAACCCGCTTTGCTGTCGCTGCCATCTTCCGGTAGAAGGTCGTCGACAGTAAATTCAACGCTCGAGGGCTCACCCAGCGGTTCACCCGTCGACTTGCTCATCAACTGACCAGTCACGGAGTAAGTGATGCCAGGAGTCAGCTGGGAGAAGTAGACCTTGTCAAAGACGTACGCAGGAGCTTCTCCACCTTCAGGGATTTCTACGTAATCGACTCGATTGTTGTCGAACTTTCCGTCAACGAATGAAGCGGAGGTTCGCATTTTCTGGTGCGGAAAGACCTGCTGGGATGGATATTTGCTGCCATCATGCGCGATGTATTCTTTTTCGTCGGGTTCGTAAACGAGTTCGTCCTGCGCGGTAACCCACTCCCAATCCCCGTCAGGGCGATTCTCCTCGTTGAGGTCCTTACGCTTCAGGGATTGACTGAGGTATAGATATCCACCTGCCGCGGCTTCCCCTTCGTCTACCTCTTTAGCATGATCCTCGTAGGTATAGATATAGCCGTTAAAGGTTCCGTCAGGGTTGGAGCCGGTAATTGTGAAAACGTCCCTGGTATCGTTCGGGATCGACCTACCATCCGGGGTAATCGTAAACTCGTAATTCTCATCCCCACGGCGTTTTGTAGTTCCAGAAGGGAAAGCTTCGAAAGAGATGGTCTTCAGGTGGTAGTACCCAGGTGGAAGATTATCGATTTCCACGTAGTCATAAATATTTTTTGAAGGTGCCTCTCCACTAATACGCTGGACGGCGTCATCCTCACCAAAAGAAGCCTGCGTGCGGATCCGGACCCCCTCCTCCGGTTCCTCAGGATCCTGGGTAGCCGGAGACGTCGATGTTTCGGTTGTCAAAGTCGTCTCGGTGCTATCAGACGGCCTCGTCGACGTGGTCGGAGCAGTCGGCTGCGTCGGCGGCACCTGGTTCGTGGTAGGCGTTGCAGAATCGTCGGCAGGCGGTGCAGATTCGTCGGCACGCGGGAAAAGAAGGACATCCTGATGGCCGTTGGAATCGGGCACAAAGGCTCGACCGCCAACCCCATCGAGTTTCTCGTTGGCGATACCAACGTTCGCAGGCCCCGTGAGATGGTCGTAAAGAGCCTTCATATTTCGACGGTTCTGAGAGCTTCCCTTAGCGCGCTGGAAATCAGGATTGATTCCGTCGGAGTAATACTGCACTGCGGCTTGAGTTGCCGCCACGGCCTCTCCGGCGTTTAAGTTCTCCCCCACGACTGCCGAGAGCGCCTCAAGGCTCTTATACGGATAGCCGTTAAATGCAATCCAAGAGAGCTTCGCTTGGCGCGCGGGATCACCAGCTAGCTTGTTTCCTCCATCGGACTCGTATTTACCCCAGTCAGCGATGCTTCCCTCAAAGTTCTTTGGAAGGTTACCGATGGATGGTTCGATACAGTAACCACTATATACAACGTCCCCAATTTTAACGGTGAGAATATTAGGGGCAACTCTTCCATTCGTCGAGTACTGAGAATCCGACGGATAGGGGTATCCGCCCTCTCCCGGAATAAAGCTAATACCCCGTGAGCCCACGCCAGGAGTTTGCGCCTGGGCCGGCGTGGGCACTGAGACCATCGCAACTGCCAACGCAATCGAGGCAAGGAGGGAGACGAACACCCCCCACCACGATCTAGTTCTTGCTGGACTATTTAACACAAACTCCACCTTTCACTCACCGAGCAGCACGTGGCCGACCCGTTTCCGACACCCCACCCAGGCAACACGCCGAAGGCAGGGAAATTCCAGGAAAAACATAACCCATTAGCAGTCGAAGGGCAACGGCGTAAGCGCAGTTCAGAGACGATTGTAAGCTAGGTGCCTCCTTCCTTAACGCCCCCTCAGGATGGAAAATGAGTCATACCTACACCGCGCTGGCGAAACATTTCCAAAAATGCGAGCGCTACTGGAAACTCGAGAATTTCTAAGGTTTGCCGAAACGCCCCCACTACCCCCGCAAAGATTGGTGCGCCCGGAGAGACTTGAACTCTCACGCCATAAGGCACTGGAACCTAAATCCAGCGCGTCTGCCAATTCCGCCACGGGCGCCGTGAAACGGAATATTACACGCACCGCGGGCTCGACCAGAAAACGGACCGCGGGCAACGGTTCAGCAACATATAAATAAGGTGCAATTCAACTCGGACATCAAACTTTTGTTTGGTCTTAGGTGCTCACCGGGTAGTATCTGCACCCGTGAGCGACAAGTTGGAACACACGGACGCGGACGGGACGAACCCGATTCCGCAGCGTGAACGTGTGCGGGTGCGGTGGTGGCACGTGCTGCTGCTCATCGCCGCTGCGGTGACGTGTCTCCTGCTCGCCCGCTGGCAGTGGGATCGCTACCAGTCCGGCACCGGCACGCTGCAAAACCTCGGCTACGCACTGCAGTGGCCCTGCTTCGCCGCGTTCTTCATCTACGCCTACCGCGTGGGCATGCGGATGGAAAACGACAAGATCGAAGCCGAAAACGCAGGTCTAACCATGAACGATCTCTACGAGGCCGACCTGGAAAAGTACGGCGAGCACAAACCCGTCACGGAGATCGACGAGGACTTCCTCCCTTCCCGGCCCGAGATGGGCGTCGAGGAATTCAACGACCTTGTGGCCCCGCGCCGGAACACAAACACTGAAGGTAAAGGTGAATCAGCATGACGCAGCCCAGCCCCCAGACCACGCCGAACCAGCCTGGTCAGCCGGCGAAGATCCACCCGGAGCGCCAGCGACGCGTGAAGCAGGCGCTCACGTTTTTCACTATCACCGCGTGGATCACTGGTGTGCTGTTCCTCTTGCTTATTACCCGCATGATCATGCAGTACGGCCTTGACATGAACGTCGACTACCTGTCCTGGGTGGCCCGCGTGCACGGCTTCGCGTTTGTGGCTTTTCTGATGGCGTCGCTGAACCTGGGATCCAAGGCCCGCTGGTCCGCAGGCACCTGGATCTCCACGGCACTGTCGGGTGTTGTGCCGTTTATGTCCTTCATCGTGGAGAACAAGCGCCGCAACGAAGTCAAAGAAAAGTTCCAGTTGAACTAAGCGCTACTCGGCGTCGTTCTTGGTCAGCACCATCACGCCGACCTTTTCCGCCTCGTCATTTTTCGGGGTGAACGTCAGCGAGTCGCCGGACAGTTCCGCGTCGTACTCGAGGTCCTGGTGCGTCAGGGGATCCTCGAGCTTGAACTCCTTGTCGTCGCGCAGGCAGTTCGCGTCGTTGGTCTCCCCGCTTGCCTCGGTCATGGTCCACTCGCAGTCGTCGCCGTCGATAGTGATGGTGGCCTGACCACCGGCTTGGTCTTCCTGGACGGCGGTGACGTCGCCGGCCCAGGTGCCGTCGAAGTCGCCGGCTTCACCGCAGGCGGTGAGCAATGCGGAGGATGCGAGAACAGTGGTTGCAAATGCGATCGTTTTCTTCATGCGTTCACTCTAACGAAAAACGTCACTGCAGCGCGGCGATGTGCTGTGCTAACTCACGAAGCGCCTTGCCGCGATGCGAGCGCGCGTTCTTCTCCTCGGGCGAAAGTTCCGCGGACGAGCGGCCCGGCGCGTCGTTGGGTGCGAACAGCGGGTCGTAGCCGAAGCCACCCTCGCCACGCGGCTCACGCAGCAGTTCGCCCTCCCAACGGCCCTCGGCGGTGTAAATCCCGCCCGCCGGAGTGGCAAGCGCGCAGCAGGAAACGAACGCGGCGCGACGATCGTTGATATCCGCCATCTGGTTCAGCAGCAGCTGGTTATTTGCGACGTCGTCGCCGTGGGTGCCGGACCAGCGCGCGGACAAGATGCCCGGCATACCGTTGAGCGCGGCTACAGCGAGTCCTGAATCGTCGGCAACGCACGGCAGGCCGGTCGCCTCCGCGCCGGCGCGCGCCTTGAGGACGGCGTTTTCCTCGAAGGTGAGGCCGTCTTCGACAGGGTCGGGGTACGCGGGGGCGTCGTCAAGCGAGACCAGCTCCACGCCGTCAATGTTCAACTCGCGCAGCACCTGGTCGAGTTCGCGCACTTTGCCCGGGTTCCGGGACGCGACAAGAACTTTTACCATCCCAGCGCCGCCTTCTGCGCCGCGATGAGCTCCTCGCAGCCCTTGGTGGCCACATCCAGCATCTCGCCCAACTGCTCGCGGCCGAACAGGCCGTGCTCGCCGGTGCCCTGGATCTCCACGAAGTTGCCGCCCTCCTGCATCACCACGTTGAGGTCCACCTCGGCGCGCGAGTCCTCCTCGTACGGCAGGTCGAGGCACACATGCCCATCGATGACGCCGGCGGAGACAGCCGCAATCGGTTTGAGCAACGGCTCGCCGGGGACGACACCGCGTTCTTTGAGGACGGCGATGGCGTCGGCAAGCGCGACATAGGCGCCCGTGATGGAGGCGGTGCGGGTGCCGCCGTCGGCCTGGAGGACGTCGCAATCGAGCTGGATGGTGTTCTCGCCAAGTTCGGCGAGGTCCACCGCGGCGCGAAGTGATCGGCCCACCAGGCGGGAGATCTCGTGGGTGCGGCCTTTGACCTTGCCCTTCATGGACTCGCGCGGCATGCGCTCATGGGTTGCGGACGGCAGCATGGCGTACTCGGCGGTGAGCCAGCCCTCGCCGGAGTCCTTCTTAAAGCGCGGCACGCCCTCCTCCACGGAGGCGGTGCACATCACGCGGGTGTTGCCGAACTCCACCAGCACGCTGCCGGCGGGGTTGGAGGTGAAACCACGGGTGATGCGGACGGGGCGGAGTTCGTCGACGGCGCGACCGTCGAGACGCGAGAAATCAGTCATGCGCCCAAGCGTAACGCAGGCGGCTACACCTCGAAGACAGCGCCAGCGGTGCCCAGAACGATCTCCCCGCCAAACTCGGTGCTCGCGGCCTCGGCGACCTGCTGCGGGTCGGTCCACGGCTGGATGTGGACCAACACCAACGTCTTCACGCCGGCCTCGCGGGCGATGCGGCCGGCATCCGCGCCGGACATGTGCATGCCCTCCGGCTTGCCCTCGGACGAGGCGCCCCAGGCGGCTTCACAGAGGAAGAGGTCGGCGCCTCGGGCGGCGTCGATAAGCGCCGGCGTAAAGCAGGAGTCGCCGGAAAACGTCAGCACCTTGCCGGTTTCGTCCTTCACGCGCAGCGCATGCGACTCCTGGGCGGGGTGGATGACGTCAAACGGTGTGATCGTAAGGCCCGAGAGGTGCTCGGGCTGGCCGGTGCGCCAAGCGGTGAAGTCGAAGGTGTCGGAGAAATCGTCCACCACATCCGGGCGGTCGGCACTCATGCGGCCAAAGTGCAGCGGGGCGTACGAGGGGCCAATCATGCGGTGGCGCTCACTCGCCGGTGCCGTCGGGTGGTAGCGGCGCCACACCAAAAGCGACGGGATGTCGGCGCAGTGGTCGGCGTGCAAATGGCTGAAGATCACGTGGGCCGCGGCAGGGTCGAACCGCTCCTGCATCGCGGCGAGCGCCCCCGGACCGAAGTCCATCACCACGTCAGTTTCACCGGGAACGGAGATGACGTAGGAGGAGGCAGGGTTACCGGGCGCCGCCAGGCTTCCGGAACACCCGAGGATGGTCAACTTCATGGAAACACTGTGCCATGAATTCGCGGTGAATTCATAGCCGCACCTTAAATTTTCCTAGTTACGTGGCCCCAGTCGCGACCGATAGCGCGCAGAGGCGAAAGGTAATCGTCAGATCGTTTGCGTATCCCAAGACAACGGTATTCCTAAGCTACGAGGGCTTACAAGGGGATTGGGGAGGAAAGCATTGTTTAACAAGTCGGTGATTTTCGATGGCCAGGTCGTGCCCGGAGAGACTTTTCGCAGAATGTGTGACATGAGCTGGAGTGCCCCAAACAACCGCTCATTCTGGTCGGGAGGAAGGAGAAACAGGTTTCCATTTGTCTTGATAAAACTTGTCGATGCAGGATTGAATGACCGATTCCATAACCGGCTGTGGTGCGCACAAACATTCCGAATCAGTACTAGCTGCTCTAACCAGCTTGCGAGAGGATGATTCCGTTGAATTTGTGACTTCTGGTTGGAACTGAGGACATCGAAGTCGATGAAGATATCTAGGTTTTCCGCAACCGCCTGTTGATCTCGCGATTTAAGGCCGGAGTACAAAACGGAGACATCTCGGAAATCCAGAACCTCCGCCACAGCCCAAAATGGGAACATTCCCGAATAATGTTCAGTGTGATGTTTGACTGAATCACTTTTCGCTCCCGCCCGCGCTAATCGGCTGTACGCAGTTTGGAGCCACTGAAGATGAGCGAACTTGGAGCGGAAACTGTCCGAGCTTAGGTAGAAGGCAGGGTTAGAGGGTTGCTGTGCACACAAAATCTCCACCACCTGCGTGCGAACTGCAACTTCAATTCGCTCCATACCGTCATGCACTAACGTACGGAGCTTTCGATCAGCTTCGTAAAGTTCGGCAACGTTAGCGAATTCGGTGCCAGGTACAAACTGATCAAGCCGCCTGCCCACCACATCGGGATCCATTTGGCGGGCTGGGTACCAATACGCCGACATACGGTAGTAACCGACATTGTTAAGCCACTGTTCCGCCTGAGCGGAATCGACCACCATCCCCCTTTGCCGCAAAAGCGCAATATGTTGGCTTGTCGTAAGCGCAGGTTTGAGCAAGATCTTCTCCCCCTAGCCATCCCCCAGTTAGAGATCCAGCCCACTCAACCAACTTTAGAAGCTGGAAGGCGGGCTGAACTATTACCACTAATTAAAGTGGCACTCTGACCGGCTGTCAAGTCCTAGCTGTGCCCCACCGCGTGCACCTCCGGCCCCAGGAATCGGCGCGAAAGTGTGTCGAAGGTCTCCGGGTCGCCGGTGGACTCGAAGATGTGGGTGGGGGTCAAGGTGTCGTCGGCAAGCAAATCGCTCTCGGTGAGCACGCGCAGCACGTCCTTGGAGGTCTCTTCGGCGGACGAGACAAGCGCGACCTGGTCGCCCACTGCCAACTGGATCACGCCGGACAGCAGCGGGTAGTGCGTGCAGCCGAGCACGAGCGTGTCCACCCCGGCTTCGCGCAGCGGCGCGACGTACCCGCGCGCGACATCGAGGACGCGCTTGCCGGAGGTCACCCCCTGCTCCACCAGCGGCACGAACTCCGGGCAGGCCACGGCGGTGACCTCCACGTTGGGATTCACCGCGAAGAAGTCCTGGTACGCACCGGAATTCACGGTGCCCTCGGTGCCGATCACGCCGATCTTGTTGTTTCTGGTGGTGGCCATCGCGCGGCGCACGGCCGGCTGGATGACCTCCAAGACGGGGATGTCGTAGCGCTCGCGGGCGTCGTGAAGAAACGCAGCGGTGGCCGTGTTGCAGGCGATGACCAGCATCTTGCAGCCGCGCTCCACGAGATCGTCGGCGATGCGTTGTGAGTGCGCGCGAACATCCGCGATCGGCTGCGGGCCGTACGGGCTGTTGGCGGTATCGCCGATGTAGATCAGCGACTCGCCCGGCAACTGCCCCATCACCGCGCGCGCGACCGTGAGCCCACCCACGCCGGAATCGAACAGTCCGATGGGTGCGTTGTTGTCCACCATTTATCCCTGCCTGCGCGCTTTCTGAAGCGCCTTCGCTTCTCGCTTAGCGACGAGCTGTGGCGGGTCGTCCGAGGTAATCACCATCCCCGCGACCACACCGCCGATCGCGCCAAACAGGTGCGCCTGCCACGACACGCCCTCGGTGCCCGGCAACACGCCCCAGATCAGGCCGGAGTAGAAAAAGCCGAGGACGATACCGGTGATGATCTGGCCAATCGAACGGTTGAAAAAGCCGCGCACGATCAAATACGCCAGCCAGCCGTAAACCAAGCCGGAGGCGCCAATGTGATTGGTGCCGATGCCACCGAACACCCAGGTGCCCAACCCTCCGATAAGGACGGTAAACGCGGTGACTTCCCAGAACACGCGCTTGCCGGAGTAGCCGATGAGGTAGGCGAACAGCGCGCCGGTGAGCGAATTGGAGATGATGTGCTCCAGGTTCGCGTGCAACAGCGGCGAGGTGAAGATCATCGGCAGGCTGTAGATATCCAGCGGGTGGATGCCGAAGCCCTGCAGCCACGGGAAGATCATCTCTAGGACGAACACCGCCCAGATCACTGCGAGGAAGCCGCCGGCAAAGCGCAGGCCCGAATTGCGCTGCTGCTTGCGCTTCATCCGCCGCGGTGTCGGCTGCACCGGCTGCTGGTTCGCGTACGGGTTGTGCGGCTGGGGATACGGCTGACCGAAGGCGGGCTGCTGCGTCTCCGGGTGGGAAAACGGGCGCTGGAACGGCTTGCCGTAGCCCGGCTGGCCGGTCTGCCCGTAGCCCCACCCCGGGGGCGTGTTCTGGTTGTACGTCATCGGGGTGCAGCTTAGCGCGCGATATCTTGCCAAGCGCTCACACCAAAGGCACCGGTGGCGTGCACCACGGCGTCCACGATCGCGGCCTGCACCGCTTGCGCTGCGGCCTCGCCGATGCGCCCGAGCGTCTCGACGTCGGCAACCGGCTGCTCGCCCGGCGCGGCGGTGGAGACGGCAAACAAGGTGTCGCCGTCCAGCGGCGAGTGGGCCGGGCAGACGGCACGCGCGATACCGTCGTGGCCGGTCATAGCCACGCGTTTGAGTTGCGCCTTGGTCAGCGGGGCGTCGGTGGCGATCACCCCGATGGTGGTGTTGAGTTTCGGCGTGGGGCGCTCCAGACGGGTGAAGCGCTCGAGGTCCACGGCCGGGTGCGCGTCGTCACCGAAGAGCAGCCCGGTGCGCGTATCGACGACCGCCCCCACCGGATTCGCCACCACATTGGCCTCAACCGCGTAGCCGTCTGTTTCCACCCGCGTTCGGCCGAACCCGCCGCGCAGCACGCCTGCGGTCGCGCCGCAGCCGGCGCCGACGCTGCCGGTCTCTGTGACATTGGCATCGAACGCCGCGGCGACGGCCTGCGCCCCGTCCTCGGCCTTAGGCCGGTGCGACGAATCGCCGACGACAAGGTCGAAGATCACCGCAGCCGGCACAATCGGCACCCGCGGGCCGGGCACGCCCTCGCCGAAGACAGGAAAACCCCAGCCGCGGCGCTCCAGCTCCTGCATGGCGCCGTCAGCCGCCGCCAAGCCGAACGCGGAACCGCCACACAACAGGATCGCGTGCACGCGCTCGACGGTGTTGTGCGGCTCGAGCAGGTCCGTCTCGCGGGTGCCGGGGCCTCCCCCGCGCACGTCCACGGCCGCGACCATGCCCGCCTCGTGCGGGGCGACGATGGCGGTCACGCCCGTGTCCTGCAGGGAGGTGTGGCCGATGCGGGTCAAGGGGTCGTCGGCAAGCATCAGCTCATCAGGGCTTCAAGCAGGGAATCCTGGCAAAACGCGAGCCACTCGACCAGCATCTCGCGCTCCTGCTGGGCGCCCTCGCCGCCGGAGGTGTCCGCGGAGACGTACAGGCGCATGTCGTTGAGGGCGGCGATGAACGGGTGGGCGTCGTCCTCGTCGATGGTCACCTCCACCCCGCCGGTGGGGCCGAGCGCCTCGTTGACCACCTGGAGGTTCATCAACTTCGCCTTGATGATGTCGTTTTCGTGCAGGCTGCGCAGCAGACCGTTGTCGCCATCGAACTCCTCGTCGCCCTCGCGCTCGAAATCCGGCAACAGGCGCGCCAGCTTCGGGTCCTCCGGCGCCTCGGTGTGGCCGGTGGACACCCCCATCATCTCGGCGAACTCGTCCTTCGGCGCCGACTGCGCGCGGGCGATGAGCGCCTCAGACACGGTGGCGGTCAGGTCCCCGATTACCTCGCGCTCCATCGGATCGAACACGGTGGTGAACTTCGGGGTCGAGCGCATCAACCCCTTCTTCTTGCGCCAAGCCTGCATCGTCGCCTCCCTACCCGGCCTGCTGCATCGTGGCCCACAGGCCCGCGGTATGCAGCTTCTTTACGTCGGTTTCCACCTTGTCCTTTTCACCCGAGGAGACCACGGCCTTGCCCTCGGTGTGCACCTGCATCATCAACTCCTGGGCGCGCTTGCGGTCGTAGCCCAGCACGGTCTGGAAGACGTAGGTGACGTAACTCATCAGGTTGACCGGGTCGTCCCACACGATGCATAGCCACGGCAGGTTTTCGCTCGTGGCTACGTCGACGTCGAGGGACTCGTCCAGGTCCGGCGTCGCCATCGGCGAACCCATGCGCGCCGTGTTGTGAGCTGAAGCAAACATGTGAACCACCTTACCCGCTTCGCGTGGAGGGTAGGCTGGCTCACTATGAACCAACCGCACCGCTCCACCGCGTTTCTGACCGACATGTACGAACTCACGATGCTCGACGCCGCCATCCAGGACGGCACGGCCGAGCGCGACTGTATCTTCGAGGTTTTCGGCCGCCGCTTACCCAACGAGCGCCGCTACGGTGTCGTCGCCGGCACCGCGCGTGTGCTGGATGCGATCACCAACTTCCGGTTCACCGAGGACCAGATCGCCACGGCGGATTTTCTTTCCGACGAGTGCAAGGACTACCTGCGCAACTACCGCTTCTCCGGCCAGGTCGACGGCTACCGCGAAGGTGAGCTGTACTTTCCGTACTCGCCGATTATGACGGTGCGCGGCACGTTCGCCGAGTGCGTGATTTTAGAGACCGTCATCTTGTCCATCCTCAACTCCGACTCCGCGGTCGCCTCCGCCGCCTCACGCGTGGTCTCCGCCGCCGACGGCAAGCCGATCATCGAGATGGGCTCGCGCCGCACCCATGAGCAGTCCGCGGTGGCTGCAGCCCGCGCGACGTATATCGCGGGCTTTGATGCGACCTCGAACATGGAGGCGTCGCTACGCTACGGCATCCCAGCCTCCGGCACCTCCGCGCACTCGTGGACGCTGCTGCATGTCGACGAGGACGGCCAACCCGACGAAAAAGCCGCCTTCCGCGGCCAGATCGACTCGCTAGGCACGGACACGACGCTTTTGGTGGACACCTTCGACATCACCAAGGGCGTGGAACACGCGCTCGAGGTCGCCGGCACGGAACTCGGCGCGGTGCGCATCGACTCCGGCGACTTGGGTATCGTCTCGCGGCGCGTGCGCAAGCAACTCGACGAGGCAGGCGCGTTTAACACCCGCATCATCGTCTCCTCGGACCTAGACGAGTTCGCCATCGCGGGGCTTCGCGGCGACCCGGTCGACGGCTTCGGCGTGGGCACCTCCGTGGTCACCGGCTCCGGCGCCCCGACCGCCGGCCTGGTGTACAAACTCGTCGAGGTCGACGGCCACCCGGTGGCCAAACGCTCCTCCGGCAAGGTCACCTACGGCGGCGGCAAGTCCGCGCTTCGCGCCTACCGCTCCTCCGGCGTGGCGGTTGCCGAGGTCATCCACCCGCTGGGGCTCGACGTGCCGCGTAAACCCAACCTGGAGTACCGCGAGATGACCACGCCACTGATCCGCGACGGCGAGATCGTCGATAATCAGCCCTCCATCGAGGACACCCGCGCGCTTCACGACGCCGCACGCAAAACCCTGCCGTGGGAGGGACTGGCCCTTTCGCGCGGCGAGGTGGCCATCCCGTCGCGTTTCATCGGCTTCCCAGAGCCGACCGAGTAGGCCGTGGCTGACGAACCGCTCTCCCAGTCCACCACCGATCTGCTTGACGCTGCCGTAGAGGCGCTCGGCGGCGCCCGCCGCCCTGGCCAGGTGAAAATGGCCGAGGCCGTCACCCGTTCGCTGGGCAGCGAGCGCCACCTCGCCGTCCAAGCCGGTACCGGCACGGGCAAGTCGCTGGCCTACCTCGTGCCCGCGATCCGCTACGCGCAGATGCATGAGACCACCGTCGTGGTCTCCACCGCCACCATCGCGCTACAACGTCAATTGGTCGAGCGCGACCTGCCGCGGCTTGCCGACGCCCTCGAGCCGCTCCTGCCCACCCGGCCCACCTTTGCCATCCAAAAAGGCCGCAATAACTACGTCTGCCTGCACAAACTCGCAGCCGACGAGCCGGGCGAATCCCTGATCGAGGAAGAAGAACTGTCCTGGCTGGGCAAACACGTCAAACGCGTCGCCGAGTGGGCCCAAGACACCCCGACCGGCGACCGCGACGACCTCGTCCCCGGCGTGCCCGACCAGGCGTGGCGGCAGGTCTCCGTCACCTCGCGCGAGTGCCTGGGCGCGTCGCGCTGCCCGCACGGCGAAGAGTGCTTCGCCGAAATCGCGCGCGAGAACACCAAAGACGTCGACATTGTGGTGACCAACCACGCGCTGCTGGCCATCGACGCACTTGCCGACGTCGACGTGCTGCCCCAGCACGACGCCGTGATCATCGACGAGGCCCACGAACTCGACGGCCGCATCACGTCTGTGGCCACCTCCGAGATCTCCGCCCGCGCGCTGACCATGGCGGCACGCCGCGCCGGCAAACTGGGTGCAAAACGCGAAACGCTCGAGGACGTGATCGACGACTTCACCGCCGCTATCGACTTGGAGGCCCCCGGCCGCTGGGAGACCATCTCCGACCCGGCTCGCGGCGGCTTCGCCGCACTTCGCGACGCCCTGTGGAAGACCCGCCAGGCCATCGGCGACGCCCCCGAGGGCGAGGCCCAAAACGACCCGGAGACCTTCGCCGAGCGCGGCAACCTCAAGAACCACTTGGAGGACCTCCACGACGCCGTCGTGCGCATCCTCGAGGTCTTCGACGAGCCCGACCCCGCCAAGCACACCGACGTGGTGTGGCTGACCCGCTCCGACCGCTACGGCGATTCCGTCTCCGTCGCACCCCTATCGGTGGCGGGCCTGCTCCACGAGCGCCTCTTCGGCGAGCGCACCGTCGTGCTCACCTCGGCGACACTGACCGTCGGCGGCAACTTCAACGCCATGGCCGCTTCCTGGGGCCTGCCGAAGGGCCAGTGGGACTCCCTTGACGCCGGCACGCCCTTCGACCCCGCCAAAGCCGGCATCCTCTACACCGCCAAGCACCTGCCCACCCCGGGGCGAGACGGGCCGTCACAGGAAACGCTCGACGAGATCGCCGAACTCATCACCGCCGCGGGCGGGCGCACCCTGGGGCTGTTTTCGTCGAAACGCGCCGCCGAGCAAGCCGCCGAAGCCATGCGCGGGCGCCTCCCCTTCGACATCTACGTACAGGGCGAGGACTCCACCGGGGTGCTGGTGGACAAATTCGCCAAGTCCGAAAACTCCTGCCTGTTCGGCACACTTACCCTCTGGCAGGGCGTGGACGTGCCGGGCAGCGCTTGCTCGCTGGTGATCATCGACCGCATCCCCTTCCCCCGCCCCGACGACCCGCTGTTGCAGGCGCGCTCCAACGCCGCCGACGCTGCGGGGCGTTCCGGGTTCATGGAGGTCTCCGCCACCCACGCCTCGCTGCTCATGGCGCAAGGCGCGGGTCGGCTGCTGCGCTCCGTCAACGACCGCGGAGTGGTCGCCGTTTTAGACAACCGCTTATCGACGAAACGCTACGGCTCGTTTATCCGCCGCAGCCTCCCCGCCTTCTGGGACACCACCGACCCCCAGGTGGTGCGCGGTGCCCTCGGCCGACTGGTGGCTAGGGCGTAGCGACAACCGTCACCGAACCGGGCGCCACCTCCGTAAACCCAGCGTCACGCACAGGCACCGCATCGTCCTGGGCGCAAATCTCGCGGAAGCGCTGGGAGTCCACCTCGCGCACGTTGAGCGGGAACCCCTGCTCGGCCCACGCGAGTACCCAGTCGGTGTCCTGCGCGGCCGTCAGCAGCATCGAGGCATGCCCCACCTGGGCCGCCGCCTTGCCCACGGACATTCCCAATGAGTTGTCGACGGCGATGAGCGGGGTGTCGTCGAGAAGCGGCAGGTCCTCGGTTTCGTCCAACTCTGTGCCTTTGATTTGCAACTTGCTGATCTCGTGGGGCACCTCCCCCACCGCGGACGGCACAAACGCCCGCACGCTGCCGACCGTCACCCCGGGCAGGGCCTGCACGTCGTCCCACGCCTTGTTACGGGCTCGACGCGCCACCTTGCGGATGCGGTGGGAGTACCACTGCTCGAGCCCGTCGCGCCAGAACCCCTCCTCGCCTGCGCGCGGGTCGAGGCAGACGGCGACGACGGCGCGTGCGGCGCTGACAAGCACCTCGTTTCGCGTCGGCGTCTCCTGCTTGGGCAGGTTGATCGCCATCTGCATCGCCTGCACCGTTGACGGGTCGTCGGGGTCTTCTGCACGCTCCCGGTAGTCCCCAGCTACCAGCGCTTTGAGGCGGGCGTGGGCGGCGGCGATTTCAGTGCTGTGTTCCATCGCGCCCAGAGTAGTAGATACGACGAAGCCCCCGCCTGAGCGGGGGCTTGCGATCAGGAGGTCAGCAGACCATGTCTAGCTGGAGGTACGAGCGGTGCCCTCAGCAGCTGCGAACTCGTGGTTGCTGCCCGAGCCGTTGCCGGAATCGTGACGGCCGGTGTGTGCCTCGCGGCGCAGGGTCTCCACCATGTGCGGGTAGTGCAGCTCGAACGCCGGGCGCTCGGAGCGGATACGCGGCAGGGAGGTGAAGTTGTGGCGCGGCGGCGGGCAGGAGGTAGCCCACTCGAGCGAGTTGCCGTAGCCCCACGGATCGTCGACGGTGACGATCTCGCCGTAGCGCCAGGACTTGAACACGTTCCAGATGAACGGCAGGA
>ERZ1029854.396-NODE-396-length-18332-cov-12.286480_pt1 | contig 18332 bp, 19 predicted proteins | sample MGYA00519239_ERZ1029854 | MGnify/ENA primary metagenome ERZ1029854 (study PRJEB33666, sample SAMEA4610917) | skin metagenome | biome: Human-associated habitat; feature: Malodor aspect; material: skin | place: Philippines | collected 2015-08 ... | reverse complement strand
CAACCTCCACGACGACGTGGAGGGCAAGGTGAACTTCGAGGTCGTAAGCGCGTAAGCACTCGCTTGACGACGACTGCCTGCCGGTAAGCAAGCAGTCCAACGACAACAGCATTTAAGCGTGGACCCCACTTGTGAGGAGTGGGGTCCACGCTTTTTCTGTATCCGTGTGAGTCCGGTTTAGGATCCTTGTCAGACGTTCCACAGATGTATATCGTTGCGGATATACATTCATTGAAAGGGTGCGCACGATGACACGGTCGGTACGAAAAGGGCCTATCCGGACGACGGTTTTTAAGTCAGGCAACAGCCAAGCCGTCCGGATTCCTGCAGCATTGCGCTTAGCAACGTCGTCAGTATCGATCGAAGAAGTGCCGGAAGGCCTCTTGCTCAGGCCAGAGGAGGAGGATTTCGGGAATGTCATCGCGAGGCTCCGGGATTACCAAAAAAGGCACGGTCTCGAACCTGGTCTGATCGAAGAAACTGAAGATCTACCAATCGAAGACGTGCCAGATCTCGAGCGCCCATCCCGATCTTAAAGGTGCGAACGAGCATGGCCTTTCTTCTGGACACCAACGTATGGATTGATCTTGAGCGTGGCGACGAGCCAAAAGTCGTCGAGCGTGCCCATCAATGCCAGAGCAGCGGCCTCTACCTTTCAACCATTGTGTTGGGAGAGATCGAGGCCGGTATCCAGCGGTCGAGCAGAGCGCAATACGCGCGTGAGACGTACAACATTCTCCTTCGCTCTCGCCCGGTAGTTGGGGTGGATAGCGGTTGCGCGACCATTTACGGGCGGCTACGGGCACACTTGCTTGATCGTGGGCAAATTATTGGCGCGAATGATCTGTGGATCGCAGCGCAGTACATTTGCCACGATCTCACCTTGGTTACGTCCAATGTGAAGGAGTTTTCCCGAGTTCCTGACCTCGAGATTGAGGATTGGCGGTAACGACCATGTACCTCACCCGCGTCAGGATCACCCAGCCTGTGTCGGGTTATGCGCGCGATCTGCCGGTGGTGCGCCGCCTGACACAGGCACCGCTCGAGCTCGCGCCGGTGACGATCCTGACGGGCGATAACGGCTCCGGGAAATCCACACTTATCGAGGCCATCGCGGCCGCCATGGGAGCGAACCCCGCCGGCGGCTCCCGCTACGCACAATTCACCGCCGCCGATCACTCCGACCTGCACCGCTCGCTCACGCTAACCCGCCGCGAAAACCCGCGCGACGTGTACTTCCTGCGCGGGGAGACGTACCTCGACCTCGCCGAATACCACGAAAGCCTCGGCCCAGAGGACCCGCTGGTGGGGCTCACCCGCCGCAGCCACGGCCAAGGCATCATGCAGATGGCACGCGAGCGCTTCGGGCCGGAGTCGCTGATCATCCTCGACGAGCCCGAAGACGGCCTGTCGGTGTTTTCCCAACTCGAACTGCTGGGCGTACTCACGGTGCTGGTGCGTCGCGGGGCACAGGTGGTCGTCGCTACGCACTCGCCCGTCCTCCTCGCCATCCCAGAGGCCCGCATCCTGCGCGTTCCCGAGCTTGAGCCTGTGCTTTACGACGACTGCGAAGCCGTCACCGCCACCCAAGAATTCATCAACGACCCAGCCGCGACCGCGCGCTATCTGGTGGAGCCATGATGTTCATCGAGCGCGTCGACGTCGACGCTTCCGCTGCACCGGACTGGGCGGTGGAGACCCCCGCCATCAGCCACGTTGCCGAGTTCGGGTTTGCCCTGACGCACCCGATCACGTTGATCACTGGCGACAACGGTGTGGGCAAATCGACGCTGCTCGAGGGCATGGCGCGGGCCTGGGGCTTTACCACCGAAGGCGGCACGTGGGGAGTCGACAAAGCTGGCGCGCATGACCCGCTGTACGGTGCGCTGTCGCTGGTCACGGGTCCGCGGGCGAAAGCGGGGTACTTCCTGCGCGGCGAGACGCACACCCGGGTGACCGAGTTCAGCGGGCGCTCCCACGGCGAGTCGGTGCTGGAATTGACGTCGCGCCTCATCCCGAATGCGCTCTACCTTCTCGACGAGCCCGAGTCCGGACTTTCCGCCGTCGCCCAGATGGCCCTGCTGGCGCAGTTGCACGCGCTGGGGGAGCAGGGGGCACAGGTGGTCGTCGTCACGCACTCGCCCATCCTGCTGGGGATTCCGGGTGCGGAGACCGTGGAAATCGCCGCCGACGGAGTGGAGCGTGGTCTCGCGGTGGAGGACACCTTGGCGTACCGGGCGATGCGCGACTTTCTCGCGGACCCGCACGGCATCGCGGAGTTCATGGCCGAGTGGGCCGAAGGGGAATTGGGTTAGTGCTCGGTTATGCGTTGCAAGCGAGAGGCGATCTCGGAAACTTCCAAGTGCTTCGACGCCACGTCGCAGACAAGCTCAAACAAGTCATCGTCGTCGATCGCCTTGTCATGCACGCCGTATGATCGGAGAAAAAGCAGAGTCAGCAGGACACCGACACGTTTGTTTCCGTCGTGAAGAGGATGGCTTGACTCGATACTGTCCAGAAGGGCAGCCGCCTTCCTCCACACGTCCGGATAGAGGTCGCGACCGTTGAATTGAAGCCAAGGCCGTTCGATCGCGGACGCAAGGAGACCCATGTCTTTCACATGGAACCCCTGATGCGTTAACCACTCGGCGAGGATCTCGAGTCGGAAGACTGACCGGGGATCCGTCATGCGTCTTTAAGCCGGTTCATGAGAGCTGTCCGTTCCGCATAGATCCGGTCAAGCTCAGTGTGAGCAAAACGCCGGGCAGCTTCTCGATCCCACTCTTGGTGGATGAGCCGAAGGAGAGTTTGTTGCTTCGACGTACCATTTTCTTCGGCAAGGTCAGACAGCATCCGGTCGTCATCGGGAGTGAGCCGTAAGTTGAGAGCCATAAACGAATAGTACCGGTTTGGTACCAACCGTAAAGGCGGAGTTGGGTTAGTGCTCGCGCCAGCAGCGCCGTGCATTAGGCTGAGCAGGTCTTTTGTAGTTTCCCCTGGAGGATTGCCATGTTCCGTCGGGCAAAGCGCCGCTTGAGTGCTGCCATCGCCGCTACCGTTTTATCTCTTACCGCATCGTTTGCGGCTGCAGCCCCTGCTGTTGCATACGACATATACGGCGGCGACCTCATCTACATCAAGCGCCACAACGGCACGCTGGGTCAGTGCACGTTGAACTCTGTCGCGCGCCGCGGTGGCGCCTTGTACGGCATTACCTCAGGTCACTGCATGCCGGGCGCGGCAAAGGTGCTCGCGTCGGATCGGAAGACTCCGATCGCGTCGAACTTGGCGGATTCCGGCTACATCAATGTGGGCAGCGGTTTGAACGAGCGTAACGACGACATCGGGTGGTTCCGGCTCGACCCGCACGTCAAAGATGCGCACGCCATGCGTGGTGGAAGCCTCACCGCCGGTGTCCTCGGGGTGGATACGAAACTAGTGGAGCTGTGGCGCTCGTTTTTCCCCGTCCGGGGTGTTGCGGGTCGCGCTCCCGTGACTGCAGTGCGCCCGGGCACGATTGTGTGCAAGGACGGCGGCCGGACGGGACGCACGTGCGGCCCGGTGCTGTCGGTGCGTGCGGGCAGCGGTGAGATCATTGCCGTGCTGCCGTCCGCAACCGGCGATTCCGGCGCGCCGGTGTATATGACGGGCCCTGGTGGCAAAGCGATCATCGTCGGGGTGCTCACCGGCGCGGGATGGGGACAAACCATGATCGACGCCGTTCAACCGTTGCCGGCAGGCCTGCACTAGCAATTTTCGCAGGTCACGGTCGTGTCGTAGCCGTGTTATAGGGTGTGCGCCATGACAGCGACGCGACCTCAAGCCGACCAACTTCTCACAGGCATCGCAGGGCCGGATGCAGCCCTCCGCGACGACCAGTGGACCGCCATCGATTCCCTGGTCAACCAGCGAAAACGCATGCTTGTCGTGCAACGCACCGGGTGGGGGAAGTCGGCGGTGTACTTCATCGCCGCGAAACTGTTGCGCGAGGCGGGCGCGGGGCCGTCGATTATCGTTTCTCCCTTGCTCGCGCTGATGCGTAACCAGGTCGAAGCAGCCGCCCGCGCCGGGATTCGCGCAGCGACGATCAACTCATCGAACATGACCCAGTGGGACGAGATCCAGGCGAGCCTGAACGACTACGACCTGCTGCTCATCAGCCCAGAACGCCTCAACGCGCCCGACTTCCGCGAGCAGGTCCTGCCGCAGCTGGCCCGCTCGGTGGGCATGCTTGTTGTCGACGAGGCGCACTGCATCTCCGACTGGGGCCACGACTTCCGCCCGGACTACCGCCGGATTGCGCTGCTTATCGACGATCTGCCGCCCGAAACCCCAGTACTTGCTACCACCGCCACCGCGAACGACCGTGTGGTGGCCGACGTCGTTGCCCAGCTCGGGGTCGACACCGGCGTGCTGCGCGGCGGGTTGGACCGCGCGTCGCTCGCGCTCAACGTCGTGCAACTGCCGGATCCGACCCAGCGCGCGGCGTGGATCGCGCAGTACCTCGCGCAGGTGGAAGGCTCCGGCATCATTTACTGCCTCACCGTCGCGGCCGCCCACGACCTCGCCGAGGCGCTGGAGACCGCCGGGTGGAACGTCGCCGCGTACACCGGGCGCACCGAGGCGGAGGAGCGCGAACGACTCGAACGCGCTTTGATCGACAACGAACTCAAGGCACTCGTTGCCACGTCCGCGCTCGGCATGGGCTTCGACAAACCCGACCTCGGTTTCGTGGTCCACCTCGGCGCGCCGTCTTCACCGGTGAGCTACTACCAGCAGATCGGCCGCGCCGGGCGCGCCACTGACCACGCCGAGGTCGTACTCCTGCCCGGCCCGGAGGACCAGCGTGTGTGGGATTACTTCGCCTCCGTGTCCATGCCGGAGGAGCCGGTGGTGCGGCGACTGCTCGCAGCGCTTGGCGACGAACCCGTCTCCACCCCGAAACTCGAAAACGCCGTCGACCTTTCACGCAGCCGCATCGACCAGGCGCTGAAGGTCCTCGACGTCGACGGTGCCGTGCGTCGCGTCAAGGGCGGCTGGGTGCCCACGGGCGCGGCGTGGTCCTACGACCACGACCGCTACGGCGGCCTGGCGCAGGCGCGCGAGCGCGAGCAGCACTTGATGCTCGCCTTCGAGTCCACCGACGGGTGTCGGATGGCGTTTCTGCGCCGCGAACTCGACGACCCCACCCTCGGACCCGAGGAGCGCTGCGGGCGGTGCGACAACTGCACCGGTGAGCACCTGTCGGTCGAAGTGGATCCCGCGCTGGCAGAGCGTATCGACACCCGCCTCAAGGCCCCCGGCGTGCAACTTTCCCAGCGCAAAATGTGGCCGACCGGATCTGCGCGCCGCGGCAAGATAAAGGGTGTGCAGCCAGGCAAGGCGCTCGGCCGCTTGAACGACGTCGCCCGCGGGCCGTCGTTGGCGGCCCTGCTGCGCGACAACGCGTACCGCCCGGCGGAAAACTGGCGCGACGACCAGTGGCTGGGTCGCTTCGTCGCCGTCCTGGCGGACTGGGATTGGGCTGAGCGCCCCGCCACCGTTGTCGCGCTCGGCGATGCCGACCCTGCCCGCCACGAGATGGCCGCCGCCACCGCCGAGGCGTTGGCGCGGGTGGGGCAGATGGCCTTTGGCGGTGTCGTCGGCACGCAAGAGCACGCGGTGGAGGCCCGCAACTCGGCGTTTCGTGTCAACGCGCTCGATCGGTATTTCGACTACTCGGGGCTCGATGTCGCCGCGGGGCCGGTGCTGCTGCTCGCCGGGGAGGTGGATTCCGGGTGGTCCGTCACCGTCGCCGCGGCCGACATTACCGAGCGGCTCGGTGTGGAAGTCCTGCCGCTCGCGTTCGCGTCGCGGGCCTAGTACACCCGTGCCACCGACACAGCGAAAGGATGTGGATAAGTGTGGATTGATATGGCCTGTACAGGGGGCGAAAGGCGTAGTTTTTGCGCACAGCTAACCAAAAAAGCGGTTTGTCAAACACCGTGGTCGTGGGTTTATCCCCCGGGAGTGCAGGAGGGCACACGATGCATGAATAGGCCTTGACCTGCAGTGTTGGGATAGCATCCTGCGGTTTTGCGGGTGTTGTGCACAGGTTATCCACACCGGCATCGTCTGGCTTGTGGATAACTACCCGGACAACCGGGGAAGTTTTCACAGGGGTTGTGGATAACTTCTTCGACCTGTCGGGAAACGACGGGGGAGGGGGTAGTGTTTGAGCGACAGCGAAAGGGGATCACATGGGTGCGAACGACAGTTTCGATGACTACGTTCCGCCACCGGAACCGGTGACGGACTACGGCGATTTCGGGGACTTCGCCGACTTTGAGAACAACACCGGCGGCTCGAACCGCTTCAACGGTGGCGGCAAGGGTGGTAACCGCTATAACAAGTACGGCGATAGTCGCGACGTCATGCAGGAGTACCGCACCCCGCCGCATGATGAGCGCGCGGAGCGTTCCGTGCTGGGCGCGATGCTGCTCAACCCGGATGTCATTTTGGATGTGGCCGAGGGTCTTCGCCCTGAGGACTTCTACCACCCTGCCCACCAGCTGATTTACCAGGCGATTCTTGATCTGTTCGCGCAGGGCAGTTCCGTCGACGTGCTCATCGTCGCGGCCCGCCTCGACCGCCAGGGCGCGCTCGAGCGTGTCGGCGGCGCGCCGTACCTGCACACGTTGATCTCCGAGGTCCCCACCGCGGCGAACGCCCGCTACTACGCGGACATCGTCGAGGAGAAGTCGATCCTGCGCCAACTGGTCAACGCCGGCACCCAGGTGGTCCAGCTGGGTTACGAGGGCGAAGACGGCATGGAGATCGAAGCGCTCGTCGACCACGCGCAGCAGAAAGTCTTCTCCATCTCCCGCAACCAGACGGGTGAGGATTACCGTCCGCTGTCCGACCTGCTCAAGCCGACTATCGACGAGCTGACCATGATCGCTTCCGGCGGCGCTCTCGAAGCCGGGGTGCCCACAGGCTTCCTCGACCTGGATAAGCTCACCAACGGCCTTCACGCAGGCCAGATGATCATCATCGCCGCGCGCCCCGGTGTGGGTAAGTCGACGCTCGCCCTCGACTTCATGCGCTCGTGCTCGATCCACCAGGGCAAGACGTCGGTGATCTTCTCGCTGGAGATGAGCGCGTCCGAGATCATCATGCGCATGCTCTCGGCGGAAACGGAGATCAAACTCTCCTCCATGCGCTCGGGCCAAATGGAGGAGCGCGACTGGGAGAAACTCACCACCCGCCTCACGGAGATCCAGGATGCTCCGCTGTTTATCGACGACTCCCCGAACCTCACCATGATGGAAATCCGCTCCAAGGCACGCCGCCTGAAGCAGCAGCACGGCCTAGACCTTGTGGTGGTGGACTACCTGCAGCTGATGAGCTCCGGCAAACGCGTCGAGTCCCGCCAGCAGGAGGTCTCGGAGTTCTCTCGCCACCTGAAACTGTTGGCCAAGGAACTGGAAGTCCCGGTCATTGCGATCTCGCAGCTCAACCGCGGCCCCGAGGCCCGCACCGACAAGCGCCCGCAGTTGGCTGACCTGCGCGAGTCCGGTTCGCTCGAGCAGGACGCCGACATGGTGTTCCTGCTCTACCGCCCCGACTCACAGGATCGTGACGACGAGCGTGCCGGCGAAGCCGACATCATCGTGGCCAAGCACCGCGGCGGCCCTATCGACACCATCCCGGTGGCTCACCAACTGCACTACTCGCGCTTTGTCAACATGGCCCACGGGTAGTTAGAGGATGGTGATCCTCTCGCGCCACTTGCGGGCGGGATCCTGGTACATGACAAGCGGGTCGCTGTTGTTCGGCCCCGAACAGCTGAGATGTTGCAGGTCTGAGCCCACGATGCAGGTGAGGTCGTAACCTTCCCCGGTAACCGGGCTGACGACACCGTAGAGCTCCGCCTTAGGGATCGATACGACCTCTGGGTTGTTGGTCATCGAATAGGTAGCAGCCAAGGCCTGCGGGTAGAGCGCAGCAGCGAAATCGCATGAAGTCGCACCGCCTACTCTGATGCTAAATCCCTCAGGGGTGGTTCCGCACGTCCCGCCAACTTGCCCTCGGTACGCCGGGTCGAGCTGGAAGCCGCCGGCCGGCGCCGGTGCCTCAGGTTCTCGTTCCGGCTCAGGTTCAGGTTCCGGCTCAGGTTCTTCCTCCTCCGGCGCCGCGTCGGCCTCGGCGTCGGCTTCGTCCTCGGGGGATTCGACGACTTCGGTCACGGTGACGTTGACGGTCTCCGGTTCACCGAGGCCGCCGGCGCAGCCGGTGAGCAACAGCAGGGGAGCGAGGGCAAACAGGGTGCGGCGCATGGTGATCCTTTCGGCTGGTGTGATGGTACGTGGTGTCGTCGCTAAGCAAGCGCAATTCCTTTCTGCTCTGGCAACGTGAACGCTGCGACGCACGCCAGAAGGAACGCTGCGGCGAAGACACCGAACACCGCAGTCGAGCCACCAAACGCAAGCACCGGCGGAACGATCAGCGGGGCAAGGATCGAACCAATGCGACCGAACGCCGCGCCGGCGCCGGTGCCCGTTGCCCGGATGGCGGTGGGGTAGAGCTCCGGACCGATGGCGTAGAGCGCGCCCCACGCGCCAAGGTTGAAAAACGACAACAGGCAGCCGGCGAGGATGATCTGCCACTCGGCACCCGCGAAGCCGTAGCCGAACGCCGCGACGGCTGAGCCCGCGAGGAACACGGACAGGGTGGTGCGGCGGCCCCAGACCTCAATGAGCCAGGCGGCGGCCGCGTACCCGGGCAGCTGCGCGAGGGTGATGATCAGGGTGAACGTGAACGAGCGAACCAGTGAAAAACCTTGCTCGACCAGTAGTGATGGGATCCAGATGAACGCGCCGTAGTACGACAGGGACACGCAGAACCAGACTGTCCAGAAGGCGGCGGTGCGTCGTCGTAACGCGGGGCCCCAGATGCCGCCTTGGATGGGTTCCTCGTGGGGCGGGGTTGCGGTGTCGTAATCGGCGGGGTCGGCCTCGGCTTCGAAGGAGCGGACGATGCGTTCCGCCTCGTCGTGTCGGCCCTGGGATTCCAAGAAGCGCACGGATTCTGGCAGGCCCATGCGCACGAAAATCGCGTAAAGCGCTGGCAGCGCGCCGATGGCGAATCCCCAGCGCCACCCCGTCTCGCCGTTGGCGACGACAAAGGTGCCGATCACCGCCGCCAGAATCCACCCGACCGCCCAAAACGCCTCGAGCAGCACCACCATGCGGCCCCGGACCTTCCGTGGGGAGAATTCGCTGACCAGTGTCGATGCCACAGGAAGCTCGGCACCGAGACCGAGGCCGACGAGGAAGCGGAACACCATCAGCGACGCCACCGACCACGCCAGGGCGGAGGCGCCGGTGGCCAAGCCGTAGAGCAGCAGCGTGGCGGCGAAGACTTGGCGGCGACCGATCTTGTCCGCGAGCAAACCGCCGAGGGAGGCGCCGACCGCCATGCCGATAAAGCCCACCGATGCGATCCAGCTGGTTGTGGATTTCTCCAGGTCCCAGTGCACGGCGAGCGCGGCGATGATGAAGGACACCAGCCCGATGTCCATCGCGTCGAGCGCCCAGCCGATGCCGGAGCCCAGAAGCAGGCGCTTGTGTTTTGGGGTGACGGGCAGGCGGTCGAGGCGTTCGGTGCGTGTGAGCTGCTGGTCAGTGTTCATGCCCTGGGATTCTAGGGTGGCTGGTGCCGGTGGCCTGTGTTTATCATTCAGGCGGTTTGTAAAACTCGTTAGGCGGACGGGTTAGCCGGTTACATTTCTGCAGGTGACGGACTTATGTGCACCGGCGTATAAACGAGTTTTACAAAACCGCCCGCAGCCTAGCCAGAAACCGCCTTGAACGCCCGCAGGCGCAGGGAGTTCGACACGACGAACACCGACGAGAACGCCATCGCGATGCCGGCGAGCATCGGATCCAACAGGCCGATCGCGGCGACCGGGATAAGCACCACGTTGTAGGCGAACGCCCAGAACAGATTGCCCTTGATCGTCTTCAGCGTCTTGCGGGATAGCCGGATCGCATCCACGGCGGACATTAGCGACGAGTGCATCAGCGTGATGTCGGACGCCTCGATGGCCACGTCGGTGCCGGCTCCCATCGCCATGCCCAGATCGGCCTGGGCCAGCGCGGCGGCGTCGTTCACGCCGTCGCCGACCATCGCCACCTGGTGGCCCGCCTCCTGCAGTTGCTTGACCACGTCAACCTTCTGTTCCGGCAGCACACCTGCGGTGACGTTGGCGGGGTCGATGCCCACCTCGGCCGCAATGGCTTCTGCGGCGCCACGGTTGTCGCCGGTGAGCAGGTGCGGGGTCAGGCCGAGCTCCCGCAGGCGGGCCACGGCATCGGCGGAGTCCTCCTTCACCGTGTCGCGCACCGCGATCACACCGGCGACGGCACCGTCGACCTCCACGGCGACGGCTGTCGCGCCACCCTGCTCGGCCGAGTCAAATTCACCCGCCAGGGCGTCGAGGTCGCCGGTGGGGCGGCCGACGTGGACGAGGGAGTCGTCGATACGCGCGGTCGCTCCGCGGCCCGGGAGGTTCTCAAACCCGGTGGACTCGGGTACCTGGTCGGCCGCGGCAACGATGGCGCGCGCGATCGGGTGCTCGGAGCCTGCCTCCACGCCGGCGGCGAGGCGCAGCACCTCGTCCTCGGTAAACCCGGAACCCGCGGCCACGGAGGCCACACCCATCTGGCCGGTGGTCACCGTGCCGGTCTTATCCATCACCACGGTGTCCACCTGGCGCGTCGATTCGAGCACGTCCGCGCCCTTAATCAGCAGGCCCAACTGCGCGCCGCGGCCGGTGCCCACCAGGATCGCGGTCGGGGTCGCAAGCCCTAGCGCGCACGGGCAGGCGATGATGAGCACGGCCACCGCGGCGGTGAAGGCGTCGTCAACCGCGTTGCCGATGAGCAGGTGCACCACCAGCGTGACCAGCGCGGCCACGATCACCGCCGGCACGAATACGCGTGAGATCCGGTCGACCAGCCGCTCCACCGGGGCCTTGCCGGCTTGGGCGTCCTTGACCAGTTTGCCCATCTGCGCGAGCGTGGTCTCGGAGCCGACGCGGGTGGCCTCCACGACCAGGCGCCCGGAGGTGTTCAGGGTCGCGCCGGTCACGGGATCGCCCTCGCCGACCTCGACGGGGACGGATTCGCCGGTGAGCATGGATTCGTCGATGGCCGAGTGCCCGGAGACCACACGCCCGTCCGTGGCGATTTTCTCGCCCGGGCGCACGACGAATTGATCACCGACTGTCACCTGGGCAATGGGCACGCGGACTTCCTTGCCGTCGCGGATCACGGTGGCGTCTTTGGCACCCATGCTCAGCAGTTCACGCAGCGCCTCAGAGGACTGGCCCTTCGCACGGGTCTCAAACCACCTGCCGAGCAGCAGGAACGTGATCACCACACACGCGGTTTCCAGGTAGATCGGCTCGCCCGGCGGTCCGATAAACAGCGCCCAGACCGACCAGAGGTACGCAGCGGTCGTGCCGAGCGTGATCAACGTGTCCATCGTCGCCGCGCCGTGCTTCAGATTCACCCACGTTGCGCGGTGGAACACGGCGCCACCCGCGAAGTACACGAGCGTTGTCGCTGCGAGCGCCGCGAATTCCCAGTTTTCAAACTGCAGCGCCGGGATCATGCTCACCAGCACCACCGGCAGCGACACCAGCGCCGACCAGATCGTGGTGTTCTTGAGTTTTTCGGCCTCTTCGTCGCGGGCCTCGTCCAAAGCATCGCTTGACGACGACACCTCGTCGCCGGCCGCCTCATCCCGCATCTCGAAGGCGTCGTAGCCGGCGTTGCGGACTTCGTCGATAAGCGATTGCGGGGTCGCGGATGCAGGGTCGTAGGAGACGGCGGCGGTTTCCGTGGAGTAGTTCACGGTGGCGTCAACGCCGTCGAGTTTGTTCAATTTGCGCTGGATGCGCGACGAACACGACGAGCAGGTCATCCCTGTCACGCCGAGTTCGATGTGTTCTAGAGCCGCGGGAGTTTGGGTCATGGTCTCACCATATACCCGCGGTCAAGACCCCCTACTGGGCCAGCTTGTAGCCGGCCTCCTCAACGGCAGCCGCGATGTCGGTGTCGGCGTAACCCTCGCCGTCCACGACAACGTTGCCGGAGGTGTGATCGGCCTTCACACCGGTCACGCCTGCGATCTCGGAGATCTCCTCCTGCACGCTCAACTCGCAGTGCCCGCAGGTCATACCCTCAACCTGGAATGTGCGCTGTGCCATGACTGCCTCCTTAGGGCTCAGTACTGTAGTTCGTATCCCGCGTTTATCGCGGCGAGGCGGACATCTTCGTCGGTGAAGATGAATCCGACAACAGTAAGGATGCCCTGTTCGATGTCGATGTCAACCTCGTGTGCGCCCTCGACCATCGACAGTTCGTCGGCAAGCGATGCGACAGCCACTTCATCGTCCGGACCCGAAATGCGGTAGGTCTTCGTCATGGCTGTTGAGCGCCTCCTTTAAGCAGCCCGTGCGCGGGGATGGAATACAGCAAAATTGTTAACGTTGTATTTGAAACAATTTCCCAAACAATAACCCAACGCCATAAGGAGCGAAACCTTGAGCACTATCGATGTAACCGAAGACACCTTCCAGGAGACCATCACCAAGGACGGCATCGTGTTCGTCGACGCATGGGCTGAGTGGTGCGGCCCGTGCAAGCAGTTCGCCCCGACGTACGAGAAGGCGTCCGAGAAGCACACCGACGTCACCTTCGCCAAGCTCGACACCGAGGCGAACCAGCAGCTCGCCGCCGCACTCGAGATCCAGGCGATCCCGACGCTGATGGCCTTCCGCGACGGCATCATGCTCTTCCAGCAGGCGGGCGCCATGCCGCCGGCCGCGTTCGACGACGTCATCGAGCAGGTCAAGGCCCTCGACATGGACGACGTCCGCCGCCAGATCGCCGAGCAGAACGCCGGCCAGGAGTAGTCCTTCACGGTATCAAGCGCCCGCCAGCCGGGCGCTTTTTTCATGCGTACACTTGCTTAACGACGAAACCTCCGACGGAAGGACACCCCATGGCGAACCCGTTTACCAAGGGTTGGAAGTACCTGATGCAATCCTTCGATTCCAAGATCGACCAGAACGCGGACCCGAAGGTGCAAATCCAGCAGGCGGTCGAGGCGGCGAAGAAGCAGCACCAAGAAGTTTCGCAGCACGCCGCGAACATCATCGGCAACCGCAACCAGCTGCAGATGAAGCTCGAGCGCCTGATCAAGTCCCAGGAGGACCTGCAGAACAAGGCACGCACCGCCCTTTCCGCCGCGGATAAGGCCACCGCCGCCGGCGATGCGGACAAGGCGCAGCAGTTCAACTCCACCGCCGAGGTCATCGCAACGCAGCTGGTTTCCGTCGAGCAGGAGCTCGAGCAGACGAAGCAGGCCTACGCGTCCGCCGAGCAGGCCGCCAACGAGGCCCAGGCGAAGCAGAAGGAGTCCGAGGCGCGCCTGAAGGAACAGATGGCGCAGGTCTCCCAGCTGGAATCCCAGTTGAACCAGGCCAAGATGCAAGAGCAGACGGCCGCGACCATGGATTCCATGAACCAGTTCAACTCCGACGACGTGCCCACCCTTGACGGCGTGCGCGACAAGATCGAGCGCCGCTACGCCAACGCGCTGGGCCAGCAGGAGCTGATGAAGGACTCCATGACCGATCGCATGGCCGAGATCGAGTCCGGCACCTCTGACGTCGCCGCTGCAAGCCGCCTCGACGAGATTCGCGCGTCCATGGGCGGCGAACTCGAGTCCGGTGCCTCTGGTGCTGCTGCCTCTGCCGACCGCCAGATCGAGGCCGACTCGGACGACGCTCTCGCTGATGCCGAGGCGTACATCAACGACGAGGAAGCTAACGACAACGACCGGTAGTTTCTCGCGGTAGTTTCCTCACCGACAGCAAAAAGTTCCACGACTCCAACCAGGAGCGTGGAACTTTTTTGGTTTCGGGTGCGGCGTTTGCTGGGGAAATCGAGCTAGCTTGCCCCGACAGCGGAAGAAAGTTCCCCACTTGGGAACTTTTTCCGAGGGGCTGAGCAGTCTAGTCCCGCTGGATGTTAATCAGCACGCCGCGGATGCCGGAGTGGAACCCGTCGCGAAGGTTCACGCGCTGCGTCTCGGTCAGCGTGTACTCGTGCAGGGTCTCGCAGGCGAACTGCAGCAGCGGCCGGTCGATCTCCGGGGGAAGCCCGCCGCCGGACAGCAGGTGGGCGCTATCGCGCTGCTCCATTGTCGCGGCGTTTTCAAACCACCAGGAGGCGTATTGCTGTCCCACGTCGTAGGGGGTTTGGAAGCCGGCGGAGGTCCAGACTTCCTCCGGCAGCGGCACGTACCGGCTGCGGAGTTTGCGGCGCGGCGCCATCATCGACGGTTTCGGTGCGGGTTTCGGGCCTGGCTTGGGCGCCTCCGCGGAATCGGCGCCCGGTTTTGGTGCAGCGGGAGCCGCGGGCTTCGGCGCAGGTACAGGTGCAGCGTGGGGTGTCGCTGCCTCCGGCTTCTTTTCACTGGAGACCCGCTGGTTGCCCGGCTTGTTGGACTCGTTGTTCGCTTCGACCTGCGCCTCGGAAGGCTCGTCAAGTTCAGGTTCCTCCGGGGCCTGGGTGCGCTGCTGCGCCACCGGCGCGCCGACAATGTCGGACGGCTTCGGGGTGGGCTTTTCCTCCGAGGTCCCCGAAGAGGTGCCCGCAGAGGCCTGCTCGGCAGGGGCGTCCGGGGCGGACTCCGGCGCGGACGCTTCCGCGCTTTCCTGGCTCAGTGGCTCTGGACCGAAGCCGGGCACGGTGGTGGGGCCGTTGGCTTCGTCGAGCGGGGTGGCGTCGTTAAGCGGGCGCTCCCTGATGGACGGCGGCAGCGGCCCCTCGAGCACTTGCAGCCGCATGGCGTCGGCGAAGTCTTCGCGCGGGTCGAGGATGGTGGTGCTGTCGCACGCGTGGCGCAGGGCGGAGGACATGGAGTCCCAGCCGAAGCCGTAGAGGTGCATGCGAGTGCCGTGGCGGGTGACTTCTTCGACGCCGGGGATCATGTCGGCGTCGCCGGAGACGAGGACGAAGTCGGTGAATTTCTCGCTCAGGCCGTTGACTACAAGGTCTGCGACGAGGCGGGTGTCCACGCCCTTTTGGGTGCGCCGCTCGCCCCATTCGATCAGTTGGCCGGTGCGCAGTTGTACGCCGTCGCAGGTGCGCAGTGCGCGCTGGTAGCGGTGCGGGCCCGAATCGGGGATGCCGTCGTACCAGAACTGGCGGTGGATGGGTTGATGGAGTTGGTTCGTGATCATGTCGCCGAGGGTCGTGACAACCTCCGGCAGGTCGATTTCTAGTTGAGCTCGTGCGCCGATTTCCCACGAGTTGTAAAAGCTCGCGAGCAGGTAAGACGTGTCGACGAACACCAGTGTGCGTTCAAGCATGGCTCCTAAATTCCGATTCTTTTCGTTACTAAGTTGATTTTCACGCCCCATCTTGCCTGATTTTGCGCGCTGGTTCCATGTCCTCCCTTGCAGCTGTGCGCGAGCCGTGATAGTTAGTTGGTTACTCGAGTAACTAACCAACTAACAGGGGTGAGGGCTTATGAATTCCGACGCCGAGCCGTTGTTCGTGCAGGTCGCGAACTTCGTCGCGGACCTCATCGTCGACGGCTCCCTGAAGCCCGGCGACCAGGCCCCCTCCACCAACCAGCTCGCGCAGTTCCACGAAATTAACCCGGCCACCGCGCGCAAGGGGCTGACACTGCTTGCCGACGACCACGTGCTGGAAAAGCGCCGCGGCCTCGGCATGTTCGTTACCGACGGCGCCCGCGAGCGCATCCTGGCCAAGCGCCGCGACGCGTTCGCCGGCCACTACATCGCCCCGCTTATCGACGAAGCCGTGCACCTCGGCTACTCCCGCACCGACCTCCACGACCTCATCGACCGCGTCGCAGAAAGCAGAGGAATGTACCAATGATGATCCACACGTCCGGCCTGACCCGCCGCTTCGGCGGCACCGAAGTTCTCAACGGCATCGATCTTGACCTCGGCCCCGGCATCCACGGCCTGCTCGGCCGCAACGGCGTGGGCAAATCCACGCTGCTGCGCATCGTGGCCGGCCAGCTTAAACCCACCGGTGGCACGGTCGAGGTGTTCGGGCAGCGTCCCTTCGACAACGCTCGCGTCATGGACAACACGTGCCTGACCGGCGTCGACACCGCGTACCCGGGGTGGTGGTCCGCCGCCGACGTCATCAAAGGCGCGCGCCTGCGCTACCGCTCGTGGGACCAGGCGATCGCCGACAACCTCATCGCCGACTTCGCCCTGGATGCTGCCCTGAGTACCCGCTATGAGAAACTCTCCCGCGGCCAGCGCGCAATGGTGTCCATTGTCATCGGGCTGGCGTCCGGCACCGAGCTATTGCTTCTCGACGAACCCTACGTCGGCCTCGACACCCACAACACCTCCGTGTTCTACCGCCACCTGCTCGCCCAGGCCGATAGCGGACGCACGATCGTCATGGCCACGCACCACATCGAGGACGCCGCGAAAGTCCTCGACAGTGCGGTGATCCTGGGGCGCGATGGTGTCGTCGTCAAGCAATGTGTCCCTGAGGACGCGGACGGCTACGCGGTTGCTGGCCCCGAGCTTGTGCCTATCGACGACGCGCCCCGGCACGCTCGCGCCGCCAAATTCGACGACCTCATCGAGCATGTACTGGAGGTGTCGTAAATGAACACCAGTTTGCTCGGGTACTTCAAGCATCAGTTTGTGGCATCCCCGCTGCGGCGTTTTCTGTGGATCGTGCCGCTGATCGCAGTGCTATCGCTCGGCACGTTCTTTGTGGATAGCGCTTTGGCCAGCGCATTGCATCCAGTCCCCTTGACAGTGCTAGTGCTCGTTGCCTTGCAGGAAGAAGAGACGGTGTACTCCGCCTACGGCATACCACGTTCCCGGGCAGTGAAACTAACAGCGTTCGCTGTTGTTCCTTCGGTGGTCTTCGGTGCTGCCGTGTCGCTTGCCGCACGACCCGATTGGGTTGGGGTTGCTGGTGCGGTGGGAGCGCTCGTCGCGGGGTTGGTGACCGGCTCCCGCTACATCGATGGGGAAGTTCCCGACCCGATTCGTGTCCGGCGCTCGCAATTCGGTGAGCGGGGATACACCTTTGAACTGATATTCAAACCCCAGTTGCTCTGGGCGTTCGGGGTAGCCCTCGCACACAGCGGGATGCTGCATTTAGCCTCCCATATTGGCGGAGAAACGCTTCGGGACTACCTCGGTGCCCTGCCATTGCTCGCCTGGTATGCGGTGTACTGCATGGCGGACTCGCCCATCGTGGGTCCGGGCGTCGGCGCAGCTTACGGGGTCCCGCGCAAGCGATGGATGTTGCAGTACCTCGCCGGTGCCGCGGCATCTGTGGGACTCTACGCCGTCGTGGTCGTGGCGCTTTCGCCCGCTACCAGTGCGGGTGTCGCTGTCGCAGCAGTAGGCGGACTGGCCTGCGCGGCGGTGGGCCCTTTGCTCAAGGTGCGCAACAGTGAACTGGGGCTTTTTCCCTCAATGTTGATGTTCTTTCCGGTGATGAATGCGACTCATGCTCCCGACCTACTGAGCCCCGAGGTGGCGGTTGCCGTGGTTTCGGCAGGGATCCTGTTGCTTGTTGGTGTTGCGTTCCTTGCTGCGTATCTCGGCGGGATAATGAACCCAAAACGAATACTTAAAGATGCTTAAAAACCGGTCGTGCACTGCGGGTTTGTGTTTGTGTTTGGGTGTGTGTAACTTAATTCCAGTCAGCGAGACCGACAACGCCCCGCTGGAGAGCAGTTTGGTTCTCTGGTTTGTGTGGCGGGCAGGAAAACAATCGCGGACGATCAACCTTAAGTCACTTTGGACTGATCTGCGTTGTGCGGGTTGGTTTGGGTGTGCTGGTGTTGTTTGAGAACTCGATAGTGTGCCAATGCATTTGATTTTTTGTTGTTGTGTGCTTGGTGTTGTGTGCCGCGTGGGTGTGCATGCCTGTTGGTGTGTGCCGGTGGTGGTTGGGTGAACCAATGATTGCCTGACTGCTTTTTGCGTGGTGTGCTTCACGTTTTGTGAGTGCATGATGTTTTTTGCCGGTCCTGTTGTTTTGCCCCGTCGGGCTGTTGGGGCCGGTTGGGAGTTGTTTTGGCTTCCGGTAATGTTTGGATTTTTGCCAGTCCAGCATCGCGTTGTTGTGGTGTTGGTTGGTTTGTTTTTGGTTGGGTTTTGGGCTTTTCACGGCCTGTTTCACTGTTGTTTTGTTGAAACTTTTTGTGGAGAGTTTGATCCTGGCTCAGGATGAACGCTGGCGGCGTGCTTAACA
>ERZ1029854.392-NODE-392-length-18385-cov-149.474032_pt1 | contig 18385 bp, 23 predicted proteins | sample MGYA00519239_ERZ1029854 | MGnify/ENA primary metagenome ERZ1029854 (study PRJEB33666, sample SAMEA4610917) | skin metagenome | biome: Human-associated habitat; feature: Malodor aspect; material: skin | place: Philippines | collected 2015-08 ... | reverse complement strand
ATTAAAACCACTACTAAAATAATAGACTTTATTTTTTTGCGAGGTTTTAGTCGTTCGGGTATGGGTTGTTTCTTAGTGGCAGCTGGTGCATAAATAATAATCAGTAATAATGCAATACCACTAACACTATACATGATACCCATATTAATATGATAGTAAGCAATGAGCCATGGTAAACCAACAAATAAGATTAAATTTTGAATATGGCATAGCAAAGTAGACTTTGCATGCGCCCCGTGTGCATTGTGTCGAATTAAAAAATAACTAATGTGTGTGATTAAAGTATACAAAAATGTATGGAATATGAGCGCAGCACCATATGTCACAATCGTTTTAGCAATATTACTAACAACCACTTGCATGCCTAATCGTACTTTTAAGAATTGGATATGATCAAGGTTGTTTTTCTTCTGTAAATAAGATGCAAAGTGCTCAATTTTATCATCAATTGCTTTCAATATTGTGCCACTCTCCTTGACTATATTATACAATTTTGTGCAATTAGTCTGTAAAATAATGCTTAACTGTTAAAATTTAATACTTAACTGTAAAAGTAATTCGATAACTCATATTTTACCATATAAAAATAAACAGTTTAGTAGAAAAAGATGCAAGTTAAGAATTTTTTAATAACTTAAATGAATATTATGTTTTAATATACTCGTATCACATTAAAGTGATATAAACTTAATAATCTTAGTCTTTAAATTGTTAGTCTTTGTTTTATTCGAATAAATCTTTTTTGATTTTGTTAGTAGTTGCGAAATTAAAAGTTGATTTATCGATGAGTTGTAAGGAATGTTTGTGTAGTTTGACTATGTATTTGTAATGATCGAGACCAATGGGTTATTCGATAATATCGATTTTCATAGTGAAATATTTCATTTATTTATTTCTTCGTGTAGTTCTATTCATTAATAAGCGATTCCAACTTATTGATGAGAAATGCATAAGACTCGCTGAAGTGTTAACTCAGTAGAAAATAATTAACTTAGCTATTCTGAATAGAAGGTAATTATTTTCAATATGCAAGCTATCATAACATTGTTATGCAATGTAATTTTTCATAATTAATAACATCCCCAAAAGATTGAAAAATAACTGTAAAACATTCCCTTAAGTAAAAGTCGTGAGTCTCTCCCAAGCTCACGACTTTTTTTATTTATATAAATGAGGTTTTAAATTTCTAAAGATTGGAATAGCATCTCTTTGGCGTGATACTTCTTGAATGTTGATATCAACTGAAATAGTAGCTTCTTCTCTGTTTAACTCAACAAGAACATCTCCATTAGGATTGATAACCATTGAATGTCCAGCGTATTCAGTATTTCCATCATGACCTGTGCCATTACATGCGACGATGAAAATATCATTTTCTATCGCTCTAGCTTGAAGTAAGCTTCTCCAATGATTAAGGCGAGATGTTGGCCATTCGGCGACATAAAATGCGATTTGAGCACCTTCTCTAGAGGGATATCTTAGTAATTCAGGAAATCTTAAGTCATAGCATATAATTTGAGTGGCGAGAGCACCTGATGATAAAGCAAATGGTTCTGGAACTGTTTTTCCATCTTCTAAAAATTCTGGTTCATTTAGCATTGGAACTAAATGAACTTTATCATATTTGTTAATACGACGACCTTCTTTAGAAACAGTAAAAGCAGTATTATAAACTTTATTATTTCGTTTGTTTGAAACAGATCCTGCGACGATATCAACTTGATATGTTTGAGCAAGATTCGAAATGAAAGGAAAACTACGTGATAATGCTTGATCTGCTTTTTCATTTAATTCTTCTAAAGCATAGCCATTGTTCCACATTTCTGGTAACACAACAACTTCAGTATCAGCATCTAATTGAGTATTAAACCATTCTGAAATTTTTTGTTCATTTTTCTCAACATTTCCATATTCGACATAAAATTGGAATATTTGTATTTTCACTTTAACCACTCCTCAACCTGCTTAATAATTTCAATTTACTAAATTTAGCTATGAAAAGCAAAATGAAGCACATTACAATTAAGGTAAAATGACTTAACTGTAATATGCTTCATTGATAAATTTAAATTTATTATTTTTTAATAATAAATCGTTGATCAGTAGGGTGAATTTCTTTTTCACCAGCTTGTTCTTCAATATCACCAAATGGCATTTGTGCTACAAGTTTCCATGATGCTGGAATATCAAATGTTTGTGTTGTAACTTGATCAACTAGTGGATTATAGTGTTGTAACGATGCGCCGATACCTTTTGAACTTAGTGCAGTCCAAATTGCGTATTGATGCATAGCATTTGTTTGAACAGCCCAGTTAGCAAAATTATCAGCATATGATGGCATTTGTTCTTGTAATGATTTTATAACATCTTCATCTTCAAAATATAAAATAGTTCCGTAGGCATGCTCGAAACCATTAATTCTTTGATTAGTAGGTTCAAAGTCGCGATCTGGTCCCATTACATCTTTGAGTACAGTTTTAGCATTTTCCCAGAATTTAATATGTTGATCATTAAGTAATAAAACGATACGTGTTGATTGTGAATTAAAAGCTGAAGGCATATAATTTTACAATATGTTCAATCATTTTCTCTAATTCTTCATCACTAATAGAAATAGATGTTTTAGTTTTATAAATTGTACGTCTGTTTTCAACTTCAGTTAAAAATGGTTTTGTGTTTTCTTTATCAAATAGTCCCATCAAATAATCTCCTTTTTTTAATATATATCCAGTATAAAATTTATACTGGAATAAGTAAATTATTATATAACAAAAAATTTCATAAATATTAATATTCTTTATCAATTTGTTTATATGCATGCATGATATGTTTTTATTCTTTATACTAAAACTGTTAAAAATAAGAGGAGGTCTCAGAATGATAAAACAAAATGTTATTCGAACAAGTCTTATTTTTGCTATAAGTGCAACTATATTCAGTCACTATAGTTATGCTGAAACCTCTTCTAATATAGAGAGTGAAGACGTAGATCAGAAAGTAAACCTACAAAAAACTTCTGACACTCAGCATTCTAAAATTGAACTAAGTAATGAAAATCAAAACATAAAAGAATTTAATCATACCAACGATGAAACTAGCAACACAGAAGAATCACAACAAGAAAGTAACGAAACTAACAGTAAGGAAGAATCAAAAACAGAAGAATCACAACAAGAAAGCAACGAAACTAACAGTAAGGAAGAATCAACAGCAGAGGGATCACAAGAAGAAAGCGAAGAGCCTAATAGTACAAAAGAATCAATAGCAGAAGAGTCACAACAAAAAAGTAATGAAACTAATGGCCCTGAAGAACCAAAAACAGAGAAAGCACATGAAGCGGACAAGAAAACTGATAGCATAGAAGAACCAAAAAAAGAAAAAGTTAATGATAAGAATCAACAAAAGAGTGGAATAGAACATATCCATAAAAATAACACGTCATCTTCTAAAGAAAAAAATCATAATAAATATAAAACAACACAAAAAAGTAAAAATGATGATTCAACTATTTTTAAGCAAGAAGAACATCAAAATGTAATGTCTAAATCAATGAAGTCGAAACAAAATCAAATCATACAACCATATAATGATAATACTTCATCCAATGTTTACTCAAATACTAATTATCAAAAGGGTAAGTCTCAAAATAGTGTTTCAAAAACAATGTTTAACCAATTGTTTTCACGACAACTAGTTGAAAACAATCATAATAACTTTGAACCAACACATTTAAAGCAAAGTAATCTATATTTTCAAAGTGATAGAAGAAAAGAATCCACTTATCCAAGTATATATCAAATAGAGTCAAGATTTTCAGAAAATATCTTAAATAGGTTTAATCAATATGCAAAAGGTGCTTATAAGTACAACCCATATATTATTAATAAGGTTAATCATTTAGATGATAATGGTGAAAAAATAACAAATAAAGATTTTAATCGTTTAATTAAGAAACAAAAATTTGATAATCAAAATCTAAATATATTACAAGAGGATTCTCAATACTTTAGATTTCAATATTTTAATCCACTTAATGCTAAAGAATATTATAAAAATTTAGATGAGCAAGTTTTATCATTAATTACAAATGATATTGGCTCTATGCCTGATTTAAAAAAGCCAAAAACAATTCATAAGGATGAAGTGGAAGAAGAACAACACAAAAAAGTCATTACTTCTTCTCATAAAAAAACAGAATCAAAATCATATATAAAAACTTTGAATATGATACTGATTCCTACTTTAATTTTAATATCTTCCACTGTAATGATAATTTATGTATATCAAAAGTTAAAAACGAAAAAAAAGTAAAAGCATCAAATGTCTAGAGCATTCGATGCTTTTATTTATTAAGATAAATTATGTGCTAGTTACACAAATGAATAATAAATTGAGTTTGTTGTTTTAAATGATTTAATGAATCGCCAAGGAAAATTTGCATTACTACAACGAAGCCATTTTGAAACATATGAATAAGTATCGGAACAGAAATTCGTTTTGTTAAAGTATAAGCTAATGAAAGTATCATCCCCATACCAAAATAAATAAGAATAAATTTAATATCATTATGAGCTAATGCAAAAAGTAAAGAACTTACGATAGAAGCAATTAAGAAGGCAATGATTCTATTTCCTTTAATTCGATCATATAGTTCACCAAAGAACACTTTTCTAAATACATATTCTTCTAAAATAGGGCCTACAACAGAAATTAATATAATAAAAATAGGGAGTTGTTTTGCTACAGCCATTATTCGTTGAGTATTTGGACTTTGTTGTGGTTGACCGAAAATCCATATGTTAATCACACCTACAATAACTTGATATAACATAACTATGAAAAAGCCAAGTACAGCCCATGGGATAATATAACGTTTTGATTCTTTATGTTCTTGCTCTAAGTTTGTAGGATTCTTAATTTTGAAATGAAGAAAGATGATTAAAATTGCTGCAAGTATAAATAAGATAACTTGAGTATACACTCCAGCCCTAGCTAAAGCCATACCTGATAAACGATTAAATATAGGCGTCTGTGCTAGAACTAAGGGTAAAAATTGTGCTAAAGCGTATATAAATAATGTTAGTATTGCCACCCAAATTCTTGCCATTTGAAACCTCCAGATTAAATATCAATAATTCTTATTTTATCGTAAAAAACTCAGATGTACAAAAGTAAGAGAATGTTTTTACTTGAAATATTGACCAAATTTGATTATTATAAAAATTAGGTTAGCACTCATTATATTAAAGTGCTAAATAGACCCTGCTAAGGAGGAACAATCATGCTTAAACCATTAGGAAACCGTGTGATTATCGAAAGAAAAGAACAAGAAGAAACAACTAAAAGTGGAATCGTTTTAACTGATAGCGCAAAAGAAAAATCTAACGAAGGTGTTGTAGTTGCGGTAGGCAGCGGACGTCTTCTTGATAATGGTGAGACAGTTGCTCCCGAAGTAAAAGAAGGTGATTCAGTAGTATTTCAAGAATATGCTGGATCAGAGATTAAACGTGGAGAAGAAACTTATTTAATTTTAAATGTAGAAGATATATTAGCAATTATAAAAAAGTAAAAATAACTATATAAAAATTGTCAAAAAAATGATTAATATTAATGGAGGTCGTATAAATGGCTAAAGATCTTAAATTTTCAGAAGATGCACGACAAGCAATGTTACGTGGTGTGGATAAATTAGCAAACGCTGTTAAAGTAACAATTGGTCCTAAAGGTCGAAATGTTGTATTAGATAAAGAATATGTTGCACCTTTAATTACAAACGATGGTGTAACAATTGCCAAAGAAATTGAATTAGAAGATCCATATGAAAATATGGGTGCTAAATTAGTTCAAGAAGTAGCAAATAAAACAAATGAAATTGCTGGTGATGGTACTACAACTGCTACAGTATTAGCACAAGCAATGATTCAAGAAGGTTTGAAAAACGTAACAAGTGGTGCAAATCCAGTTGGTTTACGTGAAGGCATTGATAAAGCAGTCAGAGTAGCAATTGAAGCTTTACATGATATTTCTCAAAAAGTTGAAAATAAAAATGAAATCGCACAAGTAGGTGCAATTTCTGCTGCTGATGAAGAAATTGGTAAATATATTTCTGAAGCAATGGACAAAGTAGGTAATGACGGTGTTATTACAATTGAAGAATCTAATGGACTTGATACGGAACTAGAAGTTGTAGAAGGTATGCAATTTGATAGAGGTTATCAATCTCCATATATGGTAACAGATTCTGATAAAATGATTGCGGAATTAGAAAGACCATATATTTTAGTTACAGATAAGAAAATTTCATCATTCCAAGATATACTACCTTTATTAGAACAAGTTGTTCAATCAAGTCGACCAATCTTAATTGTGGCAGATGAAGTCGAAGGTGATGCATTAACAAATATTGTATTAAACCGCATGAGAGGAACATTCACTGCTGTAGCTGTTAAAGCACCTGGCTTTGGTGATCGTCGTAAAGCAATGTTAGAAGATTTAGCAATATTGACTGGCGCAACAGTGATTACAGATGATTTAGGATTAGAATTAAAAGATGCTTCTATTGATATGTTAGGTACTGCAAATAAAGTAGAAGTAACAAAAGATAATACAACTGTTGTTGATGGTGATGGAGACGATAACAGTATTGATGCACGTGTAAGTCAAATCAAAGCACAAATTGAAGAAACTGATTCAGACTTTGATAGAGAAAAATTACAAGAACGTCTTGCTAAATTAGCTGGTGGCGTAGCAGTGATAAAAGTAGGTGCTGCTTCTGAAACAGAATTAAAAGAACGTAAATTACGTATTGAAGATGCGTTAAATTCTACACGCGCTGCAGTTGAAGAAGGTATTGTTGCAGGTGGCGGTACAGCATTAGTTAATATCTATAATAAAGTTGAAGAAATAGAAGCGGAAGGCGATGTTGCGACAGGTGTTAATATTGTACTTAAAGCTTTATCAGCACCAGTACGTCAAATTGCTGAAAATGCTGGATTAGAAGGTTCAGTTATTGTTGAAAGACTTAAACATGCTGATGCAGGTGTCGGATTCAATGCTGCTACAAACGAGTGGGTGAATATGCTTGAAGAAGGTATTGTAGATCCTACTAAGGTAACACGTTCAGCTTTACAACACGCTGCAAGTGTTGCTGCAATGTTCTTAACTACTGAAGCGGTAGTTGCAAATATCCCAGAACCTGAAAGTAATGATAATGCTGCAATGGGCGGTATGCCAGGTATGATGTAAAAATAACTATAAATGTTGATATATCAATGTTTTGTGTTTTTACTGATTATAATTTGGTTATAGAAATTTAGGAAATATAATAAAAAGACTGATAGGTTCATTTTGAAGTGCGCTTTGTCAAATAGACAAGTAAATAATTAAAAGATATGGTTGGTTTTGTTTTATGCAAAATCAGCCATTTTTTAATGTTAGTTTTTTGTATTAAAAAAGTGGACATATTCTTTAATTATTTGTTTAGCTTCACTGATATCTTTAAATATAATTTAAATATTTTTACATAAAACTTGTCGAAATTTTACATCTTTTGATTTTCAACAATTTTAGTTAATATACAAATTGAAAAAAGAAAAAGATAATAAATAAAAATGCTAAATTTAATAATCAAAATAATAATATAGATTAATATAGTGATAAAAGAATTCTTGCTTTTTATATTTATGTTGTTATTTAATTTTCTGACGGTTTTGATTATAGAGTGAATCTGTACTGAAATATTGATTAGTTAATTCAAAATGATCCAGTTAAAGGTGATGTATGGGCTAAATGGTATGCAAATTTATTAAATGTTAATCCTAATATGAATATTGAACTAGCGTCTTCATTTGAACGTGGTGCTAGTAATGAAAAATTCAAAAAACATAGTGGAACACTGATTTATAATACATGGAAAGATGGAATGAACCCTATTAAATAATACAGTGATTTAATAGTAAATAGAAAAATATGAGTTTTATATTGGAGTCTATGGCAAAAAATGATTGTCTTAGATTCTTTTTATATATTGGAGTGCTTATAAAAGTTTTTAAATATAAAAATTATATAATTTTTATGATATTTATTTTAAGTGTTTCGAAGTATAATGATAGCAAAGATATAAATAAACATTGACTTTTAAAGGAGAATCAACAATGAGGATTAATATTTTACAACATACCCCTAATGAAGGTCCTGGAGTTATCAGAGATTGGGCTACTGAGCATCACCATGAATTATATATTTATCATCCTTATTTTAATGGCGGTATCATTCCCAATGTTAAAGAAACAGATTTACTTATTATTTTAGGAGGACCCATGAGTCCTAATAATGAGGATAAATGGATTTTTGAAGAAAGAGAATTAATTCGCAATTTAATACAGCAAAATAAGCCAATATTTGGTATATGTTTTGGCGCTCAACAAATTACTAAAGCACTAGGATATACTGTAGGAAAATCTCCAGTAAAAGAAGTCGGTTGGGATAAAGTTTATCTTGAGTCACCGATCATTCCTAATATTCCAAAAGTATTGATGGCATTACATTGGCATGAAGAAACATTTTATATACCTAAAAATGCACAATTATTATTTTCAAGTCAATATTTAAAAAATCAAGGATTTATTTTGAATAATATTATTATTGGACTACAATTTCATTTTGAACCAGATGCTCATGATATAAAAGAGATTGTCATGAATGATGCTTCATACGCGGTTGATTCCGTATTAAATCAAACGTCAGAACAGATTCTTAACCAAGAAGTACCAAAAGAGAATAAAGAAGTAATGTTTAAATTATTAGATTTTATTACAAGTCATTAAAAAATAGCGAGAGCCTTCCTGGTTAGGTCTCTCGCTATTATACTTTTATGTTATTTTAAGTCATCAATTGCTTTAGCAATAGAATCAAAAACATGTGGAATATCGTTTTTTTCAACACAACTAAAAGCAATACGAATATCTGTATCATTAAGTGCAATAATACCAATTGAGTATTTATCGATTAAATGAACACGAAGTTCTTCAGGGTTAACACCGATTACTTTAAGTGCCATAAAGTATCCAGAGTTAAAATCATATGCTTGCCAATGTTGTTTATATTTTTCATCATAAACCACTTCTTTTGTTACTTCATAACGTTCTTGTAATGTTTTTACATTAGCTTGAATTTCTTTATCAAATTGTTCATGGTTCTCTAGTATATATTTAATTGCACTTTGAGAAGGCATTGCTCCACTTGAAATATTACTTCTAATTAATCCTTTAACTTTAGCCTCTAATACGTCTTTAGCTTTTTGATTATTTAATCCAAATGTAAGGAAGCCAACACGTAAACCCCAAGCAAAAAATTCTTTAGTTGCACCGTCAAGGCGTATTGGTAAAATGTTTTTTGAATCTAATTGAGTAATTGCAGTAAAAATAGATTGTGTATAGACATCTTCATAAAATAAACCATAGTATGCATCATCTACGACTGTAATCACCTTAGTTCCTTTTTCTGCTAAGCGTTCAATTGCTGAGACAATTGTAAGAACTTCTTCTTTAGTAGGTGTATAGCCTGTTGGATTATTAGGATAGTTTAAGATAATAATAGCTTTATCTTGTTTAAAATTATCTAAAGTAGATACAAGTGAGTTTGTTGTATAATGTCCATCTTGATCGAAAATAGCATAAGTTTCAATATTTGCCTTATGTCTTGTATTAAAAATAAGTTTATAGTTTCCCCAGTTATGTGTTGGTAATAAAATTGTATCTTCATCATTTACAAATAAGTCAGCAACTAAAGATAAACCATGGGTTAATGCATTCGTCACGATCGGACGGCTTATAGATGAAGCTTTTAAACTAGGATTTTCTTTTAACATTTTTTGTTGCCATAAATCTCTTAAAGTTTCAATTCCTTGTGGCGGAGCATATGGGAAAATCTCATCAGGCGAAAGATGATTGTAGACATCAAATAATGTGTCTGCATACATTTTTCCTTTATCATTAGTTGCCATACCAATTGTTGCATTGTATTTTGTTGATTTAGCTTCTGCAGACTGAGACAGAATACCTTTGGGATAAAACATAGATTGACCTAATGTCGATAACATGCTTAATATTTCAGGACGGTCATCGCCTAGTTGATCGTTTAAATGTTGTGCTAAAGGATTCATTTTCATAACCTCGCTTTAAATTGTTATTCACATTATATATTATCTTGAATTAAACAAAATATAAAGTTTTCTAATAAAAATAAAGCAGAGAAGTGTTTTTATTAGAAAACGGAACGTATGTTCTGTTTGTGTGTTAAAATATATATAGGTCATCATGAGATATGACACTTTACTTTGTGGAGGTGTAGTGTAATGTCGTGGTTATTAGAAGGTTTAGTCACACTTATAACAGGGAGTATGCTAATTATATTTCGAGTTTGGTTAGAAACTAAGTGGAAAAATAAATAAGATGACCTTACACAAAAACCCCTTAACTTGATGTGGCAAGTTAGGGGGTGTAATGCAATTTGTGGATATAACACTATCTTAACATAGAACATATACAATTCAATTTTAATTAAATAAATGATTAATGCATATAAAATAAAAAATTTGATATAATTATTATAATGAGGTGACTAAAAATGATGAAACACCTAACAAAAATTTTTGTAGGTTTAGCTATTGTTTTGTTTGTCATTGGATATTATCTACAAGCCACTGGACATGAAAGTCAAGGTATAAAGTTATTATTGGCTGCCATTATGTTTATGATATGTGCATTTATTAATCGTAGCAATGACAGACGTAAAAATAAAAAGTAACATATGAAAACTATGATGCAATTACCACTGTAATACTGTATCATAGTTTTTTTGTTTAACTATGTTTATAGTGTATATACAACTTATGTCTTAAGAATACTGATTTTATCTTATTTTTATTATTTCACTTTACAAATCTGTATATACTGTATATATTATTTATATACAGTTGTAAAGGGGGACATAAATGAAAGTTATTCTAAAAAACACCAGTGAACAGCCCATTTATGAACAAATTAAACAACAAATTAAAGAAAATATATTAAAAGGTTACGTTGAAGCTGGAAGTCACTTACCATCTATGAGGGAACTGGCGAAAGATTTGCAAGTCAGTTTAATTACAACAAAGCGTGCCTATGAAGATTTGGAAAAAGAAGGGTTTGTCACAACAATAAGAGGTAAAGGAACATTCGTAAAAGAACAAGACAGTTCAATTTTAAAAGAAAAACAATTTTTTGTAATTGAACATCTTGCACGTTCCATGGTAAAAGAAGCAAAAACAATTGGTATGCCTCTAAAAGAATTAAATGAAGTTTTAGCTTTAATTTACGAGGAGGAAGATGAATGAAAGCGATTGAAGTTAAACACGTAAGTTATAACACTAAAACTTTCCAAATCAAAGATCTTTCATTCAGTATTCCTCAAGGGTTTGTTACGGGCTTTATTGGGAGTAATGGTGCTGGCAAGACAACAATGATTCGATTAATGATGGATTTACTTGAACCTAATACTGGAGAAATTAAAATCTTAGGACGACAAATGAAAGAATCAGCAAAATGGATTAAAAATAAAATTGGTTTTGTTTACTCAGAAATGTATTTCAACCAACAATGGAATATAAAAAAACTAGAAAATATGATTTCTCCTTTTTATTCTAAGTGGGATAGTCATATATTCCATCAGTATTTAGAGCGATTCAATATACCAAGTCATCTTAAAATTAAGCATTTCTCTAGTGGAATGAAAATGAAGTTATCTTTAGCCATTGCTTTAAGTCATCACGCTGAGTTATTTATATTAGATGAACCAACAGCAGGTTTAGATCCAATTGTAAGAAATGAAGTTCTAGAAATATTGCAGCAAGAATTAATAGATGAAAATAAAACGGTTTTTATTTCGACTCATATTATTTCAGACTTAGAAAAAATAGCAGATTATCTTGTATATATAAAAACAGGCAATCTTGTACTTGAAGGCTATTGTGATGATATAAAAGAGAAATATTTTATCGTAAAAGGTGATAACAAAGATTTAGATGATGAATTAAATCAACTCCTTTTATATAAAGAAGAAAAGCAGACAGGTTATGTTGGTTTTACAAAACATGGTCAAACATTTAAGGAACTATTTGGAAAACAAGTTGAAATAAAACATCCAACGATTGAAGAATTAATGATTTACCTTGAGAAAATGAAAGAAACTAATGATGTTGAAACTCAAAATAGAAACGGGTTGATGACATGAAGCAACTAATAATAAGAAATTTTAAGTTAAGACGTTGGACGCTTATCATTTATTTAGTGCTTATTGTTATTAATCCTATTTATACACTATTTTTTTCAAAAACAAGCTATGGTTTCGTTGTATATATTCCACTTGCCATTACATTAATGATTATAAGCATTTTAGATTCAGGACAATTATTTAGAGTACATAGACGGTTAGGTGGAAAAGAGGCGTATCTTTTTTATGAAAGTTTACCAATAACTAAGAAAGAATTGCTTAATGCAAATTATCTGACATGTATTATATTAACGATTTTAGGAACATTGATTATTGGATTATATAATTTTCAATCAACAAATATTCAGGTAAATGAGTTGCGTTATTCAACAGCACTTTCATTTTTAAGTGTAAATTTATTTAGCATTCCTATTGCCTTTAGTAAAAGTACAGAAAGAAAAAGAGAATATATTTCTTACACTGTTTATATTATTTTAATGGTACTTGCTATACCGATGGCAATTGCATTTATCTTTTTGACTATTAATTTATTTATCTTTCATAATGCACTTGATCCAAATGTATTTAATAAATATTTAAGTATTGGATTAGTTATTATAAGTGTGATTTGGCTAGTTATAAATTATTTTATTCAAATAGCACGTATTAATCGTCGCTAGAAAAAAGGAGGACTTTTATGAAATTAGAAAATATTACTAAAACATACGGTAATCATAATGTTTTAGACAATATAGATTTTGATTTTGGAGATAGCAAAATTGTAGGACTCATTGGTAAAAACGGTGTAGGTAAAACTACACTGATGAAAGTGATGAATGGAAATATTATTAATTACAAAGGTAAAGTTAATTTAAAAGATGATGAAAATATTGGCTATCTCATTGAACATCCAAAACTTTATGATAATAAAACGGGGCTTTATAATTTAAGACTCTTTGCTCAGGTGCTTGGTCAAGGATTTGATAAAGCCTATTCAGATAAAATTATAGATGCTTTTGGTATGCGTCCTTATATTAAGAAAAAAGTTAAAAAATATTCAATGGGTATGAAACAAAAATTAGCGATTGCCGTATCATTAATGAACAAACCAAAATATCTTATTTTGGATGAACCTACGAATGGTATGGATCCAGATGGCTCAATCGATGTTCTAGAAACGATACAATCTTTAGTAAATGAATTAAATATGAAAATTCTTATTTCAAGTCATAAATTAGAAGACATCGAATTGATTTGTGATAGAGCTGTCTTTTTAAGAGATGGACATTTCGTTCAAGATGTCAATATGAAAGATGGTAGTGCAGAAGAAAGTACCTCTATTACGTTGGACAATGATGATTTTGATCAAGCGCTAAATTATTTACAAGAACATTTTAATGTTATTCATTCTTATAAACAAAATGGAGAAATTCTTATTAAAGCAGAACGAGATTATCGAACATTGCTTAAAGCGCTCGCACATATTAATGTGTATCCTAAATATATTGAAACACGTAAAAATTCGCTTCGAGATACGTACTTTAATATTAATCAAAGAGGTGACCATTAGATGAAGAGTTTACAATTAGTTAAATATGATATATTAAGTTTTTTTAAAAGTTATTTAACATATATCGCGCTTATATGTATCTGGGGTATCATCACAGCAATGACTGTACTATTAGCAAAAAATACTGATAAAGTCGATTATTCAATGATATTACCAATGGCAAATTGGATGTTTTTATTCTTTGGTTTACTTGTTGTTATTAAAACAATTACACGTGACTATTCTCAAGGAACGATTCAACTTTATATGAATAAAGTGAAAAATAGAGTAGGTTATGTGATAGCGAAAACGATTTCGATTATTATTTTTTCGTTCTTATTTACACTTATCACGTATGTTACACTTTTAGTTATTCAAACTTTTACAGATGGTAAAAATTTAAATGGAGATAAATTCCTAACAAATATTTGGTTCTATCTTATCTTTTTACTATTTTTTGGACTATTATTATTCTTAATTACTTTAATTGTACAAAAACCAGCAGTCATTTTTACATTAGGTATCTTTTTAGTGTTTATCGTACCATTTTTACAACCATTTTTAGGTTTAATCCCGGAATGGGGCGATAATATTCAAAAATCACTCAAATATATACCTTTTAGTTACTTAACAGAAAAATCATCATCAGGTAGTATTAAATTTACGAATTGGCAATGGTTCATTTCTATTGCATCTATTGTTATTTTATTTATCGCTGATGTACTTTATGCTGCTAAACGAGACATTTAAATTAATAACTTTTTAATAAAACTGGCGACGATACGTTCAATTTTTGTCGCCAGTTTTATTTGCATTGAAAGGTACTTTAATATTTTTTGAATATAATCATAGTTATGATATATTAAAAAAAATAAGTATATAAGTGGTGGTCCTATTGCATATTCAAAATAGATGGGTTATCTCAATTTTATTTATTGTCATTTCTTTATTAGTTGTACTAGGATTGACAATTTATAAAAATGAAAAAACGGTTGATTTAAGTGATGTAGAAATTAATCATTTAAAGCTTAATGAAACGTTTGATAACTCAGAATATAGTTTAAATAAGCATGTGAAATTAGATAGGTATGTTTTTTATAATCATAATAAATATAAAAATTTAACAATAAAAGTCAAGAAAAAACATCACAAAATTAAAGGAATTATCTTAGTTAAAGATACTTTTGTTAACACAAATTTTGATGTTCATATAGGTGACCAAATCGATGCTGTTATAGATAATCTAGGTTATAACTATGACAAAGATAAGGTAGGTAAAGGTTATGATGCTTTAGTGTATCTTGATAAAGATCATCACATGAAATTATCAATTTTATATAAAGATAATATTGTTAAGCGAATTGAATTCTTTAGTCGTTGATAGTTAATAAAAATAAATTTATGTTTTAAGAAAGTATGTGAAAGAGAAATGGATAAAATTACTTTTTTGAATGAACTGGAAACGGAACTTGATGATTTACCACGTAAAGAAAAAGATAAAGTTATGAATGAATATGAAGATATCTTTTATAATCAAGAAACAAAAGGCAAGACAGATGCTCAAATATTAGATGATTTGAAAAATCCTTATACTATTGGAAAAGAAATAAAAGCTAAAGAAGCAATTTCACATGCTAAAGTTACACCTAACTTTCGTAATATTGTAAAAGCTATTATGGCATCATTAAGTTTGGGCGTTATTTCTTTCTTCTTAATTGTTATCCCAATGATAATATTCTTAATATTTCTAGCCTTTGTTTTCGTCATTTCAATTGTGCTTATTTGTTTACCTATCTTATTAATTATTATTAGTATTCTTAAAGGTACTCCTGACTCTTTAAGTAATTTTCTTTATAGTATTTCTTATGCTGGTATAGGTATATTAGTGTTCGTTGCAATAATAAAAATTGTTCAGAATTTATATAAACTTGTTTTAAAATATTTATCATGGTATATAAAAATAATTAAAGGAAGAATCCAGTGATGAAAAAATTAACAATAAGTGGATTAGTTATATTTGTTGTTTTTTTTCTAGCAGCCACGTTAGTATGGTTTGTTCATGATAAAGATATCTATAAACGACTGAAATATAATGAAACGTTTCATCAATCATCTATCTCTAAATTGAATATAGATAGTTATAGTTCTGATATCACTATTACTCAAGGTTCTTCATTTAGAGTGAAATATTATGGGGACAATAGTATAAAAGTGAACACTCAAAAAGACAGCTTAAATGTAAAAGAATCACGTTCTTCTAAAAGAGGATATAGCTTTAATTTAAACCCTTTTAAAAGAAGCAAGTTCAACATACATATAACCATTCCACCTGATAAATTAAAACAATTAAATATTGATGCTAAATTAGGAAAATTAAATATTAATAACATAGATATCAAAAAAGCTAGAATTAGAAAAGACGGAGAAAATTTAAATATCAAAGAAGCTAAACTTGATCGTATTGATTATTATAGTGATCATGGCACAATTAATATAAAAAATAGTGATATAAAAAATAGTCAATTTAAAGTAATAAATTCTAATATTGTGGTTAATCATTGTACCTTGAAAAATGGATTGTTCATTACAAATGAAGGAAAGCTTGACTTTAAAAACATGCCAAGTCAAATTGATATAAAGAGCTCAAGTAAAAAAGGTGATATAAACATTGATTATAAAACCAAGCCTAAAGACACCTTGTTAAAACTACATCCAGGAATGGGTGACAATAACATTAAGAATCCTTATTTTAAAGATAGCAAAGTAGGTAATAGTTATAATATTATAGAGTGTTATAACGTTAAAGGTGATATAAATATTAAATAGGATGAAAAAGATTAGACAAAACGTTGATTAATTAAATTTTAAAACGTTTATCTAATCTTTTTTTATTAATACGTAGCAAATGTTAAATCAGTATCTAGCTTTCCAGTAAATTCTATTAAATCAAGTTCATGACCCTCTAACCATGATTGAAAGTCGATAGATAGAGGGGGTCTATTCTCACCTAATGTCATCCAAGCTTTTAAATGCTTAGGTTCATACATTGATGTATGAATCGTTCCTGACCAACTTTTAAATAACTTACTATAAATATTATATTTAGGATCATTAAAAAGTTTAAACGCAGTATATTTATCTATATCTTCTGACGTTTGACTAATTGTGCGAGCAAGACGTTCTTTAGATTCTTTGGTATAGTTACGATTTTCATGTGTTAATATTTCAAAGTGATTAGTACAAACTTTATCATATCTAACATCAAATGAGCGTGGCGTAATTTCAACAATTGCATGATTTAAATGCTTATCCATTAAAATATAACTAAATGAACTTCTATGGGGTAACTCTTTTAGAAATTGAATTGCTTCTTTTACATCTTTACAATATTCTAAGACAAGTCGTCCTACCATATAACATACAAATCCATTTGCAGGATGCTTACGGTGCATAAAATTATATCCCATCACAAGACCTGCTTCATTCATACCATCCATACGACCAGTTACTCTAGAGGTTGGTCCTATTTGCGCGAGTCCACCATCATTTGGTTGATAAAGAAGATATCTGCCATCATATGTAGCAGGATGATAGTCATAATTACGAACCATATAATCTTTACCTTGAAAAACTGTACATCCACTTTCATTTAAATCAGTAAAACGATAGTGACCGAAATTTAAAATCATTTGTTTAGTCGGTAAATTTAATATCTCTTGCATTCCTAATAATTCTTCCCAGATTTCTGGTGCATACGTTTGGAAAATGCTATATGTTTCATTAACATCAATGTCAAAACGAGGTATACGCTTCTTCCATTCACGTTCTCTATTTTCTAGTAAGGGCGTCTGTTTTAACCACTGAGCAGTTTTGATACCTAAATCAAAATGTGATCCGCGAAAGGTCATAATATCTGACTTAACTTCTTGCATGAAAAATCCTCCTATCATTTGTTTTATTATTTATATTGAACAATAATTTATATTAAATTTAAAGTCTTATAATGTTTATTTATATATGATAGTAATTCACTGTGTAAATAAGACAAATGTCATTCATTATAAATAAAGAAAAAATATTTGATTTTTTAAAAATCTTTAATTTTAGGTTTGAAATAATATATAAAAAGGTATGTATTTAATCATAACGTTAACTATGTTAAAATGATTTAATGTAAACGTATTTATTTTAAGTACAGGGGTGAAACATAAATGTGGGATTTCATTAAAGGTTTATTTAAATTCTTATTAAGCTTTACAGCTATTACAGCACTAGTTGTTGGTGTAGTAGTAGTAGTATTTGGCTTTATTTTCAAAAAAGACTTTGAAGATATCGAAAGAAAAACAAAAGAAATCGTATCTGATATTGAAAGCAATAATGCTTAATGCAACGATGTACCATATACCAGTAATTTCATTTGAAGTTACTGGTTTTTTTTATTACTCTTAAATAAATACAATTGGCTAGTATAAATGTTAATAATATTGAATATAATGGAGGTATTAAAATGACAACCAAAGGTTATGTGGGGTCTTATACAAAAAAAGAAGGTAAGGGTATTTATATATTCGAACTTAATGAAGATAA
>ERZ1029854.390-NODE-390-length-18393-cov-16.357073_pt1 | contig 18393 bp, 16 predicted proteins | sample MGYA00519239_ERZ1029854 | MGnify/ENA primary metagenome ERZ1029854 (study PRJEB33666, sample SAMEA4610917) | skin metagenome | biome: Human-associated habitat; feature: Malodor aspect; material: skin | place: Philippines | collected 2015-08 ... | reverse complement strand
CGGTGAAACTCCTTCTAGATCAGAGCCTCACACACAAACTTCCTGACACCCTCCGAGATTTAGCAGAATCCCGGCGCATTGCGAGTTGACGTTCCCGGGAAAGCCGACGTTTAACGATGTGGAGCGAATTACGATTGAGGGGTTTAGAGAAAACGCATCCGAACATCTACTTGTGAAGGTCCCGCTCGCACCTGAGGAGACGATGTGGGATTTCAGAAGTGGGGGTGCTTATGAGGGACAATGCTTGCCGTAGAAGGTTTTCGCGAGCAAATGGAACGGAATACCACCTAGTAAGTGAAGCTCGTTTGCGCCGGAACAGTCCAAACTACGAGCAAGTCAAAATGAAACGCTTAGTTATCCCCGCCATAGGACACCGTTGTACCGCGCCGTTCGGTGCTGCTAAAGGTCGTAGATACCCACATGTCCGGATTCAGCGACACACGATCTGTGAACTCAGTCCCGTGATCATCCTCGTACTTGATGACCACCTCAACATCAGCAGGAATCCCGTCACCAGACTCATCTAGCAACATTGCTCCATCAGTTTCCGCGCGAACAAGAATCGCGTTCGCCGGGGTGCCGTCCGGGTTGACAAAATGTTTACTCTCCCCAATCTCTCGCAGGGGAAACCGCTCAAACTTCGTCGCCCAGAACGGAACTGATGTGGACTGATTCGGTGCCCAAGTCTTGAACGTCTTCCCCTCGTACTTCGCAAGCGTCATCTCCACCGGCGACTTCCGGTAATGAACCGTCTCGGAAGTGTTTGCATTGAGCCTGGTTACATCAGGTTCCGGTAAGGGCGGGACAAATTCCACGGTCACATCTCGGGCGGGCGATTGCCCCACATTCTCAACCACAAGCGGGAGATATCCCTTTTCGTTCGTGGGACTTCCGAGATAGGCGTTCATACGTGGGCGGGACAGTTCACTCGCTACATCATCCAGTCCGAACATGATCTGAGTGCCCGTCGCCATCATCATGTCCAGTTGGTCCAGTTGCGCTTTCGCCGTCCACATAGTTTGTTGGCTTGCTGTGGCGATCTCTTCCATCTGGTCAGCAGCGTCTTGTGCGTTCTCACTGGCTTGTCGTGCCGTTTTCGCGTTCTGCCAGGTGGCGTAAGCAGCGATCCCCAGCGACACAATCGTGGCGATCAGCATGGCGATATTGAGCCAATCCGATAATTCAAGTCCATCATCTTGAACGATGACGGGAACAGGCTCGGAAATGTGCGAAACGCTTGCTACATCCGGCGCAACCTCATCTGTAGAGACTGTGGGTAAATCGTTCGTCGTTGGCTTTTGCATCTGTTTTAGTAGTGCTCCGCCACGTACTCGTAGACAGCATCGAACAAGTCACCACGCGGGGGCATGTGGAAGTCAACCAACTTCTTCGAAATAGTCGAACGCACCATCCTGTCACCCGTGGAATTGCCCGAACTCCAACCCGAGAACGTCACCGTACGCGCGATCTCGTCAATCTCCTTCGCCAACAATTCCACGACGATAGAAGAATCCTTCGGCTTGTACTCGATCACAATCTGGGTAAGCGCTCCGACGTGATCATCCGGAAGCAACGACAGAGCATCTTCCACGGGTGAATAATCCTCATCCGTCTTCTTATCGAGTTCCCGAATCTTGCGAGCCAAACGGATCGCTTCCTCGATGAACTTCTCCGTGTCCTCCATAGTGGCTGTAGAGCGAGAACGCAAGTTCTCCAACTGCTCCGCTAAGGACACATACACGGTCGCACCCTCAGACTTCGCCAATCTCATCTTGATGCGTCGATCAATCGTGTCCAGAATCTCTTCAGCCGTGACCGCATCGGGATCAAGTTCGTCCCCGTCCGGGTCGAGAATGTCAGTAAGTTCTCGCAACTTCTCGATAGTGTCCGAGGAGACCTCCAAACGCTTCAGGTTCTTCACCTTCACGTCCGAGATCGAATCGTGGACGAGTTGAATCGTCTTCGCCCCCAACTTCTCCCACACGAGGTCGTAGTTAGTCTCCGCACCCTTCGCCACTTGGTACAACTGGGCGAGCCACCTGTAATCGTCCTCGTGTTTAACCACCTGCGGGTTGGGATAAAGCACCTCCCACAGCCCCTCCACGGTCATGAACTCGCGCTTGAATGCTCGCATCTGTTCTTCTTCAGAAAAACGTGAGAGCGCGAGTGTGAACGTCTCATAACTGCCGTCTGTGCGGTCGATTCCTTCAAACCTACTAAGTGCAAGTTTCAGCGCCTTGTCGAATTGCACCAGCACCTCTTCGACTTCGACTGGGCGCTTCTTGTCCTCCGGGGATGCATCTTTCAGCGCTCGTGCGATCCGCTTAGAGATGCCCACGTAATCGACAATGATGCCGTGGGTTTTCTCCTGTCCCGTGACCGGGTTAGCGTAGCGCCTGTTCGTGCGCGTAATCGCCTGGAAGAGCGTCTGCTTCGACAATGGTTTATCGATGAACATTGTGCTCTCAATCGGCGCGTTAAAGCCGGTGAGCAACTTCGAGGTAACGATCAGAATGTCCGGCGCGGAATCGTGGCGCACAAACCTGTCGATGAGCGCGTGCTCTTGTGGGCGGGAGCGTTCATATTTCGTCCACCCGCGCTTCTCATCTTCTTTCCCGCCCACGGTCATTACTACTTCGGTCGTGTAGTTGTACCCGCGCTGTTTAATGAGTTCGTTCAGTTTGTCCTCGTAGATGACACACATCTCACGATCTAAAGCCACCACTTGCGCCTTGAAACCGAGTGGGGCGACGTGAGCGTGGTAGTAGTCCAGAATGTCGTTGCAGACCGCATCGATACGATCCGGGTTGAGCACGACCGTCTTCTGCTTACCGGAACGATCAGATAGGTAGGCTGCTTCGTCTTCTGTCAGTCCTTCATCTTCAACAAGCGTGTTGAAGGCTGCATCGAGCGCTTCCTGGTCGAGGTTCCAATCCACCAGCCGTGGCTCGACAATGATGGGTACGGAAGTCTCGTCCGCGATAGCACGTTCCATCGTGTACTTGGACAGCACCTGTCCGGGGTCTTTCTGGTTTCCGAACAGTTTGAACGTGTTGCGCCCGTTAATTCCACCCTCGTTAATGGGTGTACCCGTCATGCCGAAGAAGCGGGCGTTCGGGATGACTTGGCGCATCTTCATGCCGAGATCACCGTCTTGGGTGCGGTGTGCCTCATCGATCATCACGATCATGTTCTCATTGGAGTTCCACACTTCACCGGAATCTAGGATCACGTCCTTGAACTTCCAGATGGAGGTCACAATGATGCCGGGAACAGCGTTGGTGACAGCCTTTTTAAGTTGCTTAGCATTGGCGACGTGAGTGATGTTGGCGATTCCAGAATCGCGGAAGTCATCGAGGACGTTCTTCTCCAGGTCCACGCGATCTAGCCCGATTAAAATGGTGGGCTTTTCGATATCCGTGTCTTCGAGCAGTTTCATAGCCGTGTAGACCATGAGCAGGGTCTTGCCTGTTCCCTGGTAGTGGTGGATAAGTCCGTTTCCACCGTTCGGCTCGCGCACGCGCTTGTGAATGGCTTCTGCTGCTTCCATCTGCACGTAGCGGGGAATGATCTTTCTCGAACCTGTTGCGCCGGAGCGCTGGAAGAGTGTGAAGTCATCCGCGATATTTATCAGCGTGGACGGGGTAAGTAGCAGATCGATGGAGCGCTTCGTGCGCTCAACACCTTGTAAGTCGTAAGGGTCTTCGGTCGATCCCCACATGCTCCAGGTGTAGTCAGGCTGGTTGAGGGAGCCATAGCGGAAGTTGGTCCCGTTGCAGACCACGTTCAAGATGTTGGTGGCGAAAAATGCTGGAGCCTTGTTGAGGTAGACCTGATTAATATCCGAAACACCGAGTTTCCAGTTTTCAGTGATGTTTTTGGTCTCGATGATGACTACGGGTAACCCGTTGAGAAACAGTACGAGATCGAATCGCTGGTACGTGTTCGGGGTTTTGTAGATGACCTCTTTCGAGATGATCGCTTGGTTGTTTTCCGGGTGATCGAGGTCGAATAAGTGAATGGTCGTGTAGTCGTTGTCCCCGACGAACTTGTGGGTGAAACCGCCGAAGAGTTGTTGGATGAACTCCTTGTTCGCTTGCATAGGCGAGGATATGACCGCCTTGCCGAAAATGGCGGTTAGACGTGGCTCAATCTCGTCGTAGCGTTCGGGGTGGTTCTTGAGTGCTGGGTTGAGGTCTAGGATTGCGTCTCTGAGGTAGGCGGGGATGTATGGGTCAGCGAGATCTCGGGGCAGGTCTTTTGCTTCCATGACCGTGAATCCGTTTTGGGAGATTCTGTCTTTCAGGAAGTTCTGAACTGTTGATTTCTCGCTGAATGTTGCCATTGTCTGTCTACCTTCTATGTCTAATTGCCTTCGGGCACCTTCTATGTAGTTCGGTGGGGTTGAATGTGTTGATTATACCAGGTGGGAGGGTATTTTCGGGGTGAGTTGATGGAGCGCGCGGGGTGAGTGAGTCAAAATGACTCCCGGGCGCGAGCAGGCGCGCCATCTACGCCACGTCCTCATCGATTGCGAACATCTCCGCGAGTTCTCGCACGTCCTTGTCACCGGAAAGGAGCGCGTGGAGAGCGTCCTTGCGCACCTGCTTAAGTGCTTCCTGGGAGCGCTTCGCAGACTCCAAATAAGCGTCGAGCGCTTGCATCTTCTCCACGATCTTCTCCTGCTCTTCCAGGGGTGGGAGTGGAATCTCTTGATCTCCGATAATCGTCTTGTTGATGTTCGGCTGTGCAGCGCCCCGCCCCTGACGATGGAACTCATCTTCCAGATTGAGAGCAGAAAGGAAAAGGAATTCAGGAACGATGACTTCCTCATCGGGGATTCCGCACAGAATCGCCTGGTTCGTCGCCATTTCGCTCATCACGAATGCGCTTCGCCCGATGCTCGCTCCATACATTGCGATCAGGGTTGACCCGACCGGGGCGATCTTCTTGATTTTCTCGAAACCTGCTTCGGTAATTTTCTTCTCAGTGTCATAAATCGGCGCGTTCTGAACGTCGCCAATTTTCGCCCATTTGATCGTTCCGCCGTGATAGAACTCAGGATTCCCAGCCTTGGGAGTGGCTCCCGACCTCCAGGTGGCTACTTCTCGGAGAGGGGTGTAATCCCACTCATTGGCACGATCCGTTAGAACAGTCTTCAGTACGTCCACGCGCATTTGTTCCGCGCTGGAAATCTCGCGGTCGCCCGCTTGGATCATGTGATCAAGCACCTGCATGAAACTTACGATCTCGCGCTGTTCTTCGATTGGCGGGAGGAAAACTTGAATGCTTGCTACGTCCTTGGCTGAAACACGTTGTCTGCCGGACGTACCAACCATCAACCCGATGGATTCAGAATGCACTCGATGACTCTGCGCTAAGAGGAAGACAAACTCTGGAATCGTCTCGTCCGTGGAGCGTAAAACTATAAATTCGGTAGACCCACCAACGTCCCCAAATTCGTCCGGAATTTGAGCGATCTTGCCGTTTTCGAGACATGGGGTAATTCTTGCCATCAGTGTGTCACCGCCCGTCGCACGGATACCTCCGCGCCTACCTTTCGGTCCTGATGGGAAAGCCCATCTTCCCCAAGTGTCTACGTCTGCCATTTCAATAAATGGCGAATCCTCCTGGAGGTTGGGCACCTTGGGATTAATTAGAACTACTTCCCCGAGAGTCGTTTCTTTCCATCCTTCTCTACTCACCGAAACCAACCTCCTTCAGAAGGTTGCGGAACTCATCACGGGTGCGTTCGCGCTCAAGTTCGGCTTCATTCCATTCGGCAATGGAAGTCTCCAGATCGACTTCCACGTCCGTGTTCGCTTGGACATAGCGCCCAATGTTCAAGTCGTAGTCGTTCGACTCGATCTCTTCCATGTCCACAAGGCGGAACTCGATGCCAGCGTTCGCGCCGTCCACGTCTTCCTCGTCATGGAAGGCTGACAGAATCGCGCTCACGTCTGCGTCAGTGAGTTCGTTCATGTTCGAACCCTTCACAAACCTGGTGGAAGCATCGATGAAAAGAATCTTGTTTTGACGCTCTTCAGACTTGCTCGCCCGCAGAATCACGATGCAGGACGGAATCGACGTTCCGTAGAAAATGTTGTTCGGCATTCCGATGACTGCTTCGATGAGATCGCGGTTGAGAATCTCAGTACGAATTCGCTTCTCCGCGTGTCCTCGGAACAAAATACCGTGGGGCATAACCACGCCGATGCGCCCGGTCTCCGGCTTCATGGATGCGATCATGTGCTGCATGAACGCGAAATCGGCGTACGAATTGGGAGCCACGTCGCCAATAATTCGAGGGTCATCATCCCACGTCTCGCGTCCCCAGTCTTCGACCGAGAACGGAGGGTTAGCAATGACAACATCGTGCTGCTCAAAAGTGTTGTCTGGTTTGCGGTTGCCCGGATCGAGCAGGGTGTTGTCGTGAATAATGTCGTGCTCAGGCAGGTTGTGGATGTAGAGGTTCATTCGCGCAATTGCTTGCGTGGTCATGTTCTTCTCCTGACCGTGCAAGGTAAGAGTGCGCGGGTCACCATCATGCTCTTCGACGGTGTTGCACGCTTCGATGAGCATGCCCCCAGAACCACAGGCGGGATCGTAGATTGACTCTTCAGGCTGAGGGTCGAGAAGGCGGGTAATTAAGCGTACGACCGGGCGCGGGGTGAAGAACTCTCCCGCGCCGGTGCCGGAGTCATCCGAGAACTTCTTGAGTAGGTACTCATAAGCGTCACCGAAAGAGTCACCGGGAACGGTCTCCGCGTTGAAGGTGTGCTCCGCAAGCCTGGAGAGCATCTTTCGGAGTCCCTCTTCCTTCAAGCGCTCCTGGTTGCCGTAGGCAGCGTCACCGAAGATGTTGGAGAGTTTTTCCGGGTTAGCGTTTTGGATGGCGGTCATGGCTGAACGCATCCTCGCGCCGATGTAGTTTCTCGGGTGAAGCGCGTGAGTTTTATCCTCACGGATTTTCTCGGGAATGTCCTTATCGAGGTACACATTGTCCCAGGACGCGCCCGGTGGGATCACGAAGGCGTGGTAATCGGACTCAATATCCTCGCGCGTTGCAGCGTCGAGTTCCACCCCTGCATAATCGCGCTCGAACAATTCCTGTTCGTACTTGTAGTTGTCGCTAATCCACTTCCAGAACAGCGCCGGGAAGACGTAGTTCTTGTAGTCGGAAGCATCCATGAAGCCACGAAGTGCCGTGGCTGCGCCCCAGAGAGTCTTCTCCAGTTCGGCGCGAGTAATCGGGGTGTAATTAGTCATATTCTGATTCCTTATTTTATTGAGTTGTTTTCACGCTAACCCCTTGATTCTCTCATAGTCGTACCCGCCTTCGTCAGAACGTGATAGTAGGTGTTTCGCGCAGGTCAAGACGTGTTTCAGAGTGGCACGGGAATGAGATTTTTGGGGCGTGCGCGGGCGTGGGTTCGGGACCGGGTGAAGCCGTGTCCGGGTGATGGTCACGAGCGTGAACGCCAGCACATAGTAAGTCGAACAAATGTTCTTGACTAGGGATGAAACGTGTTATACCGTACCGCTTGGTCTATTTGAAAGGAGAACATTTGACAGACCAGCAAGACTTGAACATGACAGCGCGAAACGAGCGCGGGGAACTCGACGTAGTGCGCTTGTCCTGGGACCAATCTGGGGTGGTGTTCCCAACTCCATATCCCTCATCGAACTTCTTGCCCGAGATTCAAAAGCAGTTAGAGGGACACGATTGGACGCATCTACCCGCAGAAGTGTCCGTCGGCAATAACCCTGATCAAACGTGGGTAATCTTCCTTCCTCCCAGCGTGGACTTATCCACCTGGATCGAGAACGAGCGGGCGTATTGGGTGGATTTTCTCATCTACATGGTGAGTGAGTACCTCGACGGTGAAGAGGAAAACTACCGCGCGAACATCGCTTGGCTCGAAGAAGCGCGTTACAAGGGGGCGTAGAGGGTTCGGCGCGCCCGCGCTTTACGAGTCATTTTGACTCACCCCTACCCACCCGCGCACAAACACATCAGACAGACGAAAGGAACCTATTTGGACAAACCTGTAAAGACACGCCCACCACTGACGGACCTGATCCCGATTGCAATCATCTCACCGGAAGATGAGATGACGTTCGAGTGGCTCGAAGACCTGATTAACGCGCTCCGTGTGAACGCCGGGTTAGAGCCACTCTCAAGCGAGGAACTGAACGCGCCCCTAAACAATTAGCGTCCTCTCTCACGCGAACGCCCCGTGCGCTCGCGCTGTATCGCCAACACTTTCTATGTGATCGTGCCCGCCAACTCTCCCACTTACAAGGTGCCCACACCCCTTCTCTCGCCCTCACTGAATCGCATTAATCCCGTCGCCTTCACCCCTCCGGACCCCGCTCACATTCTACGTTCAATCCACACCTACTAGGTGTCAAAAATGGGTCTTAACATGCCAAAATGGAGCATGTACGGTTCTGTCTCCGTTGACACAATCCCGTGATCAACACCCCGAGACAAGGAGACAATTTGGGAGAAATCCTTAACGACGCAGTAATGCAGGTGATGACCCCAGCACTGCAATGGCATGATAAAGAAGCGCTCGCACATGTGAGCCGATACGCAGACGATTACACCGGCGACTTGATTGACCGTAACGGCACTTTCCGCCGTGGTTGCATCGGACTTATCCACCACATCCCTGAGCAAGCGTACGAACGTCCGTGGTGGCGCGAACCGAAATACCCTCTCAAGCAATGCATCGCTCGCTTAGAAGAAGCTGGGTGGCTCAAGCGAGTGGAAGGCGCTCCAGAACTGGACGGGGCGCTAATGCTCAACGTCTCACGCCTGGTGCGCCTGATGGATATTGCCGAGACTGAAATGGCGCAAAATCAACACCTCATTGAGTACGAGTACCTCCCCGACGGCACCATCATCGATCCGCCGTCCCAAGATTTCCGCGACCCGGCTTTCCTTCCGTTCATTCGATGGGCAGATACCGAGTTCGCCGGAGATTTCGCTTTCACGCTTTCAGATGACGTGACTGATGCAACCAGCCGATTGCTGGACGCGCACTTCGAGGTTGAGCGTAATCACGGGTGGAAAGAAACTGACCCCACCCGCTGGAAGCGCGCGATTTTGAACTGGAAGGATTACTACCTCGAAGAAGAGGACACCTTCCGCATTCCCGCCCAGTGGAAGGTGACCGCTGATGATAAATAACGCTCACTCATCCATGAGCGCGGGGAGCCTACGCGCTGAGGTGGAGTTCTGGCGAGCAGATGACGGCACTTCCGACGAATTCCTGGTTTTGATCGACCCGCGTGAAAATCCTCTGATCACCCTGCTCCAGATCGCTAAGTTGCACGCTGCTGGCACTTGGGAGCCGGGATGCGATCTCACGTTTGGCGACGTGGACGATGCTTGCACCCGCTACATGGCGTTCACGTACACCGGGAGCCGTGAATCATTCTGGTATGGACTGACCTGTCTCACTGAACAGGTAATTATGGAAGCCGAGGGAATCGACGATGAGTATTATCCAAGCCAGCGTGCGTTCGGGCGCATGCTCATGACGTTCGGACTACCACCGTTAGAGGTGCTTCCTGCTGTGGGAATCTCCGATGACGGGAGCGTGCTGTTCGATGCCGAGTGGGAAGACCTGATGTAGTTCGTCCGGGAGGGGTGAGCGTTTGGGGTGCGCTCACCGGGGGAACTGAAATCACATAGAAAGTGTGAGCGATTAGGATGCGATCTGCGGGGTCGAAACGTGCGTGGTGGGAGCAGTGTCCAGGCGCGGGGAGTTGTCGCGCGAGCGGGGCGTTTGGGTGGTGATTTGAGAGCGTGGTAATCGAGCGGGCACAAGCGAAATTCCGGCGCGGGGAGGAAGGGGGGGTTGGGGGTTGGAGGGGAAAGATAGAGGGAATGGTTAGTAGCGTGTGACCGGCGTAAACAGTTCGGGAGCGTCTCCGTGATCGAGTTGATTCACTTGATCGGGAATGAGGTTCATAAGGGCACTGTGTACGTGATCCATAACCGAAAAGATGAGCACGCAAGTGCTCTCCAATTTCGCAGAAATTGGAAACGGACAACCAATTGATATTGATTCGTTTCTTCAACTCATCTTCAAAACTCTTTTCCCCAAACTTTTCTCTAGTAATAATGAGTAGTTGTAGTAGGGAGTAGTAATGAATAGTTGTGATTGGGTTTCATTAACTAGAGTTTTTAATCTGTAGTAATAGTTGGTAGTTATTAATAGGTAGTTGACCGACAACGAGCCGGTAGGGGTACCGACAACGAGCCGGTACGGGTACCGACAACGAGCCGGTACAGGTACCGACAACGAGCCGGTAGGGGTACCGACAATGAGCCGGTAGGGGTACCGACAATGAGCCGGTAGGGGTACCGACAACGAGCCGGTACGCGCGAGCACTTTCCTATGACCTCCAATCCACCTCCCACTTCATGCGCGTCTTTCGTTTCACGAAAGAACGTTCGATTGTGTTATCATTTATAGATAGTCTCTATTAAAGTAAGGAAAATTTCATATGACAACTGAAAATACACGTTTAGATAACGATCCGAGCGTCTGGGCTACCGTTGTTGAACTGAGCGAGACCTACAACATCAGTACGTCTTCAGTTCGACGCTGGATCAAGAAGTACGACAGTGTGAGGTACTTCCAGGAGTCGAACCTTCTGCGCGTTCACCGTCAGGATTTCGCAGACCTCGTGGATAGTTTTGTGGAGAACAGGGCATCCTCTCAAGTGAAAGAGGGATGACATGGGCGAGATACTGTTTGAAAAGTTCGCCAAGGTTCAGAAGTTAGTGCGCAACCTCACCGAAGACCAATGTTCCGGTATACGGGAAACGGTGTTCTGGTGTGACGATGACACCTGGGACGAGCCTTCCGGTACTCCGAAGCGTCAGAACTACGTTGGCGCTCACCTGTTTATGTCCAGCGGTTCCCTCGCGGAAGAACTGGGTAAAAATGACCGAACTATCGAGCGCTGGTTGGTGGTCTGGGAGAAGGCGGGGTGGTTTGCACGGGAAGAGGATGTTCGCGCACTGGACGGCAATATGACCTATGCGAACTACGTCCGTGGTCGCCCCGAAAGGAACTGTCCTACGAGCCGTGTTTTCAATGTCTCAATGTTGTGTCGGTTGCTGGATGTTCGCGCAACGATGCTCTCCAACAAATTAAGGATTGGGCGCGATAGGGAGTTAGAAGACCTAATCGATTTTGCGCTCCAGGTGCGCGAAGACGATTTTGAGAATCCCCCGGTTCGTGCGATTAAGGATTACAAGCCCCGTCTGATAGAGGATTGGCAACGGGTTTCACGGGATGGACCACCCGATAAGTGGGAAGACCTTCTCGAAGCAAAAAAAGACAGCGCCGTGGCGGGCGCTGGAACGAAAGTCGAAAAGCAAGTTGTATCCGAGGGGACTGGAAATCCCGAGGAAGGACTTTCTGTTACAGATCATATCATAAGTGCGGACGAATTCGCAAAACTGATCGAAGAGATATTCCCGCGAGACTTCGCGTTCGACTATAACGATGCCCATGAGATCGTCACTTTCCAGAAGGAGCACATCAATAACGACGGTCACCTAGATATTCATAAGACCGGGCTACCGATGGGATTGATCGCGGCTTTTGAGAAGAGTCTCGCAGCGAAGGAGTTGAGGAATTACAACGCTTTCCGCCAGGAGAACCTGCTCGATATCCGCAACTACATGCTCAACCAGGGCGAGTAATCCGGAATCTACCGCGCTCGCGGTGAGCGTTTTTCGCGCCCGCGCCCGCTCCCTGAGCGCGTGCCAAATTGACTCACGCGCACCCAAGCATGATCCGCGCGAACCCATACATGCTTAATCTCGATCCACGCCCGATCTCTCGCGCACGTCCGTTCTCGCGCCGACAACGCGAGTTTGAACCGGCAAACTTTTCCAAGAAATTTTTCTCCCTGCTCACGGGGTGTTTTCCACTCAATCACTTGCGCCCATTCTTGCGATTAATCCGCTCTTTATGCGCAGCAGGAGCGCTGTCCTTCCCGATTAATGTCATCCCGGTTGCGCCCCCACCCTGGACGAACGAGCATACCCGAACCCTGACGGACGTGTAATTATTCTCCTACCTGCACCTACTAGGTTAGCTCACTTTATAATTATTAACACCTACTAGGTAGTCTCACGCTCTTCACCTCGAACGATCTCCCTCTTCGTCTCAACCTGCACGTATCCCGATTTTCGACGTATCGCAACGCCGTGACCTGCGGTTTAGTTGTTTATGTCACCGCAACACGACAACTCCAGTAGGTGCGTTGCTTACACGGAGGTTGCGGATCGACACGATGTATACGAAAACGAGGAAACTCCCTATGTCAAACAAGAAAACACATCAGAACAAGCGCCAAGCACGAACACGTAAGGCGCAGAAAGACTCCCGCAAGCGTGATCAACGCAAGCATGATCAGCGCAAGCAGTCGTACAAGAAGAGCCACCCGTTTATCGCAAGTGCCCAAAACTCCGGGCGCGCGCGTGGTAACCCGAACTCGAAACACGATCCTTACGTCCCGATTGTGGTGATCCAGGACGATCCAATCGTGCTTTTGCAAGAAATGTCGGATCTCGTTCCCCCTTGTCCGGAAGATAAGCAGTCCTTCATCTTCATCGATTGGGTAACGCATAAGCACCCTGTTGAACTGCTCTACGCGGTCGGCTCTGATGCTTCGGCGGGTGAGATACCGCTACAAGATCCAGTGTTCTACATGGATGAACCGCACCACCAGTACAACGGTGGGGTCTTCCTCTATCACGATGGAACACCCGATGATGTATGGAATCAACTGGCTTCCGCACTGCACTCGATTGCAGGTGGTGGGTTTATCACCCTGCCGGATGCTTCTGGGTTTGCGAAGTTTTGCATGGTTGCGGTGATGAACGGGTGGGATAATTTCCTACCGGGTGAGTCGTTCGAAGAGTTGGCTGCTCGCTTAGACGAAGAAGAGCGCGAGTCCGGAGGTGTATCCCAAAATGACTCGCACGCCCCGTCCGCGCCGAACGCTGCTACCGATTAACGCTTGAAGTAGTCCTCATAGCGTTTGCGCTCGCGCTCTTCCAAGCGCTTGCGCTCATATTCTCTCCAGAACTGCGGCGCGTCCTTATACGGGCGAGACGGCTCCCGCTCCCAGAGTGGGCGCGAGACAGCAATCTCCACTCGGGCGATAGTTTCGCTATCCGCCCATCGTTTCGCCCGGATCATGTCCATGATCACCGGCAAGTCCACGCCCACCATCTCGGAAAACCTCTGATACGTGGGCGGGACGATCCTCCCTCGTTTGAACTGCACCTGAATCTCTCGCTCCAGGTTCCGAGCGAGTCCAATCAATTTCCAGTCCAACGGGGACGGAGCAAACTTCTCAGCCAATTCCTCATCGGACAACTCTTGCCAATTCGGATGAACCCGTCCGAACGGCTCCCGTTTCTTACGTCCGGGACCACCCGGTGTTTGCTCACCACTCATCAGGAGGCGATCTCCAAACCACTACCAATCAAGAAAGGCTTATTTATGCTCAACATCAAACCGTGGCTCGCTGACTTTCTGGGCGCGCTCACCCCACAACTGATAACCGCCTGCGTACTCCAAGCGCGCCAGCAACTCCGCATTGATCCAGCGCTCACCCCTAATCACGCGACCAATGGAAGCGTGACTGATTCCGGAACGGCGGGCGAAATCGTGCATGGAATTAATCTCACCTGCTTGCTTCAACATTTCCAGCATGTCCTCGATATTTCGGGACACCTGGACAGCGCGAGCCAACACGGGATCATCAACTTCGACCTGGCTAAATCGCGTCCCTTCATCACACCCCGCGAGATCGCGGGGGCGAGTGGTTGGGGCGCGTCCGGACATGCACACCAGTCTAAGGCTGTGCGTTAATGCCCAAGCAATACACGCTCGATGACGTGCGCAACCAGGTCAGCAATTACGCCCCCTCACCCACTACAGTCTCCCCCGACCATTGGGAGCAGATTCGCACATTCGTGACCGAGACTGTTCTCAAACTGTTCGAGTACGCCGACAGCAACAACCTATCCCCCAAGTTGAGCAAGGACAACGTAGGTAACTACCTCACCTATCTCACGGCACATTGCGCCCGCGTATGCGCCCACACAGGGACGGTTCACTCCGAGGACATGTTCACGGCGGAGACAATCGCCTGGAGCCTAGAGCAGGAACATCTCTCCAACGGAACGAAAACTGAACGAAAGCGAATTCTCACTCGCATCGGGGAATTGCTTTCCGAAATCGATGCTTCACAGTGGAAACTTCGTTCCCGCGATCACGCGGAAACCCAGGTAAAGCCTTACACCCCGCAAGAGGTATTAAAGATTATCGACTGGCTCGATGCCCAGGGCACCCCTCTGAAAAACGAGTGCGTGCGAGTTGCTGTCACGCTCGCTCTCGCAGGAATTACCGCGCCTGATATTGATCAGGTTCGTGCTCGTGACGTTCACGATGGTTTTCCTGTCACCGTCACGGTAGGTGAACGCACCCATGCGATCATCCCGTCCCTTAGCGAGAAGTTCCTAGCAATCGTCAACCAGCGTGAACCTGATGAGTTCGTCTTCTGCCCGTCTCGTGCTCGCAAGGTGCAAAACGTCACCGAGTACATGACCCGTTTCAAACGAGGTCCGGGAATGGGTGACGTGTCCGTGCGACGATTGGTAGCGACATGGCGCAATAACCTCATCGAGCGCGGAATATCGAGAGAAGCGTTCATGGCGCTTGCTGGTGTTAGTCCTTCGACATGCTCCCGCCACGCTGCCAACGCTCCCGTGCGTGAAGTTGCCCTGCTGGAGACTGTGGCGGTGACTACGGAACTATTCCTCACAGGAGAAGCAATGCTCGATGAGCGCGTGCGAAATAGTAGCGCGTCTGCGAGCACGGCACACGACCGTACCGGGTTGAAAGTAATCGAGGGAGAACGCAAATAATGCCTCTGACCTTGACATACATCGTTTCATCATGGCATACTCGTCTGCGTTTCGTTCCATTTGGAACGTTCCCAACCAAGGAGGAATGCTCACTGTCCATCACCCCGATACCGGCTACAGAGTTCATGTCCGTCTACACCCCAAGCGTGCTCTCCCCGCACGACTGGGAGTTAGTTCGTGAGTTCGTCACAGAAGCAGTCACGGCGACGTTTGAGACGGCTTCCCGCTACCAACTGCGCAAGAGTGCTCTCGGCGTGGCACGACTGTCCCTGGACGCTCTCAACCACGGGCTAACACTCGAACCGGAGCAGGTCTTCGATGCAGACTTCATCGAGTACCACGTCTCACGATTAGGACTTGCCGACACGTCCACATCTTCGCTTCGCGCTCTGCTCGTTCGTATCGGGCGCACGGTATCACTGTCTTGGAACGGGCGACGTGAAACACCGGCATATCCCACCAGCATGGTCAACACCCCGTACACGGACGAGGACGTGCGAGAACTGAACGACTGGGCACTATCGTGCTCGACCGAGCGCTCCCGCAACAACGCTGCGATCTTGTTAGCACTCGGGTTTGGCGCGGGACTGCGTAACTCGGAAGTGGACACGCTGACGGTGGCTGACGTGTCCGTTACGAGCGCGGGCGTGGTCGTGCATCCGCATGGCTACCGTGGCGCGTCCGCGCGCTATGTTCCTGTGCATACGGACTATGAGCAGACGATCCGCGACCGTGTGCGTGGACGTGATCCAGAAGACTTCCTATTCCTCCCAGGAGAGCGCGTGACCGGGCGCTCGTGCGCGTCCGACTTCGTGCGACGGGTGCATCTTCCCCCGGTTCCGGTAACCCTTTCACGTATGCGCACTACTTGGATTGTGCGCTTGATGAAGGCGTTCATCCCGGAATCTGCGATCTGTGAGGTTGCGGGTTTGCGCGATCTTCAGCATTACGCGCACTACCGGGATCAGGTGGACACGGCGAGTGCGCGAGCATTTGAGGATCAGATTCGGTACGCGGGCACATCACATCTTCCGCGCTTGCGTGCGATTTAGCGAGGGGCGCGGACGTGGTGAGTGAGTCGTTCTGACTCACCCCGAACCCAGCACCACCCGGCGCGCCCTACAACCACTACCCCAAGAAGCAAACGATTACACCTACACCCACAACTTAATAATCGAACACACGAACTAATAAATAACACGTAATGAAAGGAGGTGTCCACGATGCCTAACCCCGAAATGATCACGATCCAATCCAGCACCATCCACATCTCGCAAATCGACGCAGTAGCAAACATCGTGGATACCTCCGGCGTGCTTGATCTCATCGAGCAATGGACACAAGAAGAACGTGAACTTGCAAACGCTCACCCAGGAGGGCGACCAGCAGAAGTCTCCCCGAGAACGGCGCTTATTCTCATGCTCGCTCTTGGCGTGGAAGCATCGGCTCTACTCGTGTCCGAAGCCAGAAATCTCGTTTGTGGACGCTTGACGAAAAACGCCTGGATTGAACTTGGTTTTAAAGCGTCCGAGTACAAAAAGCACGACCGCTGGACAACCCAGGACCGATACACCTGGTACTTCCGCATCTACCGTGCGATCAAGCGAATCTTGGCGGTTGTAGACCCTTACCCCGAGACCTCCAACTACGTGCGCATGGAGAAAAGCGAATACCTGGAATTGAAGGAAACCCGCGACCCGGCGCTAGTGGTGCGACGTAAGGCGCGAGCAACCAAGTTGATGAACGCGCTCGTGTGGGCATCTGTGGAATCGTTCGGGGAAGATCGACTCTTAGAGTGGAAGGGCGATATTACGACTGACGGCACCTCGTTAAAGGTGTCTCGAAATGGTACGTCCGCTAAGGGGCGACGCGCAGCAGCAGACCCGGACGCAGGTTGGTACAAGCGTGACGGTGACCACGGCGGTAATCCCGAACAAGACGATCCCGAGAAATTGAAATGGGCGTATGAACTGACCGTCTCCGCCATGTTCGGCGGTGGGTTTGGAAAGAAGTACCCGGCGCTCGTTGCCGGTATCGCAATGGATCGTCCGAGCGTGCGCCCGTTCGAAAACGCGCTCTGGAGTTTGGATCACATTATTGACAACCCTGATCTTCCCAAGGGAACGTTCATTGGCGATAGAAATTATTACCCGCACGCCCGTCCGCAGGACTTGAACATCCCATTGCGACGCGCAGGGTATTCCATTACCGGCGACTTCCTCACTAAGAAACTCGGCGCGTACGGCATCCAAGCCACCCACGAGGGCGCGATCCAGGTGGACGGTGTTTGGTTCTGTCCCTCGATTAAAAACAACGAGCGATACCTGTATGCGCGTCGTGAGCGAGACCTGGGGAACATCACTGACGAACAGTATGAGCAGATCGTGGAAGAGCGTGCGAAATTCGCACTCAAGCGTAAGGACGTGAACAAGCAAACGGGTAATGTCCGTTATTCCTGTCCGGCGCAGGGTACATGCCCGTCTGTGTCGTGCTCGTTGGCGAATGCGGTGAAGTCGAAGACGAAAGATGAGCGTAAGCACCCGAAAGCGTTGTTGCCGATCATGCCGGTGAATCAGCCGATCAATCCGGGGAGCGTGTGTACCCAGGGAACGATCACGATCCCGATGGAGTGGGAGCAGAAATCGTCTCCGGATAAGCGCTCTAGTGGTGGCTCAAAACCGAAGGCGCGTGTGGCTTCCCGTGGTGGGAAGTCGGGCGCGGGCGTGGGAGTGTCTCAACATGGCACGGGTGCCACTCCCGGCGCTCCCCGTCCCCCACGCGCTCGCAAGGGGACGGTCGTTGTCGATGACTCTTATACCGGCATCGGCGTAACCACGATTGAGCGCGGGGGTATCACCGTGGGCACGTATGCCAAGTACGAGCAAACTGGTCCCCACCACGGCTCTAAAGAGTGGCGAGAACTCTACGGCACCGGGCGAAACGTGGTGGAATCTCGCAACTCGCTGCTGAAAGGTGACGGCGGCTCAGGCGTGCGCTTGGATTCGACGCGCTCGCGCTTGATGCGTGGCTGGATAGAGCAGTTCTTCTTATTGGCGGTCGGTGTGGTCTCGGTCAACTTGCGACTGATTCAGTCGTGGTTGCGTGGACAGGGCGATCCTGTTGATGAAAGCGGTCCTGGTGGTCCTGGACGAGGACGTCCTAAGAAGGATCGTAAGAAGCGTTTGACCGTGAGTGATCTTGCAAGTGGTAACGATCCTCCGGCGCAAGCAGCATAGGCGCGTCCTGGAATGGGGCGGGTGCGCGTGGGCTGTTTTTTAATGCGGGGATGCGGGAATTCGGGTGGTGCAAGCGTGGGCGCACATAGTAGGTGAAATCGGTGGTGTGTGCCGTTGTGGGGTGGGGGTTAAGGGTCAAAATGTGTGTCCGGATTCGTCGATTTGTTTGGGATGATCAGG
>ERZ1029854.387-NODE-387-length-18529-cov-10.137978_pt1 | contig 18529 bp, 17 predicted proteins | sample MGYA00519239_ERZ1029854 | MGnify/ENA primary metagenome ERZ1029854 (study PRJEB33666, sample SAMEA4610917) | skin metagenome | biome: Human-associated habitat; feature: Malodor aspect; material: skin | place: Philippines | collected 2015-08 ... | reverse complement strand
GTAGAGGGCTGGTCGTCCGGTTTCGTGGTCGGCTTGGTTCTCGTTGTGGGTCAGGATTGGAACTTTGGCGAGTTGGTCTTGGCCCCAGTTGGACTGCCTGGCGATCTCGACAGGATCGTCAGGCAGTTCCGTTTGCAGATACAGCCACCACTCCAGCATCCGGCGCTGATGCTCCCCGGATCTTCCCCTGTGGGTGCGGGCCAACAGTTTCAGCTGGGCGTTGATGCCGCCTTCTAGGCTGTTGGTGGTGGATTTGATCCGGTTGGCATCGAGCACACCGTCGGGTGGGTCGAGGTAGACGAACAGTAGGTTGTTTCGCCATAGGTGGTTGAGGCTGTTGTATGCCTTGCGGGTGCGTTCATGCGTCCACGACCAGGTGCGTTGCCGTGTCGCCGGGTCGGTTGTGAACGTTTTCTGGTTCATCCAGTCGCGGTAGATAGTGCCGTATTCGTGCAGCTTGGCACCCCACGCGGCCGCTTCGTCAAGATCGGTGATCTTCGTGAGGTTGAGCGCGAGCTGGTAGATCGCTCGTCCTGCATCGGTGCGTGGGCGTGCGGTGGTATGCCGGCGCACCACGCGTTGGGCGTGGACGAGGCAGCGCTGCACTTTCGTTGTGGGCCAGCATGTCTTGATCGCGCTGGCAGCACCTTGGCCGCCGTCGATGACAGCGATCAAGGGCGCGGGGATACGCTCCAGGAGCCTTTGGTAGTCGCGGGTGGTCTCACGTGTACACCAGTGCCAGGCGATGACGTGATCCAAGGTGGCGGCAACAATCAAACATCCGCCGGCGGTGTAGGTGCCGTCAAGAAAGACCTGGTCGTAGACCCGGCCTTCGTGCCCGATCGTGGGATCGGGGACATCAACTAGCCAGAAGTGTTCAAACCGGCGTTGCAGGGTACGCGGATGACACCCTGCTTCGGCGGCAGCGGTTCTCAAGCTCGCACCGGTCGTGAGGTGGGTGATAAATGCTGTGAAGGCTGCGGAGTTGGTGATATCGGGGCGCTGCTTGGTGGTGGAAGCGCCGCAGATTTTGCACCGCCACCGGGTGCGGTTGGCGGAGGTCTTTCCGTTGCGTTTCATCTCGCCGCCACACACCTGGCAGCGGGGTTGGTTCTTCGGCATTGATCAAGCCAACACCGGCCCTTACCACACGCTGCTGTCGCACCCCGGTATTTCGCCGCCCTGGGGCGGATATAAGCCCCAGGAGCATATACTTTCCGGATTACCCCTGATCAACCCAAACAAATCGACGAATCCGGACACACATTTTGACCCTTAACCCCCGGTTGCGCGCCAGTTCCTGTAACACACGAAAAACGCCCCGGCCCGCAGTTCGCGGATCGGGGCGTCTTTGGTGTTCTTGAGGTTAGAACATGTCCTGCGGGTTCGGCAGGAACATCAGCACGAGCACGATGACCCAGAGCAGGTTGAAAATGCCGGCGCCGGCGTTCGCCTTCGCCTTGGACTTTTCAAAGTCCGGGGTCACATCCGACGGGTCGGCCTCAGCTGGCGACAGCGCACCGATGGTGCCCAGCATGCGGCGCTGCTGCGGGATGACCATCGCGAGCAGGATCGCCCACGCGATGACGGACAAGATGATGGCGGTGTGCAGCCAGAAGTTGGTCTTGTAGGCGCCCCAGTCGGCAGCCATGACCACACCGCCGAGCAGCGGGACGAGCGCGGAGAGCATGCCGTAGGTCTTGGTGATGCGGTGCAGGATCGTTGCGCGGCCGATGGCTTCCTCGCCGCCACGACGGGCTTCAGCGGCCTGGCGCGGGAACATAGAAGACGCCACGACGACCGGGCCGAGCAGCAAGATCGCGGCCGCGACGTGCAGGAAAACAAGGAAAGTAGTCATGTGGCGTTACTTTACATCACAGGTGCCTATATGCAGACAGTCCCAAAAGGCCGGAACAGGCCCGTTTGATCGCGCGCAAGTCCGGCTCGGGCAGCGGCAGGGCGTATTGCTTAGCGACGACCACCATCCGCTCCCCGTACGCGCATCGGGCGCGCCGCCGCGCGGGCATCCATTCCGACGGCAACTTGTCCGACTTTTCCTGGTTGGCCGCACTGGAGACCGCGACGAGGTTTAACGGATCGTTGTAGAACTTCGCGCGCTGGGCGGCGTCCCATCTGTGGGCGCCCAAATCCCACGCGGCGGAGACCGGGATGATGTGGTCGACTTCGATGTCGTTCCGGGCAAGCGCGCCGCCGGTGTAGGGGTCGAGCACGTGCGAGGTACGTGGCGTGGGTGGATGTTCGGGGCGGGAGCAGGGGTCGTCGTCAAGATCGCGCGCGATGATGCGTTCGCGGGTGTCGCAGCCGGTGCCGTCGGTGGCCCAGCCGGGGCCGAAGAGTGTGCGGTCGTAGCCCAGCACGGTGGCGCGCTGGGGGATGGTCGGAACGACAAAACGCGACCGTGCCGTGGGAAACGGCACGATCGCGATTGTCAGCGTGGTCAGCAGGATGAGGTATGTGCGCATACCTCCTTAGACGGCAGCGGAGCCTGTCCGGTTCCCTTTGACTGCTTCGAGCGCATCCGGGAAGGAGACCTCAGGGTGGTCGAGGGCGTAGTCGGTGGCGGCAATCGCCTCGTCGAATTCTTCCTCGACGCCTTCCTTCGGGCGGGTCGCCAGGGAGACGAGGACCATCGCCAGCGTTGCCAGGATGACGCCCGGCACCATCTCGTAGATGATGTCGCCGAAGAACGAACCCCACACGAACGAGGTGATTGCGCCGACGATCATGCCGGCGAGTGCGCCCTGCGAGGTGAGCCTGCGCCAGTACAGCGAGGCGATGACCACCGGGCCGAACGCGGAGCCGAAGCCGGCCCACGCGAAGCCGACCAGGCCGAGAATCGTATCCGACGGGTTAAGCGCCATCAGCATGCCGATCAGGGCGATGACCACAACCATGGTGCGCGACAGGACGAGCAGGGAAGTCTGGCTCGGGTTCTTGTTCACGATGCGGTAGAGGTCCTCGATAAGCGCGGAGGAGGTGACCAGCAGCTGCGAGGACATCGTGGACATGATCGCGGCGAGCACCGCTGTGAGCACAATGCCGGCGATCAGCGGGTGGAACATGATGCGCGCGAGGTCCAGGAAGACGGTTTCGAAGCCTTCCTGGTCGGTCACGGACGCCGATTTCTGGCCGAAGTAGGCGGTGCTGACCATGGCGGTGAGCACGGCGCCGACGTAGCAGATGAACACCCAGATGGTACCGGTGCGGCGGGCGGTCTTCGCCTGTGCCGGGGAGCGCAGCGCCATGAAGCGGGTGACAATGTGCGGCTGGCCGAAGTAACCCAAGCCCCATGCGAGGTTGCCGATAATCGTCGCCGCGGACACGCCCGCGACCAGGTTGAAGTAGTCCGGGTTGCCGTTCTCCCACGGGCCGTAGGGCTGCTCAGTGGGCCAGGTGAGGATGTCGGACGGATCGTTCAGCGCGAACAGCGCCAGCACCGGGACGATCAGAAGTGCGAGGAACATGAGCGTGCCCTGGACAACGTCGGTGTAGCTCACAGCGAGGAAGCCGCCGATGAATGTGTAGAGCACTGTCACGGAGCCGATGATGAGCACGCCGGTGAGGTAGTCACCATCGAAGGTGGACTCGAAGTAGCGGCCGCCCGAGACCATGCCGGAGGAAACGTAGAAGGTGAAGAAGAAAATGATGATCACGGCGGACGTCACGCGAAGGATGCGAGACTGGTCATGCGTGCGGTTTTCAAAGAAGCTCGGCAGCGTGATCGAGTTGTTGGACACCTCGGTGTAGGCGCGCAGCCTGGGAGCGACGAACTTCCAGTTCGCCCACGTGCCGATGAACAGACCGAAGACAATCCAGAGCTCACTTAAGCCGGAGACGAACAGCGCGCCGGGCAGGCCCATGAGCAGCCAGCCCGACATGTCGGACGCGCCGGCAGACAGCGCGGCGACTACCGGGTTGAGTCCGCGGTCGCCGAGTACGTAGTCGTCGTACTTTTGGGTTTGCAGCCACGAATAAAATCCGATGGCGACCATGACTCCGAAATACAGGATGATCGCCAGGACAAGCCAGAAACCTTCTGACATAGTTCCTCCAATCTGTTTGTAAGGTTCGCCACACCATAACGTAAGAGTGGCTTTCGCTGCCGGGCATCCGAAAAATCGTGTCCGGGCTGTGTCTAGCACGGGTGGTATAAGGGTGGTTATGCCTAAATTCCTTCTCCACGGGCTCTGGCTGTCCGACGCCGGCCTCGTGATTTGGGCTGAGCAGGTGGAAGGCCACCGGATTGTCACCATCAGCCAAGTGCCCGACGGCACATTCCCGCCGATCGTGCATTCGCTTCTCGACGATTCACGTTTCCGCCACCGCGAACACCTCCTGCTGCAAACCCCGCGGGGCAAACAAGTCACCCTGCGCGCGCCGGTCGCCGTGTTCGTGCCGGACGACGCCGTGCGTTTTTTAGACAGCATCGTCCACCTCGACGGGCCGTCGCCGGCAGCAACGCCTGCCCAGCGTGCCTCGATCGCACCAGACCTGTACTGGCTGCTTCGCATGTACGCGGGCCTTCGCCAGTACATCCGCGCCGGGCGCGTGTCCATCCACGTGCCGTACCGCGACGGCCAGTGGTTTGCGCAGTGGCAGTTGGGTACCGGGTTGGACGAGCGCGGCTGGCTCGCCGAGATGGTCGCGGCAGCTCCCGGTGTGCTCACCGCGAACAACCCGAATTTAAGCGAGGATTGCGCCACCACGTTCACCCACTGGATCGCGTCGACGTTGCTGCATGATTCGGCGGAGAATTCATCTGGGCGGCCGTACCCGCGGCACGACTTTGTCACCTCGCTGCTCTACGGCTCACCGCTGCGCCGCGGCGGGGCGAGCCTGGCGCGCCAGGTGGGGGATTGGAACGGCACGATCACGGCGGTGAACCTGCAGTTGGTGTTCATCGCGGAGTCGCCGGACGATGCCGAGGAGGGGGACGAAGGTTCCGCCCAGCCGCAGTGGCCGGTGCGTGTGCAGGTGCGCTCGGCGGCCGACTCGCCGCGGCCGGTGCGGCTGACGGATTTCGACGGCGCGACAGCGGAGACTTTGCGTGCGCAGTTGCGCGGGGCGATCGAGGCGACCCCGCTGGTGGATCCCTCCGAGCACGGCGCGCACGGCCTTTCCGACGGCGACTGGGACCTGATGCTCAACGCGGACGAGATCGTCCAGTTTGTCACCAAGGGCGCATCCGCGCTGCGTGCCAAAGGGTTCGCGGTCATGTTGCCGCGCGCGTGGACGACTGCGGAGACGACCTCGAAGCTCAAACTGTCGCGGCACGAGGACCCGCACGATTCCTCCACCGTGACCCGCATGGGCTTTGACACCCTGGTCAAGTACGACTGGCGCATGTCCGTCGGCGGGGTGGAACTGACCGACGAGGAAATGGCGCAACTCGCCCGCTCCAAATCGGGCCTGATCAAGTTGCGTGGCGAGTGGGTGCTGGCGGATACGCAACAGATTGCCAAATCGGAGAAGTACCTCGAGCAACTCAACGCCAGCACGCTGAAGAACCTCGAGGCCGAAGCCGAGGCCGCGGAGATCCGCGCACGGCTTGCGGAGGCCGCCGGTTCGGAGGACGCGGAAGAACTCGCCGAGAAAGCCCGTAAAGCGCGCGAGGAATACGAGCAGGCGAAGCAATCCGACGGCGAGGGCGTGGTCACCGCAGCCGAGCTGCGCCAACTGTCGCTCGAGGCAGGCGCGGAAGCCCCGATCGAGTTCACCGGCTCGCCGTGGTTTACCTCGCTCGTCGGCGGCACGGACCGCCCCGCACCCGAGCGTGTGGCAATCCCCGACACCGTCAACGCCGAACTGCGCGAATACCAGCGCCGCGGCGTGGACTGGCTCTACTTCATGTCCCGCAACAGCCTCGGGGCAGTGCTTGCCGACGACATGGGCCTCGGCAAAACCCTCCAACTGCTCACCCTGCTCGCAGTGGAGGAGGCCAACGGCGTGAAGACCGGGCCGACGCTCGTCGTGGCGCCGACGTCCGTGGTGGGCAACTGGGCGCGCGAGGCCGCCCGCTTCGTGCCACACTTCAACGTGCGCGTCCACCACGGCACCGGGCGGTTAAAAGGCGACGAACTGTTCGAGGCCGCCGACGGCGCCGACGTGGTCATCACCTCCTACGGCACCATGGCCCGGGACGTGAAGGATCTATCCAAGGTGCAGTGGGACCACGTGGTGTTGGATGAGGCGCAGGCGATTAAGAATGCGGGCACGCAGTCGTCGAAAAGCGTCCGCGCCTTGCGTGCGCGCCACCGCATTGCGCTGACCGGCACCCCGATTGAGAACAAACTGTCCGAACTGCGCAGCATCCTCGATTTTGTCAACCCTGGGATGCTCGGCTCGCAGCAGTTTTTCCGCAATCACTTTGCCAAGGTCATCGAGTCGCGAGCCGGCGACGCGCTGGCCGAGGAGATGAGTGAGCAGCTGCAGCGACTCACCGCGCCGTTCATCCTGCGCAGGCTGAAAACGGATACGGCGATCATCAGCGACCTGCCTGAAAAGGCCGAGCACGTCATTGCCGTGGACATGACGGCCGAGCAGGCGGCCCTGTATAAGGCGCTGGTGGACACGATGCAAGAGCAGCTGCAAAACCGCAAAGGTATCGCGCGCAAGGGGCTCGTGCTGTCGACGATCACGCGCATCAAGCAGATCTGCAACCACCCCGCGCACTACCTGGGCGACGGCTCCCCGGTGGCGATCAAGGGCGAGCACCGCTCCGGCAAAGTGGCAAAACTCATGGAGCTGCTGGACACGGCAATCGAGACCGACCAGCGCGTGCTCATCTTCACCCAGTACAAGGCGTTCGGCGACATCTTGCAGCCGTATCTGTCCAGCAGGCTCGGCGAGCAAGTGCCGTTCCTGCACGGCGGGGTGGGCAAAACCGCCCGCGACAAGATGGTGGAACGCTTCCAGGCGCCCGACGGCCCGCGCGCGATGATCTTAAGCCTGAAAGCCGGCGGCACGGGACTCAACCTCACCGCCGCCTCCATGGTCATCCACCTCGACCGCTGGTGGAACCCCGCAGTGGAAAACCAGGCGACCGACCGCGCTTTCCGCATCGGACAGGACAAAAATGTCACGGTGTACAAGATCATTACCCGCGGCACCATGGAGGAATCCATCCAGGACATCCTCGACGGCAAAACCCAGCTCGCCGGCGCCGTCGTTGGCCAGGGCGAAGGCTGGATCACCGAACTCGACACCGACGACCTTGCACAACTGATCAGCTACAAGGGGCAGTGATGGGGAAGCGACCGCAAGAAGACAACGTCATCTACGCCAACTTCGGCGCCCGCACCCGGGTATCATCCGCGGAGGAAACCGGCCAGGCGGAACCGGCGCCGAACAGCGCGAACGCCCTGTCCGCGCCCGCGATGCGCCTATTCAACGCCGCGCTGCGCCAAACCGACGTGGGCCGGGCAAAACGCGGCCGCGCCTACGCCAACGGCGGCAACGTGCTCGATGTCCGCCCGCGCCCCAGGGGTGCCTCCGGCGAGGTCATCGGCAGCCAGAACGAGCCGTTCAACGTCAACATCACCCTGCCGTACCGCGACACGGACGACATCAACTACGCCATGGACGCGCTCGTGCGCGAAGCCGGATCCATCGCAAAACTACGCGCCGGGCAAATGAGCTCCGCGGTGCTGGACATCCTGTTGTGCGCCACCCCGGACGAAGTCCGCTTCACCTGCGACTGCCCGGACCCGGCCGTCGTGTGCAAACACTCTGTCGCCGTCGCCCAGCGCGCCGCATTGCTTATCGACGCCGACCCCAGCGTCATCCTCACCATGCGCGGCATCACCTACAGCGCCCTCGAGGACCGCAAGCGCCGCGAGGCCCACTCGCTGGCCAAGGAGAATTCCGCGCCGGGCTCGCCCTATTTTTGGCAGGGTCACGAGATGCCCGAGCGGCCGCGGCCGAAGGTGGCGCCGATGATCGAGGATTCCGACATTGATCTGCTCCACCGTGCGATGCAGACCGTGTCCTTTACCAACATCGACCAGTTGCGCGCGGTGGCGGATATCGAGGATCTTTACGACGAACTCACCCGCTCATAGAACGCATGTTCGCATTCGGTGTGTCCCGCGTCGTGGTGGGATGGTAGGAGTTGTTGCTATGACGCGCACAACGTTCATTCACACCTCCGACCTGCAGATCGGCATGACACGCAAGTTCTTGTCGCCCGAGGCGCAGGCGCGTTTCGACGACGCCCGGCTGCAAGCCGTAAAACGCCTCGGTGCGCTTGCCGACGAGCGCGGCGCCGAGTTCATCGTCGTGGCAGGCGACGTGTTCGAACACAACTCCCTCGAGCGCGAAACCCGCGGACGCGCACTCGAGGTGCTGCGCGCACTGCCGGTTCCGGTGTATCTGCTGCCAGGCAACCACGACCCGCTGGTGGCGGACTCCATCTTCAATTCCACGGCGGACATCGCCGGGGTGACAGTGCTGGGTGATTCCCAGCCAGTTGTGGTCCGTGATGGTGTAGAGGTCGTCGGCGCACCGCTGCTGGCCAAGCACGCCTCCGAGGACCTGTGCGCCAAAGCAATCCGGGACCTAGAACCGACGGAGAACGTGCGCATCCTTGTCGGGCACGGGCAGGCCGTGGGGTACGGCACGGAAGACACTGCCGCGTTGATCGACGTCGCCGGTTTGGACGATGCTATCTCCCGCGGGGTGATCGATTACGTCGCCCTTGGTGATACCCACTCCACCCAGTCGCTGTCGTCGTCCGGGCGCGTGTGGTTTTCTGGCTCGCCGGAGACCACCGACTACTTTGACCGCACCCCGGGAGTCGCCGGCGGGGAGACGGACTCCGGCAACGCGCTCGTGGTCACGGTGCACAAGGATGGACTGAATTCGTCGGTCGAGGTGGACAAAGTACCCGTCGGTGCCTGGACGTTCGAGGCGAGGTTCTGGGAGGTCGCGGACGCCGACGATGTCGACGCCGTGATCGAGGACCTCAAGGCGTATCCGGATAAAGACCGCACCGTGATCAAGTACGCCTTGTCCGGCACGCTTGGCCTGGAGGCGACACGCACCCTGCAGGGCGAACTGGACGACCTCGAGCCCGTCTTCGCCGCGCTGTACGAACGCGACCGGTTAATGAGTCTGCATCTCGAACCCGACGCCGAGGAACTGGAGAACCTGCCGCTTACCGGCTACGCCAAGGACGCCATGCGTGAGCTAGTGGACCAGGCGGGCACCAACACCACCGCGGGCGATGCCGTCAACCTGCTGTTCCGCCTGTCCAAGGAGGTCCACTAAGCATGCGCATCCACTCGCTGAACATTGACAATGTCCGCGCCATCGAGCACCTCGAGATGCGCGACCTGCCGGAGACCGGAGTGATCGTCGTCCACGGGAGCAATGAGGCCGGCAAATCCACCATCCTCGACGCGCTGGACGCCGTGCTCAACGAGCGCCACACCGGCGCCGGCAAGAAGGTCAAGGCACTCGCCCCGGCAGGGCGCGACGCATCCCCCGAAGTGGAACTTCACGCCACCGTGGGCGAGACCACCTTTACCATGTGCAAACGGTGGCTGAAAGGCAAGCGTGCAGAGTTGACCGTGCACGCCCCAGTGCGTGCGAACTACACCGGCCGCGAGGCGGACGACGAACTCATCCGCATCCTGGACGAGCACATGGACACCGCCCTCGCCCAAACGCTGTTTTTGCGTCAAGGCGAGTTGGATCCTGGGGTGGCCGCAGCCGGTATCCCGTCGATCTCTCGTGCCCTGGACGCCGAGGCGGGGGAGGGCGAGACCGGCGAGGAGGATTCCGATCTCGCCCGCGCCATCGATGCGGAGTACGAGAAGTATTGGACTAACGCGACCCCGCCCAAGAAGAAATCCACGTACGCGGCGTTGTTCACCGCCGTCGACGAGGCTCGCGAGGCAGCGGCGTCGCACGAAGCGGACGTTGCCCGCCTCGCCCAGTACGTCGACGAGGTGGAGCGACGCGAAGCCGAAATTGAGACCATCGGCCGTGAGCTTCCGGAGGCGGAGGAGGAACACCGGGACCGCGAGAAAACGTTCGCCGAAGCGAACCAGGTCCGCGAGAAGGCCGCGGCAGCCGCCGAGCGCCTCGCGCATGCGAAAGTGGCCCGCGAGCGAGCAGAGCAGGACCTGGCGGATCGCGCGACGCTCACCAAACGCGTCGCGCACATCCGCGCGGAGGAACAACAGTTGCGCGAGCAGCTCGAACCGGCCCAGCAGGCGCGGGACGACGAAAACCAGAAGATCGCGGGTCTGGTGTCGGTGGTGGACGAGTCGAAAGAGAGGCTCGTCGAGGCCCGGACTTCCGTTAAACAGGCCGAAGCCATCCGAGACCTCGCCCGCGCGAAGCGCCGTCTGACAACGATCGGCGAACAGTTGGAGCGCATCCAAACGGCGGAGCAGAAATACAAAAAGTTGCTTGACAGCGCCCCCGAGCGCGACGTCACCGACACCCAGGTTCGCGTGCTGGAGCAGGCCGAAAGCGAACTGACCCTGCAGCGCCGTCTGCGTGACGCCGCTTCCGCAAAACTGGAGATCACCGCCGACGACGCAACCATCACCGTCGATGGTGACGAGGTCAGCGTCGACGGGACCAAAACCGTTGCCGTCCACGAGGGCAGTACTCTGCAACTCGGCGGCTTCGGCGTGGTGTTCCGCGCCGCGCAGGGCACCCAAGACCCCCAGCAAGCCGTGGAAAAGGCGCAGCAGGACGTTGCCGACGCGCTCGCCGCGACCGGGTGCGACACCGTGGACGAGGCCCGCGCAGCACGCGACGTATCCAAGCAACACGCCGCGGAGCTCAAGGCTGCCCGCCAGCGTCTCGACGACACCCTTGCCGGCGCATCCGTCGACGAACTGCGTGCCGAGCGCACGAAACTTTCCGCACAGGTCGACGAGTCCACCGAGGTGCTTGCCTCTCTCGCGCCTGAGTTCAATCCGGAGGCGGATCTGGACGAGTCAGTCGCGGGCGACGAGCTCAAAAAGGCGCAGAAGGCTCTGGGCGACGCTGAGCGCGACGTCGATGCCGCCGAAGCAGACCTGAAACCGTACGCGAATAAAACCGCGGCACACGCGCTGACGGTGCTCGAGACCAAACTCGAGGCGAAAGAGGCCGAAGCCGCAGGTGCTGCCGCCGAACTGGACCGCGCCGAAGCGACCGCCGCGGCCGACACACTCGAGCACACCGCGTTACAAGCCCGCGACACCGAGTGCCAAGCAGCCGACGCCGCCGCCGAATTGGACGCTGCGCTTGCCCAGGCGGATCCGGACGTTGCCGCGTCACTGCTGGAAGGTGCCGCTGCACGCCTGCAAAACCTGGAGAAGCGCAAGGTAGACGCCGAAAATCGAATCCGCGAACTTGCCGGGTACATCGATTTGGCGACCGGCGCCGCCGAGCGTGCCGACCGCGCCGCGGCGAAACTCGACGCAGCGGAGACAGAACTCGCACGCGCCACCCGCCGCGCCGAGGCAGTGCGCCTCCTGCGCGAGACGATGTTGCGCCACCGCGACGCCGCCCGCGCCCGCTACGCCGCGCCGTTCAATGCGGCAGTGCGCGAGCGCGCCCGCGTGCTGTTCGGCCCGAGCGTCGATTTCAACTACGGCGACGACCTCACGATTACCGAGCGCACCGTCGACGGCGTGACAGTGCCCCTGAAGGAACTTTCCGGCGGCACGAAAGAGCAGCTCGCCATCCTAACCCGTTTCGCGATAGCGGATCTTGTTTCCGGCGACGGCGCGGGCTCGCCGGTCCCGGTCGTCGTCGACGATGCGCTCGGCGCGACCGACCCAGAGCGGCTTGCCCGCATGAACTCGTTGTTTAGCCAGGTGGGCAAGCATTCGCAGGTGCTCGTCCTCACGTGTTTCCCGCAGCGCTTCGACCGTGTCGCGGCCGCAGAAACGTTGTCTATCGACGACCTAAAAACCACGTCCGACCGGCTCGGATAGTATGAGAGATTATGACTGCGCAACCGCGATGGCTGAGTGACGACGAGCAGCACCTCTGGAGGACCATCCTCGAGGTGTTCCGAAACGTCACCACAACTATCGACGACCGCTTGCAGGACACCGCAGCGCTGTCCTCGCCCGACTTCTCGGTGCTGGTGGTGCTCTCGGAAGCCGACAACCGCACCTTGCGGCTTCGTGATCTGTGCGGCGAGTTGGGTTGGGACCGTTCCCGCACGTCGCACCAGGTGACGCGGATGGAAAAACGCGGGCTCGTCGGAAAGCAAGTCAGCCCAGGCGACGCCCGTGGCATCCTGGTCACAATCACCGACGACGGGCTGTCGCGGCTCGCTGCTGCCGCGCCCGACCACGTGGAGACGGTGCGCCGCCTCATCTTCGACCACCTCACGGACGAGCGTACGGCCGCTCTGCAAGGCCTCCTCGATGACATCGCAGGCGCGACAGGCGACAAGACGCAGCCTTAACTGCCAAAGTCGAAGCGGTTTCCATTGCAGGATTCCCTGCAGGGGAGTTGGATGGGTGGCATGTCCAACATGTACACCCCGCAGAATTACAACAACTCCCCGAAGCGCCTCGAGCGCTCGATGAGCGATAAGTACATCGCCGGCGTGTGCGGTGGCATCGCCAAGTACTTCGGCGTGGATGCCACACTCATCCGAATCATTTTTATCGCGCTCGTGCTGGCAGGCGTGATGCCCGGCTTACTTCCCTACATCATCGCCTGGGTAATTATGCCCGCCGAGTTCTAAATCTCGGCGGGCGCGTCGGCGTCTCGGACAGGTTTAGCCGAAGTGGCCCGGCTGGTTGACGGGACCCAGTTCGCCGGTGCGTAGGTAGTTAACCACCTGCTGGTCGACGGCCTTGTTGCCGCGGCCGACGTGGCCGTGGCCCGGGCCGTGAACGGTGACAAGGTGCGAGTTCATCGGCTTGGCGATGCCGAAGCGTCCCGAGTACATCGTCTGCGGGTCACGGGTGGCGTTGAACTGCAGCGGGCGAGTCGCCAACTTCGAGCCGTTGAGCGGCATCTTGCCGATGACCGGAGCTGCGCCGTTGCACGCCATGCCGGAGCCGAACACCCGTGCCGGGGCAGTGATGATCTCACCGGTTTCCATCGCCCAAAGCGCGCTCGGAACCTGCAGGTAATCCGGCGCGGCGACGTTTTCGTTACAGGTCTGCACCGCAAGCAGTTCATTGCGGGCCTTGGCTTCGTCCTGCATAAACTTCTGTACCTGCGGAGACGGCTTCTTATAAGCATCAGGCAGGGTGCCGTTGGTCATTCGCGCCAGGGTATCCCACTGGGTTGGGTGCGTGATCGCGCCGCGGGTGGTTTGCAGCAGCGGTGACATGATCTGGTTCGCGCCCGGGTTAAGCATGCGGGAGACGATGCCCTCGCCCTCGGCGCGGGCCTTCCCGGTGGCGCTCATCGCGTCAGCACCCGTTTGGCCCGCGAATGCGAGCGCCGGGGGAAGATCGCCCACGCGCGCCGGCGGGGGAGTCACCGTCGGGTTCGTGCCCGCTTGCTTGGCCACCACGTTAGACCAGTACTGGTAGGCCTTCAGCGGGGTATTGCCCATCCGGTACTTCGCGTCGTTCGCCGCGACCCAGGCGAAGTACTCGTGCAGTGCGCGCTCGTAGCCACCCTTCTGATCCGACATCAGTTTCGCCCACTGGTCGTTCGGGTTCATCGCGGAATCGAGCACCACCTTGTCGGTGCGCTTCGGGAACATTGAAGCGTACGCGGATCCCAGGTAGGTGCCGTAGGACAGGCCCATAATGGAAATCCGGTCGTAGCCGAGCGCCCAGCGCACCATGTCCCAGTCGCGAGCGTTGTTATAGGTGGTGATGGACTTGGAATACCCCGGGCGCGGGCGTTCGCAGAGATCGCGGGTGAGCGCGCCGCTGTTGGCGTAAGAATCGAACTGCACCTTGGCTAGATCAGCCGGGCCGTTGAGCGCGGGCTCCGCGCAATTGAGCGGGGTGGAGCCGAGCAGGCCGCGTGGCTGGACAGCCACCAGGTCCCACTCGTTGCGGATTTCCTGCGGCCATTCGAAGCCGCCCTCCGTGCCGAAGTAGCTGTAGGCCTCGCCGCCGGGGCCGCCCGGGTTGCCGAACAGCGCGCCGCGTCGGGCACTGGGCACCTGCGCCGGGATCTTGATGAAGCCGAGGGATACCGAGCCCGCCTTCGGGTCCTTGTAGTTCATCGGCACGTTGATGCGCCCACACTTCGCGCCGTTCGCGTCCACGTAGAACGGGCACGCTTCCCAGGTGATGGCTGGGGACTTCGGCTGAGCAGACGCGGTCGGTGCGGTGGCCGGGGTGAGCGCGAGCGCGAGTGCACCCAACACAGCAGCACCCCGGTGGACGAGGCGCTTTGTGGTGGACTTCAACATAACGGGCTCCTTCATTTACTTCGAAAAATACCTATAGACGAAGTTACCCCAGCAGCTGAGAAGCTGCTGGGGACTTTTTGGGCTGGTTTTAGGCGGTTACTGCCTGGGAGGATCCGCCGCGCGGACGGATACGCTCGTTGATCTCGGTGATCGCACGGTCGCGGTCGCGCACCGCGACGATGCAGTCCTCGTCACCGTCGACGCAGATGCGGACGGTGTTGCCGCCAAGGGTGAAGGTGTCGGCGTCGTCGAAACGCATCGGCTTGCGGTTGTGCCAGTTGATCTTGGAGTAGTTGTGGAACTTTGGGCGCTTGCCCTCCTCGACAGACTTGATCTGGGAGTAGGGGATCGTACGCGTGCGGCGACCGAGGGTTGCGGTCAGGGAGTCGTCGTCAAGCGCAAGATCAATGCGACGCGACAGCAGCCACACGGCCCAGCCGAAGAACAGGGCGATCAGGGCGTAGGACAGGATGCTCAGTTCCGCCTCGACGGCAAAGTACGTGGCGACGAGGGCGATAATGGTGGCCAAAGCTGCCGGCCACACGGCGGGAGTCTGGGAATACTGCGTGGATGTCATACATATGATCATATGCAATAGAGGGGGAAACCGCATAAAAATCGGAATGAAATGTGGGCTAAATCGCCTGTTCATTCCGTTTTCTGCCCCCGATGCTACCCCAGCAGGCAAGCTCCGGGGCCGTTTTGGGGTTTTCGCGTTACTGCTTGATTGCGGAACCTTCGATCTCGATGCCGACCTTCTCGCCGACGAGCATGCCGCCGGAGTTCAGCGGAGCCTGGAAGTCAATACCGAAATCCGTGCGGTTGATCGAGGTGCGGGCCTCGAAGCCGATGCGCGTGTTGCCAAACGGATCCTCCTCCACACCGAAAGTCTCGACGTCGAAGGTGACCGGCTTTGTCGTTTCTTTGATGGTCAGGTCGCCGGTGACGCTGCCGTTACCGTTCGCGTCGACATCGAACTTTGTAGCGGTGAACGTCATCTCCGGGTACTGCTCGACGGCGAAGAAGTCCTCGCCGCGGACGTGTGCGTCGCGGTCCTCGTTGCGGGTGTCGACGCTCGCCGTGCGCACGGTGCCAGTGGCGGTGCTCTCAACCGGGTTCTCGGCGATGGTGACGGTTGCGTCGTAATCGGTGAACTCGCCGCGGACCTTGGTCACCATGGCGTGGCGCACGGTGAAGCCGATGGAGGAGTGGGCCGGGTCGAGGTTGTAGGTACCGGTCAGAGCAGTCATGGGGTCTCCTTTTTCGTGTCGTTAAAGCGGATGGTGCTGAACTGTATTTCAGTATCGGTGACGCGTCAACAATATGTGGACGGGCGGCTTACCGGGCCTGATATAGTCTGGTATATATGACATGATGTCGTATATAGCCGACAGTTGGAGATGTGGTGAATCGACTCAAAATCGCACGTACACAGGCAGGGTTGACCCAAGGACAACTTGCCAAGGAAGTCGGGGTAACTCGACAGACAATTAACCTGCTCGAAAACGGCCGGTATAACCCGACGCTCAAACTGTGCTTGGCAATCTGCCGCCGACTGGACACCACACTCGACGATCTTTTTTGGGAGGACTAGTTATGCCATTTTTCAACAAGCTTTCCGACGAACGCCTCGTCGCCAAGAATCTACGCAACGTGCGAATCGCTTTCGTCGTGCAAACGCTCGGCATCGTTGCTTTGCTCGTCCACGACGGCTTCACGCACGGTTACCGCCACGTCTTCGAGCAGCCGCTGTACCTCGTGTTCTTGGTCACCATGGTGGTCTACATGCTGCTGACGATTCCTATCGCGCGGGAGAACGGGGAACAGTAACTCGCTTAATGAGCAAATACGCTCCGGCGGTCGCCGCCATCGTGGCCACTAACGAGATCGCAAGATCGCTTGACGACGACACCGCCAAGTCAACCCCGTCTACACCGAACGCGTCCGGCGCGTAGGCGAACGTGTTGCCGACGGCATGCACCGCGGCCGCCGCTTCAATCCCACCGGTTGTGTGAGTGAGGAAGGTGGCGCACAGCGCGAACACGGTAACGCTGACCATGCCTTGCCATTCGTAGTGGTGGCCTGACAAGAAAAACAGCAGCGGAAGCAGATACGCAATAACGGCGGGGGAGAACCACTGACCGGTGATCTGCACAAGCGAGCCGCGGAAGAAGAGTTCCTCGGACAGCGACTGAAGCGGTGCCAACGCAACGATGACGGCGAGGGCAGCGACATTCATCGGGGTAAAAGACGCCTGGGACCGGTCCGAGATGACGACCGCGTAGATGCCCTCGGCCCCAAGGAATAGTAGCGCGGGCAGAAGGGCGAGCCCGAAGTTTCGCCACCTAAAGCGCAGTTCCCTGGACCACAGCGCCCGCGGGTCGCGGCCTGTCACTCGGGCGGCGATGAACCCCGCGGGGATCATCGCCACCCACCCAATAAATGTCGCAGCTGCGAGATACGGATGCTCCAAAAACGAGTATTCCTCGAACGCGCTGACCTCAGGATGGGCGATCTTCTCGTACAGGTAGAACAGGCCGATCGCCGCGCTCGTTAGCGTGGCCAAAAGCGCCAGAGCGATGACGAGTTCAATCAACGGACGCCACCATGCCGGCCGGGGTGGAGTGGGGTTGTCAGTGTTGGGCGGTGTGGCGGGTCGTCGATACGCGCGTCCGAGGAGGTGGTAGGCGATGGATGTCGAAGCGTTCAAGATCTCAAGCCTCTACGCAGCAACGACTTGCCGAAGAATCGAAAACTGTTCACTCATTAAGTCCCACCTAACCACAAGCAACACTTTCGTACTAGGTGCCAGCGGGGCACTCCGAAAAAAGAAAATCTCGTGACACCGTAGGAACGATGTCTCGACAAAACGAGACTTTTATGAAACCCCCCGACCAGTTATATCAGGTCCGCGGCTACACCCCGGTTACACGCAGTTTCGCCTCCGGTTACACGACAGAAGTCAATTATAAGACCTGAGCAGGAGCGCTCCTTAGAACCGGAAGTCAGGAAATTCCGCTTCCGCCTCTCGCTGCCTCTCGACAAGCTCCACGCTCCGCCGTGAACGCTCGACGAGTTCGTCAAAGGTGAGCACCTCCGGTGACTTACGGTTCGAGCGGAAACTTGCAGAGCTACGGAACTTCGAGCCAAATCGGTTGCCTTAGGCGCGGCGCAAATCGCACATGGGCCGATCACCAGAAACGAGCGTGGTTCAACTAAGTATGCACCGTCGCCAGTGTTGTCTCCGTCGTTGTCCCTCTCAGCAATCCATCCGGCAAGGCTCTCCTTGACGGTGCGAACCGTCGTCGAACCCCGAGGTGTCCCCGCTGCCAACGGGAATCGAGCCGTGGCTGCGGATGAGGTAGATAAGTTTGTTCGAGCCTTCCCGGTTCAAGATGATGAGGCCATCGAGTTTTGTCCCGCTCGGGTCATTGCTTGGGGCCTGAAAACGGATCTCGCGAACTATGCCAGGCTCGTGCGCAACTTGGATCTCGAGCTGGTGACGCTGCTTTCGCAATTTTGCCGGAATCTCTGCCATCTCTGCCACTTCCACTGTCTTCTGAGCAGCACACGCTGCTACGCCACTACATCGGGCTTGACATGTTCAGTGCTCGCTGTATAGTTCAGTGCATGCTGACTATTGCTTCACGTCTCGACGTGATGAACCGCCTGGGTCGTGCACTGGCCGACCCCACTCGATCGCGGATCATCTTGACCCTGCTCGACCATCCCGCTTACCCGGCGGAACTGGCTCGAGCTTTGAACCTGACACGCCCGAATGTGTCCAACCACCTGGCATGCCTGCGCGATTGCGGGATCGTCGTCTCCGAGCCCGAGGGTCGTCGGACACGATATGAGATCGCCGATTCGCACCTGGCGCAGGCGCTGACGGCACTGGTCGATGCCACCCTGGCAGTGGACGAAGACGCCCCGTGCATCGATCCCGCCTGCTCGCTTCCCGGATGCGACGCAGCTGGGGAGGGCGCATGATCCTCACCTCGGTCTTGCAGGCGATGGGCCTGTTCGCAGCGACCAACATCGACGACATCATCGTGCTCTCCCTCTTCTTCGCGCGAGGGGCAGGCCAGAGCGGCACCACCGCCCGTATTCTGGCCGGCCAGTACCTCGGATTTGCCGGCATCCTCGTCGCCGCGATCC